>Ga0134121_10004910_pt1 | contig 10901 bp, 8 predicted proteins | sample KB301_FD_96463 | JGI IMG/M metagenome (GOLD analysis project Ga0134121, IMG submission 96463) | Terrestrial soil microbial communities without Nitrogen fertilizer from Kellogg Biological Station, Michigan, USA - KB3-0-1 | ecosystem: Environmental > Terrestrial > Soil > Unclassified ...
GATCCGCTGGCCCACCGGACGTTCGAGATTGGGTTGCGTGCCTTTGTTGAGGCGCAGACTGCGCTTTCGGTCGGCTATGTGGAACAACTCTACACCTTCGGCGACCGCGGCCGGCATGCACGGCCAGACGACACCGGGCCGCACATGGTGTCGGTTGGCTACCTGGCACTCACGCGCGTGCCCGACAATGCTGCTCCTCTGCGAGCAGTGGGAGCAAGCTTTGAACCCTGGTACCGGTTCTTCCCTTGGGAGGACTGGCGCAAGCAACGACCGGACATTCTTGACGACGTAATCGTGCCACTTCTCACCGAATGGACCGGGCGGTCGGATCGTCCGGACCCACGACGTGCCATCGGGAGGCGCGAGCGCCTCCGGCTCTGCTTCGGCGCCAACGGCAGCCCGTGGGACGAGGAGAAGGTTCTCGACCGATATGAGCTTCTTTACGAAGCGGGATTGGTTGAAGAGGCGCGGCGCGATGGGCGCGAGGTGGCTCTCGCACGCTCACCATTTCCTGCCTTAGGTCAGCCAATGCGCTTGGACCATCGGCGAATCCTGGCAACGGCCATCGCACGGCTGCGCGCAAAGCTCAAATACCGGCCCGTAGTTTTTGAGCTGATGCCCCAAGAATTTACGCTGACCGAGTTGCAGCACACGGTTGAGGCGATATCCGGACGCCATCTGCACAAGCAGAATTTCCGCCGTCTGGTCGAAACCGCCGCGGTTGTGGAGCCAACGGGAGACATGTCGACCACTACAGGCGGTCGCCCAGCGGCGCTATTCCGCTTCCGTCGAGAAGTGCTGGCTGAACGTCCGGCAGCCGGTCTGCGGCTCGGAGGCCGCAGCTAACTGAGTGCCCGCATCACGCCTGCCCGGCAGTCTCAAATGACGCCGCTTCAAGCGCTTCCTTAGCACCCTCACCGGCCCAGACAACGAATTGGAATGCCGGATAGTACCGTTCACACGCTTCAAGGGCTGCCGACAGCAACACCTCACATTGCCGGCCGGAGGCTTCGACACCACCAGCAAGGACAAGTGAATGACGGAACATCACGAGGCCGTCCGCGGACCAAAGGTCGAAATGTCCAACCCACAACTGCGCGTTGATCATCGCAAGCAGCCGCTCGACCTCAGCCTGGCTGCGTTCCGGCACCTTCAATTCGAACGCGCAAGCCAAGTGCAACGATTCGATGTCGAACATCCACGTGAAAGAGACCTGATAGTCGGTCCATTTTCCGCGCACCACAATTGTGAGCTCGTCTTCGCCCGCACGCTCGAACGACCACTGGTGAGTGGACGCTACACGCTCGACAACTTCGAGCGGATTTCCACGACGTACGTCAATGTCAATAACGGTCATTCTTGCCACCGTGACTTTGCGCATGGGTGCCGCCCGATACTTGTCGCGCCATAAGATGCACGTTCAAGGATCTGGTAAGGGCCAGGACTTCATGATCGACGACCACCACAATGTCGGAGGCGGAAGGCGCCAGCGACGATCGGCGGACATCAGTTGGCTCACGCCAGCTTAGGACGGTTTGTCTGGACATCGCCGGCCCTGTAGCCAGCGGATTTGCGCAACAGTCGGTGACAGCGTCACCCGAGCAGGCCCATAGGGCCGCCGCATTCTTCCCCGCATGTGCACCCCCGTGCGGCGGGCCCGTTCTACGCAACACACCTACCCCCCGCGAAGTAAACCCGACTAAATTACCGACGTCTTGCCCGAACCTTTGCGCACACATTGAACACCGATGCGCTTCGCGCGGACGATACAACCTTCGTAAGGAATTTGTCTTGGGTGTGATATGAATTTGATTATTGTGCGGCAAATATAGAGGTATCTTGATAAGACAATGTCGGAGGTATTTTAGGATGGATGAAGGCGTACTGATCAACCAGTGTATATCTCGACTGTTGAACATTCCACCGCCCGGTTTCTGGGAATATCATCTTCTTACGGTACTCTAGCGCCACGGTTTCACCACGATGGCTGAGCTTATTAACCTTATCACGGTAGGGGTCGCCGTCGTCTGTATCGTTCTGGCGATCGGCTCGCGCGATCGCATGCGCACCCTCGAGTTTCGACTTGCCCTAATCGAGCGCCGCATTCGGGAAGGCCAGGCAGATGGCGTAGCAACACCGCCAGCACCATCGGGGCTTGAACCCCAAATTTCGATTGCTCCCGAGGAACCCGCTCCGCAGGTCGCCGGCGAGCCTGTTAGCCCCGATATGGCTCCGCCGCCATCGCCCCCTACCGAACCCGCCTCCCCGCCCCCCGTAGCCGTTGCTGCGGGGCCGGGCCCAAGCCTCGAAGAGCGCTTCGGCACACAGTGGGTGGTTTGGGCTGGCGGTATCGCAGTCGCCTGCGGCGGCTTTTTCCTGCTCCGCTACTCGATCGAACAAGGGTGGTTCGGACCCGGTACGCGAGTCTTCCTTGGCGCACTGCTTGCGGTCTTGCTGATCGCGGCAGGCGAATGGACGCGCCGCAAGGAATTGAGCACCGGCATCGCCGGCATCGCTAGCGCAGATATCCCCAGTATTCTAACAGCCGCCGGCACCACAATTGCCTACGCCGACATCTGGGCAGCCTACGCGCTCTATAATTTCCTCACTCCGGGCGTGGCATTTGTCCTGCTCGGTATCGTGGCGCTTGCAACGCTCGCCACTGCCCTCTTGCACGGGCCAACCCTCGCGGGTCTCGGGCTCGTCGGCGCGTACATCACACCGGCGGTAGTTTCCACTGGCCAGCCAAACTACTGGGCGCTGTACATCTATCTCATGGTGGTAAGCGGAGCTGCGCTGGCGTTGGCACGAGCGCGGCTCTGGCGCTGGCCCGCAGTAACAGCTGTCGCCTTCGGCGTGTTGTGGACGTTACCAGGTTTGAGTGACTATCGCGTGGACTGGCTCACGCCCCATAACTTCCATGTGGTTGCCGGATACGTGCTGGTCGCGATCCTTCTCGTCTCCGGCCTCTTGCTCGGGCCAGACGCCGAGCAAGGTAGGATCGAGCCGATATCGTCAGCCTCGCTGGCAGCCTACTTGGTCGCTTCAGTCGTTGTGGTGCTTGCCAGTGGACACGCTCCGCCGGCGCTGATGACTTTCACTTTGCTCGCTGCCACGACAATCGCCATATCCTGGCGCGCCGAGCCCGCGGTCGGAGCTTTGCCAGCGGCAGCACTTCTGACTTTGGTCGTCTTCGCGGCCTGGGCGCTGCAATTCAACTTCGTCAATCTTCTCGCACCTTCCGGCCCAACCGCCCCTGCAATTCCGGACCCGCCGCGCGTGGACGTGACCTGGCACATCGTGCTCGGCATGCTGTTTGCGGGAATGTTCGGCATCGGGGGCTTTCTGGCGCAGGGGCGATCGCAGTCCGCTCTCATTGCCATGGTATGGAGCGCAACTGCAGTATTTGCTCCAATCGCTATTCTGATTGCGCTCTACTACCGCATCGCCAGCTTCGATGCCTCAATTCCATTTGCCGGCGTGGCACTGTTGCTGGCAGCGCTGTTCGCAACAGCCACCGAAACGCTGGGCAGGCGTGCGCCCCGACCCGGAAGCGCTGGATCAGGCGCGATTTTCGCAACGGGCTGCGTTGCCTCATTGTCGCTTGCGCTGACGATGGCGCTTGAGAAAGGCTGGCTGACAATCGGCCTCGCCCTGATGGTTCCTGGCGTCGCCTGGATCTCGCTGCAACGACCTTTACCGGCGCTGCGGCTACTCGCTGCCATCCTCGTTGGCCTCGTGCTCGCGCGCGTAGCCTGGGAGCCTCGCATCGTCGGAAGCGTGGTGCAGACGACGCCAATCTTCAATTGGATCCTCTACGGGTATGGAGTACCCACAGCGGCGTTTGGACTCGCCGGCTATCTGCTGCGTCAGCGCGCCGACGACGGCCCCGCGCGCATGTGCGACGCGGCCGCACTGCTCTTCGGCGTACTTCTCGTGGTCCTTGAGATCCGCCACTACATCACGGGCGGTGACGTCTATCGAGTTTCCAGCACGCTCACCGAGATCGCGCTGCAGGTATCAGCGGGACTTGCAATCACTATCGGCCTGGAATGGCAGCGCCAGCGCACGCGGAACGTCATCCATGACGTTGGTGCGTTGATCATCGCGGCCTTGACCTTGCTTGCAATAGTGTTTGGCTTGGGACTTGTTGGCAATCCAATGCTGTGGCCACGCCCGATCGGTGGCACGTTCTTCAATTTAATTCTGCTCGGCTACGCCATCCCATCCGTGCTTGCCGTTGTGCTGGCACTGATGACGCGCGAGTTGCGACCACGGGGCTACAGCGTCGTGGCGGCAGTCGTCGCGGTCGCTCTGGCGCTCGCCTACCTGACACTTGAGGTCAGAACGCTCTATCACGGCCCGGTTCTGACCGACGGACCAACGACCGACGCTGAACAGTACACATATTCGGCCGTGTGGCTCACCTTTGGCGTGTTGCTGCTTGCCGTCGGCTATGGCTTACGCGCGCAATCGGTGCGAATTGCTTCCGCGGCCGTTGTCGTCCTGACCGTTCTGAAGGTCTTCTTCGTCGATATGAGAGACCTGACCGGGCTGTGGCAGGCGCTCTCAGTGCTCGGTTTGGGCATCGTGCTGCTTGGCATTGGCTGGTTCTATCAGCGACTGCTTTTCCCGCGCCGTTTGCAATCCAGCCTGACTGCAAGTTAGGCAAGACGACGGCAACCTAAACGTGTTCCTCGACGGCACGGCTGCTTCCCCGTGCCGTCGGAGAGTCTCTTCTTATATTCCCATCAATATTGAATTGGACTGCATAGGCTTGCAGGCGGCTGCAAAAGATGGTTGCGGAGTCACTACCACTTTGCAATCATGCAAACGGGCGAGCGATGCCATGCTATCCTGGGATGATTTCCGGTTTGTGAAGGCAATCGCAGATAGCCGTTCCCTTGCGGGAGCGGCAACAAGCCTTGGCGTTAATCATTCCACGGTCTTTCGGCGACTTGGCCAGATCGAGCGGCAGCTCGGCTCGCGTTTGTTTGAGCGTGGACGCGCTGGCTATGCGCTCACGCCGAGCGGCGAAGAGATGGTCGAACTGGCCGAGCGGGTCGGCGACGACATCACATCATTCGAGCGCAAGGTCACCGGGCGCGACTTGCGTCCCTCCGGTGAACTACGAGTCACCACAACCGACACAATCCTCCTTCACCTGCTGACCGGCATCCTGATCAATTTTCGCCGCGCCTATCCGGAGATCGTGATCGACATCGTGGTGTCGAATGCGATGCTCAATCTGTCAAAGCGAGACGCCGACGTGGCGGTGCGCGCCAGCTATCAGCAGGCTGACACACCGGCTGGACGTTGCGTGTCGCGCATCGGCTGGGCAGTGTTTGGCGCCAAAGGAATGGTGGAGCATCCGCTCGATCCAAGCTCGGATCTGACCCGTTACGCCTGGGCTGCCTTCGGCGATGCCAACGCAACCGGGCGCGCCTCCAAATGGCTGAAAGACCGCGGCGTCAACGAGAATCGAATTGTCTACAAGGTCAACACCCTACTGGGCTTGGCAGAAGCGGTCGCCGGTGGCGTCGGGCTGGCCTTGCTGCCGTGTTTCATCGGCCATGGCCTGCCAATGCTTGCGCAACTCACATCTCCGCTCCCCGAGGTCCAGGGCGAATTGTGGCTCCTGACTCACCCCGATCTGCGCAACACGGCCCGTGTGCGCACATTCCTTGATTTCTGCGCTGGCGAATTTGCCAACCGCAGATCGCTCATCGAGGGCCAGGCGCCGGCCTCCCAGCCACTCACCGATTTCCCAGCACGGGGTCGCTCCGTCTGATCAATTCGACCCAGGCGCCGCGGAAGCAGTTGACCGGACTGCGCCCTGCGGACGAACGCTCGCCCGCACGATGTTGGGCCGGTTGTTGCGACGCGTAAAATCGCAATAGGCAAAGCCGAGGCCCGAAATGGAACCGCGGAAGCTCTGTGCATCAGTCTTTTCGAGATTGAAGCAGGGGTCGAAGGGCATCCCACGAACCGTCGCGCAAACGGACTGACCTTTGATGTGCAACGTGCCTGGCGGAAGCGCTGTATTGCGCATCGGGCCAGCGCCACGAACCTGGACGGTTCCCACGACCGAGCCGTCATTGCTGATTCGGCCGGTGCCGCGCGTGCCATCGAAGCACGTATATGCGAAGAGCTTGCCGGCAACGAAGTGCCGAGCTTGATCGGCATTCATTGGCTCGGCGCATGCCACCCCTGCCACAAGCACGCTGGCCACCAAGATCGTTGAACGCATTACCATTACGGACCCCCGTCTCGAAACCAATCGCAGCTGAATCCTAACCGCTCTACGATTTGCTAATCATACGACTCTCCCCCCACTATCTCCAAGCTTTGTCGCCAAATTCTGAACGTCCTACTTAATCTTAACCACAATGCGACCGCGAACGCGGCCTTCGACGATCAGCCGGCCGGCCTCGATCACATCACCGAGCCCGATTTCTGTGCTCATTTCAACGAGTTTTTCCCTGTCGAGATCGAACTCAAGGCGTTTCCAAGCCTCGTCGCGGTCGGCCCGCGGACGATAGACGGAATCGATTCCGAGCAGGGCAACCCCACGCAGAATGAAGGGCGCCACGCTCGCTGGCAGATCCATACCACCGGCAAGACCGCATGCAGCCACCGCTCCACGATAGCGAATCATTGCAAGGACATTCGCCAGCGTCGTCGATCCAACCGAGTCGATCCCGCCGGCCCAGCGCTCCTTGGCCAGCGGTCGCACCGGGCCGGCCAATTCCTTGCGCTCGATGATCTCGGCGGCACCAAGACGCTTGAGATAGTCCGATTCCTCTGGCCGACCAGTCGAGGCCGTGACCTGAAACCCGCGCTTGGCCAGGATCGCGACGGCCACCGAGCCCACGCCTCCGGCCGCCCCGGTCACCACCAGCGGTCCATTCTCCGGCTTGAGCCCGTATCGTTCGAGAGCGATCACGGCAAGCATCGCGGTGTAGCCTGCGGTGCCAATCGCCATGGCGTCGCGCGTGCTCATGCTGGCCGGCAGGCGCACGAGCCAATCGCCCTTCACGCGCGCCTTCTGCGCGTAGGCGCCGAGGTGTGTCTCGCCAAGGCCCCAGCCGTTCAGAATGACCTTGTCACCGGGTTTCCAGTCCGAATGCGCCGAACTCTCGACCGTCCCGGCCAGGTCGACGCCCAGGATCATCGGCCAGCGGCGCACCACCGGCGCCTTGCCGGTGATGGCAAGGCCATCCTTGTAGTTGACGGTCGACCATTCGATGCCAACCGTTACATCGCCTTCCATCAGCTTGGCTTCGTCGAAATCGGTCAGCGAGACGGTCTGTCCACTATCCGACTTTTCGATCACAATCGCCTTGAACGTCGACAACTCGCTCTCCCTGAGATCCGGATGCCGCCTACCAGAGTATGAGAGCCCAACTACAAGCGATAGAGCCGTTCAACGACCAATTGGTCACGCCGTCAGGCGGCCGCCACGGCCGGACGCGCGACCGGCTTCTCCACAATCGGCAGATTGATGAGCGCCGAGATCACGCCGAAGAGCACACTGAGCCACCATACGATGTCATAGGAACCGGTCCGCTCGAACAGCATCCCGCCGAGATAGACGCCGAGGAAACCTCCAACCTGATGGCTGAAGAACGCGATGCCAAACAACATGGCGAGCCAGCGCGTGCCGAACATCAATGCGACCAAGCCGGACGTCGGTGGCACCGACGACAGCCAAAGCAGCCCGGTGACCGCCCCGTAGAGCAGCGTGACCACGGGTGATGGTGGCAGCATGATCAGGAACACCACCGCGGCGGCGCGCGCAAAATAGATGAAGGAGAGGATGTAGCGCTTGGGCATGCGGCCGCCGAGCCAGCCTGACAGAATGGCGCCAACGATGTTGAACAAGCCGATGACGCCCAACGTCCAACCGCCGATCTCCGCCGAAAGACCGCGATCGACCAAATAAGATGGCAGGTGAACGGTGACGAAGCCGAGCTGAAAGCCACAAGTGAAAAAGCCAAGGACCAGAAGAATGTAGGAGCGATGGCCAAATGCCTCCGACAGCGCCTGCTTGTAGTTTTGCGATGATCCGGTTGCCTGACCTGCCCCGGCTTTTGCAGGCTCGTCCTGCCGAGGCGTCGCGATCGCAATAGCCAGCGGAATGATCAGCAGCAAAAGGCCCGCAAAAATCTCCAGCGTCGTGCGCCAGCCAAATGCCTGGATGAGATAGACGCCCAGTGGCGAGAACAGGAACTGCCCGAACGAGCCCGACGCCGTGCCAAGCCCAAAGGAAAACGATCGCCAGCTCTCCGGCAAGAGCTTGCCGAACGACGAGATAATCAGGTTGAACGAGCAACCGGAAAGGCCGAAGCCGATCACCACGCCGCTTGACAGATAGAGCTCTCCGGGCGTTGTCGCGTGCGCCATCATGTAGATGCCCGCCGCGTAGAGCAACGCGCCCGCGATCACGACCCGAACGGTGCCGAAGCGATCGGCCAAGGCGCCAGAGAACGGCTGCGCCGCACCGTAGAGCAAGGTCTGCATCGCGACCGACAATGCGAACACTTCACGGCTCCAGCCGTTGTCGCTCGACATCGGCGTGAGAAAGAAGCCGAGCGCGGAGCGCGGACCGAAGCCGATGACCGAGATCAAGCAGCCGCAAACGAGCACGACCGCGGGCGTGCGCCAGCCAACGAGTGGGTTCGGAGAGCCTGAGGCGTTGCCGTGCATCGATCGCTCCGTCAGCCCAGTCAGGTCCACACGGGCGCGATCCTGACCGGTGTGGGCGATCAGGAAGTTAAATCCGTTGCTTCAAAGAGGTGACCCGGCAACGCGTTGAGCCTTTTACGGCCTCATTGCTTCTGGCCCAAACAAATCTTGTTCAATGCCTGTATTTCCCTGGCGCATAACAGCCTCACGCCCGGGGGCTGGCGCTTCCTCCCTCGAGATGCTATATACGATTTGCTCGAAATGAGGATAATGGTCCCTTCGAGGGCTTAGCACGCCGGCCGAGGCCGGATGTTTTCGTCCCTCCATTATGCTCATGACGAGTATATACGAGAGGAGGCGCCGGTGCTACTTCAGCGAACGGTTGTTTCATCAAGAGAATTCTCTCCAGTCGCGGGCGCGGACGTGTCTGCCGCGGCGCACCGGTATGGCGTGCTCCCGATGCCGTCGCTGGAATGGAACGAGCAGGTCGCGCGCGAGACGGCGCCTCTCTATGCCCGCGTCGCCAAGGTCATCCCGCCGGTCGAATGGCCGTTCTTCGCGCCCTACGTGAAGGCCATCAATGCCCTTAAGAAGACGCGTAACGCAGTCATCCTGGCGCACAACTATCAGACACCCGAGATCTACAACTGTGTCGCCGATTTCGTCGGCGATTCGCTGCAGCTCGCGCGCGAAGCAACGCGCGTCGATGCCGATGTCATCGTGCAGTGTGGCGTACATTTCATGGCGGAGACCTCCAAGATCCTCAATCCAGACAAGACCGTCCTGATTCCCGATTCCAGGGCCGGTTGCTCGCTTGCATCATCGATCACCGGTGCGGATGTGCGGTTGCTGCGCCAGCGCTATCCGGGCGTGCCCGTTGTGGCCTATGTCAACACGTCGGCCGACGTGAAGGCGGAAGTGGATATCTGCTGCACCTCGTCGAACGCCGTTGAGGTCGTTGAAAGCCTCGGCACCGAAAGCGTGATCTTCGTGCCCGATCAATATCTCGCCAAATACGTCGCGAGCCAGACAAAGGTAAAGATCATTGCCTGGAAGGGCGCTTGCGAGGTGCACGAGCGATTCACGGCGGATGAGCTGCGCCGTTATCGCGAAGGCGACCCCTCGCTGCAGATCATCGCGCATCCGGAGTGCCCGCCGGACGTGCTGGCGGAATCCGATTACACTGGGTCAACCGCGGGCATGATCGATTGGGTGCGGAAGAACCAGCCCAAGCGCGTCGTCATGGTCACGGAATGCTCGATGGCTGACAACGTGCAGGCCGAGTTGCCCGACGTCGAGTTCGTGCGGCCCTGCAATCTCTGCCCGCACATGAAGCGAATCACCTTGCCGAAGATTCTCGATAGCCTCGTCTACATGAAGGAAGAGGTCGTGATCGATCCCGTGATCGCCGAGCGGGCGCGGCGCGCGGTTGAGCGCATGGTGAACCTGAAGAGCTGAAGCCGTCCTGGCTGCCAGCAGGACGGCATGAAGGCGCCACCATGTCGAACAACGTCCACGACGTGATCATCATCGGTGGCGGCATTGCGGGCTTGTTCTGCGCGCTCAAACTCAGTCCACGCCGAGTCACCGTGCTGACCGCCGCGCCGATCGGCCAGGGCGCCTCAAGCGCCTGGGCGCAGGGCGGCATCGCGGCCGCGGTCGCCGAAGGCGACACCCCGGAAGCGCATGCACGCGACACAATCGCTGCCGGCGCAGGCCTCGTCGACGAGGAATTGGCACGCGCCATGACCCGCGAGGCACCCGACCGGGTGCGCGACTTTCTCGCCTACGGCGTTCCCTTCGACCGAACGCTAGAGGGACGCCTCGCGGTCGGACGCGAGGCCGCGCATTCCGCACGACGCATTGTCCACGTGCGCGGCGATGTGGCCGGTCGCGCCATCATGGACGCACTCGGGGCTGCCGTACGCAACACGCCATCGATCCATCTGCTGGAGGATCATGTCGCGGAGGAGCTTGTCACTGATGGCCCCCGTGTCGTGGGCGTGCGCGCCCGGCTGAGCGACGGCCGACAGATCACAACACTGTCCGCTCGTGCCACCGTGCTCGCGTCCGGCGGCATTGGCCATCTCTATGCGATCACGACCAATCCACCGCAGGCTTGCGGCATCGGGCTCGCAATAGCGGCACGCGCGGGCGCCGTGCTTGCGGATACGGAGTTCGTGCAGTTTCACCCCACTGCCATCGCGGTCGGA
>Ga0134121_10004913_pt1 | contig 10900 bp, 8 predicted proteins | sample KB301_FD_96463 | JGI IMG/M metagenome (GOLD analysis project Ga0134121, IMG submission 96463) | Terrestrial soil microbial communities without Nitrogen fertilizer from Kellogg Biological Station, Michigan, USA - KB3-0-1 | ecosystem: Environmental > Terrestrial > Soil > Unclassified ...
GCCTGACCGGCGGGCAAAATGGAGCCTCCCCGAGTTGCTGTTCATGTGCTGGACACGCGAGACCGGTGTTATCCCCGCAGCGCTGGCGGGCTTGCTGGTCGGCATGAAAGCGCCCGGCGCCGAAGTCATCGCGGCGATCACCTTTATCGCCATCATGATGACGATCGTCATTCAGGCCACCACGACGCGGTGGCTGGCGAAGAAACTCGACTTGCTCGCGTAGGAAATCCGGACCGGCCTCACCCGGCCTTCAGGTCGAGCCCCATCCACAGATCGCTCTGCATGCGCGCCACGTCATTCAACGAGCCGCGCTCGCGGTGCGCCTCGCGCAGCCAGCCGGCATCGGTGCGGTCGGCCGCGATTTCCGCCTGCAGGCGCGCCAGCGCATCTGCATTGCCCAGTTCCGCCGCATGCGCCGCGATCAACGCGAGGGTCTCCGCCACGTCATCCTTCAGGCCCACCTGCCGCTGGGAATAAGGATCGACGATCTTCCCTTCGAGACCATAACGGCAGGCCTGGAATCGATTGTGGCTGTAGAGCACGTAGACATCGCGCGACGGCGCGAGCGGACGTTGGGTCAGGATATGGCGCGCGAGGGACTGGGCGTAGGCCGCGAGCAGCGCCGCGCGCTCGACCGTGAGCGGCGTGTCGAACACGCGGATTTCGACCGTCCCGTACTCCGGCTTGGGGCGGATATCCCAGTAGAAATCCTTCATGCTCTCGATAATGCCGAATCCACGCATCTTATTGAAATAATTGGTAAATTCATCCCACGATTGCACGAACGGGATCTGTCCGGAGAGCGGGAACGCGCTAACGGTATTCAAGCGCGAGGACTGGTATGCCGTGTCTTCGCCCTGCTGGAAGGGCGAAGACGCGGACAACGCAATGAAATGCGGCACGTATCGCGACAGGATATGGGCCAGGTAAATCGCCGCGTCGCCGTCCGGGCAGCCGATATGCACGTGCTGGCCGAAGATCGTGAATTGCTTCGCAAGATAGCCGTAGCGCTCCAGCAGCAGGCTGAAACGTTCCGTCGGGTAGATGCGCCGGTCCGCCCACATGTGGAAGGGGTGGGAGCCGCCCCCGGCGATGCGAACGTTCAGGCGCTGCGCTGCCTGCGTGACGGCGTCGCGGATTGTCTTCAACTCCGCCACCAGCGTGTCGTGGCTCTTGTGGATTGAACTGTTCAGCTCGACCATGCTCTCGGTAATTTCGGGCTTCACCGCGCCGGGAACGGGCGTCTTTTCGAGCAACGCGATCAAGTCGGCGGCGTCGCGCGCAAGGTCGAAATCGCGCGAATTGAGGATCTGCAGCTCGAGCTCGACGCCAACCGACAGCTCGGGCGACCGCTTGAAATCCATTTCGCTCATGCCGCCCCCGGCGCCCGTTCCGCCTGGTCCTTCGCCTCGCCGGCGCGCCGCAGGGCGAACTGGACCGCGACCGGTCCGATCAGCTCCAGGATCAGCACGGCCGACAGCACGATGGACGCGAGTTCCGCGCCGAACCCGGGATAGAGATTGGAGGTCTCATGCACCAGCGCGAGCGCGATCCCGGACATCGGCGTGAGCACAATGCAAAGCAGTCCCGCGGCCCCCGCGCGCGCGCCGCTGAAATAGGTCAGGCTCATGACGCCGATCGACTTGCCGACGAAGCGGGCAGCCACGTAGACCACCGCGACCGCCCCGCCCGTCATCAATCCGAGCACATCCAGCCGCGCTCCGCCCACCACGAACAGCACGACGTAAAACATCTGACCGACCCCCGACAATTCCACCGCCATCAGGTCGTGGCGCGCGTCGAGATTGCGCGAGAACACGCCGAAAGCGAGCAGTGCGAGCAGCACCGACAGCTCCAGCATGCGCGCCGCGCCGATGGCCAGCACGATCAGGGCGAGCAGCATCACCAGCTGGCGCTCGGCGTGCTTGCCGACCCACCGCGAGAACAGGATGGCGACGACGCTGGCGAGGTATCCCAGGATCAGCGAGCCGCCCAGCAGATACACCGGGTGCAGCGCGATCATGGTCCAGCTCGCCCGGTACTCGTGATGCAGCCAGGGCAACAGCATCGTCGTCAGGATGACCGCGATCACGCTGTTCATCGCGACGAGGTTCAGGGCACGCTCCGTGACTTGCCCCTCGGCCTTCAGTTCCTGCGCCACCAGCAGCACGACGGCGGGCGAGGTCGAGACTCCGATCGCGGCGGCCAGCGCGGCAAAAATCGGCTTCACGTCGAAGTAGATCAGCGCGAAATAGACGCAACCGAAGGACAGCGCGCTCTCGAGCAGCCCCGTCGCAAGCAGCCACCGGTCGTTGCGCAGCCAGGTGAAATGAAGCCTGCGCCCGAGTTCGAACAGGATCAACCCCAGCGCAATGTCGACGACGATCCACGCTTGCTTGACCAGTCCGGCATCGAGCAAGCCCAGCCCGCTCGTGCCGAGCGCGAGCCCGATCAGGACATAGCCGATGATGCGCGGCAGGTGCAGCACGCGCCTTGCCAGTTCCCCGCCGGCAAGCCCGGACAGCAGGAGCAGCCCGAACAGCAGGAGCGGATTGGCGGAAAGTGGAAATTGCGGAAGGAAGCTGGTCATAAATTATTATGCCGACCCCCAGCGTTATTGGGATATCCCTCGTCGGCACCAGGTCCTCGTTCCCGATGCCGCCGTCATCGCACGCGGGCGCCGGCGCATCGGGTGCGCGCGGCGTCCGGATTAGTATTATCTGAACCAGTCCGGGATGAATAGTTCCTGCACTTTATTCATTTTTTCAAATAGTTATATGAATAAAACGACCTAGAACGACAAATGGTAATCCACGCTTTCGGTGGCGGCGCAGCTCTCCAGCTGCGGAAACGCGCGCAGGTCCTTGGTGATCGCCGCCCGCAGGAAAGAATCCACCCACCAGAACACATCCTGGTCGCGGATTGACCGGCGCATCCCGCGCATGCGCTTCCGGCGCTCCGTTTCGCCCATGTGGAACGCGCGGTGAATGGTGTCCGCGACGCCCTCGATATCGTTCGGATTGACCGGCAGCGCGCCCTTTCCGAGCTGCTCGGCAGCGCCCGCAAATTCGGACAGGATCAGCACGCAGTCCTCCTCGATACTGCACGCGCAATATTCCTTGGCCACCAGGTTCATGCCGTCCTTGAGCGGTGTCACCAGGGCGATATCCGCGGCGCGGTAGTACGCAAGCAGATCCAGCTGTGCCAGGCTGCGATAAACGTACCACACCGGCACCCATCCTCCCGGGTCCACGAAGCTGCCGTTGATTTTTCCAACCAGCTGCTCGATCTCGGTCTTGAGACCGCGGTATTCCGGGATGTCCTCGCGGCTGGGGACCACCACCTGGATGAGGGAGATGCGCTCGCGCAACTCGGGGTAGCGCGTGAGCACGTCATGAAATGCCTGCAGCCTGAGTGGAATTCCCTTGGTGTAATCGAGCCGGTCGATGCCGAGTATCAGCTTGCGTCGCGGCAGCAGGGCATGCAGCTCCCTGGCACGGGCACTCACCGCGGGCGCCGCCGCCTGGCGCATGAAGGAGTTGAAGTCGATGCTGATCGGAAAATTGCCGACGCGCACGCTGCGCCCGCAGGCCGCGACCTGCACCACCTGCCCGCGCCCCTCGACCTCGACGTTCCTCACCAGCGCGCGCACGCACTGCAGGAAATTGCGCCGGTCGCGCGCGGTCTGAAAACCGATCAAGTCGAATTGCAGCAGGGCCTCGATGAGCGCCATGCGCCAGGGCAGCTTCAGATAAATGTCCGGCGAAGGAAACGGGATGTGCAGAAAGAAACCCGTCCGGAAATCCGAGCCCAGGCGGCGCAATTCAGCCGCCACGGCCATCAGGTGGTAGTCGTGCACCCAGATGAAATCGCCAGGTACTGCGGCCTCGTGCACCGCCCGCGCGTACTTGCGATTGACGTCGCGATAGGTGCGCCAGTACGCGGGATCGAAGTTGCACAGCAGCTGCAAGTCGTGGAACAGCGGCCAGATGATCTCGTTGGAAAATCCCTCGTAAAAATTGCGCACTTCCTCCGGGCTGAGCGGCACGCCCTTCAGTGCGTAGCCCGCCCCTTCCCCGACGCTTGCAAGCTCACTGTCGAGCGCCGGCGACGCCTCGCATGTTCCCGGCCAGCCGATCCACATGCCGCCGCGGTGGCGCAGCACGGGCAGCAGCGCCGTCACCAGCCCCCCGCTGCCCGGCTCTGCGCGCAAGCGCCCCCCCGCATCGCGTCGAAACGCGAACGGAAGGCGGTTCGATACCACGATCAGGCGATCGCGCCGCCGCGTCATGATTTCGTTCAACGCGTCGCCCACGCCCGCGCCGCCTGGACAGCCGGCTCCTGTTTCAAACGCACCGTATGCGTGGGATGGGCGAATTCAACGCCCTCGCGCGCGAGACGCTCGAAGATGGCAAGGTTGATCGCCTGCTGCACGTCCATGTACACGCCGTGGTCGGGGTCGAGAACGTAGTACACGATCTCGAACACCAGTGCTGAGTCGCCGTACTGCTTGAAATGCGCGCGATCGAACCGCGCGCGCGCCTGTGCTTTCACGATCTCCCCCAGCCACTGCGGGACGAGCCGCAGCTTTTCCAGCGGCGTCTGGTAAACCAGGCCAAGGGTGAACTCGACGCGGCGGTCGAACATGCGCTTGAAGTTGCGGATGCGGCTTTTCAGCAAATCGGCATTGGAAAACACCAGCAGCTCGCCGTCGAGGCTGCGCAGGCGGGTAGTCTTGATGCCGACGCGCTCCACCGTGCCGCGCAGGTTGTCCACCACGATGAAATCGCCCACGGCAAACGGCTTGTCGAGCACGATGGATAGCGAGGCAAACAGGTCGCCCAACACGCTCTGTACCGCGAGCGCCATGGCTACCCCGCCGATGCCAAGTCCGGCGACCAGCGCGGTAATGTCGAAGTTCAGCTGTTCGAGCGCGAGCAGCAGGACCAGCGACCAGATCGCGACCCGCGCCGCAAACGCGAGGAGACTCAGGGCGGTCGCGCCTTCCGGCTCGTGCCGGCGGCTGAATTCGACCTTCTGCTCCATCCAGCGCCCGACAAAGTGGTGCATCCACAGGCCGACTTGCAGCAGCACCGCCACCACGGCAGCGAGCTGAAAGAAGCGCTCGAGGCGCGCGGGGAGGTCGAGGAAGCTGACGCCGAGGCACAGCGCGACCGGCAGCAGCAGCAGCGGTTTCGTTGCCCGCATGGTTTTGGCGAGCATTTCGTTCCAGCGCGCCCCGGTGCGCTCGGCGAAATGCGCGAGCGCCCGCTCGCCATAGCGTCGGGCGAGCACCAGCGCGATCCAGGCCGTCAACGCGATGGCAAACGCCACTAGATAATCCATCGTATCGTTCGCGCCCGTCAGATTTGCCCACCACTTCATTGCGCACCTCCACGGTCATCGCTTCGGCCCCTGGGCGCGACGGAACCTGAATGAAGAACGCCCGGCGGGGTTCTCCGATGGGTTTCAATCGTGCCGCCGTCAGCATCGACGCCGTCCCCGCAGCGCGCGGGGAAGCGCGTTTACCCCGGGATTTTCACGGTTCCTCGCAACCGCGCAATGTATTGATATCTAAACGAATATTAAGCTCGTGCCCAATTATTTTAGGTGTCGCGAACTGCCAAAAGTTCCGCGGCTCTAATACTTTGAAAACCAAAATGTGGTCTCGCATCCTCCAGCCACAATCCGAACGGAAATCCGCCAACCGATGACCGCCGTGCTGCCGCTCCCGCGCGCCTCCGACACGTGGGCGTTCTTCCTCGATATCGACGGCACGCTGATCGAGCATGTCGAGCGGCCGGACGCGGTGAGCATCGACCCCGCCGTGGTGAAGCTGCTGGCGGGGCTGCGCGCCGCGAGTGACGGCGCAGTTGCCCTGATCAGCGGGCGCCCGGTCGCCGCCGTCGATTCGCTCTTTACGCCCTTGCGCCTCCCCGTGGCCGGCCTGCACGGCATCGAGCGGCGCGACGCGCTGGGCAAGCTCCACAGTCATTCATTTGCCGAGGCGCCGCTGCGACGGGTTGCCGGGCGTCTTGCCGCATGTGCCGCGGAGCACGCCGGCCTGATCTTCGAAGACAAGGGACTGAGCCTCGCGCTGCACTACCGCCAGGCACCACAGTTGGAAGATGTCGCACTCGGGACCGCCGCCACGGTCGCGGTGGAGCTGGGCGAAGGGTTCGAGCTGCTGCACGGCAAGATGGTGATCGAGATCAAGCCGGGCGGCCGGAACAAGGGCGCCGCAATCGAGGAATTCCTGGATGAGGCGCCGTTTCGCGGGCGTGTACCGGCGTTCGTCGGAGACGACGTGACAGACGAGCACGGGTTCGCCGTCGTGAACCGCCTGGGCGGGCACTCGGTCAAGGTCGGCGCGGGCGAGTCGGCCGCGCGCTGGCATCTGACGGACGCGGCCGCGGTGCGCGGCTGGCTCACCCGGTGCGTCGAAAGGTTGCGCGAGAGCGCGGGCGCGGCATGAGCCAATCGCTCGATCTCGCCCTCGTGGGCAACTGCAGCGTTGCCGCGCTCGTCGACGCGAAGGGGGAGTTCGTCTGGACATGCATGCCGCGGCTCGACAGCGACGCCGTGTTCTGCTCCCTGCTGCGCGAGCGCCGTGGCGACGATGATTACGGGTTTTTCGCGGTGGAACTCGCCGGGTACTCGCGCTGCGAGCAGGAATACCTGCCCAACACTGCGATCGTGCTGACGCGCCTCTATGACGGCGACGGCAACGCGGTGGAGATTACGGATGTCGCGCCGCGCTTCCGGCGCTACGGCAGGATGTTCTGCCCGGTTACGCTCGTGCGGCAGGTACGGTGCCTTGCCGGCAGCCCGCGGATCACGATCCGGCTGCGCCCGGCTCGCGACTACGGCGAGAGCCGCGCCGCGACCACGTTCGGCAGCAACCACGTGCGCTACCTGTGCGGCGACTTCGTGCTGCGCGTGACCACCGATTGTTCGATCTCGGCCCTTATCGAGGAAGTCCCCTTTGTCCTACAGGGCGCAATCTCGTTCGTGCTCGGTCCCGACGAGACGCTGCAGGGAGCGGTCGCCGAGGTGGCGCGGCATTTTTTCGAGGAGACGGCGGGCTATTGGCGCGAGTGGGTGCGCGACCTCTCGATACCGTTCGAATGGCAGGACGCGGTCATACGCGCCGCCATCGCGCTCAAGCTGTCGGTGGTGGACGACACCGGCGCCATCGCCGCCGCGGTAACGACCTCGGTGCCGGAAGCCGCGGGCAGCGCGCGCAACTGGGATTACCGCTATTGCTGGATCCGCGACTCGTACTACACCGTCAACACGCTCAACCGGCTCGACGCGACCCGGACGATGGAGCGCTATCTCGGCTACATCATCAACGTGGCCGCCGCCACCCCTGAAGCCCGCTTGCAGCCGGTGTACCGGATCAACGGGCGGCCCGATATGGAGGAACGCGAAATCGGCTCGCTCCCGGGCTACCGCGGCATGGGCCCGGTGCGCATCGGCAACCAGGCCTACCGCCAGGTGCAGCACGATGTCTATGGCTCCGCGGTGCTGGCCTCGATGCACGTCTTCTTCGACCGCCGGCTGCTGTGGCCGGGAAACCAGGCGCTCTTCGCGCAACTGGAGGCGCTCGGAGAGCGCGCCAACGAGGCCTGGTCGCAACCCGATGCCGGCTTGTGGGAACTGCGCGGGGCCGCGCGCGTGCATACCTACTCCAGCGTCATGTGCTGGGTGGCCTGCGACCGCCTGGGCAAGATTGCCGCGCATCTCGGCCTGCCGGCGCATGCCACCCGCTGGCGCGCGCGGGCCGACGTGATCCACCGGGCGGTGTGCGAACGCGCGTGGAGCCCCGCGCGCAACAGCTTCGTCTCGACGCTGGGAGGCGGCAATACCCTCGACGCCAGCCTGCTGCTGCTCGCGGAGCTGGGCTTCTTGCGGGCCGATGACCCGCGCTTTGCCGGTACCGTCGCCGCAGTCGAGCGCGAGTTGCGCCGCGGGGACTTCATTTTCCGCTACAGTGAAGCCGACGACTTCGGGGTTCCGCAGAACGCATTCGTGGCGTGCACCTACTGGTACATCGACGCCCTGGCTGCGCTGGGACGCCGCGAGGAAGCGAGAGCGCTGTTTGAGAACCTGCTCGCCTGCCGCAACCGTCACGGCCTGCTCTCGGAACACATCGACCCGGTGACGCGCGAGCTCTGGGGCAATTTCCCGCAAACTTACAGCATGGTGGGGCTGATCAATTCCGCGACCCGGCTGTCGATCTCCTGGGACGAGGCGTTTTGAATGTTGCGGCTCGGGGTGGATCTGGGCGGCACCAAGACGGCCATCACCGTCCTCGACGCCGACCGGACCGAGCGGCTCGCGCGGCGCAGCGCCACGCCGACCGGCGCGTATGAGACCGCTCTCACGGCACTTTCGGAAATGATATTGGCCGCCGAGCGCTCGGCAGGTTCGCGCTGCAGCGTCGGCATCGGCATGCCCGGGACAGTGTCCGCGCGCACGGGACTGGTCAGGAACGCTTACAACACCGTGTTCAACGGCAGGCCGCTGCGCACCGACCTGGAACGGCTGCTCGCGCGCGAAGTCAGGATCGAAAACGACGCCAATTGCTTCGCGCTTTCGGAAGCGACCGACGGCGCTGCGCGCGGCGCACGCGTCGTGTTCGGCGCGATACTCGGCACCGGCGCCGGTGGCGGCGTCGTGGTCGGCGGGCGGGCCGTTGAAGGGCGAAACCGGAGCGGCGGAGAATGGGGACACAACCCGTTGCCGTGGATGTCGCCCGAGGAATATCCCGGACCACGCTGCAATTGCGGGCGGCTGGCATGCATCGAGCAATTTGTCTCGGGACCTGCGCTCGAGCGCGATCATGCGACAGCGACCGGGCGCCGGCTCGATCCGATGGCCATCGCACAGGAAGCCGCGCAGGGGAACGCAGCCTGCGAGGCCGCGCTGGGGCGCTACGAGGACCGGCTGGCGCGTGCCCTCGCGCACGTCGTCAACCTGCTCGATCCCGACGTCATCGTGCTGGGCGGCGGGCTCTCCAACCTCGACCGGCTTTACTCGAGCGTTCCTGTGCTGCTCCCCCGCTACGCGTATTCCGGCACGGTGGAGACGCCGGTCGTGCGCGCGGCCCACGGAGACGCCAGCGGCATGCGCGGCGCGGCAATGCTATGGCCTTGATTAGCCCGTAACGACGATGTGGACGCGGTACGGGCCGTGCGCGCCGAGCGTGACGGTCTGCTCGATGTCGGCGGTGCGCGACGGGCCGGAAATGAAACTGACGGCGCGCGGCGGCTGTTTCAATTCATCGCGCATGAGTTGCCACGCTTCTTCCATCCCTCGCACGATGCGCGCGGCAGACACGATCGCGATATGGGTCTCGGGTAACAGGCTCACGGTGGCGGGCGTGCCCGGTCCCGTCACCGTCATCAGCGTGCCGGTCTCTGCGATCGCGCAATACGCGCCGGTGATACCGACCAGGTCGGAGTCGCGTGCCGCGCGCGCCGCGACCTCCAGCCCAACAGCGCGCCAATCCAGCGCCGCGAACTCGGCCCAGCACACGGCCGTAAGCGGCAGCGAATTCGATTTCAGGTAACGGGCGATCGCAGCAGGCGCGGCCGCGAGCGAATCCACTTCATCCACGGTTGACGACAACCCGAGCGCGCGCTCCCTGAAACGCGCGAGCGGCTCCCAATCGGCGCGCGGGCGCGGATGCTGCGGACGGGAATGGATGTGCGAATGGACCGCCGCGCGCTCATCCGCGGAGGCTGTTGCAGTCTTGCCTTGCTGCGCGCGTATGCGCGAGAGAATGCGTTCTAGCGCGCCCGACCCGTCACTCGTCACTCGTCACCCGTCACGCGTCACGCGTCACGCGTTAGCCAAGCGTGGGCATGTTGAACCCCGGCGCCGGCGTGTCCTGGTGCGGCCAGCGGGTGGTAATGACCTTGGTGCGGGTGTAGAACTTGACGCCTTCCATGCCGTGCACGTGCAGGTCGCCGAATAGCGAGCCTTTCCAGCCGCCGAAGGAATAGAACGCCACCGGCACCGGGATCGGCACATTCACGCCGACCATGCCGACCTGGATCTCGTTCTCGAAGCGCCGCGCCGCGCCGCCCGACTCGGTGAAGATCGCCGTGCCGTTGGCGTAAGGATTGCGGTTGACGAGCGCGATCGCGTCCTCGAGCGTCTTCTCCCGAACTACGACCAGCACCGGGCCGAAGATCTCGTCCTGGTAGATCTTCATCTCCGGCTTCACGTTGTCGAACAGTGTCGTACCGAGAAAAAAGCCGCTCTCATGCCCCGGGACCTTGCGGCCACGGCCATCCACGACGAGCTTCGCGCCCTCCTTCACGCCCTGGTCGACGTAGCCGGATACCTTGTCGCGATGCTGGCGTGTGACGAGCGGGCCCATGTCCACGCCCTCCTTCTCGCCCGGGCCGACCATGATCGCCTCGGCTTTCTTTTTCAACAGGGCAACCAGCGGATCGGCGACCGCGCCCACCGCCACCACCGCGGAGATTGCCATGCAACGCTCTCCGGCCGAACCGAACGCGGCGCCAATCAAGGCATCAGCCGTGAATTCAAGATCCGCATCCGGCAGCACCACGGCGTGGTTCTTGGCCCCGCCGAGCGCCTGCACGCGCTTGGCATTCTTCGCGCAAGTCTCGTAGATGGTCTTGGCGATCGGCGTAGAGCCGACGAAAGAGACGGCATGGACGCCGGGGTGGTTCAGGATCGCATCCACCGCTTCCTTGTCCCCGTGCACGACGTTCAGCACGCCGTCGGGCAGCCCCGCTTCCTTGAAGAGCTCGGCCATGCGCATCGAGGCCGACGGTACCTTCTCCGAGGGTTTCAGGATAAAGGTATTGCCGCACGCGATCGCCACCGGGAACATCCACAGCGGCACCATCACCGGGAA
>Ga0134121_10004915_pt1 | contig 10896 bp, 14 predicted proteins | sample KB301_FD_96463 | JGI IMG/M metagenome (GOLD analysis project Ga0134121, IMG submission 96463) | Terrestrial soil microbial communities without Nitrogen fertilizer from Kellogg Biological Station, Michigan, USA - KB3-0-1 | ecosystem: Environmental > Terrestrial > Soil > Unclassified ...
ACCATGAAGGCGGCGGCCAAAGTGCTCGAGGAGTTCGGCGTCCAGTACGAGGCGAAGGCGATGTCGGCCCACCGCACGCCGCACGCCGTAGGCGAGTGGGCCTCGAGCGCGCAGAAGAAGGGCCTCAAGGCCCTCATCGCTGCCGCCGGTGGCGCGGCGCACCTCGCAGGCGTAGTGGCCGCTCACACAACGCTTCCGGTGCTCGGCGTTCCGATGCCCTCCAAGCACCTCCAAGGCCTCGACTCGCTGCTCTCCACGGTGCAGATGCCCAAGGGCATCCCGGTCGCGACCTTCGCCATCGGCGAGGCCGGCGCGGCGAATGCCGCGCTGTTCGCGGTCGCGCTCCTCGCCTTGTCAGATACCAATATGCAAAAAAAACTATCTGACTTCCGCGCCAAGCAGACCGAAGCGGTGCTAAAGGCCGCGCCGCTCAAGCTGTGACCTCCGAAGTCCGCCGTGCGGCGCAGATGCTGCGCGCCGGTGGACTCGTCGCCTTTCCGACCGAAACGGTCTACGGCCTCGGCGCCGACGCGGCTAGCGAGAAGGCCGTTGCGCGCCTGTACGAGGTCAAGCGACGTCCGTTGGAACATCCGGTGATCGTGCACTTCGCTTCCAGCGCGGGGGCGTTCGCGTGGGCGGCGGATGTGCCGGTCGCAGCGAAGAAACTGGCAGAAAAGTATTGGCCCGGACCACTCACCTTGATCCTGAAGCGCTCGGCGCTGGCGAAGGACTTCGTCACCGGCGGCCAGGACACGGTCGGCCTGCGCGTGCCGTCGCATCCAGTCGCGCAGCAGCTGCTGAAGGAGTTTTCCGGCGCGATCGCCGCGCCATCCGCCAATCGCTTCGGCATGGTGTCGCCGACGACGCTCGCCCACGTGCGCGAAGACCTGGGCAGCGATGTCGAGCTGATCCTCGAAGGCGGGCCGAGCGAGGTCGGCATCGAATCGACCATCGTCGATCTGTCGAGCGGGACCGCCGTGCTCCTGCGGCCCGGTGCGATCACGCGCCAGCAGATCGATGAAATCGTCCGCGTGACCGGCGAAAGATCCTCGCTACGTCATTCCGGCGGTCTCGAGCGCCATTACGCGCCGCGCACGCCGGCGCGCATGGTCCCGGTGCACGCCCTGGACAAGGAAATTTCCAAAGGGAAAAGCGTCGCGGTGCTGGCGTTTTCGCGACCCGACGAGCGGGTGGACTTCTGGCTGCGCATGCCGCGCGATCCGCTGGCCTACGCGCAAAAGCTCTACGCCGCGCTGCGCGAGCTGGACGGCGCCGGCTGCGAGCAGATCCTGGTCGAGGCGCCGCCCGATACGGCGGAATGGGCGGCGGTGCGCGACCGTCTCAAGCGCGCCTGCGAGCACGGGTAAGATCGCACCGTGAGATCCGGGCTCGTTCTCGTGGCGTTGCTATCCGGCTGCTCGAACACCGCGTGGCAGCTGAGTGCCGGCCAGCCGCCGCCCGTGAACGCACTTCAGGTGCACGCCGGAGCGGGCGTTGCGACCGCGTTCAGCCTCACCATTCTTGCCGCCGGCGCCTATGAATTCTCCCGCAGTGGCTTCGGCTTTTCCTCCAGCGCGGTACCGGAAATGGCGCCCGACCGGAAAGTCAGCGAGCAGGACTGCAGCAAGCCGCTCGACTACACGCTCGGCAATATCCGCTGCAAGTAAGCGGTTAGCCGGCGCGTTGCGGGCCGGGCTTGCCGTCTTCCACCACGAATGACGCGAGCGTGCTGCAGGGCGCGTCGCGTGTTTGCACGCTTTCCATCGCCCGCAGGTCCGCGGTCATGCGTCGAGGCGTGACCTCGGCGCGCACGTAGCCGCGGAATCGGCTGTCGGCGAGCAGGAAGTGCGGGTTGTCCGGCAGGTACTGGTTCAACCGCTCCTGCGACCAGGCCTGCGAGGTGATGGAGGTGCCGACGAACTCGCTCGCTACGACCGGCGACGCGGGATCGTCGAAGTCGGCCTTTAGCTGGCACACGTTGAACGAGTGCACGTCGCCGCCGAGAACGACGGGGTTCGACACTTTCCTTTCGGAGAGCTGCTGGAACAAGCGCTGGCGCGCGGCCGGATAGCCGTCCCAGCCGTCAGTCCAGGCGCGCCGCCCCGGCCCGGGAAGCTGGTCGAACTGCGCCATGGTGGTGGTTTGCGCGATGACGTTCCACGCGGCACGCGAGCTGCCGAACGATTGCTCGAGCCAGCGCTCCTGCGCGCGGCCGAGCATGGTGCGCCCGGGGCGGAACAGGCGCTCGCATTGCTCGATGTCGATGGTGTTCGAGCCGCCGCGCCGGCCTTTGCGCGGGCACGCCTGCCACGAGCGGTACTGGCGCGTGTCGACGATGTGGAAGCGCGCGAGCTGCCCCCAGTCGAGATGCGTATAGATGCGCATGTCGGGGCCTCTCGGCCGCATGCGCTCGGGCAGCGGCATGTGCTCGTAGTAGGCGCGATACGCGGCGGCGCGCCGCTCGAGGAACGGTGCGCGCTCCATGCCGTCCTCGGGACGGTCGTCGGCGTAATCGTTGTCGACTTCGTGGTCGTCCCAGGTGACGATCCACGGGCAGGCGGCGTGCGCCGCCTGCAGATCTGGATCCGAGCGGTATTGCGTGTAGCGGCCGCGGTAGTCCTCGAGCGTGTAGGGCTCGGGCCGATCGTGCTTGCGCACGTGGTCGCGGCCCCAGCTCGATTCGTAGATGTAGTCGCCGAGGAACGCCACCAGGTCGGGCGCGTCCGCGGCGATATGGCGATACGCGTTGAAATAGCCCTGCTCGTACTGCTGGCAGGAAGCAAAGGCGAAACGCAGGCGGGGGTTGGCGGCGCCGGCGGCCGGCGCGGTACGCGTGCGGCCGATCGGGCTTTGGGCGCCGGCGGTCATGAAGCGATACCAGTACCAGCGCTCGGGGGCAAGGCCTCTGACCTCGACGTGAACCGAATGCGCCCACGCCGGCTCTGCGGTGGTTTCGCCCGAGAACAGAATGGATTTCATCGACTCGTCACCGGCGATCTCCCAGCGCACCGGAACGGCCAGAGGGTCGAGCGCCCCGGCGAGCCTTGTCCACAGCACCACGCCGTCGGGCGATGGATAGCCCGACGCCACGCCGAGCGCAAACGGATCCGCTGCGAAACCGGGCAGCGCATAGGCGGCGCCGAGGGCGCCGACCGTCTTCAGGAAGCTGCGGCGCGTGAACATGCGAATAGAATAGCGCCCCTATGATCCATTTCGTGGTGCATGAAGAAGGCGATGGTGTAGGCGTCGTGGTGGTGGAAGGCGTCAAGTCCGGCCAGCCGCTCAGCGGCTGGATCATGGAAGACGACAAGGACCTCCAGGTCACGGCGAAGAGCGACATCCCGATCGGCCACAAGGTCGCGCTCAGGGACTACAAGCCCGGCGATACCGTCATCAAGTACGGCGTCGACATCGGCAAGGTGGTGAAGCCGATCGGCAAAGGCGAGCATCTGCACGTGCATAACGTCAAAACCAAGCGTTGGTAGACATGAATCTCGGCAAATCCACTTTCTGGGGCTACAAGCGCGAGAATGGCCGCGTCGGCGTGCGTAATCACGTCATCGTCCTGCCGGTCGACGACCTCTCCAACGCCGCCGCGCAGGCGGTCGAGAACAACATCAAGGGCACGATGGCGCTGCCGCACCCGTACGGGCGGCTGCAGTTCGGCGCCGACCTCGACCTGCACTTCCGCACCCTGATCGGCACCGGCTCGAATCCGAACGTCGCCGCGGCCATCGTCATCGGCATCGAGGACGGCTGGGCGAAGAAGGTGGCCGACGGCATCGCCGCCACCGGCAAGCCGGTTTCGTTCTTCGGCATCGAAGGCCACGGCGATCACGAGACCATCCGGCGCGCCTCGCTCAAGGCGCGCGAATACCTGCAGTGGGCGAGCGAGCTGCGCCGCGAGGAGCGGCCGCTGAAGGAGCTGTGGGTGTCCACCAAGTGCGGCGAGTCCGACACCACCTCCGGCTGCGGCGCGAACCCGACGGTCGGCAATGCGTTCGACAAGCTCTATCCGCACGGCGTGACGCTGGTGTTCGGCGAGACCACCGAGCTCACCGGCGGCGAGCACCTGGTCGCGGCGCGCTGCCGCAACGACGAAGTGCGCAAGAAGTTCCAGTTCGTGTTCGACCGCTACCAGGACGTTATCAACCGCCACAAGACCAGCGACCTGTCCGAGTCGCAGCCGACCAAGGGCAACATCGCCGGCGGCCTCACCACCATCGAGGAAAAGGCGCTCGGCAACATCCAGAAGATCGGCCGCCAGTGCAAGGTGGATGGCGTGCTCGACAAGGCCGAGATGCCCACCAGCCCGGGCCTGTGGTTCATGGATTCTTCTTCCGCCGCGGCCGAGATGGTGACGCTGTGCGCGGCGGCCGGCTTCGCGGTGCATTTCTTCCCCACCGGCCAGGGCAACGTGATCGGCAATCCGATCCTGCCGGTGATCAAGCTGTGCGCGAATCCGAAAACGGTGCGCACGATGTCGGAGCACATCGACGTCGACGTTTCCGGCTTGCTGCGAAAAGAGCTGACCCCGGACCAGGCGGGCGACAAGCTGCTCGACTGCATGTTCCGCACCGCCAACGGCCGCCTGACCGCGGCCGAAGCGCTCGGCCATCGAGAGTTCGTGCTGACACGACTCTACGAAAGCGCTTGACCCTTTTCGCTTGATCCGGCTTTGGCCGGGATTCGGCGTCGCGGCGCTGATCGCCGTGACGGCGACCTTCGTCTCCGAGCGCTACGGCGGACCGCAGTTCCTGTTCGCGCTGCTGTTCGGCATCGCGTTCAACTTCCTCGCCATCGACCCGCGCACGCGTCCCGGCATCGAGTTCACCGCGCGCACCGTGCTGCGCTTCGGCGTCGGGCTGCTCGGTGCGCGCATCACGGTCGAGCAGGTCGCCGCGCTCGGGCTGGCGCCGGTGCTGCTGGTCATGGGCGCAGTGCTCGCCACCATCCTGTTCGGCACCGGCGTCGCGCGCTTCATGAAGCTGCCGCCGGCCGAGGGCGTGCTCACCGGCGGGGCGGTGGCGATCTGCGGCGCATCCGCCGCGCTTGCGATCTCGGCCGTGCTGCCGAAGGGCGAGCGCAGCTCGCAGTTCACGCTGCTGACCGTGGTCGGCGTGACCGCGCTCTCGACGCTGGCGATGATTTTCTACCCCGCGCTGGTGCCGCTGCTCGAGCTCGATGCGGCCGGCGCGGGCCTGTTCCTCGGCGGCACCATCCACGACGTGGCGCAGGTGGTGGGCGCGGGCTACATGATCTCGCCCGAAGCCGGCGTGACCGCGACCTTCGTCAAGCTGCTGCGCGTCGCGCTGCTCGTGCCGGTCGTGATGGCGCTTTCCATTGTTTTTCGCAACAAGGGAAAAGGACGGGGCACGCCGCTGCTGCCCTGGTTCCTGGTGGTGTTCGTGCTGCTCGCCGCGGCGAACAGCGCCGGCTGGGTGCCGCCGCAGGCGGGCGCCGCGCTCGCCTCGCTCTCGCGCTGGTGCCTGGTGGCGGCGATCGCGGCGCTCGGCGTGATGACTTCCTTCGTCGAGCTGGCTGCGTTAGGCTGGCAGCCGGTCGTCCTGCTGGTTTCCGAAACGCTGTTCCTGGGAACTTTGATCATGGGCGGGTTGCTGTGGCTGGGAATCTGAAGGTTTCCGTCTGGCGCGGTGGCGCCGACGGCGCCTTCCAGAGCTTCGAGGTGCCGCGCGAAGCGAGCCAGACGGTGCTCGATGTCGTCACTCACATCCAGCGCGCGCTCGATCCCACGCTCGCCTACCGCTTCGCCTGCCGCGTCGGCATGTGCGGCTCGTGCGCGATGATGGTGAACGGCGTGCCGCGCTGGACTTGCAGAACTCATGTCGACAAGGTCGCGCACGCCGATTCCCTGGAGATTGCGCCCTTGAGAAACCTGCCCATCATCCGCGACCTGGTGGCGGACATGCGCGAGTTCTTCGACAAATGGGCGCGCGCCAAAGGCGAGTTCCGCGGCCATGCCACGCGCAAGGACGATTTCGCGAAAGTGCGCCCGGATTCGGCGCCGCGCGTGCAGGCGGACGCCGGCATCGAGTGCATCGGCTGCGCGGTGTGCTACGCGGCGTGCGACGTGGTGGCGTGGAACCCGCAGTACCTCGGGCCGGCGGCGCTCAACCGTGCCTGGACGCTGGTCAAGGACGAGCGCGATCGCGACACGCTCGAGCGGCTGCGCGCGGTGGCGGGCGACGCCGGCTGCCACGCTTGTCACAGCCACGTGAGCTGCACCGAGCGCTGCCCGAAGAAGCTCTCGCCGACCGCGGCGATCGCCGGCCTGAAGCGCGAAGTGGCGAAGGCCGTGCTGCACGGGGACCTCTAAGCGTGTACGGGCTCCTGTGACGTTCCGCGGCGAAGCGCGGCTCTGGCTCGCGCAGCGGGCAAGCGCGGGGGTGCTTGCCCTGTGCGTGGCGGTGCATCTCGTCACCATCGTCTACGCGGTACGCAGCGGCCTGAGCGCCGCCGAGATCCTGCAGCGCACGCGCGGCAGCATCGCCTGGTTCGCGTTCTATTCGCTGTTCGTGCTGGCGGTGACGGTGCACGCGCCGATCGGCCTGCGCAGCGTGCTGAGCGAGTGGCTCGGCTGGCGCGGGCGCTCGCGCGATTTCGCGCTGCTGCTGCTCGCGGCGTTCCTCGGCTGGACCGGGATGCGCGCGGTGCTCGGGGTGTTCGCGTGAGGCAGCACCCCTCCTATTGGGCATTCGTGGTGCACCGCGTGTCGGGCATCGCGCTCGCATTGTTCCTGCCGCTGCATTTCTGGGCGCTCGGCAACGCGCTGCAGCTCGACAGCTTCATTGCGTGGACACAGCAGCCGCTGGTCAAGCTCGGCGAGTGGCTGATCGTGGTGGCCCTCGCTGCGCACCTGGGCGGCGGCTTGCGCGTGCTCGCGCTCGAGTTCCTCCCCTGGCGCAACTGGCAGAAGAGCCTCGCCGCCGGCGCTGCCGCGTTCGCGCTGGCGGTCGGGCTCGCGTTCGCGCTGGCGCTGTAGAATTCTCGCAGGAGGATAACCATGAAAAAAATCATCGCATTCATGTTCGGCGTGCTGCTCGCCGCCGGGGCTCAAGCGCAATCCTGGCCGCAGAAGCCGGTACGCTTCATCGTGCCGTTCCCGCCGGGCGGCGCGACCGACATTTCGGCGCGGCTGCTCGGCGAAAAGCTGTCCCAGATCTGGGGCCAGCAAGTGGTGATCGAGAACCGCGGCGGCGCCGGCGGCGGCCTGGGCGCGGCGGAAGCGGCGCGCGCGGCGCCCGACGGCTACACGCTGTTCTTTCCCTCGGGCTCGGTGGTCACCGCGAACCAGCACATCTACGCCAAGATGAATTACGACCCGGACAAGGACTTCGTGCCGATCACCAAGGTGGTGTCGGGGCCGCAGGTGCTGGTGGTGCAGGCGAGCGCGCCGTTCAAGAGCGTGAAGGACCTGATCGACTACGCGCGCGCGAATCCCGGCAAGCTCACCTTCGGCCACGCCGGCATTGGCTCGCAGACGCACCTCGCGGCCGAGAACTTCGTCTGGCAGGCGAAGATCGAGGCCATTGCCGTGCCCTACAAGGGCGAGGGGCCGGGGCTTGCCGCCTCGGTCGCCGGCGAAACCAACTTCTTCATCGGCAACGTCGCCGCCGCGCTCGGCCACATCCAGGGCGGACGGCTGCGTGCGCTCGGCGTCACCAGCAAGGGCGAGGCCGCGCAGCTTCCCGGCGTGCCGCCGATCGCCAAGACCATCCCGGGCTTCGAGAATACCGGCTGGTTCGGCCTGGTCGCACCCACCGGCACGCCGAAGAGCGTGCTGCACAAGGTGTATGTCGACACCAAGAAGGCGCTCGAGGCGAGCGACCTGCGCGGCCGGCTGTACGTGCAGGGCCTGGCGCCGGTCGGCAACACGCCGGAGGAGATGGCACGGGAGATGAAAGCCGAAAGCGCGCTCTGGGCCCGCGTGGTCAGGGAGCGCCACATCGAGGTGAAGTGAAAGTCGATCTGGCCCAGGTCGAGGAGGCCGCCAAGGAGCTCTACATCCGCGCGCTGAAGGAGCTGCCGCCGGATATCAAGCACGGCTTCGAGCGCCTGTCCGCGACGGAGACCGATGCCGGGGCGAAGCGCATGCTCGGCACCATGATCCGCAACATCGCGATCGCCGAGGACACGAACAACCTGCTCTGCCAGGACACCGGCATCCCGGTCTACAACGTGTGGATCGGTCGCGGCGTGGAGGTCGATGGTGCCGGCCTCAAGGACGCGATCCGGCGCGGCTGCGCGCGCTCGACCCGGGAGTACTCGTTCCGCTCCTCGATCGTGCATCCGACCACGCGCGTCAACGAGCAGGACTCCACCGGGCGCGGCGTGCCGGTGATCAATATCGATTTCTCCAAGGAGGAATCCCTGGTGATCGAAATGATCCCCAAGGGCTCGGGCTCGGAGAACAACTCCTGGCTGCGCATGGCGATTCCGGCCGAGGGCGTCGACGCGATCAAGACCTTCGTCGTCGACTGCGTGCTGGAAGCGGGCGGCAAGACCTGTCCGCCGACCATCGTCGGCGTGGGCGTAGGCGGCACCGCCGACCTGTGCGTGCACCTGGCCAAGATCGCGGCCACGCGGCCGCTCGGCTCGCGCTGCGAAGATCCGGAAGGCGCGAAGCTCGAAGCCGCGCTCGGCGAGGCGGTCAATCTGCTCGGCGTCGGGCCACAGGGCCTGGGCGGCGACTCGACCGCGTTCGCGGTGCACGTCGAGACCGCGGCGACCCACATCACGATGAACCCGGTGGCGGTGAACATGCAGTGCCACTCGGCGCGCCGCGCACGCGCCACGTTTCGCCCGTCGGGGGTGGAATACGGTTTCTAGATTGATGCCTTTTCTGTTTGCCCTGACGCCGCATTTTCCAGTCCTGGCGGCCGAGCTCGATGGGGTGAACCTGGAGGACCGCATCCAGGTCGACGGCCACGAGCTGCAGCTCAACGGCCTTGCCCTGCGAACCCGCTTCATCTTCAAGGTGTATGTTGCCGGCCTGTACCTGCCGGCCAGGGCGACGACGGCGCAGGCGGCGATCGAGGGCAAGGGACCGAAGCGCATCATCCTGGTGATGATGCGCGACGCCGACGCGGAGCAGTTCGTCGAGTCGATCGAGGCGGGCATGCGGGCGAACAACACCGAGGCGCAAATCGCCGCGGTGAAGACGCAGATCGACGAGCTGAAGGCGATGATCCGCGCCGTGGGGCAGTCGAAGAAGGGCGCGCGCATCGTGCTCGACTACGCGCTCTCGGACCACGGCACCACGCTGTTCGTCGACGGCGTGGCGCAGGGCAGGCCGATGGCCGGCAAGGCGTTCTACCAGGTGCTGCTGCGCATCTGGCTGGGCGAGGACCCGGTGCAGCCGGATCTCAAGGAAGCGTTGCTCGGAAACTGAGTGGAGGTTTGCAATGCGGTTTGCGGTTTCTCTCCTGTGCCTGCTGTCCTTCGCGGCGCTGGCCGCCGAAGTGGAGGGCGTTCGCATCGACGACAAGACGCGCGTCGGCAATGCCGATGTCACGCTGAACGGCGCGGGCTTGCGCAAGCGTCTGTTCTTCAAGGTCTACGCCATGGGGCTCTACGTCACGCAGAAGAGCGCCAACGCGGCCGCGCTCATCGACCAGCCGGGCCCGAAGCGGGTCGCCATTCGCATGCTGCGCGACGTGAGCGCCGACGCCTTCAACGAAGCGCTCAACGAAGGGATCCGCGCCAACCACTCCGAGGCCGAGGTGAAAGCGCTCGAGCCGCGCCTGAAGGAGCTCGGCGCGATCATCGCCGAGGTTAAGGAAGCGAAGAAGGGCATGTCGATCGACCTCGACTGGACCGGCGCCGACACGCAGGTCATGGTCAACGGCAAGCCCGCCGGCAAGCCGATTCCGGGCGCGGATCTCTACAAGGCGCTGCTGAAAATCTGGCTCGGCGACAAGCCGGTGCAGGACGACCTGAAGCAGGCGCTGCTGGGTTCCTAGTGCATTACGAATTCACCACGCCGCTGAGCGACGCCGACGCGCGCAGGCTGCGCATCAACGACACCGTGACCCTGAAGGGCACGCTGTACGGCATCCGCGACGCGACGCAGATCCACATGTTCGATCGCGGGCGCAAGACGCGCTTCGACATGCGCGGCCATGCGGTGATCCATACCGCGCCCAACGTCAGGAAAACAGCATCGGGTTATGTGCCGGTATGCGTCGGCACCACCACCAGCGACCGGATGGAACGCTTCACCCGGCCCCTCATGCAGCAATACGGCGTGCGCCTGGTCATCGGCAAGGGCGGGCTGCGCGAAGACTCGCTCAAGAGCTTCGCGGAAATGGGCGGCGCCTACCTCGCGATCATCGGCGGCACCGCGGCGCTCGAGACTACGTGGATCGAGGCGATCGAGGACGTGGACCTCGACGACCTCAATCCCGAGTCGCTGTGGAAGTTCCGCGTCAGCGGTTTCGGTCCGTTGCTCGTTGCCATGGACAGCCACGGCGCCAGCCTGTACTCGCAGGTCAGGACCGCGGCGCAGCAGAAGCGCGCGGAGGCGTTGAAGCGTCTGGGCGTGCGGTAGAATTTCCCAAACCATTAGGAGGAGGATCGAATGAAGCTCATGTTCAGAGCGCTCGCCCTTTGCTTGCTGCCGTTCGCGGCGCTGGCGCAGAACCTGTCGATTGCCACCGGCGGCACCGGCGGCGTGTATTACCCGCTCGGCGGCGGCATGGCCGCGGTGCTTTCCAAATACGTGCAGGGCATGCAGGCGACCGCCGAAGTCACCGGCGGCTCGGTGGCGAACCTGCAGCTGATCGGCACCGGCAAGCCCTACCTCGCGATGACGATGGTCGACGCGGGCCTCGACGCCTACAAGGGCCAGGACAAGTTCACCGGCAAGCCGGTCCC
>Ga0134121_10004916_pt1 | contig 10895 bp, 2 predicted proteins | sample KB301_FD_96463 | JGI IMG/M metagenome (GOLD analysis project Ga0134121, IMG submission 96463) | Terrestrial soil microbial communities without Nitrogen fertilizer from Kellogg Biological Station, Michigan, USA - KB3-0-1 | ecosystem: Environmental > Terrestrial > Soil > Unclassified ...
GCCGGCGCCGGTCAACGCGGTGGCGCCGTCAGGCGGCGGGGGCATGGTCCCGGCATCGGCGGAGTCTTTCTCGGGCGGACCTGACGCGTCGGGCGGGAGCCTCACCGGTGGCGGCCGCGGGGGCGTTACCGAGTCGACCCGCGACGCGATGCAGAACGCAACGTACGGCCCGACGCTTGGGGCGCCCGGCAGTCTCATGCCTGGCTGGCGCGATGTGGTCGGGGCGATTGCCGGTCAGGGGCATGTCGGCGGCGGCTGGGCGCTTGCGCAGCTCATGGCCAATCAGAATCCGACCTCGCGCGATATCGCGAAGGCGGGATTTAACATCATGGGCGGCCCGCTGGGTGGCTTCACAAAGGGCGCGGACCTGTACGGCGGCACGAAGTACGCCCGCGACCACATCATGGCGTCGTACCTGTATGGCGGCAACGCCGACATGGCCGGTGCGAACCTCGCGGATGAGGGCTGGCGCGGGGGCGTCGGGCTCGGGCCGATGGCGCAGGCCTATGACGAGATGGTGCGACAGAACAACCTCGGCGGCGCCGGTAATCCAGGCCAGACGCGATCCGATGTGCGTTCGTCGTTCGGGCAGATCCAGGATGCGATTGCGCTAGGCCGCGCGCACGGCGACTACACGTCGGGAAACCCTGGCGGTGCGGCTGCGAACACCGTCAACGCTGCGAACAACACCGGCGTTGCGACATATGCCGGCCTGCCGTCGGACATCATGGAAACGATCCGTGCGGCCGACAAAGAGGGGCACCCCTACGATCCAGCCACGCTTGCCAACTACGGCCTCGCGCGCGACTCGCAGGGCAACTACTACACTACGGGCTATTCGTCGCCGGAGAACCAGGTAGGCGGCTCGACGGGTTGGGTGGATGGCTCGACGGTTGGCCAGAACGCCGACATGGGCGGCTACGATTCGAGCGCCGGATCAAACGAAGCCGGCTACAACGACTCCAGCGGCTACGACAACACCGGCGGTGGCGGCTTCGATCCTGGCCTCTTGCGTCGCGGCGGCATCGTGCGTGCGCACCACGATGGCGGTGGCGGCATCGTGCAGCCCCAGCACAGCCCGATGGTCCAGAACTCGGCGCAGCGCTACGCGGACATGCCGATCGAGAAGCTCCAGGAACTCGCGATCTCGATGCCGGCGTTCACGCCGCAGGGCCAGATCGTGCGCGCCGTCATGGAGCAGAAGATGCGCGAGCCGGCGGCGCCTCCGGAAGCGGACATCTCCAGCGGCCAGAGTCCGGACCTGGCCGCCTCGCCGACGTTCGCGGGCGGCGGCGCGATGGGGCTCGGCGCGCGGACGCGGCAGACGGTGCGCGGCGCGGACATGGCGGGCGCCGGCCTCCTGGCGAGCGATGTTGCAGGCCGCACAGATCACATTAACGTGAAGGCGCCGGCCGGGTCGTACGTGATCCCGGCCGACGTCGTGTCGGGGCTCGGCGAGGGCAACACGCTGAACGGCGCCGCGGTGATCGACGAGATGCTCAAGACGATGCCGTTCGGCATCGACGCGCCCAAGCGCGGCGTCGGCGGAATGAGCATGCCTCGCGGCGGCGCGCCGGCGCCGGAAGAGAAGCGCGGTGGGCGCCTGAAAGAAGATCGCGGGCCCGTCGAGATACTTGCGGCGGGCGGCGAATACATCATCCCCGCAACGCACGTGCGCGCGATCGGCGGGGGCAACACAAAGCGTGGCCATGACGTGCTCGATCACTGGGTCAAGCACGAACGCGGCAAGATCATCAAGACGACGAAGAAACTGCCGGGACCGAAGAGATAGAGCATGGCGACAAGCCTCAAGACGCTGGACATCGAGCCTGGCCGCGTGGTGCCGGGCGGATATTTCATCTCGGACGAACAACTCGCCCGCCTCGGCGACGGCGACGTGAAGCGCGGCCGACGCGAACTGCGCATGATGCTGGCGGACGCGCGCGAGCCGAAGATCTTCCGTGGCCCGACCGAGAAGCCAGCGAACGTGCGCATTATCAAGCGCGGTGACGAGATGGCGATATTTCGCCTGCTGCGCATGGAGCTTTTCGAGGTTGCCGAGGGCATCGCTCCACCAAGTGAGCACAAGATCGCCGCATGGATCGAGCGCGGCATTCAGGGGGTCGAGGGCGTAGTCATAGGCGTGATCGACGCGCCTGGTGTTGGACCGGTGGCGACGATCGGCCTCACGCAAAATCAGTGGTGGTTCACGAACAACTGGCACGTTGCCGAAATGTGGAACTACGTGCATCCGGATCACCGGAAGAGCACTTACGCCCATGATCTGATCCAGTTTTCAAAATGGGCCAATGACGAGTGGACGGCCAATCTCGGATACCAGACGTATCTGGTCACCGGCGTGCTCACCACGAAGAAGGTCCAACAGAAAGTGCGCCTCTACCGGCGCATGCTCACGCAGGCCGGCGCGTGGTTCCTCTATCCCTGGCCGTCGCGGGAGACGTGACATGAGCGGAAAGGGCGGCGATACGACTTCCTCGACGGTCACGAACAAACCGCCGCAAGAGTTCCTCGACGCCTACAAGGCGCTGATGACGCGCGCGAAGGGCGTCGCGGACGCGCCGCTGCAGCAGTACACCGGGCCGCAGGTCGCCGGGTTCACCGACGATCAGAACGCGGGTATGAACCTCGCGCGTGCGTCGACCGGCATGGCCACGCCATTCATCAACGCGGCGTCGGACTCGTATGGGCAATCCACTCAACCGATCTGGGAGAACGCGCCGCAGTTCGGGCAAGCCGAGATCGACAAGTATTCCAATCCGTGGACGCAAGACGTCATCGACGCCACGATGCGGGACTTCGATATCTCGAACCGCGTCCAGCAGCAGGGCGTGATCGGGAACGCGATCGACAAGGGCGCGTGGGGCGGCGATCGCGCGAGCGTGGCGCAGGCGCTCACTGCCGGCGAGCAATCGCGCACGCAGGCGCCGATACTCGCCGGGCTGCGCAGCCAGGGCTACACGCAGGCCGTCGACGAGTTCAACAAGCAGCAGCAGGCGAAGATCGCGGCCGATGAAGCGAACTCGTGGCTCGCGTCGCAGGCCGGCACCGGCTACGCGAACCTCGGCAACATGGCGTCGAGCCAGGCGCTCCTGGGCGCGAACACGCTGCTCGGCATCGGCGGTCAACAGCAGCAGCTCGCACAGCAAGCGCTGAACGTGCCGTACGAACAGTTCCTCCAGCGGCAGGCGTACCCGTTCCAAACGACGTCTTGGCTGGGGAATCTCGTCGAGGGGCTCGGCGGCGCGTCAGGTGGCACGTCGACCACAAGTCAGCCGGCGCCGTCGCCGCTGAACGGGATCATCGGTGGGGCTGGCACGGGTGCGGGCATCGGCGGCTTGATCGGTGGCCCGGTTGGTGCCGGCATCGGTGCACTGGGCGGCGGCCTGCTCGGAGTCCTCGGCAACATCTTCAAGCGCGGCGGCCGCGTGCACCACGCGCACGGCGGCGGGGTCGTCGGGTATGCCGGCGGCGGTGGCGTCGAGGATCTGGAGGACGATGAGCTTGCGGCCGCGCTGGAGAGCACGCCGCCGATCAGCAGCGACTATCCTGCGCTGCAGGCCGAGTATGCGCGGCGCTTCGGTGGCGGCCAGGCTGCGCCAGGTGCAGTGCTGCCTGGGCAGATCAGCTTGAAGGGAACGCCGGGCGCGTCGCGCGCAAAGGCGTTCTCCGGTCCAGCGACAAGCAAGAACCCTCCGCCTCCGGGCCAGTCTGTCGGTATCGGCACGCAACTCGGCAAGACGTGGAACTCGTTCAACGCGCCGCCGTCGAAGGGCAATTACACCGGGCGCAATCCGCCACCGTTTCAGTATCCGGAAGCGTCGCCCGATGACTACGACGCGCAATTGCTCGATCAGGCGCCGGAGTATGACGACTTCTCGCCGGAGCAATACGACGCGCAAATGGTCGAGCGTGGGTCAACAATGCCCGGTGCGCCAGATCAGTTTGCCGGGGTAGAGGACGATTTCGAGCCGCCGCCGTTGCCCGAAGCCGACGACGCAGGCTCGGCGCCCGCATGGAAGCCGCGCACCACGATGCCGAATGCCGGTGGCGCCGGGCGAGGCATCGTGCCGAGCACCATGCCGGAAGCGGCACCGGTGGCGGTCGACTACAAGCCACCGACGGCAGAGGCGGCCGCCGGTGAAGAGCGGGACATCTCGCCGTGGATGGCGCTCATCAAGGGCAGCGCAGCGCTGATGGCGAGCCGGAGCCCGCGTTTCGGCCAGGCTCTCGGCAACGCGGCATCGGTCGGTATCCAGTCCTACATGACCGATCGCGAGAAGGCGGCCGCGCTGAAAGAGCGCCGCGCCGAGCGCGCGGACACGGGCGCGTTCCGGAAGGCAGGTCTTGACTTGCAGGCGCGGCGCATCTCGGACGCGGCGGCGGAAGCGAAGGCACGGCTGGCGGAGCAAAGCGCGGCGCGGCTGGAGCGGCGCGACCAGGCGGAGCGGTTCCACGCCGACTCGATGGACCTGCAGCAGCAGCGCATGCAGCAAGAGCGCTGGCAGTACCTCGGGCCCGACCAGGACAATCCGGGGCACAGCCTGTTCACGGACACGCGATCTGGCAAGGTCGAGAGCCGTGCGGTGAACGTCGGGGCGAAACCGTCTAGCGCGGCCAACCGTCAGGCGTCCACGTTCGCTTTCGCCGATGCGATGGTGGCGAGCGGCGAAGCAAAGGACCGCGCCGATGCGATGGCGAAGATCAAGGATCCCGGCAGCAAGTGGGCGAAGCAAGAGCAATTGCAGCGTGAGCGCCTAGCGCAGCAAGGGTGGAAGGCGGACCAGACGCAGGAAGCCCGACCGCTGGAATACTGGCAGCAACGATACGGCGTTACCGGTGGCGCGCCCGCGGCTGGCGCGGCGCCCGAGAAGGGCGGCGGAGCGCCCGCGAGCTACGCCACCGCCAAGGACGTAGCGGCGGCGTACCAGTCTGGTAAACTCACGCGCGAGCAAGCGGCGCAAATCCTGAGGGACAACGGTTGGGCGCAGTGAGATGGCCACGGTCGATGAAATCCTTGGCCCGCCCCCTCTTCCACGTGTCGATGATCTTCTAGGCCCCCCGCCCGGCGAGGAAGAGCCTGGGTTCTTCGGCACGATCGGGCAGGCGGGGATTCGGGGTGCCGTCGAGGGCGTGACCGACGTCGCGCACGCGCCGACGGCGTTTGCCGATCGCAAGCCCGAAGAGCACCCGCCTGGCGATTTCATCTCGAAGCAACTCGCGACGCCGTTCTCCCAAGGGTGGTCAGACCCGAAGTGGTGGGCGACGCATATCACGTACGGGATCGCGAAAACCGCGCCGTCGCTCGCCTTGGCGGGTGCTGGCACGGCGGCCGGTACAGCGATGGCGGGGCCTGTAGGCGGCCTTGCTGGTGGGGCGGGTGGGTTCGCTATCGGCTCGATGATCCAGGAGATTGCGCCGGCGTACCAGGCGGCACGCGCGGCCGGGCTCTCCCACGATGATGCGGTCGATCGCGCGCTGATGGACACCGGGATCGCCGGTGCGTTCGGTGCGGTGGGCGGGGCGCTCCCCGGCGTGGCTGTGTTCGGGAAGAAAGCGGCCGTGGACGCTGCGGGCAACGCGATCAAGGTGCTTCGCAAGCCGATCAGCGAGGCGCTGGTCCAGATCTTCGGGCTCCAGCCCGGTGTTGGTGCAGCGCAGCAACTCACCACGGGCGCGACGCACGGCAAGATGCCGACGGTCGACGAACTGCTCACCGGGTACGCGTCGAACGTCGGGGTGGGTGTCGGCCTGACGGCGGCGCACGCCGGTGCGCGCCGGCTGGTCGGCGGCGGAGAGCCGCCGGCTGCGGTCCAGCCACCGCCCCCGCCACCTGGGACCGTCGCGGCCGCCACCACGCATCCTGTGCCCCCTGGCGGCGTCCAGCACGCCCCTGAAACGGTGCCGGATGCTTTCGAGCACCCGTTCTCCTTCGGCGTCGACCCGGAGAGCGGCCAGATCGGGGTACGCGGCCCGGATGGGCAGTTCGTCCAGGTCGGCTACCCGTCGATCGAGGCGGCGACCGCGGCGGCGCGCGAGATGAGCTTGAAGGCGCAGCAGCCGGATGGCGGTCAGGTGGCTGCGCCCGAACTGGTGCCCCCGGCTGGCGAAAAGCCGGCGCCAGTGCCGGATTGGGCAGCGGACGAAGCCGATCGCCGCGCTGCCATGCCACCGGAAAACACTGAACGTCCCGTGAACTTGCAGCCGGACGCTGCAGTTTCACCATCCGTTCCAAAGCCGGTCACGTTCGTGGACATCCCGGAAGCCGGGGAAGCGGCGCCGCGCCCCGCGCGCGAGCCCGTGATCGCGCCGGAGCCGCCGCCGGACATCTACGCCGAGATGGCGGCCGAACAGGCGCCCACGCGCCGCCAGGCGCAGACCGTGCCCGACTGGATGCCGCAGTGGCTCCCGCCGGCGACGGCCGATGCGCTGCGCCGACTCGGGGTCACCGGTCGGCAGGCCAGCCAAATGTCGCGCAAGGCGATCGACAAGATGGTTGGGATCGAGGCGGCGCCGCGCATCGAGAAGGCGGCCGCGACGGCGAACCCCACGCCGACGGCGCGCCAGCGCGAAACGGGGCGCTACCAGAAAGGCCCGGTCGAGGGCGGCTTGCACGGCATCCCGATCACGATCGAGACGGCCAAGGGCGAGATGCGCCACGGGCCCCTTGGTCCGGACGGAAAGCCGTCGTGGTCGGTCAAGATGCCGGTCCACTACGGCTCGATCGACGGGACGGTAGGCGCGGACGGCGTGCGCTCGGGCAAGAAAGAGGGGATAGACATCTCGCTCGGGAATCACCCGGAGAGCCAGCGCGTATTCGTGATCAACCAGTTCGATCCGAACCACCGCGCGAAGTTCGATGAGCACAAGGTATTCGCCGCGGTGCGCAACCGTGGTGAGGCGATCAGGCTCTACGATAAGTCGTTCTCGGATGGCAGCGGCCCGCGCCGCCGGCGCTCGGTCACCGAAGTGACGCCCGAACAGCTCATGGCGTGGTCGAAGAACGGCGACCAGTCGAAACCGCTTACGCAGCGCGAAGTGCGCGCGAAGTTCATGCCGCGCGAGCCGGAAAGCCTGCTGAAATGGATCATCCGGAAAGGCGGCATCAAGGACGTTGGCGGCGACGTGCGCGCGACGCTCGGGAGCCTGCGGGCGCGTCCCGGCCTGGTGAACAAGCGTGGTCACGGGATCGATAATCTCGCGAAGTGGGCGCGCGACGAGCATTTCATCGACAGCGCGGATCCGGACGCGCTGATCGAGGCTATCCGCCAGGAACTCGCGGGACAGAAGCGCTACAGCCAAGCCGACACGAACGAAGCTTTCGATTTCGCGCGGGCGCGCCAGGGCGAACAGGAAGCGCACCACGAAGCGGCCTCGCTCGATGCCGTGCGTCGCGCGGCGCAAGAGTACGGCCACAAGCTGACGGCGGAGGAAGAGCGCGAGGCAGCGATCGCCGTGCGCGAGGGCGCGCACCCGGCCGATGCCGTGGCCGAAACCCTGGAGCGCGCGGCGATCCGCGCCGAGAGTGAAGCGGCGGACGCGGCCGCAGAGAGGGGACGCACCGATGAGTACGCGCAAGCGCTATCTCGACACGAATCCGAACTGGAGACTGGTGCTCGCTCAGAAGCTCCAGCGGAGGGCGAGGCACCAGGACGAACTGACGCCGGCGCAGAAGGCGAACGCGCAACGCGCGGCGAAGGGCCTGATGACGGCGCACAAGATCCGGCTCGCGAGGGCCTCGCGGAGCCCGACCAGCTAGACCTGCTTGGCGGTGCGCCGAAGGCGGATCGGCCCCTGCGTCCTCGTAAGACGGCACCGCCGCCACACCCTGATCTGTTCACTCAGCGCGCCAAGCCGGGGCAGGTGGAACTTGGAACCGTTTATCGCGGCACCGAAGGCGGGATAACACCGCAAGCGGCTATCCGTAAATTCGTCGGCGGTGATCTCGGCGATGGCGTCTACGTAACTGCCGACGAAGGGCTTGCCGCAACTTACGGCGGCGGTCCAGATTCGAGCGTGCGGCGCGGCACGCGCAAGGTGCACACTTACGATATTGCGCCGGTTAGTCCGCACGAAATCGCGTACCTGTCTGGCGGCAAGCGATCCGGAGAGTCTGTGCAAATCGTCACTGGAGACGGTCGGGAAATTTACACCGGCCCATGGACCGGCGGCACAGGCAAGCCGGGCAGTCCGATGGAACTAGCCCTAGCCAAGAGCGGCGTTAAGGTGGTCGTCGGGAAGCAGGATGGCATTGGTATCAACCAAATCGCCATTCGCGATCCTTCGCTGTTGCGTGTTCGCGATGCCGGACCAGCGACGCAGGCGCAGGCGAAGCGCGACCAGTCGGGGCGCGGCGCGATGCGTGCGGAGGCGCCGCAGCGCGCGGCTGACCAAGGGCTGTTCAAGCCGAAGGAAGCGCCACCGACTGGCGACATGCTGGCGGCGAAGTCCGAGCCAAAAGCCGTCGACCGCGTCGAGCCGATCGACAAGAGCGCAGTGCCGGTTACCTGGTGGGGCGTTCCCCTCGTCAACCTCTATAACGACTTCAAGGCGTTCGTCGGCAAGCGCGATGCCGTCGGCACGCCGGATGCTCTCAACAAAGAGGCGGCCGATTTCGTCCTCGCGCGCGGCCGCGAGAAGGGAACCGAGTCCGTCGTTGTCGTCGACATGCGCAACGGCACCGTGGTTGAAGCCATGTCGGCGGGGCTGAAAAGCTCCGTCGGCGTGTCGCACGCGCTGGGCTCGAAGCTGGCCCGTGTTGATGCGGCGGCCGATCACGTGGTGCACCACAACCATCCGAGCGATGCCGTGCTCAGCCCGGCCGATCTGTCGATCGCAGCAGTGTGGCGAGGCATGGGCGCGATCGTCGCCTGGGGCCACAATGGCACGTTCTCGGCTGCACGGTTCGGTGCCGTCATGACGCCAGACAAGATCAGGGCTGGAGCCATAAGCAACAAGCGGATGCAGAATGATCTGACGTCAGTAGTAAACTCGACATTCGGGCAAACCAACGCCGCACTGTCGGCAGAGATCAACGCGAAGCGCCTTGCGCTGGATGATGCCACGCTAGTTTGGCGAGAATTGCTCAACCGGGCACTGGCGCGCCTTGGGGTGGTTGACTATGTAAGCAATAGCACGGCCCCCGAGCGTCTCGTTTCGCCGGAATTGGCGAAAGATATTTTCGCTCAGCACGTGAAGGTGCTCCAGCAAAAACTGGCCGCCGCGTACCTTCCTTTTGATCGGAGCGCCGACGATGTTTATCGACCTGCCAGGCCCGTACAGCCAGCCGAAGGAATTGCGCGCCTTCTTGGCCGAAATGGCCAAGCTGCCGCGGACGCCGGACGTGGTGGACGCGATCAAGAGCGCCCGCAAGAACCTGCAGAGCGCGCTGGTCCTCGAACGCCGGACGAAGGCGAGCGGCAAGGTCAGCTACTCGAAGAGCGCGCAGGGCTGAACGAAGATGAGCGGCCAGCGCTAGACGAAGAGCGCCGCACTGCCGCGCCTGTCGGCCGCGACGAAATCGACCAGACGGCGGAGTTGCTGGCTGCGCAGCTTGGCAGCAAAGGTCCTGGCGCGGATAACTCAGGACCGATCCGCCGGCTGCTTGACCGCATGAATGCGGGCGGCACTCGCGTCAAATACCTCAATCCCGTTGAACAGTTCACCACTTTCCCGGCCACGCTGTCGAAGCTGGATACCCGGTGGGGGCGCATGTGGGTTGCGTTCAAGGAACACATTGAGGAAGCGACGGCGCGCAATATAAATACGCTTCGGAAGAGCATACCGAGCGCACGCGACACGTCCGACGCGGACCACAGGCAGGCGTACGCCATGCTTGAACTCAACGGCATCAACCGTGTCGACCCAAAGCCAGGCCAGCAGCTTCGGGTGCGCAACACGGGTAAGACCGAGGGGGAGCGACTCGCGACACAGAGCAAGCCCGGCGATGATTTCGTACTCACACCGGGTGCGGAAAAGCTCTACCACGAGATCGTGCAGCTTGGCCGCGACCAGTGGCAAATGCTTATGAAGAACACGGCCGCCAAGTTCGGTTGGCATGGTGCGCTCGATCCGATGGAGATCGCCAAGGCGGCGGCAGCGGAGCCCACCGGTGCTGGGCGCCGCAATCTCGCGCGCATCGCCGAGATCATGCACTACATGCAACAGCACCAGCACTCGGTCTATTTTCCACGCATGCGTACCGGTGATTACTTTGTGGTGGTCAATCCGAAGCCTGGCGTGGACAAGGAGTCGATCGGCGGTTTCCCCAAGGCATCTTGGTTCGATCTGGCGCAGTCGCGCACCACGGCAGAGGACCTAACCGGCCAAGGACCGCAGCCCGGTACGATGCCGAAAGAGGCTTCCGAGAAGATCGCCAAGGCGCAAGGTTTGTTCCCCGGCACCTGGAAGCAAAAGGCCGATGGGAGCTACGAGTCCGACACGCACACGATCGAGCACGGCTATATTTCGCGGCGCCAGAACGTGCTGCGCGAACTGAACATCCCGGCCATCGAAAAGCTGTCCATGCTGATGGAGAACCGGGTCAAGCCGGAGATCATGAACCAGGTTCTTGCGGGCCAGGGCGGCAAGCCGCTGACGAAAGCCGAGGCGAAGGCTCGGGCCGGCGAGAAGTGGCAAGCGCTCTACGAGTCCAGCAAAGACGCCTTCATGAACGCGTTGTTCCAGGATTTGCGCGCCGGCTTCAAAAAGCGCGCCGAGATCGTGCCTGGATACGATGCCGATTTCGGCAAGGCGCTCGGCGCGCACTTGCTCCAGGTCGCGAAGCACTCGGCAGATCTTTCGGGGCGCGACAAGGTTGATGACGCCTACCAGGACATCATGGAGCACCATCCTGATCACCGCATGCGCAAAGAAGC
>Ga0134121_10004917_pt1 | contig 10894 bp, 6 predicted proteins | sample KB301_FD_96463 | JGI IMG/M metagenome (GOLD analysis project Ga0134121, IMG submission 96463) | Terrestrial soil microbial communities without Nitrogen fertilizer from Kellogg Biological Station, Michigan, USA - KB3-0-1 | ecosystem: Environmental > Terrestrial > Soil > Unclassified ...
GAGATAAATGCCCATATTATATTCGGCTTTCTGGGCATTTTGAATAATATTCTTGGGATTATTAACAGCCACCGAAGGAGCGACGGCCATGATGCTATGGTCAATCTCAAAATAACTCATGATACGGACCAAAGACTCCGGATCGGCAAAAGAATCAGCGTCGAGACCGCCAAAAAAATCCGTTTCGGTGTGTTGTAAGGCCAAATTAAGCGCGGTATACTTGCCGCCATTTTTTTTCTGAAAAATTTTAATATTTGGATAGTGGGTAAACTTATTGATGATATTAAAAGTGTTGTCCGTAGATCCGTCATCAACCAGAAATATTTTTAGTTTATCTTTCGGATAGTTTAAATCAAGAAGCGAGTGAACAGTCGCCTCGACAGTCTTCTCCTCATTCCAACAAGGCACGGCAACCGTCACGGACGGATAGCTGGCCAATTTGATCGAGCCATTCCTGGTGATTATTTTTTTTCTGTTCTCCAGAAAAGTGACGAAAAAAAAGACCTGCACGTACACAGACAGAAAGACCAAAATATAGAATATCGTATTTGAGATAAAAGCCATATACTCGGGTAGATTATTGTAGCATTTTAAAGATTATATGTAAATCCGCAGATTAAAATTTTTAGTATAAGGACAAACAAAAAAGCCCCTAGTTCTAGGGGCTTTTTTGTAAAATCCACAAAGTGTTAACAATATTACATCTTTGCGTCCATGCTTCCAGAGTCTGGAGAGCAAGCACTCATGCACTTTTTGCACTTGCAGTGAAAAATTTTCATAACACCCGCGACACCCACCAAGATGTAAACGATTGCCTCGAGGGTTGGAACTGAACTAAGGAGCATGTGGACAACATTCCATGCTTGCATGTCCTTGCCCATTAACATTCCGACGCCAACTAGACCCCAGTTTATTCCTCCAATGATCAGTAGAACTTTACCAATCCTGCTCGGAACGCAACCACCCTTACCACACATTGAGTTACACATATTATTTTTATCCCCGAAGGGATGACTATTAATTTATAAACGACCCCTGCCTGGACAACGTCCAAGCAAGTTTAATTACTAATAACTCCATTATATCACAATCCTTATTTATGCTACAATAGCAACATTAACAATTTCTGGGAAGGCTGCCAGAGGTGGTAGCCGGAGCAAAAGATAAAATTATGGAAAATGAAAATTGGCTTGAAAACAAAGGAGAAAATGAACAAAAAACAGATGTAAAAGAGGCTCAAAAACAGATAGCCGGTGCGATAATCATAGCCGGCATCATTATAGCTGGAGCGATTTTACTAAAAGGAAATAAATCGCCTGAACAAGAAAAAACGGGTCTGGATACGACCGGGGTTCCAGTAACATCTTTGGCGCCAGTCGGAAAAGAAGACAGAGCGCTCGGAAACTCGGAGGCAAAAGTCACAGTTATTATGTATGAGGATTTCCAATGTCCTTTTTGCGCGGCAATTTCTGGACTGGTATCTAACACCAACGCAATAAAATATTTAAAACAAAATGATCCGAGTTGGACTCCTTTTATGCCCGTAATAAATGACTACATAAAAAATGGAAGCGTGCAGTTTGTTTACAGAGATTATGCGTTTTTGGGACCAGAATCGATAAGGTCAGCCGAAGCTGCGAGATGTGCCGGAGATCAGGGAAAATTTTGGGAATATCATGATTATCTATATGGACACCAAAATGGAGAAAATGGGGGTAATTTTTCCGATAGAAATCTAAAGTCTTTTGCAAAAGTTTTGGGGCTAGACGCCACAAATTTCAACAAATGTCTGGATTCAAGTAAATACGAGCAGGCAGTGACCCTTTCCAAAACCGAAGGATCTACTGCCGGAGTCTCTGGAACACCGAAAGGATTTATTTTAAGAAACGGAAAAGTTGTCTCCACGATTGATGGCGCCGAACCACTCTCTATGGTAAAAGCAAAAATAGATAACGCGCTTAGATAATTTAGTCAAAATAATTCTTGAGTCTAGAAATTTTATCGTGCTGTCGCAGTTTTTCGTGAACTTTGGCTTCGATCTGACGAATACGTTCGCGGGTCACGCCAAATTCTTCCCCAACTCGTTCAAGGGTGTGTTGGATACCGTCGAGCAATCCATAGCGCATTTCGAGTATTTTGCGTTCTTTCGGATTGAGCTCGCCCAGCACTTCTCTGATCTGATCTGACAAGATTCTACGCGAAGATTCCTGGTCTGGACGCAATATTTTGTCATCCGGAATAAAATTCTCGAGCGTTGACTTGTCGTCATCGTCTCCGACCGGCTGTTCGAGCGAAACAGTTTCTTGTGAGATATTTTCAATCACGTGTATTTTTTCAACCGGGATACCCATTTCGGTGGCGATTTCCTCGGCTAATGGCTCTCGTCCCAAATCTTGAGAAAGCCTGCGGTGTGTCTGTTTGTATTTAGAAATTGTCTCCACCATGTGCACCGGTATGCGGATAGTGCGAGACTGATCGGCCAGCGCGCGAGTAATAGACTGGCGGATCCACCAAGTGGCATAAGTAGAAAATTTATAACCTTTGGTCCAGTCAAATTTTTCAACTGCTTTAAATAAACCCAGATTGCCCTCTTGAATGAGGTCAAGCAAGGTAAGATTGGCAGACCTGCCGACGTATTTTTTGGCAATGGAAACGACCAGACGCAAGTTGGCCCGAGCCAGCAGATTTTTCGCCTCCAAGTCGCCATGTTCAATCCTCTTAGCGAGAGCTTTTTCGTCACTGGCATGAATCAGCGGATACTGACCTATCTCCTTCAAATACATCTGGATAGAATCATGCATGGTAGACTTGTTTAAATCCTTGTCAGTGAGGTCGGTGTTGAGATTCAGCAGATTTCCACCCTCAAGCACATCGATCCCAGCCGCCCCGAATTTCTCATAGAGTTCGTCCAAAAAGAGGATATTGTTTTCAATATCGGGAAAAGTTTTCAGTATTTCTTCATAGGTCATGACCCCCCTTTTGCGTCCCTTTTCTATAAGCTCGTTTGAAATCCGAGCTAGATTTTCCGCTTTCTTTTCAACTGAGGAAGGTTTTTTAACTTTCTTTTTTAATACTTTTGGGCGTCGAGCCTTTTTAGCCTTCTTGCTTTTCTTTCCCCTTGAAACCTGTATCTTTTTCTTTAATTTTTTATTTTTTTTCTTCATATTTAAATTATTTTTTAATTAGCGACTATTTTTGATTTCTTCTTTTCTTTTATTTATTTCATTTATCCTTTTTAAAATTTCCGTCTCTTCTTTTTTTTCTTTCTGATTCTTGAGTTTAAACATCTGTCCCGCAAGCTCTTCGTTTAAATATTCTTCTTCCAGAGAAAGCATCATCTCGCCCACGTCTTTCTCTAGATTTTCGCTATTTGAATAAAAAGCTTCCGCTTCATAAATCAAATCTTCTTTTATATCTTCGTATCTTTGCCTCGCTTTGTCCAATTTTTGTAAAATAGCCTCTGGGTCTATAGTTTTATCCTGCAGACCTTCCTGCCAAAAAGCTATGCCGAGCAGTCTGCGCTCAATTGGGTCTTTTCTCAGTTTTTTCTCTACATTTTCTATGCTGGTTTTGGTTTCTTCCACTTCATGTTTTAATTCAGATTCCACTTTTTTTAAATCCTCCATTAGAGCGCGCTCGGATATGTTGGACGAATTACTGATGAGTTTTATAAAATGAGCTTTTTCTATAGAGCTTTCTAAATCATTCACGAACGGCAAAAGCCTCTCCTTTATCGCGAGGCCTGCTTTTCTTCCGTCCCCGGACGCTTCTTTTAAAATCTTCTCCAGCATAAACGGAATAAAATGTTTTGAATTTCGTATAACTTCCCGCCAAGCATCTTTGCCCTCTTTGGCAATAGTATCGGCAGGATCGACGCCCTCTTTCATGCTCGCCACTTTTACATCCATACCCAAGGACAACGCTATTTTCGCGAAACGGTTTGCAGCATTAAGTCCTGCCCTGTCCGCATCATATGCGAGGACGATGTTTTTGGACAATCGGCAAACGAGTCCTAGATTGTTTATAATATTTTCTTTAGAAATGGTTTTGTCGGTCATGGCGGTGCCAGAAGATGCGACAGTATTTCTAAAACCCGCTTGATGGGAAAGAACCAAATCCATCTGGCCTTCAACTAAAATAGAAAAATTGTTCTTTCGGATAGAATCTTTCGCCTTGTCTATGCCGAAAAGCACAGAAGATTTGTTGAAGATCGGCGTTTCCGGACTGTTTAAATACTTGGCCGATTTTCCATCATCAACCAGAATGCGTCCCGAAAAAGCAATGATGCGACCACTCGAATCGCTTATGGGAAACATCACGCGTCCGCGAAATCTGTCATACATCGCTTTGCCCGCCTCTTCTGGTTTTTTAGCCAGTCCGGCTTTCTCTATTTCATTATCTGTAAAACCTTTGGATTTCAAATATTCGTAGAGTTTGCGCCAATCAAGTATCGCGAAACCAATCCGGAAATCTTTGATGGTTTTATCCTCGAGTCCCCGAGCTTTCAAGTATCCCAGAGCTTCCTTGTTGGCCACTAAATTATTTTCAAAGAATTTTGCGGCTTCTTCCATTATCTCGTAGAGTTTTTCTTTTTCACCCTTAGCCTCTTTCGCTTCTTTTGTATAAGTTTCTAGAACAACTCCAGCTTTATCCGCCAAAAGTTTCAACGCCCCCTTGAAATCCAGCCCCTCGAATTCTTCAACGAAAGTGAATATGTCTCCGCTCGCTCCACAACCAAAACAATAATAACTCCCGCGGTCGGGCGACACGAAAAAGCTCGGTGTCTTTTCATTATGAAAAGGACACTTGCCTTTCCAGCTCGCGCCAGCCTTATCTAATTTCATATAGGATGAAATAAGCGTGAGGATGTCTATTCTTTGTTTTATTTGATCAACAGATGAGGACATAAATTTATTGACCACACTTCTTAACTAATCTAAACTATTTTGTAAATTTTATGGGCAAGCGAAATTCTTTATCATCTGCTGAATCGCCTTTTGTGTTTTCATTTTTGAAAACCAAAACGCCAGTTTGCGTAGATATCTTTTTCATCGTCCCAGCATCACCAATGGTAGTTTCAAAATGGACAACAGTTTGCATCCAATCTTCAGTCGCTTGCAAAGGTGTTCTTTCGGTAATTTCTTTTCCATTTTCGTCAAAAAGTTGAACGCTTCCAACCACTCCTTCAAAAGCCGTCCAGCCATTGCCGTTTATTTCACCCTTTATGGTAAGTGGTAATTTAACTTCTTGATTTATCGTTGGTTGTTCTATCGCTAGGCCTTGATGTTTATTAACTGATGAATTTTTGGTATATAGAAAACCCCCTACGATTAGGATGATTGCTATAGTAATCGCCCAAATAATTTTTTTACTCATATTTTAATTTATTTCTCTTCCACCACTTCCTTTATTTTGTTTTTGAATCCAGTTCCAGCAGGGATCAATCTACCGATTATAACATTCTCTTTTAAGCCCCGGAGAGAGTCTACCCCACCCTTGATAGCGTTTTCAATCAGCACGCGGTTTGTATTTTGGAAGGATGCAGCCGAGAGCCAGCTCTTGGTGCGAAGCGAGACTTCGGTAATACCGAGCACCACTGTCTCCGCTTTGGCTTCTTTTGCTTCCTTGCCAAGTTCAGCAACTCTCATATTTTCTTCTATAAACGCCGTATTTTCAATAATATCACCGATAGAAAAATTGGTTTCGCCGGCGTCTTTTATCTTGCGACGCGAGAACATCTGACGAATAATTATTTCCGTATGCTTTCTAGAAATTGAAGCGCTCTGCAATTCATAAACTTTATTTATTTCTCGAATGATGTATTCTTCCACTAATTCTTTGCCTCCAAATTTAAATATTTCAGCAATATCAGCAGATCCGTCAGTTAAAAGTTCTCCGGCTTTTACCTTATCGCCGACTTTAACTGTCGGTATTCTACGAAATGCCACTAGATATTCTATTTCATTTGGCTTGCCGTCGAGTTTTGTGTCAGAGAGAACTTTAATTATTTTTTCTTTACCGTCTTTGGCCTTTATTTCAATTACTTCTCCGTTCGTTTCAGAGATAATCGCTGGATTTTTCGGGATTCTCCTTTCGAATATTTCTTCGACACGAGGCAGACCGGTAGTGATGTCAGTACCGGCGACACCTCCGGCGTGGAATGTACGCAAGGTTAATTGTGTGCCCGGCTCACCGATAGCTTGAGCGGCGATAATGCCTACGGCTTCTCCCAAATCAACCAAATGGTTGCGTCCCAAATCGAGACCGTAGCACATTTGGCAAAGACCGTGAACTGTGCGGCAGGTCAAAGGAGAACGGACAAAGACGTCGATGAAACCAGCTCCTTCAATATTGCGAGCCTCTTCTTTGGTAACCAAAAATCCTTTTTTATAGACCACTTTGCCGTTTTTGTCCTTTATGTCCCCCGCCAGTATTCTTCCGTGAATATTTTTTGCAAGCGGAATTTCAATGCCAGAAATATTTTCTCTGGTAACAATTTTCCCATCTTTAGTGCCGCAGTCCTCCTCTGTAATCACCACATCCTGAGCCACATCCACCAATCTTCGGGTCAAATATCCAGCTTTAGCGGTGTTGAGCGCCGTATCCGAAGCACCCTTGCGGGCGCCGTGAGTGATGACGAAATATTCAATCGGAGAAAGTCCTTCTTGATAGCAAGGAATAATGGGAAACTCCAGAGTTTTACCCTGGTTATTTTGAATCAATCCTATCATTCCGGTCATCTGCATAAGACTGGACATCGTGCCACGGGCTTTGGAAGTGAACAAATCATAAGTAGAGCTTTTCTTGTCCAGAGTTTTTGGCAAAACTTTTTCCAAATCTTTTTTCGTATGAGTCCAGATTTCAATAACTTTTTGATATTTTTCTTCTTCGGACAAAAGACCTTCGCGCCACTGCGAGATTATTTCTTCTTCTAGGAGTTTGCCTTGTGCTATAATTTTAGGTTTTTCGGCAGACACGGAAACATTGTCAAGCCCCCAGGTAGTGCCAGAAACTGTTGAATATTTAAAGCCGAATGCCTTAATTTTATCCAAAATGTGAGGAGTCTTTTCGACGCCCGAATGAATAATCAGCTCATCCAAGAGAGCCGACAGTCTGTCCTGGGTCATTTCATCATTGACGTACATGAAATCATCCGGCAAAACACTGTTAAAAAGAAGTTTGCCGGCAGATGTCTCAAACATCCCTCCATTAAATTTTTTGTATTTTGGCTTGTCGGGATCAGCTAAAACTTTTATTTTAGCGCGCAGAGAAATGATCCCGTAATCATAAGCGGCGATAGCCGTATTGGGACGGGAAAAATATTTGCCTTCGCCGGGCTCCCCTTCAACCGATTTCGTCATCCAGTAACTTCCTAGGACCATATCCATGCGAGGGTGCACTATCGGATCTCCATTTTGCGGCTTTAGCAAATTTTTATTGGCAGCCATTAATTCTTTCGCTTCCAGTTGCGCTTCCTCTAAAAGCGGGACATAGACAGCCATTTGGTCTCCGTCAAAGTCGGCGTTGAAGGCCTGACAAACGAGGGGGTGCACTTGGATAGCATTGCCCTCAATCAGAATGGGGTTGAAAGCTTGGATGCCGAGACGGTGTAGCGTAGGAGCGCGGTTCAAAAGAACATATTTGCCGGCAATCACCTCTTCCAGCATTGCCCAGACATCTGGAGTGCGCTCTTCTATAAGTTTGTTCGCTCCACGAATGTTAAAGGCTAATTCGGCTTGTAAAATTTTAGAGATAACGAACGGTCGGAAGAGCTCCAGAGCCATGTGTTTTGGCAATCCGCATTGATTGAGTTTAAGCTCGGGACCAACGACGATAACGCTGCGGCCGGAATAATCGACGCGTTTACCAAGCAAATTCTGTCTAAACAGACCCTGCTTGGACTTCAAATTGTCCGAGAGTGATTTAAGCGGACGCTTTTGTGATTGGCTCATTGCCGCAGAATCATTTTGCTTGGCGATTGAATTATCAATCAGCGCGTCGACTGCTTCCTGAATTATTCTTTTTTCATTTCGCAATATTACGTCCGGAGCGTTTATTTCTTTTAATTTTTTCAGACGATTATTTCTGTTGATCACTCGGCGATATAGATCATTTAAGTCCGAAGTCGCGTGTCTACCTCCGTCTAGGGCGACCATCGGGCGGAGTACTGGCGGAATAACCGGAATAACAGTTAGGAACATCCATTCCGGCCTGATGCCGGCATAAGTCATCGCGCGGATTAGAGAAAGTCTTTTTTGCAATTTCTCTTTTTCGGCTACGCTTGTCTTTTCCATCATTTTTTCCGTGTGGGCCTTTAGTTTGCCTAAATCAAGATTTTTAAATATGGAGTAAATTGCTTCAGCTCCGATATTAGCCTCAAAACAAGTCCCGTATTTTAAAGAATAATGATGAAAAGAAATTTCATTTAAAACTTTGCCTTCATAAATTTCTCCAATTTCTTTTTTGGTAACGGAAAGCAGATTTTTTAATTTCTCCTTTGTATCATCATCGGCTGCATTTCTCAATTTAGCTTTATATTCTTTATCCAGACCCGAAACGAGAGCCTCCTTTTCATCTTCATGGACTTTGGTGATGATATAGCCGGCAAAATATATTACTTTTTCCAAATCAGAGACAGAAATGTTGAGCAAGATGCTCATTCGAGAAGGCACGCCGCGCAGAAACCAAATATGGGAAACCGGGGTAGAAAGTTCAATATGCCCCATACGCTCGCGTCTAACTATAGAGCGAGTAACCTCCACTCCACATTTTTCGCAGATAATATCCTTGTAGCGGATACGGCGATATTTTCCGCAATAACATTCGTAGTCTTTCTCCGGTCCAAATATCTTTTCATCAAAGAGACCTCCGCGTTCAGACCTGCCAGTGCGATAATTTATAGTTTCGGGTTTGGTAACTTCTCCAAAAGACCATTCCTTTATCTGTTCCGGAGAGGCCAGCCGGAGCGCAATTTGATCAAATTCAGTTGTATTTAAGGTTTTCATATTTTTGATTTATTGTTTTTATTATTATTTGTCTCCGGTTTTCTTTAGATCTACATCGAGCGCTAGACCCCTCAGATAATTTAGCAGGACGTTAAAAGAGGCTGGAGAATTCGGCGGTCTGATTGTTTCATTTTTGATAATAGAATCAAATGTAGCAGATCGACCAAGTATGTCATCGGATTTGATAGTTAACATTTCGCGCAGCGTATAAGCCGCACCGTAACCTTCGAGCGCCCAGACTTCCATTTCTCCAAATCTCTGCCCTCCGCCTTGGGCCTTTCCGCCGAGCGGCTGTTGGGTAATGAGTGAATAAGGTCCAATGGAACGCATGTGTATCTTGTCCTCCACCATGTGATGGAGCTTTAACATATACATATAACCAACAGCGACATCTTGTTCAAAAGGCTCGCCGGTTCGTCCGTCAAAAAGTTTTAGTTTTCCATTTTCCGGCAATCCGGCCTTTGTTAACTCTTCCTTGATTTCTTCATGTTTCGCTCCCAAAAATGGCGGAACGATGGCCTGATAGCCGAGACTATTTGCAGCCATGCCGAGATGCATTTCTAAAATTTGTCCCAAGTTCATACGAGAAGGAACACCGAGCGGAGAAAGTATCACGTCAACCGGCGTGCCGTCAGCCATATAAGGCATATCTTCTTCCGGCAGGATTCTGGAAATGACTCCTTTGTTTCCATGCCGTCCGGAAAGCTTGTCGCCGACTGAAATATTTCTGATTTGCGCAACTTCAATAACAATTTTTTTGATAATTCCCGCCTCAAGTGTGTGCCCTAGGTCGCGAGAAAAGATCTTTACGCCAATGATGCGCCCACGCTTGCCGTGTTCTACCCGTAGCGATGTATCCTTTACATCGCGCGCTTTTTCGGCAAAGATTGAACGCAGCAAGCGCTCTTCTGGAGTTAGTTCGGTTTCGCCTTTCGGAGTAATTTTACCCACCAAAATATCATTTTCCCTGACTTCCGCGCCGATACGCACGATCCCGTCTTCATCTAGATCTTTAAGTTTAAGTTCTCCGACATTTGGTATATCGCGAGTAGTAATTTCGGGTCCAAGCTTGGTATCACGAACTATGCAAGTAAACTCTTCTACGTAGATTGAGGTAAACTTGCTCGCCTTTACTAGACGCTCCGAAACGATTATGGCATCTTCATAAGTTGAACCAGACCAGGACAGAAATGCCACAAAAATATTTTGGCCGATTGAAATCTGTCCGCCGACTGTACTGCTGGTGTCCGCAAGCACATCGCCCTTTTTTATTTTGTCGCCAACACTGACGAGCGGACGCTGGTGAAAGACAGCGAAATTGTTATTTCTCATGAAATTGACCAAGCTATAAGTCTTCTCCCCGTTCTTGCCTTTCTTGCTTTCAACAACTATTTTCTTCGCATCCACGTAAGAAATAACGCCATTCTCTTCGGCAATAATTAATCTTCCTGAGTCTTTGGATGCCAATTCCTCCATGCCGGTCGCAACGAGCGGCGCTTCTGGAAGCACGCAAGGCACAGCCTGTTTCTGCATATTACTTCCCATCAGTGCGCGATTGGCATTATTGTGTTCCAAGAACGGAATCATCGAAGTCGCGATAGAAAAGGCTTGGTTCGGAGCAACGTCAATAAAATCAACTTCATCGCGAGAAATCGCGCCCGGCTCTGTCTTAATTCTAGCCTCTACTTTTTCTTCCGTTATTTTTCCGCTTTCGTTGTAGGGGGTCGCTGCGTGCGCAATGTTATATTTTTCTTCTTCGAGCGCATTCAAATAAACCACCTCAAAAGTTAATTTGCCATTTTTGACCTTGATGTATGGAGTTTCAATGATCCCAAATTCATTTATCTTCGCGTAGGTGGAAAGGTGCAGAATAAGCCCGATGTTTGGGC
>Ga0134121_10004922_pt1 | contig 10892 bp, 12 predicted proteins | sample KB301_FD_96463 | JGI IMG/M metagenome (GOLD analysis project Ga0134121, IMG submission 96463) | Terrestrial soil microbial communities without Nitrogen fertilizer from Kellogg Biological Station, Michigan, USA - KB3-0-1 | ecosystem: Environmental > Terrestrial > Soil > Unclassified ...
GAGCTTTCACCCTTTCCCCCTCGACGGGATTTGCACCCGCTTTGTGCCATTACGGCCTTCGCCCGCCAATGCAGGCAGAAGGTCTTTCCCTGTCGCCCGCCATCGGGCAAAGGAGTATTGGATAGAATTGCCGGATTACTCGCCCTTGGGAAACGTCTGACCTACAACGTCAGCCGCCCTTGGTCGGATTACTCGGCAAAGCCTCCATCGAGCACGGACAAGCGACTCTCATCGCATCCGGCTCTACGAGTCAGCATCTTGGCGGATGGTTAATCCCGCCGCCTTTCGCCTGGTTGGTAGCCAGGTTACTCCGGTTGATGCTGTCCATCCGAAAAACGTCAGTTGAACGGTTTTACGTCACTGACAACCGCGGTCGACGAATCGACCGTGGCGAATAAATAACACCAGTGAATAGAATAAATCAACGTTTGAGAAACGTGGTTTCAGAAGACGAGGCGTTGATGTCCGGTGCCACTTCACCCTCAGTGCAAGAGCAACAGGCCGTCGCCGAGCTTGCAGCGCGGGGGTTCGAATGGGAATGTGATGTCTGGGGGTGGGGCTACCACCATCTTGACGATGCCGCGCTAGTGCTAGTCAAGAGGCTCGGGACCATTGCATTTCTGGACCTATTCGAAGTCTGTGACGAGGGCGGCGTTTCGGACGACGGACTAGCTAGTCTGGTCGGCACCAAGAGTTTGATTTGTCTGCGACTCGGCCCAGGTATTACAGATGCGGGCCTGGCACACCTGGTAACGCTTACGCAGCTAATTGAATTGCGCCTCGACAGTGCGGAAGACATAACCGATGCTGGTATGAAGTACGTCAGCATGTTGGCGAATCTCGAAACGCTATCTGTACAGTTCACGCAGGTCGGAGACAGCGGCCTGGCAGAGCTGTCGCGCCTGTCACGGTTGAAGCATCTGGAAATAAACAACACCCAAATCACCGAGAATGGCCTAGGCCACGTGGCTCGGATGACGGCGCTAACAAGCCTTACGCTGTCAACATTTTCAGTGGGAAGGAATGCAGCGGCTGCCCTCAAGGCAGTGTTGCCAAATTGTCAGGTCCATGAATACTAACGAGGCGTTGTTCACAGGCAAAGGCGGCGATAGTCGATCCAATCCTTGCCACTTGTGCCCAAATCTCGTTTGGGCTTCAACCTCAGGGCCGCCTTTCATCGCGGTCCGGGTAAATCGTGACCCGCAGCGACAGCCCTGCCGCCGACATCCGCCCGAGCAGCTGAGCGGACAATCCTTGATTAAACGCCCACGGCTCCGTCCCGCAGTCGTAACCGATATTGACCTCGCGCAACATGCACCCATCCCACATTGCGCGAAGCGTTTCCGAAAGTGACTCCACAACAGCGAGCATGCGGTCAATGGCCTCTTCAGGCTCTGGGTAGTGCTCATTCGTTTCGAACGTGGCCCACCAAAACCCATCGTCGGCCTGTCTCAGGCTAAGCGCGGAGACACCTTTGGCGGTGAAGGCCTCGGATAAGACCGTCAGTTCATCGGCTGAGATCAGGTCGAGGTCGGCATTCAAGTAGCAGATCTTATTGTCCACGGCTGCGTTCTCTCCAAGCCGGCTGTATTCACCTCGACGGCGGGCGGCACAGCTGGCGGCAGGCGTGCGACATACGTTGGCGCCGTCGACCGATCACATAACATAACCCCTCACCGCCGCCAAAGCATGCGCATTCTTCACGTAGAACTCAGCCCCACGGCAACAAGGTATTCCGCAACATGACTGAACTAGAGTGGAATGAGGGTAACGAACCGGTGTGGATGCTCGACCACTTGCGCCAACAAAACGCAAGCCAGCGCAAGATCCGGCTGTTCACTTGTGCTCGTGCTCGCCATTTTTGGCACCTGTTGACCGACGTGCGCAGCCGCAACGCCATTGAGGTCGGCGAGCGCTTCGCTGATGGGCGCGCGTTGGAAGCGGAACTCAACGCCGCTGGAGAGGCCGCTTTTGAAGCCGCCGAGGTTGGTCAAAATGCACACACACCAAGTGCTTGGGTTGCAGTCTGTGCTGCGGCCCCGACGGACCGGACGGACGGGGAAGGCTTCTGGGCAGTCGCATGGGATTTCCTCGCCGGTTCAAGCCCTGCTGAACAGGATGCAATGGAAGCGGCCAGTTCAAACGAGGAGAACCTGATTCGGGACATCTTCGGCAATCCGTTCCGCCCGCGGCTGTATAACCAGCTCTGGAGCACTCCCACAGTTGTTGCGCTGGCAAGAGAGATTTACGAAGAAAGGGCCTTCGACCAGCTGCCGATCCTTGCGGTCGCCCTCCAAGATGCCGGGTGCAAGACCGCTGAGATGCTGGACCATTGTCGCAGCGCAGGCCCGCACGTACGGGGCTGCTGGGTGGTCGATCTCGTCCTCGGCTTGGCGTAGCGTCGAACGCTGAGCTTAACCTAAATCGCCGCGTGCCCTGTCCCCACCAAAGAAAGCGTTAACAACATGAACACGCAGCAACAAGCCGCACTAACCGCTTTGGCCAACTTGACGGAATTGGGTAAGGGATGCGCTTACGGCGGCGACGAATCCGGCATCCAGCTTTTTCAATGCGGCATCACCGACGCCGACATGCGCCATTTCGCGATTCTGCCCGAGTTCGAGTCCATTAACCTTGGGGACAACGCCATCACCGACGCTGGTCTGGAGTTTCTCCGCGGTCAGACAAAGCTTCGGTTTTTAGATATCAGCAATTCGGGAATCACTCGACTCGATGCTCTCCGGTGGCTCACGGCGCTGCACACATTATGTTGTGACCGAATCGACAGCTTGGATGACGACGGTGCAGCTGCCCTCGAATTCCTGACAAATCTGCAATTCCTGCGAATCTTCGGCACCGAGATTGGGGATGCCACATTGAGCCGGTTGGCAAACCACCGGCATCTAAAAGCGTTGGATCTAACGTGGACGAAGGTAACCGACGATGGGCTTCGCCACTTGGCGAGCATTCGTGACCTTGAAAAGCTTGGACTTTACGGCACAGCGATCTCGGACAAAGGACTGATGCATCTGCACGGCCTGGTGAAACTGCGGCAGCTTATGGTCGGGGAGACGCAAATAACGAAACGAGGTGAAGAACAAATCAAGCAGGCTATCCCGGGAGTGGTGGTAGGTGACAATTGGGACATCCCTGGGCTAATGCAATAGTGGATTTCGGTGCCTGATTGGCAACCCAAAAAAGCCGCGAAAACCAAACCGCCGGAAGCCCCGGCGACTTGCCGCCAGAGACCTGGATAAGGGGTTTCCCTCATGTTGGACAAAGAGGCAATAAAGGCCCAGATTCGTGAGGCATTCGCAGACGTCGAGTATCCTGGTGATTGGTGCCTTAGTGACAGCAACGAAGGTGATGAGCCAATTCGAGTTAAAGAGTCGTTTCGAGGGAAAACCGACTGGCGGCTTCTCGATGCCGACTTCATCGACCGTGCACCAGGAGGCCTAAGTTCGGCGCTGAGCTTTTTCTCGGACGAAGCGTTTCGGTTCTACCTGCCAGCGTACCTTATGGCTGATTTGGATGGAAACTTGGTATTTGCCGATCCAGTCTTCCATTTGTGTCAGGGCCTGGATAGCTTGTCCCGAAACAATCGTATCGGTCAACGGCGGTACGGGGAGCGGACGTGGTTCGACTATGCCCGCTATAGGTTTTCAACGTTTACCAACCAAGAAGCGTCGGCCATTGTTGCTTATCTCCAATGGATGTCCCATTTAGAGAGGTACCCGGATGAGCCTGGGCGTATCGAACAGGCTTTGCAGAACTATTGGTTAGCGCGGACGAAAGAACGCACAACCTAAAAAATGGGTTGGAAGGTTGGGAGCGTATTCGGCCAACCGACATCGCGCGGAGTTTTACGGGCGGCTTGCCGCCTGTGACGCGGTAGGATAGCATTCTGACCATCGCCGTTGCTCCACACCGTCAAATGGCTCGGCAATGGGCGAACGACCAAGCCGGGCATGAGTACGCGGTCTACCGATTCGCGTTCGGTCCGATCGAGCGGATCGCGACCAGCTTCGACGGTTGGGTCCGGGGGTATGTTTTGACGGCCGACCCTACCCGGGGCTGGACGCCGGAGCTAACATTCCAACGGTTCCAGGTCGAGGTGTGAGCCGTCAGACAACCGAACGATGTCGTTCCCCGACAAAGGGCCTCAATGATGGACTCTGCAGATTCGCCCACGCGGGAGGAATTCTATCGCGATAAGCTGGTTGTGCGCGAGGAATGGTTCGTACACAAGGGCGACCAAGAAACGTGGGCAAGGCTCCGCGTTTTCAGTGACGGCACGGCAGATGCGTGGGAACACGGGGAAGTCTGGGGCTTCATCAACGAAGCCTGCGCTCGGTTCTGCATCAGAGAGGGTCGCTACGCTCATCCATCGCGCGTGGCATACAACGGCGAAACGCCACCGTCCAATTGGCTCCGGGAGCAGGCTGCTGCGGGCGATCAGCCTTTTCATTGGGGTGGCGATTGGAATACGGGCCTGGCCGAAGCGGGCGCCGAACCTGATCCGGCGGGTTACCTGCTCTATCCAATGGCGGAGGAAGAGTGGCTTGAGAGTTGCGCGACGAACACTTTGTTCGCCGCAATGGAACAGCCAAGTGAAGCGCAGCTAGCCGAGTTCAATCTCGCGTGCTGCCGCCGTATTCGCCACCTCATCACAGACGACATCACGATGCAGGCGCTTGAGGCGCTAGAACGCGCCGCGGATCACGCGACGATCCCAGCCGAGTTGGCTCTTGCTGCGAATCAGGTTGAGTCAACCTTCGGCCCGGCGCAGAACGAAAGCGTGGCCAAGGCGATCGGCCACGCGGTCTGCCGGTGCTTGCCGCCAGGCAGTTTCTATTACGAGACGGATGCCGTGGAGAATGCCCGACTCGTGGCGTTGTATTGTCAATGGGCCGTAGGACACGCGGCTGAGCCCGCAGCAAATGATGAAGGTTTTGACGAAGAAGTGGACGCTGCGGAACTCGGGCAAACCTGGCTCAGGCAGCGGGCTGAGCAGACCGAGGCAGATGCCCAATGTGACCTAATTCGCCACTTGTTTACTCGGCGGGCTGATTAAGTGCAGCGCACGCGGCGGTTAGAGGGCACCGTTCGGCGCTGAAGAGCGGACAACGGATACCGGACCTTGAGATCACGAACTATTGAATTTTTGGCCGAGAAAGTCATGGACTATTCAGACCCATTCCTGCACCGACTAATTAAGCTGTGGCCGCCGCCAAGCCAGCTGCAGCACACGGGCCAGACAGTTGGGTTTGACCGCGTGGAGCGTGACCTTGGACTCGTCTTGCCGGCGTCGTACAAGCAGCTGACCTTCGCTTACGGCCAGGGCGTCTGGTTCCAGACGATCTTCGTCCTAAACCCGTTCATGGCCCGGGCGAACGACCTTGAGCCGTGGATGAGTGTGCGGGAATACGCGGGTGGTCCGTCTTGGTGCAAGAGGCTCTTAGCATCCAAGGAGGAGTTCCCAGACCTCATCCGTTCTCCGATCTACCCCGAGTCGGGTGGACTATTCCCCTGGGCTTTCCTCCAAGGCGGCGGCGTCCTGTACTGGCTGACCGCTGGCCCACCGGTGCGGTGGAAGACTCTCCACGACCGGGATCTGTGCGGCGAAGAGAATTGGGAATTGTTCGAGATGTCGGTAACGGAGCTGTTGTGGCGGTTGGCAAAGGGCGACGCAAAGGTAAAGGGGACGGAGTTGGAAGGACGCATCGCCCCCTATCGGTCGACGGTTTTTGAAGTGCGCTGAGTGCCGGTGGAGGTTGGCAGGGGAACGGGGCAAAGGGGAAAAGGTGCGTTTTTCTGCTCGTTACCAGGCTCCGCCTGGTAACGCAATACCGCGAGGCTCTGCCTCGCACCAAGCCGCAAAGGCTACTGTCCTTCACCTCCGATGGGTTCCTTAGCTTCCTGTCGGCATCGGCTCGCGAATTATCACCTCTTCAGCGAGGCGGAGCCTCGCGGTAGCGCGTTCCCAGGCGGGAGCCTGGGAACGAGTTAAACAAATCAACGCTTGAGAAACGTGGTTTCAGGAGACGAGGCGTGGATGTCCGGTGCCACTTCACTCAGGGCGCCTTTCATTGCGGTCCGGGTAAATCGTGACCCGCAGCGACAGCCCTGCCGCCGACATCCTCCCGAGTAACAGAGCGGACAATCCTTGATTGAACGCCCACGGCTCCGCCCCGCAGTCGTAACCGATATTCACCTCGCGCAACTTGCACCCATCCCACATTGCGCGAAGCGTTTTCGAAAGTGACTCCACAACAGCGAGCATGCGGTCAATGGCCTCTTCAGGCTTTGGGTAGTGCTCATTCGTTTCGAACGTGGCCCACCAAAACCCATCGTCGGCCTGTCTCACGCTAAGCGCGGAGACACCTTTGGCGGTGAAGGCCTCGGACAAGACCGTCAGTTCTTCGGCTGAGATCAGGTCGAGGTCGGCATTCAAGTAGCAGATCTTGTTGTCCACGGCTGCGTTCTCTCCAAGCCGGCTGTATTCAACTCGACGGCGGGCGGCACAGCTGGCGGCAGGCGTGCGCTATACGTTGGCGCCCTCGCCAATCGGATGCCATAATGACTCACCGACGCCAAAGCATGCGCATGATACCTACAAGCTTCGCTTGTGGCTTTTCCCTGATGGATGAAGCCCCTAACGTGCCCACGCAAAGCCGTGGGGACGGCGGGAAACAGCTGTAGTGCCGCAGTCTTGCGAGCGATGCCCGAAGCTATTGGGTGTTCAGCCTCCGTTCCAAGTCGTCTACCAACTCAAGCCCCCCAGCACCAGCGATCAAATACTTGCCCGACTCCAAGTCCTCCACTAAGTTCCGAAGGAATACTCCCCACCCGGACGCCAGAACCTCCATTGGCCCGACCTCGTGACTATGGTCGAGCACCTGGCCGTATATCCCTTCGGGAGGCGGATCCAGGTCAAGCGTCAGGTGGTCACCCGAATTGTCGGTCACATAGATTCGCTTCTTGTTCCAGAACACAGGCTTGATCGGTCCCTTGATATCGTCCGCTTTCCAGTCCTCTCCTCCGGTCGCATACTCCCCACTGGCCTGCCAGTCGCAGTACATTTTCCATTGTTCAAGTATCTGATTCAGCGAGAGTAGTTCGCCGTACTGCCATGGCACCCACCAGCCACCGCCGTCATGAATCCGCACTGATTCGGTGAAGTCCTTTGGCAGCTTTGCGCCGATTGCTTTCTGGAACTGTTGGATCTCTTTTGCAGACGCTCCGGAACCCAGCGCGTTATTTAATGGGAAAGCGTTTTCAGCAAACCAGGACTCAATCCGCTGCCACGACTCCGCTACGGACCTGCTGGGTTTTGGTTTCGTCTTTAAGGCAAACTTTTCACGGTGCTCTTGCAGCGCCTCCTCTAGCACGCGCGTATTCGCTAAAGCCCCTTTGGCTCCCTCGAAAATGTGTTGCAGCCCATCGCTGATTTTTTGGCAGAGAAGCCTGGACGTACCCGTCGGTCCATCTTTCTTCGACTTGAACCTCCGGCCATGGACCCACCACCAGGGCAATTTTACGTTGCTCGCCACTAACTTCGTAACGCTGAGGGCGAGGCCTTCATCCGTCAAGCAAAGAATCACTCCATCCCAATTGGCCGGGATCAGTTCTCGCGCGGCAGCGGCATACTGGACGTAAACATCGTATTTTCGCTCGTTGATGCCGAATTCCGGGTGGGCTTCACTCACAGCGCCAATCACTAAGGTCGTTTCGAATCCATCGACGGCGGGTTTGAATGCCCAGCGTTGGCCCTTACGGTAACGATGTTTCGATTTCATTGGGATTATCAGGTCAGCCCTGTTCGCTTGTGGGAAGGGAATCTTATCCGGTGTTGCCGAGGCGTTTCGTTAGACAACAGCGTTCAAGCCACGTAACTGATGCATGCTACTCGCTGGCCATGTGCAGAACCAGCGGTTTGTTATAAAGCAAGAAGGAAGATCGTCCGCTTAGGACCGAGGGCCGCTTAAGAATGGCACCAGGCGAAAACCTCCACCGCTCGCCCGTGAATGGTGCTGCGCGAAGGCGGAACAGAGAATTGGGAGTGGCGTTTGGCGATGGACCGCACCTCCTTGGACGCACTAATTGCCGCGGTCACACGAGTCAGCGAACGCTACCCCACATGGTCCGTTTCAAAGAGCTGATGCGAATCCCTGGCTGGTTGCCGGCCGGAGCAGAGCCTGTTGCAGTCTAACCGGAACTAGCGGCAGGCCCGATCATTCGACGTGCTTGGCTTTGTGTTGACGCCAGCCATCTTTCAAAGCGCTCTAGTTTACTTCTTTCATCCTCCAAACCAGACAGAATATCATTCCGGTGCCTGGCCGAAAGCTGCTTGGCAATTCTTTCCGTTCTTGTCCGCTCCGATTCTGCAAACGCCAAGAATTCTGAGATTGCCGCGGGTTCGCTCGCTTCCAACTCTGCGTATTTCTGCTTGAGCATCTTTTCTCTGTGTTCAACTTCCCGACGAGCTTTTTCTGTGGTGGGTTCATCGCGCTGGCGTTTTGACCGCTCGCGAGGTTGGTCTTTCTTTGTGGCCCCGAATCCCGGCGGCGGCCCATAACCCTTGCGTATGGCGTTGGCCAAGTAGGCGCCACTTGTGCTCTTCAACTTGACGAACGGAAGGTATTCGAGGTGCCGACAGCAGTCGTCGGGCTTTTCCCGCGCCAATTGTTCGGCTATTGAACGGCCCACCCCGTATGCGATTAGCTTCGCCACCAATTTCGAATAACCATCATCAGCATTGTTCGCTTGATCATTTACCGTGCCCCTTACTGATGCTGTTTCTTGTACTGTTTCTTGATCTGTTTCTTGTGTGGCCGATTTTGGGCCCACCCCTGGCTCATTTCGGGCCAACCCCCCATCGGATCTTGAACCTAGGTAGGCCGATTTTGGGCCTACCTCTTTTTGTGTATTTGGCTTTGCGGCGGGGTGGGCCGATTTTGAACTTACACCCTCTAAGCCTAAGCCTTTACCATCGAGGTCAGATGATGAGCTTGAGTTTCCGCCCGTTTGACTTCCTGGCTCCCAAGCGAGGTTGATGCTGTAGGTATTCTCGTCAAAGTCTTTGCCCGTTTCTGTTAAGTGTTTGTTTCGTGTTACCATGCCGAGACTCTCCAGAGTATTGAGCGCCCTTTTCACGCTTGACCGTGATATGCCGGTACCGTGGTCGAGTGCCGTGCCATCCCTTTTCGTGATTCCTTCAGATATTTGACTTAGACTGATTCGGTCGCTTTCTTTTCCAAAGCCGTATGTCCGCCTTGCGATGTATAGGAGCACTTTGAATTCTGCGCCAGATAGTTCCGCCATCCAATGGTCCAAAAGGACATCTGGAATCTGGGTGCTGTTGGGAATGAGTTGCCTGGACACGGTCTTTCCTGGTCTCCTTACTTCAAATGGCTTGAACGACTGATCGGGTTATGCCTGCCAATTGACCTCCACGCAAGCCCCTTTCTTTCATGCTGGATTGTGTGCTGGCCGACAGCATTGCAAGCAAGCTTGCAAGCATGCCGAACGGGTTGCAATGATGAACCACTGCAAGCCGACCCGCACGTTGTCAGGACTCCCGGCAATCTGCCATGAAATCCGGCAAGTATGCAGGCTTCCTTGCAATTATTCCCTCTTGCCAGCATTCATTCATTCGCGCTACGGTCGATCGCGTGAGGATTGCGATAACGAATCAAAAAGGCGGCGTGGGCAAATCGACGCTCGCCGTCCACCTTGCCGTTTGGCTCCACGACCGCGGCGCCAAGGTCGCCTTGCTTGACCTCGACAAACAGCGTTCGAGTTCGCTCTGGATCGGCCAAGCTGAGCCGAAAATCACGATCCGGACCGCTGCCACCCCCGACGAGTGCCTCTCAGAAGTCCAAAATCTGGCAGCATGCCACGATTTCGTGGTGGGGGATGGCCCAGGTGGGCTGGACGATATTTCGCGAACCTTGCTCATTCTTGCCGACCTGGCGTTGATGCCGATCACGCCCTCGCTCCTCGACGTTCGAAGTGTTCAGCAGGCGAGCAGCGTTCTGCGTTACGCCCAGAAGATCAACAACGGGCGCCCGATGGGTCGGCTCATTCTCAACAAGATGAAAACCCGAGACACGATAAGCCGCGAGTTGAAATTGACCGCACCAAACCTCGGCATGGCCGTTACGGAGAACGTAATTCGCGATCTCCAACAATACAGAGATGCCGTGCAGCAAGGCACCGTCGTGACGCGCACGGGCAGAAAAGGCCAACACGCTGCGGAGGAAATTAATCGGCTCTTTGCAGAATTGCTGCCTCAAATTGCATGCAAACAATTCAGCGAAAATTTGAAAAAGGAGGTTATCAATGGCTAAAAGGCGATCCATGAACGATGCGTTCGATGAGGAAAAGCTGGCATTTATTAACGGTGGGGCCGCAAACCAACCGGGGAGGGGACAAGAGAAGCGAAAGGCCATCGAGGAACCGTCATCGACTCCTAGCACGCCTGACACAGAGCAGGCATCACCAAGTGCCCCAGCGGTACGGCGCGGTCGAAAGCCAAGATCGGCCAACCAACCTTTCCACGCTGTCCATCATCAAAGCGACATGACATCCTTCGAAGGGTATATGCCTTTACTGGTCAACCTTACGACCAGGCTTTCCCCGGCCACGGCGGACGCCCTTCGCAGGGCTTCCCTGGAACTTAGGCTTCAAAGGCGGAAACTGCACACGCAGCAAGAAATCGTGGAAGTCGCCGTCCGAAGCTGGCTGGAATCCAACGGCTTTGGGAAGGCCGCATAGCAACAGAACGCCAAAATAGAACAGCGATTTGATTTGACCCTGTCATCCGTGGCACACTTGTCACGCTCTCATCGTTCTTTCCCTTCAAGTCCATCCGGGTAGTCACGTTTAGC
>Ga0134121_10004923_pt1 | contig 10892 bp, 20 predicted proteins | sample KB301_FD_96463 | JGI IMG/M metagenome (GOLD analysis project Ga0134121, IMG submission 96463) | Terrestrial soil microbial communities without Nitrogen fertilizer from Kellogg Biological Station, Michigan, USA - KB3-0-1 | ecosystem: Environmental > Terrestrial > Soil > Unclassified ...
GTCGCACCCGTCGCGCCCGTCGCACCGCGCGGCCCCACCAATCCCGTCGCGTTACCAGTCAGCACGCACGGGCAGAGCCGATCACGCGAGTACGTCGCGGTGCTCAGCAAGATACCGATCGACGGCACACCGACAGCAGGAATATTCGTCGCGCGGCCAGGCGTGATCGACGAGATGTAGACCTGATCTCCCGGCGCCAGCGTCAGCCCGACATCGAACAGCACTGGAGGCTTTCCTTGCATCGCGACGTTGACCGTGGCGCCCGGAGCGGCTTGACCGGACAGGACAACGCCGATCGTGCCCGCGATGTTGGCCGGAGAGTTCCCTTGCGCGCGAACGACGATATTCTCCGCCGAAACACGCGCGATCTGCCCTCGGGTCAGCATCGCACTGGACTCTCCACTTGAGCCGGTGAGGAATACGCCGTCGAACATCGTGGTCTCCTTTGAAACGAAAAAAGGCGTCGGTCGCGAGCACGGGAGATCCGTACCGCAACCGACGCCTGGTGATCAGGTAGCCGTTAATGAGAGATGATGCCTCAGCAGAGGGGTGGAGGGCAAACGCGCGAGGCTGCGAGGTGCGCAAAGAAAAAGGCGGACCAGCTTTCGCCGATCCGCCTCTTCTTGTGTCGCTTGAAAAGGAAATTCGCTAACTACTCGAAATCCCTTATACGACCGGTCGCTTGAGGAGGCCCTCCAGAGTCTCCTGCAGATCGAACCCCATGTTGGTCGCGGGGATCGAAGTCCAGTCGAAGTATCCCTCGACCGTCGCGAACGGCGGACCGACCGCCGCCGACGCACCACCGATGCCGAGCGCCGCCTGCGGGGTCAAGATCCCCACGTAGGCGATGTTCGGCTTCAGCCAGATCGGCAGAACGAACGCCGACTGGTCACGCGGCGACGGCACGCCGTTGTTCGCGACCTCCAGCGAGGTCGTGGTGCCGAACACCGAGATCCCGCTGCCCTGCGGGTACTTCTGCGCCGGGCCTTCCGACTGCACCTTCTGGTTGACCTGGAACTTGTGGTAGGTCTTCCGAAGGAAGTCGAAGAGCACGCCGCCAGCCAGGTTGGCCGGATCGTACCCACCGACATGCGTGTTGCGCGAGAACTGCGTCGCGCCGCCCGCATTGGTCTGGTCCTGCAGCTGGAAGAACTGCTGGGTGGCGTTGCGCCCCATCTCGCGCGTCACGCAGAGCTGGATGCTGTAGATCAGCATCTCCCAGCCCTCCTGCAACCCGGTGTCACCCGAGCGCGGGATGTTCGTGTCGACCTGAGTCAGCGTGCGCTGGCCTCCCGGAATGGGAGCCCCTTGCGCGCCGATGAAGGTCTGCACGGTCTGCGAGTCGCCGCCCTCGAATTCCACCGTGTGGTAGAGGCGGTCATGCGTCCAGTCAGCGAACTCGATCGGGAAGGGGACGCCCCGAACCCGAACAGTGAGTGTACCCGTCGATGGCATGTGTCTGTGGTCCTTTGCGAAGGAGGGGTCGGCTGCGCCGGTTTGGTCCTCACTCCGCCGTGTATTGCGTCTCTGCGGTTGTTAACCCACGCCAGCGCAGAGACTCGCCAGCGTGCAGAAAAGTCGCTCGCCTACTGCGAGAGGAAGTTCGTGCCGAAGCCGCTGTTGCCCAGAACCTCGACGGCCGCATCGGATGCGCCGAGCGGGCGCACCTCCTCGGCCACGTGAGTTCCGAACGTCCCGCCGCCAGCGCCGCTGTCGAGCAGCTGCACCATCGGCTCTTCGCCCGCGCCCGACAGCGCGTGATACTCCTCGGGGGTGATGATCCCGAGCGCGCCGCGCATCGCGGTCTCCTCACGGTGACCGAGGCCCATCAAGCTCTCCAGAATGCGGGGAGCGGCGATGATGCCGACGGTGACGAGCGCGGAGAGGCCGGTCGCACGATGCTTCTTCGAGACAGCAAGCGCCCCCGAGACGAGCCCGCCGAGCACGGCGCCGTGAAGGCCGGCGTGACGGAGAGCCTTGGGGTTCTTGCGCGCGTGGAGGTGCGCCAGCATGATGCCGATCTGCGTGGCGCCGCCTCCGATGAGCGGACCTGCGATGTGAGCGTGTTCGGAGCCGCCTTCTCCGAACCCACGAAACCTGTGTCGTGCCATGATGATTTGTCCTTTTCGCGTTTGTTGTTTTGGTTGGTTGCCGCGCGAATGGACTAGCGCCGACGGCGACGCCGACGAGCGCCGCTCAGCCCCACCTTGCGGTGACGCTTGGTCTTGAGGCACGCGTGGGTGCGCTTGTTGACGCCGAACCGGCAGTGTCGTTTCTTCCTCATGGGTCTCTCCTTTTTCTCGGTCTTGTTGCTTCAGAGCGCCGTGCGAATCACGACACCGTTCTGAAAATGAAGCTCCACCGCTCCGCCGCGCATGAGCGCCGCAAGCGGCCCCGCGACAAGTTCGGGCGGGAGCTGCGAAAGGCCACTCGATCGCAGCACGCCTGCGGCACGACGAAGAGCATTCGCCTGCGCCTGAGCGCTCTCGGGATCGGTCGTGGTCTGGATGTTGAACTTCGCGACGGGGCGCCCCTGCCACTCGCCCAGCTCGACGTCGGCCGCGCCTTGCATAGACGCGTGCGGGTGCAGCCGCTTGATGTCGGCGATGGCGGGATGCACGCGGTGGTTCTGGAGCCGCCACGCGTGTCGAGCACTCGGGTTGAGCGGGAGATTGGACGGAGGCGTTTGGATCGGCGACGGAGGCTGAGCGGTCACAGTCTGCGCCACGTCCGCGTGAACCGGATCGGCGTAGAGTGCCGTCTGCCTGTTCATGTTCGTGAGCGCGTCGAGATGCGGCCACACCAGATCCTGCCGAGCGTCCTCAGGGGAGACAGGCTGGATCGTCCCGGTGCGCATCACGAACGCTGCGGCCGATCCGTTTCGCGTCATCATGTGGTGGCTCTCCGAGGTTTCGGGTTGGGAAACGAAAAAAGGCGCTTTCCAGAGGGAGTTCCTCCGAAAAGCGCCTGGTGATCAGGTAGCTGGGCGCGGTGGTTAGCCGCTATGTGCTGAGGTGAAAAGAAAGCACAGGTTGCGTCGGGCTGTCAAATGGGAGAGGATTGAGCGATGGCGAAGCGACGACGTAGAGGGCTCGGGTCGAGCGCAAAGGTGCACAGCCAGCAGATCGGACGGCTCCGCGCTGTCGCTGACGCCGAGGCAAAAAACGCAACCGATTTCGTTCGAAAAGGAAACTGCACTGCCGCCATTCACGCACTCGCGCGTAGTGCATTCGCAGCCGGACGCGCTGACACGCACGCACAAAGTGCTGGAGCCGGCGTTCAAGCGTACAGCATCGTGGCACACGCGCAGGAAATCGTCGCTGACCGCTGCAAGCTGTGATGACCCACCCCCGCCAACTCCAGCTCGCCAACCCCGGCACGTGTGACGTCCGCTTCTGGGACTTCGCGCTCCCTGTCGCGTTCGGCTCGATCGCGGGGCTCGGTGCTTCGTGGGCGGCCCGCAAGATCGCCTCGCACGAGAAGCCGGGCACGCAAGACGCCTCGGCCGCGGTCGCGCACGCCGTGGCGTTCTGGCTCTTCGGCGGGCTGACGTTCGTGCTACGACAACGACATCGACACTAGATATCGTCGATGGTCACGCCGAGCTGATCAGCCGCCTTACGCAGCAGCCCTTGCGCCTTTTTCCGGAGCTGGCAGACACGCGAACCAGTCACGCCGAGCATCTCGCCAATTTCCGGATCAGTCTTGTCTTCCAGCCAATACAAGATCAGTACCTCTCGAAGACGCGGCGGAATCTTCTGAAGCAAACGCGTGACCGTCATCGCCGCGTCCCGCCGCACGCGCAACGGCTTGTCGCGCGGATCGACAGCTCGTGCGAGCGCGTTCGGATGGAACTCACGCCACGAGTGAAACTGGCTGCCCTTCCCGGTCTCAGCTCGATGCGGATCTTTCTTGCGCCGGGCTCGTTCGCTTCTTGGCAGCGTATCGAGCCGCCGAAAGTCGTCCATGATCTCGCCGCGGATGCGCAGCGTAGCGTATGCAACGAAGCTCTTCCCCTTCGTCCGATCGAATCGACGAGCCGCTTCGACAAGTCCAACCATCCCCGACGAAACGAAGTCGTCTCTGTCCGCGCACAACTGCTCGGCCATGCGCCAAGCGATGCGCTGCACGAGCGGCAGGTACTGAACGATCAGCTTGTCGTTGCGGGCCACCTGCTCATGCTAGAGCACCGGCGGTGTAGGCGTCTACGCGCCCTACAAGCGCAGCACGTGCCGTGCGACCACGAACAGAGTCACCAGTAGCCCGCACGCGTATGCCAGCCTCCCCAGCTCAACTACTTTGCCGTTCGACGCGAGCGCGTACGTCAGAAGACCGACGAGACAGATCAGAAGCGGAACGATGATTTCGAGTTGCATCCGCCTAGCGTGGATCCGATTAAGCTCGATGCCAAGCGGGTCACACGCGAGAACGCGACTTACCGTTTCGCTGTCGCACGCCCGATCATGAACGCCAGCGCCGCCGCGACCACACCGAGCCCGATCGACTTGATCGTGTACCACTTGATGAAGTAGTCCGGGCTCGCCTGGATCGCGAGCCGCGCGTCGCTGGAAAAGCTACCGAGCTGTGCTTGAGGCTGAATCACGGCTTTCGCGATAGGATACACGAGATGAGCGTCGATCTCAGCCAGACTCACCTCAAGACCGTCCACGTCATCGCGGTCGTCGCGGCGATCGTCTCGGCCGGACTCTTCATCGGCAAGGCGTACATCGGCGTCACGTGGGAAGTGCGTGAGCTATCGAACAAGCAGCAGGAGATCCCGACGCGAAGAGATCTCGCCCAGCTGCACAACGATCTCAGCGCCGAGCTGAGCCACGCCGCGTCCGATCGCGTGAAGTTCTACATGGAGCACGCCAAGCTCGAATGCGATCCAGCCGGCCGCGGGAAGAAACAGAACTGCCGCCTGATTTGGCCTGTGCCGCCAGAGGACTAGCGGCGGCGCCGACGCTTCGACCCGAGCAGCCCTTCACGAGCTGTCGTCACGCGGTCACGGAGATGGTTTTTCATGACCGCGCAGCTCGCGAAGGGCAGCAGCCACGTCCCGGACGGTTTGCCGCTGCGGCTGTAGATGCCTTCGTCGGCGTACGGGTAGCGCGACTTCACCGTCGCCAGGCCGCCACCGTCTTTCGTGCAGCGCACGTTCGTGACCTCGCACCGATTGCCGCCACTGCTTCGGCGCGTACCGCACTCGGCGTTGAACGCCGCGAGATTCTTGTAGCGCTTGAGCTTGCCACTGCTGCGAAGACGCTTGGTCGGTAGGAGGCGCATCAGGTGCCTTTCCGTACAGCTTGCCCGACTGTGCATCGGCTGTTCGACCGCACAAGGATCTCGTGAGCGCGCAAGCCGTTCGAGCATCGTCCACGCTTCCATGCGCCGCGACGGCAGCCGACGAGAATCCAAGCACGTCCTGATCGCTTCCAGCGAAAGCTGCGTCGATCGAACGCTTGCTTCGGATCGACGACGCGACGGCAGAAACGACCGATGATCTTCATCGCCGTCGCCGCTTTCGAGCCCCGTCCAGCACGCGCCGCACGCCGATATACGTTCCGTGCGCATCGACAGCGTCTTTGATCGCGGCACGCGCTGTCTTGAAGTCGCCGTAGATTGGCTGATGGGAAGGACCCGCGCTGTGTCGCCACTTGCCGTCAGCCTGCTGGCAAACCTTCGCGATGATATTTTTCCACTGCGATCCCTTCTTCTGGAGGTTGATCGCCAGGCAGTTCGGACCGGCCGGCTCGACCTTGATCCGATGCTGCCCGTGATAGCTGTCCCACGCCATCGCCGTCTCGTTACGCCTTCGACTTCTTGCGCTGGGAGATCAACATCACAGCCAGCACCCCGATGGCGATGATCGCGATGCCGCCAGCCGGATGCAGCTGCACATGATCGTACTGCGCGGGGATGAACGCGCGCACGTCGAGCGATGCCTGATTCGGCGGGAGTCCCCCAGGCACCTGCGGACGCGAACCGTATCCCGGCGCGTATCCGGGGGCGTAGCCCGAAGGCGGATAACCGCGTTGCACGTAGCCTTGCTGTGGGTACATCGTATCTCCTCCCGACGAGGGTATCATGGATGCGGTCTGTGGTGGAATCGCCGACGGTGCCAGAGCTGTCGACGGCGGCACGTACGGGATCGATCCCGCAGCCTGCTCGATATATCGCGCGATGTCGTTGGCCGACGCTTTGATGATTGACGTCGAAGTACCGCGAATCCAGCTCTGCGGGATCACGCCCGAGCCTTGCACCACGTACATGCCCAGCGCACGCGTCGTCGCTCGCACTGTCGTTGGGCCGACCACGCCGTCGACAGCGATGAGCAGCGCCCGATCGCCCTTCTTCTGCCCTAGCGCCCAGAGCGCCGTCTGGAGGCGAAGAACGCCTGGGTCCGTCTTGGCTGCATGCGCGTTGAGAATCATTTTGTCGTCGCCAGATTCGCGGGCAGGATGTGTCGATTCACGTCCACGAGCTGGACCTGGCCGTCCCGAATTCGAATGGTCAGCTCGGCGTGCGCTTTTTCGGCGAGCAGCCGCGCGAACTGCGCGCCGAGCGCATTCCAGAACGCTGTGACTGAAGGCGCATCCATAATCAACGCCTGCGCAAGTAGATCGCCGTCGCGGCCACGCCTACGGCCACGCCGAGCACGACACCGATCAGAATCGTTGGCACCATTGCTGGACACGACTCGGACGCTGCGAGCGCGCCCGCAGGACGCATCGAGAATCGCGCGTCGGAGCCGGGCAGGGGGATCTCCATCGTGCCGCCGTTCGGCATGACGAGTGTGCGGGTGTTCGAGGCGGCCATCAGCGGCGCCTCCGACGTCGGGTGCCCGCCAGTGACCAGCTACCCGGATCGCCGCGGTCGCGCCACATGCGCACGGTTGCTGCGCGATGCACAGTATAGAAACCGCCCATGAATGCGTTGCGATTCAGCCGAGCCGTTTCGGTCAACGCCTTCGAGCTGTCGGTCGTACACTCCACGACGCGGCTTGCTCGATTTTTCGTCGTCGAGTGAAACACGACGCACACGCGCTCGCTCACGCTACAGCTCCTGCGAGTAGCGGATACTTGCAGTCTTCGCAAATCGATTGATCGGTGTCATCGGTGCGAAGAAGATTGTGCCCGCAGAAAATGCTTTTGCAGACCATACAAAGCTTCTGGTACACGTCCTCGCCTGCCGGACACCGCAGCCCGCAGTGGCAGGTCATGCCAGCCTTGTTCTTGGCGTACGTGACGAATCGACTGGTGCTCACGGCTCACTCACCTCGAAGTCTTTGTACTTCGCCATCGGCGGGTGCACGCCAAACTTGTTCGCGCCCGGCAGCGTGGTGTCGAGAACAATCCACTTCCGCGGCGACGTCTTCGGCACGCCCGCAAGGCAAAAAATGTGATCCCACGTCGCTCCAGTGTTGGACGTGATGCGAAACTTGGTCTGGAAACCGTTCTCCATCGCGAGGACGGCACACAGAACACTGTGATCGTCGCAGTCTCCGCCCGCCATCTGCAAGGTTCTCCAGGCAGTCTGGAACGTGTCCTTGTCCGTGATGTCGCCCGTGTACCGCACGTTGCGTTTCACGAACTCGTAGATCGCCGCCAGCTCGCACATGTCGTCGCGGGCGCGGCACGCGCTCGTGACCTCCAGTCCGATTTGCCGCATTCGCGGATCTTTGAGGCCCCCAACCGGCGCGTTTCGTCGCCCGAACGCTGCGTCTCCGAGCCACACCAGGCGGCGCAGGATCACCACGCGATCTTCGAGTGAGTGCACTTGATGTGCTCGAAGCTGCGGTGCTACGTCGTTCACCTCGAAGAGGATGCACGAGCCCCGCCACCGCGGTCAAGCGGCCTCCGGTTGACTCGCCCCGCGCCTCCGCCGTACCATGACAGACGTGCTGGTCGGACAGATTGGATTTTCCGTAACAGACGCGCTGAAAACCGCCGCGCAAGCCGCAGCTGATCCGCGCACACAGCGTGTCGCTGCGACAGCCGCGAACGCCTACTACCCTGAGCAATATGCACAGGTGCAGCAGGGTGTGCAGCAGGCCAAGCAGGTGCTGCGCACGAACGACATCCACTACCAGCAGATGCTCCAGCGTCGCGCACAGCAGCCGCGCATGATGATGCCAATGCCGCCGCCGATGCAACTGGACGAGGAGGGCGCACCAATCCCGTCTGGTGGTCCTGTCCAGCACGGCAACCTGCTCATGATCGGAGGGCTCGCCGTGGCCGGTGTGGTCCTGTTTCTCGTGCTGAGGAAATAAAACCCATGATGCTTGGATACAGCCTCGTCCCGACCCGCCAGGTGCTTCCGCCACAGCGCGCTCTCGTCGAGAATCGGTTCAACCGTTTCGGCACGCGCCGCCCCCCGCCCGCGGCTCCCCCGCCGCCACGCTATCCATTCGCGCCGCCCGCAGCTCCCCCGCCATCGCGATACCTGTTCGCTCCGCCTGCGGCTCCCCCGCCGCCGTCATACTCGCCGCATCGAGGCGGACCGTTCGCTACGACCGCAACGTGGCAAGCAGATGTGGCGCGCCGCCGCGCACTGATCCAGCAGATGGAATTCGCACGGCTATTGCGCGAGAACGCGCGCCTGTCGCGCGAGCAGGCGGCGCTCATGGCCCAGCAGACAGCAGCGCAGCAAGTTCCAGCCGTGCCTCCGGCTGCGCCTCCCACGCAGGTCTCATCCGATCCAGCGGCGCCCGGAGCTGATCTCACGCCCACGCAGGACGCACACGATGCAGGCGGCGAGAGTGACGCTTCGGCAGAAGCTCCCCCACACACCCACAACAAACACTTGCTGCTGTTCGCCGGAATCGTAGTCGCGGCAGGAGTGGGCGGCTACGTGCTGCTGAAGAAGAAAAAGGCGAAGCCGTGATCTCTCCGCAGCTCGGTGACTTCGGGTTCCCGTCGTTCACGTCGATCGTCAAGACCGCGGTCAATCCGATCGCGATGACGAAGAAGTCGTATCAGGCGACGAAGGCAGTCACACAGAAGACCGGCAAGGTGGTCTACCAGGCACACGCGATCCCGACAAAATGGTTGGCGATCAAGCCCACGATGTGGCTGGCCGACAAGGCGACGAAGCCCATCCGCAACCGCGTCCAGACGATCGTCAATCGTCGCGCCGCGAAGATCGCGATGGACAAGCGGCACTCGCCCGTGCCGACTCCCGCCGAAAAAGCCGAGGCGAAGGCGTGGACGAAGCACAAGCTCACCTACGACGGCCCGGGGGGCATCCCGACACCTCACGGGAAGATCCTGGCGCTCTTCGCCGGGTCTGAGTATCACGTGCCTGTCTACACCGAGATGGGGCAGCTCGGCGTGGCGCCAGCGGTGGTCGCTGCCGCAGTACCGGTCCTCGTCGCGCTCGCAAACGCGATGATCAACAAATACGCCAAGAGCGGTGAAGCTCCGGCGCATCCGCAGGCCGATGCAACCACGAACGCAGCTGATCCGGTCACTCCTGGCACCGTCGACTTGCAGCCGACGCAGAACATGATGGACGAGGCCGCTGCCAGCGCAGCCGCTGATGCGGATGCAGGCACGAGCGCGGACGTCGGCGCTCGTCGTGGCGGTGGCGGTATCAAGCGCTCGCACTTGCTGATCGGCGCGGCCGTCCTCGGGGGCGTGGTCTTAATCGCCTTGGTCACGCGCAAGAAGGACTGACCTTCGTGGCGACCCCCGCCGCCGTCTGGACGCGCGTCACGAACGCTGCAGGCGACGTCGAGACCGTGCTCAACTGGCCTGTCGACGACGCAGCTGCGCTGATCGGCGTCGAGACCGCATGGCTCGCCGGAATGCTGCTCGCCCTGAAACTACTCGTCGGCGGGCTCTACACGGAGTTCACCGCGGAGCACCGCCGACGGTAAGAGGCTCGCCTCAGCGATCGATGCTGTGGTTGAACCGCAGCTCAACGACGAGCTGTGTCGGTTGGTTGTCACACTCGATGTGCAGCACGTTGACCGACGACACGATCTCGAAGATGTAGCCGTTGTCGACCGACGGCGTCAGCCCGAACCCGGCTAGCATCACGGACAGCCGCGCGTCCTTGACCAGGTTGACCCATAGGGTCTGTCCGGGTCCGGGCGGCCCCTGCGTGAACGGGGACTGAAACAGATCCTTCAGAGGACCTGGAACGCAATCCGAGACCAGCGTGGCCTGTGGAATGTTGATCGAATCGCCGCCTTCACTGCTTTGGCTTGTGACCAGCAGCCGAAGCATGTGTGGGGTCGCCTGAAGCACTACTGCTGTTGCCATGGGTGGAATCTCCTGTACCCGAGAGACTAAGGCAGACGACGCGGGGGTGTCAAACCGGCGCACCGGTCACGGCGGCACAATCCTTCCTGGTGCGCTCACCCCGTGGCACGAGTTGCAATCTCCGCCCTTCGGTAGCGTGACCTGAGCCTGCATCTCGATTCGCAACCTGTCAGCTCGCACGACGCTCACGGTGGCCGGAAACACCACTACGGCGCTCGTCCAGAAGTTCCCGACTGCATTCAGCGGCAGCGTGATCGTGTGCTGCGCGGCATCGAGAATCGTCACCTGCGCACCTGCGGTACTGTCCACGCCAGGACAATTTTCGGGCTCGGTGGAGCGATCGAACACCGTGCCGCTCACCGTGAAAGTATTATGGCACGTGTTGCACGCGGAGCCGGGCCGCATCTTCTCGTCGTTCACCAAGTCCCAGAATCCCGGACGGAAGCAGCCGCCGACCGTTATGGCAGTATTTCCGCCTGCGCCTGATGTACCGCCCGAGGCGCTGCCGCCACTCGACGTGATCGCGCCACCGCTCCCTGTTGCGGTCGCGCCGCCACCACCGCCCACGCCACCGACTGAACCGTCTGGTACCAGCGCACTACTCCCGCCACCGCCACCGCCACA
>Ga0134121_10004924_pt1 | contig 10890 bp, 7 predicted proteins | sample KB301_FD_96463 | JGI IMG/M metagenome (GOLD analysis project Ga0134121, IMG submission 96463) | Terrestrial soil microbial communities without Nitrogen fertilizer from Kellogg Biological Station, Michigan, USA - KB3-0-1 | ecosystem: Environmental > Terrestrial > Soil > Unclassified ...
AGAATCGGCCTGGATGGCGATCGACACGGTGCGCACGAACAAGCTGCGCTCGTCGCTGACGATCCTCGGCGTCAGCGTCGGCGTCATTACGGTTGTCTTCATGGTTTCGATCATTCAGGGATTGAACAAGGCTTTCGCGGCTCAGATTGAATCGCTGGGTTCGAACACGATCTGGGCGACCAAGTTCGATCCGAGCATCGGGCATCAACCCACCTCGGAAGAAATTCATCGCAAGGAACTGACGATTGAAGATGCCAATGCGATTCGTCGTGACGCACCGTCGATCGTGGGAGTCTCGCCGTTCTATCGGAAGATTAACGAGACGGCTCGCTACAAAGATAAACAGAGCGATACGCCAATTCTGATCGGCGTTACGTCCTATCACGAATTCACGACCTCGAGTTATGTGGACCGCGGACGTTATGTTACCGATTTGGACGTCGAGCAACGAACGAACGTGGCCGTCCTGGGCCAGGACCTGGTCAAGGCGCTTTACGGCACGGAAGATCCAATCGGCAAGGAACTGAAAATCGCCGGGCATGTCTTTTACGTCGTCGGAGTGATGGAGCCTTTGGGCAGCATTCTGGGGCAATCACGCGACAATACGATTTACATTCCGATTACGACGTTTGAAAAATATTATCCGGACATTGAATTTCCCGAAATCATCTCTGCAATCATTGTGCGGCCCGTCTCGCGCGCTTACGTCAAAACCGCGATCGATGAGATGACCGACATCCTGCGCAAGCAGCGCCGAGTGCCGGCGGGCGCGCCAAACAACTTTGGCATCTCGTCACAAGACGCGCTGCTCGACGTTTACAATCAATTGACCGGCGCCACGTATCTGGTGCTGACGGCGATCTCGTGTGTGGCGCTGATGATTGGCGGGATTGGTGTGATGAACATCATGCTGGTATCCGTCACTGAGCGGACGAAAGAGATCGGATTACGAAAGGCGGTCGGCGCGACCCGCACGAACATTCTTTCTCAATTCCTGATCGAAGCTGTGGTACTGACCGCGATCGGCGGAATGCTGGGATTGGCGATTGGCGAGCTATTCAGTTTCCTCACGAACAAGTATTCGCCGCTGCCCGCGTATGTCCCGCCCTGGGCCATTGGCGTCGGCATAGGCATCTCCGCCGCCGTCGGCATCGTTTTCGGCTTATGGCCGGCTTGGAAGGCGGCCCGCCTGGATCCAATTGAATCGCTGCGTTGGGAATAAGAGCGCCGATTGTAAATTATTGTTAACTCCTGGCGTTTGGCGCCTGAATCCTTGCCCGTGCGGTAACCAAATTCCTCCCTCGCCCGTATAATCAAACCAGTGAAGCTCCTCGAAATTCTGAAAGTTGCGATTGCTGCGATTTGGGCGCACAAGCTGCGCTCCGCTCTGACTCTGCTTGGCATGATCGTCGGGGTAACGGCGTTTGTGACGGTGGTCTCGCTCATTCAGGGCTTTAACGTTTACATCGATGAGAAGATCGCCAACATTGGCGCCAAGTCTTTTTCCATTCAACGCTTCAATCCATTTGAGGATTTCAAAGACACGGACACGATTGCTGCGGCTCAACGCCGGAACAAGGAACTCACACTCGACGATTACGAGTATTTGAAGGACCGCGCGACGTTGATTGCGAAGATTGGGGCTAAGGCCCGTGGATCAGCCTCTCAAATCAAGCGCAACGATCAGGTGCTCGACGATGTCTTCGTTATCGGTGCGACCGCGAACACTGCCGACATCGAAAACCGGAACGTAGAGAACGGCCGCTTCTTCAGCGAGACTGAATCCGACGGTGCCGCGCGGGTTGCTTACGTGGGGGCGGACATCGCCACCAAACTGTTTCCGGCCGGCAATCCGATTGGAGGCGAGATAGAAATTCGCGGCTTGCCTTACAGAGTAATCGGCGTCGAAGCAGTTAAGGGGACCGTATTCGGAGTTCCGCAGGACGGCTTTATCGTGATTCCGCTCAGGACTTATCAGTTGGACTTTGGTCCTTTGATTCGACAGCGGTCGCTTTACTTCATCGCCACCGCAAAGACGGATAAAGGGTTCAGCGACGCAGTTGAGGAAGCCAGATTCCTGATGCGCGCGCGCCGCAAGCTCGGGCCGGGTGAGAAAGATAATTTCGGCATCGTCACACCGGACGCCATCACCGGACTTCGCGATCGGATCTTTGGCACCTTCTTTATCGTAGCCATGGTCGTCCCCGGTATCGCGCTGGTCGTGGGCGCAATCGTCATTATGAATATCATGCTGGTGTCGGTGACGGAACGGACTAAGGAAATCGGCTTGCGAAAGTCACTAGGAGCGCGCCGAACCGACATACTTAAACAATTCCTGACTGAAGCGGTGACGCTGGCAACGATTGGTGGCGCCATAGGCGTATTCCTGGCGTGGATTGTTGGGAAGATCATGACCGTGATCTTTATGCAAACTTATCTTTCCGTAGCCGCGATCGCGGGCGCGATCGGAGTCTCGGCGCTGGCCGGAGTTATTTCAGGATTGTTCCCGGCATGGAAAGCGGCGCGGTTAGATCCGATCGAAGCATTGCGGGCTGACGGTTGATGGTGGATTATTTATGAAGAACCTACTTAGGTCTGACATTCTCGAGAATCTGTGGATGGCCCTGGCTACGCTGCGCGCCAACAAATTGCGCTCGCTTTTGACCGTCATGGGCGTGATTATCGGCGTGGTAACTGTGATGGTGATCGCGTCTGCGATCGCGGGAATCGATGTGGCCATAACCAAAGAAGTGGAATCGTTCGGCACTCGTTCGATGTTCATCAGCAAGTATAATCCGGGCATTCACGTCGGCCGTTTGTCGCGCGAAGAACGTATGCGCAAGCAATTGACCTATGACGATGCGATTGCACTGTCAAAGTTGCCGGCGGTCGATACAGCGGTACCATTCCTGGATGTCAGCAGCGACTTTTTCGGTCAGAAGATCCAGGTGAGCGGGGGCGGCAAGTCTTCAGCATCAGTTTCCCTGCAGGGAACGTTGCCTGACTTTGAAAAAGCCGGCACCCAGGTCATCTCTGAAGGTCGTTTCTTCTCTCAATTCGAAAACGACACGAACCAGAATGTATGCGTGGTCGGATCGAAGGTCGCAGATGATTTCTTCCGGTTTGGAACCCCGGTCGGCGACACGCTGAAGATTGGCGCAGAGGAATATCGCGTTGTCGGCGTCCTGCAAAAGCGCGAACAATTTCTGTTCAGCGGCGGCAGCGATGATCAGAATAATGTGATCTACCTGCCCTACAACGTCGCGCGAAAGCTAAAGCCAAACTCCGAAGATATTTACCTGTTGGCCGTGGCCAAGCCCGGGATGTTGCAGGCAGCCATGGATCAGGTTACTGATACCTTACGCGTTCGCCGCCAGGTGCCCTATGGCAAGCCTGACAACTTCGGCATCGAAACAACCGAATCATTGATTAGCTCGTTCCATGCCATCACCGGAGGTATCGCGATCGGAATGGTAGTGATCTCTTCGGTTGGTTTGATGGTCGGCGGCATTGGCGTCATGAATATCATGCTGGTGTCTGTGACTGAGCGGACGCGTGAAATAGGCGTCCGCAAAGCAATCGGTGCGCGTCGCAGAGACATCATGTGGCAATTTCTAATCGAGGCAATGACGCTCACCGGATTCGGCGGTTTGGTGGGGTTGGTGGTTGGCTGGGGCGGCACGCTCCTGGTGAAGTTGATTATGCCGTCGTATGTGCCGCTGTGGGCGCCCGCCGCGGGCTTTATTGCCAGCGTCGGCATCGGGATGATCTTCGGATTATGGCCCGCGTGGAAGGCTGCGCGGCTGGATCCAATCGAATCGCTCAGGTACGAATAGTAGCGCAAGTTGCTAACTTGCGGGTGAGGCGCAAGCTGCCAGCTTGCGCTACTACCCAAACATACTTCCGAACAACGCCGCGGCGGCGATTCCCAACATCAGGAACAGAATGAAGATAGTGATGGTCGTGCCCCAGGCGGCTCCCGAACTAACTTTGTACCCGCCTTCACGCAACCCGGTGGCCGTTAGCCACAGACGATAAAACGAAAGCACACCAATCGTCGTCGCCATCACGAACAGAATCGGATGGTCCTTCGCGGCGATCAGCAAACCGAGGTTGTCATACACCAGACTCTCTTGTCCCAGCAGCGGATGAATATCGTCAGGTGATTTCAGGTAGAGGATGATAAAACTGATGGCCTTCTGAATCAGCGTCACCGGAAACGTCACGTACGCGATGGCGGAATAGGCTTGCCAGTAATGCATGCGGCCGCCGAAGATCAGCACGCCAAGCAGCGCGATCGCGGCGATAACTGCAACGCCGAAAAATATGCTGGCGATCTTCTTGACAAAGTCGCCAATCTGAAACGTGACAGCTTTCGCCTGCTCTACACCGTCGGTTCTGGCCTTGGCCATAGCTTCCGGTGGCGGCTTGATCGGACTGTCCTCGAGCTTGTCCATTGTGTAGTTGATGATCCGCTCCGGCGTTAAGCGATGGTTGAACGCGACGCTATAAGCGCCGCTCATCGCGCCGGCGATCAGCACGGCCGCGAGGAACTGCGGATGCGCGCGCAGGTTGCGAAACACATTCGTCGGCTCAAAGAAGATTCCGGTCAGCGTGGCGGCCGGCGACATCTTTGGTGGCGCGTTCTCGATCGCCGGGTAGCGCATAAAGCTAAAGCCGAAAAACAGAATGCCAAGCGCGCAAACTGACAGACCGGTCCCGATTCCGCCGACGATGAGGTTAATCATCGGCAGCCCCAGCACGGCCACGACTATTCCGATGACCACCAGCGCAATACCCGCAAACATCAAATTCGAAGGGCGACGACGTTCAGGTTCGCCCTTAATGTCCGGCGGTGGCGGCGGTTGAAACTGCTGATTTGGATCCATGATTTCTATCCTCTCGAAATGTTAGAGGACGGGGAGACTGGCTTCCGTCCGATTGGTAGTTCTCCGATAGATATCGGAGCGTTTGAGTAGAAGTCGTAGTACGGATTTCATCCTTTGGTTGTTTCAATCATCGAGATGGGCCACGAGACTTTGCCTACGCCGGGACTGTTCGAGCATGCACAGGTTCGCTCGCCGGAGCATCGAAATAGCCATCAACACGAATGCACGCCACACTGTGGCCCGGTGGAATTTCGCGTAACTCTGGATCGATTTGCGCGCACTCGTCAATGGCCATCGGACAGCGTGTCCGAAAGCGACAACCCGAAGGCGGATTGCGCGACGTCGGCACATCACCCTTCAGAATGATTCGATCACGTTTCTCTTTCGGGTCAGGAATCGGAATCGCCGACAATAAAGCCACCGTGTATGGATGCTTTGGGTTTAGATAAAGCTCCTTTGCGTCCGCGATTTCCACGATGCGCCCGAGATACATTACTGCTACGCGCGTCGAGATGTGTTCCACCACCGCAAGACCGTGCGAGATAAACAGGTACGTGAGCCCAAATTCCTTTTGCAGATCCTGTAAGAGGTTGACGACCTGAGCCTGGACCGAGACATCAAGCGCCGACACGGGTTCATCGGCAATGATTAGTTTTGGATTCAACGCCAGCGCCCTTGCCACGCCGATTCGCTGCAACTGCCCGCCTGAGAATTCGTGGCTATAGCGCTTCATGTAATCAGGATCGAGTCCGACCTTACTCAGCAGGGACGCGACGCGCTCGCGCCGATCTTTTTTGTTTCCGATCCCGTGAATCACCAACGGCTCGGCGATGATGTTCTCGATCTTCATGCGCGGATTGAGCGAGGCATTCGGATCCTGAAAGATGATCTGCATCTGGCGGCGCAGCTCGCGCAGCTCGCGCTTGCCCATCGCAGTTACGTCGCGTCCTTCGAATTGGACGTCGCCGCTGGTCGGTTCAATGAGCCGAAGCAGGCAACGGCCCGTCGTTGACTTGCCGCATCCGGATTCGCCCACCAGCCCGAGCGTCTCGCCGCTCTTGATGTCGAACGTCACCCCATCAACCGCGCGCCACACGTCGGCGGTACCCTCAACCGGAAAGTGCTTGTAGAGTTCGCGAACTCTAACCAGCGAATTGTTTGTATCGTGGTTCAGTACTTTGCTCCCGCGGGTCTGGCGCCGACGATCCGAAAATCCTTCTTCTCAAGCGCTTCAACGAGGCGATCTCGATCGGCGTAGATCGAAGTAGTCCGAAGATTTCTTAATGCCAGGCCGGCGTGAAATATGATACTGCACGCAATCGCCGCCGCGGCAAAGCGCTGCCAACTGCTTTTCACGAGCGATCGCTCCCAGGCGTAAAGCGCGTAAAGCAGCGCTATTGGCATCATCAAGTAAAACGTGTGCGCCGCGGGCAGCTTCATCGAAAACAGAAACGCCACGCACAGCCACGCAACCGTCGCCAGCGCGAAATACTTGATCGCCTTCCAATCTGTGCGCGAGCTTCGGTTCGCAACCCACTGCCAGATCAGGTGAATCGGCTGAACGATTCCTAAGGCAGTCAAAAAGATCGCGAACGGAATTAGCCACGGATTCGCTTTGAGAAAAGCTATGCGCGTCGTCACGTTGTTACCGATGAAGCGCGGAATTTCATAGCTCGCAAACGAGAGAAATCTGGGTAGCACGCCTTCGACTGGATTGAGCGCAGCGAGCAAGTTGTGCAAGTTGATCTGCACCGTCTCTCCAGTGTTTCCCATTCCTCCTCGGAATCCGTACTTGAAGAAAGTCGGCAGCAGCAGGGTGACCGGAACTGCGGCTCCGACGACGAACCAAAACAGCGACGAGAACTGTCGCCGCAATTGGAAATACAACGCCAGCGCCGCGTACGGAACCAAAAGCACCCAGGACAAATGCAGTTGCATCGTCCACGTTATTGCTGCCGCCATCAACAGATTGCAAATCGCGGCGGGAATCAAACCCATCGTCGTCTGCGGATACAGCTCGATCACGGCTACGAAGAAAACGATGCTGGCGGGCAACACGTACGACGGATTAAAGGTCGTGGTGGACACGTTCAAAGTCCACGGCAAAGTAAGCAGCCATGACCAAACCAGCCACTTCGGCAATTTCGGAAAACGTCGGCAGCAATACCACGCGAAAAATGAGAGCGAGGCGAAGGAGAGGAGCGACACCAGAATGAAAGGCGCTTCGGGAATCGGCGCGACAAAGAAAGGCAATCCCACCAGCAATCCCTGTAACGCGCCAGGGATTTGAATGGTCTGGGTCACGTCTGGGCCAAAGTAAGGCCACCACCGCGTCGTGTAGAACTTCAGTCCCAGCAGATAAATTTGTTGATTGTCCCTGCTGGTCCAAAACTCTGAACTCAATCCGAAGCCGAGCCGGTAGGCGAACGCGATTATCAGCGCAGCCAGCGCCGCGACTCTTTGGCTTTTGTTGTTGTTAGGAAACAAGAACGATTAAGAGATATCTCGACGGTGTTCAGAAAGCGACTGCCCACTGGCCATCGATGGATCGTACAAGACGCAACGTACGACGACGCCTTCGCCCGCCGGATACAAGGGAATCTCGCCTTCGCGACAACGCGGCATCGCATAAGGGCAACGCGGCTCGAAATGACAACCCGGCGGCAAGGCGTTCGGCCGCGGCACCATGCCTTCAATGGTTTGCAGACGCTCCTGCTTCACCACGTCTTTGGCCGTCAGCTTTGGCACCGAACGCAGCAGGCCTTCCGTGTACGGATGTTTCGGTCGCGCAAACAATTCATCGACTGGCGATTCTTCGACAATCTTCCCCGTGTACATGACGGCAACGCGATCGGCAACTTCGGCCACCACGCCCAGATCGTGCGTAATCAAAAGCACGCCCAGCTCGCGCGTCTTGCGCAGGTGATCAAGCAGCTCGAGGATCTGCGCCTGGATAGTCACATCCAGCGCCGTCGTCGGTTCATCCGCAATCAAGAGTTTCGGATCGCACGCCAGGGCCATCGCGATCATCACACGTTGTCGCATGCCGCCGGAAAGTTGATGCGGATAATCGTTCGCGCGCAGTTCAGGATCGGGAATCGATACTTCGCGCATTGCCTCAACCGCACCTTTTCTGGCGTCAGTACGCGACAGCTTACGATGCAGACGCAAAGCCTCGGCGATCTGTTCGCCAACCGTGAAGACCGGATTCAGCGACGTCATCGGATCCTGAAAGATCATCGCGACGTCGTCGCCACGGACACTGCGCATCTCGGCATTCGAGAGCTTCAATAAATCGCGGCCCTCAAAGAGAATCTCACCTTTAACAATTTTTCCTGGCGGCGCGATGAGCCGCATGATCGAAAGTGCCGTGATTGATTTGCCGCAGCCACTCTCGCCGACTAACCCAAGTAATTCACCGCGATCGAGATAGAAACTTACACCATCAACCGCGCGCACCAATCCTTCGCGCGTTTGAAAGTGCGTTTTGAGATTTAATACCTCGAGCAGATGCGCCATCGATTTGACTTGATAACACAAAAGGTGAGAGCCGCAAAGACTCTCACCTTTCGATGGTTCGAAATGCGATTGCTACCTATCGCGCCATCGGCTTCTTCGGCAGCTTCTCGTCGCGCATCGCAGTGTTGTAAACAAACGCGGCCATAATTGTCGCAGCCTGTTTCATGTCATCCGCCTGAATGCGATCGAACACGTCCATGTTTGAGTGGTGCGTGCGCGTGTCGTATTCAATCTCGTCCTGAATGAACTGGAAGCCCGGAAGACCAATCGCATCGAATGAGAGGTGATCGGTACCGCCAGTGTTTGAAAGGGAAAGCGTCTCAGCGCCGAGATCGCGGAACGGGGCAAGCCATTGCCGGAACAAGCCGGCAATCTGATCGTTGCCTTGCAAGTACACGCCACGAATTTTTCCTGTGCCGTTATCGAGATTGAAATAGCCGGCGAGCTTGTCGTACTCGGGCCCTTTCACCAGCACCGGAGCCGGCGGCGTGGCTGCCGCGCCATCACCGTTGCTGGCTGACGTGGCCGGCGTCTCCATCTTGCCCAGGTGCTGCGCGACATAAGCGCGTGAGCCGAGCAGGCCTTCCTCTTCTCCGGTCCACAATGCGATGCGAATCGTGCGCTTTGGTTTCAGACCAAGGGCCTGGATGATGCGTACCGCCTCCATCCCCACGGCTACGCCCGCGCCGTTGTCCGTCGCGCCGGTACCCGAATGCCACGAATCCATGTGACCGCCGAGCATCACGATCTCATCTTTCAAGGTTGGATCGCTGCCCGGAATTTCGGCGACGGTGTTGTAGCCGTTCAGATCCTGATCCTGATATTCGACGGCGAGGTTTACTTCCATCTTCACTTTCTCGCCGGCCTGCAGCATGCGAACGATCCGGTTGTAGTGCTCGGCCGCGATCACCATCTGCGGCGCCATTTTCGGAGCATCCTTGTCCCACGGACTGAAGCGGCGCGGCGCATTCGGCGCGGGCGGTCCACCGCCAAAGGCGGCTGCGTTGAAAGGCTGAGGTACAGTCGCTGACTGCACGAAGATCGTTCCGCCGTCGCCGCGGCTGGAATCAACCAGCACCGCCGCGCCCTCGTCAACCAGGAACTGGTTCTTCTTCGCCGCGAGTTGCGCCGCTGCGATGAAGTCCGCATTGCGCGCGCCTCCAAATCCACCCCGACCAGCCGGTCGAGGCATGGGCGAATTCGCCAGGGCCAGCAGGCGCTTCTCATCGAGGCGCGTACCCTGCGTTTCAAAGTGGGCCTTAACTTCGCGCAGCGGCTGCGTCAAAACAATCTTGCCTTTCAACTGACCCTTGAAACGCGCCATGTCGGCTTCATCTTTGGCGTCAAAGTAGACGACATCCGCCGTGACTGGCCCATTCGTTCCCGGCGACCACGCTTTCGGATAGGCGATCAAAGGAAAGGCGAGCGGGTCAGTGACCTGAGCGCTGAAACGCTTCAGAGACCAACCACGACCGAACGGCCCCCACGCTTCGAGGTGCGCGTTCTGTAATCCCCATTTCGTTAGGGTGTCGCGCGTCCATTCGTTCGCGCGCTTCATTCCCGGCGACGCGGTCAGGCGAGGCCCGATTACATCGCTCAGATACGAAAGCGTCTGCATCGCTTGCGATCGATTCAATCCTTCATCGCGAATCTTCGCGATCGGATCGTTTGGATCGAGTTGCGGTTGTTGGCCCTGCGGTTGTTGCGCCAGCGCCACGGTTGGCACGAGCAGCGCGAACAGCAGAAGTAAAGCGGCGAATTGACGACGGATCATGGTTGGGCTCCTTCAGAATTTATTGCTGGGTTGTCGACGAAACGGCCTTTGAAGCAAAGGCAGCGAACGTTTTACTGAATGACGCAGCTTATACCCGGAAAGTTACAAGGAATCAAGGGAGGCTCGTCGGCGACTTGCCACAGAGACACAGAGGCACGGAGAAAAATACGGGAGCACAAAAACGCTGCTTATAGTCGTCTCGGCCTCTGCGACTCTGTGCCTCTGTGGCTTGTCTGCGTTATCTACGAAATCTGCGGATAACTCTGTTATTATTTCCCGCTCATGCCTTCACCAAAGACCCAACCGGCGCGCGGTATGCGCGACTTTCTGCCCGCCGACGTGCGCAAACGCGAGTACGTCATCGGCGTCATCAAATCGGTCTACGAACGCTACGGTTTCGAGCCGCTGGAAACTCCCGCCGTCGAGAACATCGAAACGTTGATGGGCAAGTATGGTGAAGAAGGCAATCAACTCATCTTCAAAATTCTCAAGCGTGGCGAACATGAGAAGACGGGCGAAGCCGATCTCGCGCTGCGTTACGATCTGACGGTGCCCCTGGCGCGCGTGGTCGCGCAGTATCAAAACGAGTTGCCCAGGTTTTTCAAGCGTTATCAGATTCAGCCCGTCTGGCGCGCCGATCGTCCCGCGCGCGGACGCTTTCGCGAGTTCTATCAATGCGATGTCGATGTGCTCGGTTCGCGATCGATG
>Ga0134121_10004928_pt1 | contig 10886 bp, 7 predicted proteins | sample KB301_FD_96463 | JGI IMG/M metagenome (GOLD analysis project Ga0134121, IMG submission 96463) | Terrestrial soil microbial communities without Nitrogen fertilizer from Kellogg Biological Station, Michigan, USA - KB3-0-1 | ecosystem: Environmental > Terrestrial > Soil > Unclassified ...
CGTGAAGACGACCAACTTCTGGACATTGGTGCCGGGACGCATTTCCCGTTTCAACACTCTTTCACCCTGTTCCACCCGGATTTCATAGGCGCGATCGCGGGCGAGCGTGAAGGGCAGGATGTCGTTGAGATCGGCGGATTCATTTCTGCTGGTGCCTTCCAGCTTCGCGGCGGAATTGGTGCCTTCGCTGACGACCACCTTCACCGCCACTCGATGGCCAGCCGGGCGGTCCAGCACCTGGACCAGCAGCCGCACTCGGTTGGTTTCGCTCGGCTGCGCGATGGGGGTGTACCGATCGGTAACGTTGACTGCGGAGACATAGTGCACGTGGCTCGCCCACACGAGCGGGAAGGACAGGCCCGTGTTTGCGAAGCTGCTGGCATAAATGGCGTGCTCAGGCACGTCCTTCAGCGCCTGGGAGGCGTCATGCCGGAACCAGCCTCGATCCAACCCGTTCGGGTCCTGTTCCGCGGCGCCTGTAAAATGCCAGTCGCCATCCCATACCTCCACCCAAGTGTGGTTTCCGCGTTTGTTGAACCAGAGCGGCGTTCCTGCAACCCGCGCGGGGATCCCCGCCGCCCGGCAGGCGTCCACAAGCAGAATGGAAAGGCCGGTGCAGGTCGCCACGCCGCTTTCCATGGTTTCGAACGGACCCTGATCCGCCCGGTGGCGTTCCGTCGAATAGCGAACCTTGAGCTGCTTGAAGATCTTTTGGTTGAGCCGTTGGGCGGCTTCGCCGGGCGTCCGGCAATCGGCCACGAGGGGGGCCGCAATGTCGCGCAGTTTCCGGCGCCACGGGTCGCGCGATTCGTTCACGGAGGCGTAGGGAAGAATGTCGTTGAAAAAGAGCTGCTCCGACACCCGCTCACGCCACGGGGCTTTATGGTAAGCCTCGTACGCCAGGGAAAGGTTTTCCAGAAGGTACGCCGCCGAGAGGTTCTGCCGATCCCTCGCAGGCATGTTCTCCACGAGGAACTGCAACCCGGGGCGCTGTGCCTCGGGCGCCTCATTCAATGCCTGGACAAGTTCGGCGCGGTTGGTCCCCGCATCGGCCAGGGCGCGGGAGACGGCCTCCGAGGTTTGCCAGTGGACAGCCGGCGTCTCGGCGCCGCACAAACCCGAGATGGAAACCAACAAAATTCCAGCAATCCACCAAGGGCTGGTTCCGGGAAATAACCGTTCAAAGCGAGGGCGGCGTGACATGGACCGACTCTGCCAGAATCAGCCCCCCTGCCAAGAGCCGAAAATAGCCGTCGTTCATTCCGATAACCAATATTGAATATCGAAAAATTGGTTATGGGTATTTAACGTTCAGCTGGCAACCCGCAAGGCTGAGTCACCTGCACCGACTCCCTAATACTTTTTCACGAACTTCTTGCGCTCTTCATCGCTGGAAGCGGGAGGCGGGGCCGCAGACGCGGCAGCCGCATCGGTCGCAGGCCCCGGGCTTGCCTCAGCCGCCGGTTCAGGCGCGGGAGCCGCAGCAACAGCCGGCGGCTTTTCCTCCCCCGACGTCCCGCGTTCCACGGCTTGCACGAACGCCATGCGCACCGTGGTGAGGCTCTGCTTGAGCACCGCGGCTTCGTCAGCGTCCAGGTTGCCCTTGGTTTTGGCTTCGAGCATTTCCAGTTGCGCGATGAAGTGTTGCGCTGCTTCCAGGTCGACCACCGTCTTTCCCGTCTCGGGATGCGGCGTCACGCCCAGGAAGATCATGGTCATGCCCGCCTGTTGCATGACGAGGTTCGCAAAAAGATGCGCGTGCATCTCCCGGGTTTGGGCGGGCGAAGATGGATTCGTGGAACTCATGATTGGCCATCCTTCCGGCAACGCCGGATTTCTTCCATCAGAAAATGAATGAGATGACGCAGGCGCGGCTCGATGCTGGACGTCTCCAAAATGATCTGGCGCTCCGCTGCCCCGGGCAGCAACGCGCAGGAGACCAGGTCAGCAACTTGATCCGCGTCCGGAAGCGAATCCAGGTAAGCCAGGATTTCCTTGGATGAAAAACCTGCGGTGCCAGCACTCTGTTTCTTTCCCGGCAGCGTCGAGGTCTTGAAATTCGAGAATGGAAACGGGAATGGACCCAGCTCAAGCCGTTCCTCAACCAGTTCCTGGACCTTGGCAACCAGCGCATCGATGACCACGGTGTCGGTCGTCGGCCGCTCCAGGGTCCGGATGCTGGCGATGCGGTAGGGCTTGGTCTGGACGGTGCGCAGCAGTTCAACGCGGGCCAGGCCCTGAAGTATCAGATGCGACGTGCCGTCATTGTGGCCAACGGAGACGCGGATGAGGCCCAGCCCGGCGACGGTGCACGGGGTTTCGCGGACCCGGCCCGGTTTCTGCATCGCCACGGTAAACATGCGGTCCTGTTTCAACATGTCCGCCAGCATCCGGCGATAACGCGGCTCGAAAATATACAAAGGCAGCAGGGCCTGGGGAAAGAGTGTGGCGCTGGGCAGCGTCATCACCGGAACCGCGTCTGGTATTTCCATGAATCAAATCTAGGTCAGAACGTCTCTAAAGCAAGAAACGGATGTCAGGCTTGCCAATTGTTTGGCGGGCCGCCATGTTGACTGAATTATGAAGGCTGCGATTGCATTTTTTGTCGTGATTTCGGTTGCCCTGGGTGTCTCGCTCCTGATGCGCGACAAGAAAGCCAAGGACGTCAAGCAGGCGGACGAGGTCCGCATCATCACGCTTTCCAACACCGTCGAGGAAACCAAATCCAAGCTGGACGACACGGAAAAGCTCTCCATGCACCTTCAGGAGAAGCTGAGCACCAAGAGCGAGGAACTCTCCGGCGCCTCCAACCAGCTTGGCCGCATCAACGCCGAGCTCGCGCGGACCAAAAGCGAGATGCAGGCCGCTGCTGAGGCCGCCCGTGCCGAGCTCGCCAAGAAGGACGCCCAGATTTCACAGCTCACCACCGAAACGAATCAGCTCACCCTGAAAATGGATGACCTGACCAGCTCCATCGACAAGCTCGGCCAGCAGATCGCCAGCACCGAGCGCAAACTCGCCGCCTCCGAAGGCGATCGCGAATTCCTCTTCAAGGAATTGAAACGGCTCCAGGCCGAAAAGGCCGAGCTCGAACGCCAATTCAATGACCTCGCCGTCCTCCGAACCCAGGTCGCCAAACTCAAGGAGGAATTGACCGTCGCACGGCGCCTCGAATGGCTGCGCATGGGCATCTACGGCATGCAGGACAAAAAAGGCGCTGAATTGCTCATCGCCAAAGGCAATCAAAACGCCAAAACCAATAATTTCAGCCTCAACGTCGAACTCAAGCAGGACGGCGGCGCCTCGGTGATCACCAACCCTCCCGCCCCGAGCCCCAACCCTCCTGCTCCGAAGTAACTTCATGACTCGCGCCCCTTTGCTGATCGATTCGCACGGGCGCACTCTCCGCGACTTGCGGATTAGCGTCACGGACCGCTGCAATTTCCGGTGCATGTATTGCCTGCCGGAAACGGAGGCCGCCCACAATTTCTACCGCGGACGATGGGCAAACCTCGCCGACTCCAAACCGATCGTTCGCCAATGGGCGCCCCGCGCCAATATCCTCAGCTTCGAGGAAATCGAGCGCACCGTCCGGCTGTTCGTCGGCCTCGGCATCCAGAAAATCCGACTCACCGGGGGCGAACCGTTGTTGCGCCAGGAAATTGAGAAGCTCGTCGAACGACTGGCGCAAATCGACGGCATCCAGGATCTGGCCATGACCACAAACGGCTTTCTCTTCCAGCAAAAGGGAGCCGCCTTGCGCGACGCCGGCCTCCGCCGCATCAGCTTCAGCCTGGATTCGCTCGATGCCGCGAACTTCCGGAAAATCACCGGCGCTGATGGCCTCGGCGAATTGCTCGCCAGCATCCGCCTGGCACAGGAACTGGGACTCCACCCCATCAAGGTCAATGCGGTCATCATCCGCGGCGTGAACGACCACGAGATCGAGGACCTCGCCCGCTTCGGTCACGAACAAGGCGTCAGTTTCCGTTTCATCGAATTCATGCCGCTTGACTCCGCTCGCGCATGGCTCCGCGAACTCGTCGTGCCCGGCGCCGAAATCCTCCGCCGCCTGCAAGCCCGCTTCGACCTGCAGCCTGTCACTTCCAAAAATCCTTCCGAAACGGCCCGCCGCTGGACCTTCCCCGACGGCCGCGGCGAAATCGGAATCATCGCCCCGGTCAGCGAACCGTTCTGCGGCCATTGCAATCGCATCCGCATCACGGCCGACGGCAAAATCCGCACCTGCCTCTTCAGCGTCACCGAGCACGATTTGCGTTCCCGGCTCCGATCCGAAACAGGAGACGCGGAATTGAAAAACTGGCTGCAGGATGTCGCCTGGGAAAAAGAAGCCCGCCATCACATCGGCGAGCCTGAATTCGTCCAGCCCGAACGATCCATGAGCTGCATCGGCGGATGAATTAACCCAACGCACTGATGAAGTTGCCCACCGTGCCCCGGAGCGCCTGTCTCCGGCCCGGCACATCCCATTCGCGGAGCAGCCGGCGTAAGGCTCCACCCAACTCCCACACCAACGACGCTCGTTTTAGTATGAGTCTCGTTGCCTCGACTGCTACCTCCCTGATTCGAAACCTGTCGGTGCTGCTCCTGCTCACCGCCGCCGTGTTGCTTCCAGGCTGCGCCTCCACCCCGAAGGCCGCCGGACCACCCGAACCGTATCTTCGCATCGCCTACCCGGACGATAACACCGTCGAACTCCAGATCGCTTCCCGCCGTTTTGCGGCCGGGCGCGGCAAAAGCCCTGCCGTCTGGCTGGTCGGCGCTTCGCATATCGGCGAATCGAATTTCTTCGCCGCGATCCAAAAGCAGCTCGATGCCCACACGCTCGTCCTTTACGAAGGAGTTGGCGAACACACCAGGCGCGCGCGCCCTTCCAAGGACCCCGCTCCACCCCGCGCCCCGCGGATGAGCATGAAAAAACCTGCGGATGCCAGCGAGGACGACTATTCCCTCCAGGACACCATGGCGAAATCGCTCGGGCTCGTGTTCCAGCTCCAAGCCATCGATTACGAGCGCACGAACTTCGTCAACAGCGACCTTTCCATCGCCGAAATCCAGGCCCTCATGCAGCCAGGCCGGCCGCCGACTGTGCCCGCACCCCATTCCACGACACCGGGAGACGGCCGCCCAGCCACCTCAGGCTCCTCTCGTGTCCGTGCCACGGAGGACGATGACGATTCCAATTCCTTCCAATCGTTGCTTAGCGCGATGGACGGTCGCTCCGCCCTGGGCGCCCTGCTCAAAGGCGTGATGCAAATGATCGGTACCAGCCCGAAACTCCAGGCCATGACCAAGATCGTGCTGATTGAAACTCTCGGCACCTTGAAGGGGGATCCGTCCCACATGAAAAACCTCCCCGCCGACATGAAGCAACTCATGGAGGTCCTCATCCGGGAACGCAACAAGACCGTCCTCGAAGATCTCAGGAACGAACTCAAGCGTGCCACCCCGGGCCAGAGCATCGCCATTTTTTATGGCGCCGGCCACCTGACGGACCTCGAAACCCGCCTGCGCAAGGAATTGAAATTTCGTCCCGTCGAAACCATCTGGCTGCCGGCCTTCTCGGTGAACACCGCCAAAGCCGGCCTGTCTGGATTTGAACTGAATTTTCTCCGCTCGATCATCCGCTCCCAACTCGCCCCGATGTCCGAATGAGTGGGGTCAAAAACCCGGCGAGTCCGTCACCTTCACACGGTAATGGCGGCGCACAGGATACGGAACCCCGAGGCTGTTGCGAAACGTGAGAGTGCCGCCGGTCCCCGGCAGGGAGATGCCCTGATCATGCCATTGTGTTACGTCGTCAGCGATCTGCAATTGATACATCCGGTTCGTTTGCGACGTGCACGTCAAGGTGGTGTAGGATCCCGGTCCGATCACCGCCACGCTCTCGATCCGGAATGGGGCCGGTGAGAAATCCGACACTGCACTCTCTCCAAAACCAGTCCGGAAGGCACGGGCACGCAATAGCATGCTGTTGCTGTAAGGAATGGGGCCGGCGTAGACCATGGAATTCTGGCCCGGCTCCGAACCATCGAATGTGACCCGCATCGTGACGCCAGGCGTGGCGCACACCAGCGAGATCGGCTGCCCATTGGTTACGGGCCCCTGCGCGGGAACGAATGTCGGCCTCGCGGCTTTGAGTTGATAAGTCGTAGCCGTCACCACGCTGGGCTGCAGTCCGCTCCGGAAGGCACGTGCTTTCAATGTTGTCCCGCTCGTGATCAAAACGCTTCCGCCCGAACTGACGATGGCATCCCCCGGGCCAGGATCCGTCCCGTTGGTGGTATAACGGATGATCACGTTCGTGGAAAGGCTGCGCACCAGGATCAGGTCTGAATAACTGTTCGTCCCCGCGGGTTCAAAGGTCGGCGCGGCCACCTGGCCACTGTCCTCCATCTGGAAGAGTTGCCCTGAAAAGTAATCCACGCAGTACAATCGCCCAGCCTCGTCCTCACCAAGTGAGGTGATAAAATAAGGGAGTTGGGCCAGCTGTTGATTGAGCCAGTTGGCCCCGTCCCGCTGAACTCCCCAGATTGTTCCATTGTAGGCGTCCGCGTAAATGTACACCCCCGTCAGGCGATTTGGACCCGGGCCGCGATACACATTGCCACCCGTGATGCTCATCACTGCATTCGTGTGGAGCACTTCCACGATCGGATCGCGATACGAAGAGGCCGGGCCATCTGGCCCGGCGTAAAGATGGTTTCCCTCTCGCGCAGGCCAGCCATAGTTCTGTCCCGCCGTGACTGCAGCCGGTTTGAAATTCACCTCGTCGGCCCCGAATTGCCCGACGTCCCCCATGAAAAAATCCCCGGTGAACGAATCGAAACAGAATCGCCACGGGTTACGAACTCCCATTGCCCAGATCTCCGGGAGATAAGCGGGATTGCCGACAAACGGATTATCCGCGGGAACCTGATACCCATTGGCAGAGTTCTCCACGTCGATTCGCAGGATTTTCCCGAATATTGACTGCGGATTCTGTGCCCCGTTCGGATAGTCCAGATCGAAACCGCTGTCCCCTATCCCGGCATAGAGGAGATTGTCAGGACCGAACAACAACTGCCCACCACTCAGCGTGAGCGGGGCCTCGGGATACGGAATGGTGAGGATCTTCTGCTCGCTCGCCGCGTCTGCCACATTCGCGTTGGTTGCCGACACGGAAAATCGGGAGATGGTCGCGTCGCCGTTGGGAAGGCTGTTGTAAAAGACATAGAAATGGTGGTTCGAGGCGAAGCCGGGCGGGAATGCCACGTTGAGCAGCCCCAGTTCCCTGAATTCAAAATACCGGACCCGGTCTTCCAGGTTCAGAAACGGGGTGAACACACCGCCCTGCATCACCAGGATGCGCCCGGTTTGTTCGGTGACAAACAATCGCCCCGTGCCATCCCGCGGAGCGGCAATGTCTGTAGGAAGGGTGGCACCACCGGCAACAACGGTGAATTTCAGATCAGGCCAGTCGGGAGTCGCCCCGACGCAAGTCCACATCAACCCACCAGTGAAAAGTGCTGCAAGCACGTGAAACCTCAGCGCGAACTTCATAGGATGGTGAATCGTCGCATCAATTCTTGCCCGAGACAACAGGAAGAGATGGGAAAGTCGGTCCCCGTATCGAGGTATCGAGCTTTGACTTTGCGCGCTGGTTTCGGTTCACTATAACTGAAATCGAAGATCTCCTATGGGAGTGTCCGCCCGTTATGTTGCGTCCGTGTCGCTGCTCGCAGTTCTCTGCGCGCCTCCTTTCACCGCGGATGCGGCCCAGTACCTGCTGGTTCATGGCCTTTTTAATCCCGGCACCAACTCGCTACCCAGCGGCGGCCAGGGCCATAGCGTGGCCCTGGATGGAGCCTACGCGGTTTCAGGGGCTCCCTTTGATAGCGTGGGCGGCACCAATTCCGGCCAGGCAAAAGTGTATGACACAACCACGGGCACATTCCTGTACTCGTTGAACAACCCAACGCCAGCTCCCGGTGATTTGTTCAGCTGGTCGGTTGGCATCTCCGGGGGACGGGTCGTTGTGGGCGCCCCAAACGACAATACCGGGGCGTCCCATGCAGGCAGCGTTTATGTTTACGACCTCGCCAGCGCGACACCCATAGTGCCCGCGGCGACACTGACAAACCCCAGCCCCGCCGCGCTCGACAATTTCGGTTATGCAGTGGCGATTTCCGGCCCAAGAATTGTCGTGGGCGCCTGGCAGAAGGACACGGGTGCGACGAATGCCGGGAGTGTTTATGTTTATGACCTGAGTGGGCTCACCCCTGAAATTCCAACTCTGATCCTCACGAACCCCTATCCGGCCGTGGACGACAATTTCGGTTTTTCCGTAGGCATCTCCGGGACGCGAATTGTCGCCGGGGCAATTCTTAGCGATGTTGGAGCGATCGATGCCGGGATTGCCCACGTCTTCGACCTTGCCAGCCCAACGCCCACGCTTCCTGTATTGACACTCACAAATCCGTACCCTGCCACGTTCGATAATTTTGGCTGGTCCGTCACCATTGCCGGCACTCTCGTGATCGTTGGTGTGCCATTTGACAATGTAGGCGCGACGGATGCGGGTGCCGCTTATGTCTATGATCTGGCCGGCGCGACCCCAAACCTTCCCGTGTTCTCACTCTCCAACCCCAGTCCCGCCGGCAGCGATTTCTTCGGGAGTTCCGTGGCGGTATCGGGCTCGCGAGTTGTTATTGGGAGCTATGACGATGACACTCTGGCGGGAAATTCGGGCAGCGCCTACGTGTACGATCTCGCCGGCGCAACGCCGTCCGTGCCGATCTTCACTCTCACAAATCCAAGCACCGGAGTGGAGGACCGGTTCGGCTGTTCCGTCGCCATTTCGGGCACGACGGTGCTCGTCGGGGCCGACGGCGACGACAATGGGACTTCGGACACCGGCAGTACGCATCTCTACCGGCTCGACGCCGTTCATCCCACAGAGCCGGTTGCCACCTTCAGTCAGCCCAGCCAGAAATCGTCGGACTTCTTCGGGATCTCGACCGCCGTTTCCGGCACGCGGATCGTGGTGGGTGCCTACCAGGATGACACCGGCGCCAATGACGCGGGAAGCGCCTATGTCTACGATTTGGCCAGCACCACACCGCGCGTGCCTGTCCTCCGAATCGCGAATCCGAGCCCGAAGGCAGGTGATCAATTCGGCTATTCCTGTGCTATCTCTGATTCCCTGGTCGTCATTGGAGCGCATCAGGCAGATGCTGGCGCCGGTCGCGCGTACCTGTTCGATCTCGCCGGCGGCACTCCCTCAATCCCCTTGCTCACGTGGACCAATCCCAGCCCCGCCTCCAACGATTACTTTGGTTATTCCGTTGCCATCGCGGGCAGGCGCATTGCAATCGGAGCGTACTTGGACGACACCGGAGCGGCCAACGCGGGCAGCGTTTATGTCTATGCTCTCGACGGCGCGACACCCCGGTTACCGGTCCTGACCCTGACCAACCCCAGCCCGGCGCTTGGGGATCTCTTTGGGTCTACAGTCGCGATGTCCGGCTCGCGAGTCGTGATTGGTGCATCCAGGGATAGCGCGGGCGCCAGCGCTTCGGGCAGCGCGTACGTCTATGATCTGGCCCAGGCCACACCGGGTCTGCCCGTCGCCACGCTCACCAATCCGAGCCCCGCCGACAGCGATCAATTCGGTTTCTCGGTGGCCATTTCCGGTGCCCGTGTGGTAATCGGAGCGAACCAGGTCGACTCCCAGTCCGCTGGAAATGTGGGAAGGGCTTACGTCTATGATCTCTCCTCTGCCATCCCAAACCTCCCCTCCCTGATCCTCACCAATCCCAGTCCTTCGGCCGGCGACCAGTTTGGATTCTCCGTCGCCATTTCAGGGGACCGGGTCATCATCGGGGCCATCATGGAGGACTATGGCGCCAGCAATGCAGGAGCCGCGTACATCTATGATCTGGCCGATCCCACCCGCGCCGTGCCGGTGGCCACGCTCGCCAATCCAAATCCAGGTGTCGCTGATGCCTTTGGGAATACTGTGGCCGTAGATGGGGACATCATCCTCGTGGGTGCTGCCGCAGACGACACGGTGTCGCCAAATGGCGGCGCTGTGTACGTGTTCAGTCCAATGCCCGTTGTGACCATCGCCCCCTTGCAAATCGGATTTGCCAGGATCTCCTGGACGCCCTCCACCCTGGCCGGGTTGCCGTTGCATCTGCAATCCCGCGATGACCTGGCCTCGTCCAATTGGTCGAACGCTCCCTCCGGTACTCTGAACCCGGTTTCCATCGCCACCACCAACGCGACGCGGTTTTACCGACTGTCCAAGCCATGAACCTTCGCGAGCCCAGAAAACGTTGCGCCAGGGTGCCACGGGCCAAGGGTTGGAGTGTCTGCGCAGGAATGCTTTCGGGATTAATGATGGCCCTCCTTTCGCTGGCCGGGTTGCCTTTGGTCCATGGCCAGTCCCCAGTGGCCTTGTTGCATTCCCTGTCGAATCCAAGCACCAACGCGCAGGTCAATACTTCCTTTGGGGCATCCGTGGTGATCTCGGGAAATATTGCGGCTGTTGCGTCGAGCTGGGCCGATATTCGCGCTCGCAGTTCGGGAGTGGTAAAGCTCTACGATGTCCGGACGGGCGCCTTGCTCCACGCGATTACGAATCCAGTGGCCGTATCTTATGGTTTCGGATCGGCGATTGCCATTTCGGTCGATCGGTTGATCATCGGCGCTTCAAGTAATGGCAAGGCGTACGTGTACGACCTGAGGAATGGAATACTCGATCATCCGCAGTTGACTCTCACCAACCCCTCGCCCACGGCAACAAGACTCTTCGGCAGCGCCATCGCGCTCTATGACACGCGTGTCGCGATTGGCGCGGCCTATAACGGTTCTGGAACGGA
>Ga0134121_10004929_pt1 | contig 10885 bp, 14 predicted proteins | sample KB301_FD_96463 | JGI IMG/M metagenome (GOLD analysis project Ga0134121, IMG submission 96463) | Terrestrial soil microbial communities without Nitrogen fertilizer from Kellogg Biological Station, Michigan, USA - KB3-0-1 | ecosystem: Environmental > Terrestrial > Soil > Unclassified ...
AGCACATGGGTACGTACCTCTTTATAATCTGGCGCGTGGAACTAGCCACGGAGCTGGAAGCCTCGCTTCGCGATCTGTCCCCCGCCCCTGGAGGTCCGCGAGAATTCCAGCAAAGTGTGTTTCGGCGCAGGCGACCACAGAGAGAGGCCGCGAATTTGGCGCGCGCCGAAAATGCGCGAAGATGCGCGAAGATACGGCCGGTGCCCCTGGGCACAACTAGGCGAAGTCCAGCGATGACTCCCCGGCTGCTCCATTCCTGCGCTCTATCGAGCCACAACAATCCAAATGTCAACGCGTGATCTACGCTTTGCGCTGTTCTCGGAATACTGGTCGCAGACTACTGGCTAGGCATCCGCCGGCACCAGCAGCCGGGCGACTTTCCAAGCCACGGATACTTCCGCGGAATCGAGCTGAGAACGCTCCCCCGCTGGTGTACCTGGTCGCTCCAGCGTTGCGCTTTCATCCGGCAACCGATGTGTTGCTGCGGTACATTTCGCCGGAGATCGAATTTGTGCGTGTGGGGTTGGTGGAGAGCTGGCGTCGGGGTCTACGCGTGGTGATGAGGCACTGATTAGATGGTGGACTGGCGGATGAGTGATTTGACCCTCATCCAGTTTTCGCCCGCGATAGCAGATTGCGTTGGCTGCCGCGCAAACGCGAGAGTACAATGGCGCCATTTGCAATCAGAAAGGTTGGCTTGTGAGTTTTTCTGCGACGATCCGTCACGATGGAGCAGTTTCGATTATTGACCTCACGGGGCAGCTTACTTCGTTTGCCAGCGGAGCCTTGCGCTGCACCGTCGCCGACCTTATGAAACAGGGTCGCAAGAAAATCGTGCTCAATGTCGGCGAGCTGGTGTACCTGGACAGCTCCGGCGTCGGGGAATTGGTGAACTGCTACATGGGTGTAATCAAGCAAAGCGGAGAGATGAAGGTGGTCGGACTGACGCCGAAAGTAGAAGAGATATTGAAGATTACCCAGCTGTATCGAGTCTTTCAGGAATTTCAAGACGAAGAAGCGGCGCTGAACAGCTTCCCGGAGAGGAAGCCAGAGAGAGCTTAGTGGCTTTTACTGCCCGAAGCATTGATCCGGCGTTAAGAAGCCGCTAGCATCGACTTCATTGCCTGAGACCATCGGAAATATCTCAAAAATAAGTAGGCCTAAAAGGAGAGAAGCAGCTAAGGTTTTGGCCTTAACTGCTTCCCGGGGTGTGTCCTCGAAGTGGTTAGTTAATACTATAGATGCATGCCAGCGAAAAAGGTTTCCTTTTAATGTGAAATTCTTTTAATCCGGCCTAATACAAATCTACTAGTAAAAAAGATACTTACGCCAGCGATCGTCGCGGTGCCCAATCAGCCTCATTAGTTGTCGGGAAGTATGTAGGGTAAAGGGGCGCGGACGCCTTGCCAATTTCAGGCCAGCTTCTTCAGGGGTTCGGTCGCCTTTGCTGTTGTTGCAGCTATAGCAGCAGGCTACCAGGTTTTCCCAGGATGAGCGGCCACCCCGCGAACGCGGCAGCACGTGGTCCAGAGTTAGTTCCGATCCCGGAAAGACGCGCCCGCAAAACTGGCAGGTATTGCGGTCCCGAAGCAGGATGTTCTTTCTGGAAAGGGCTCGGCTCTGCTGAGGAATATGACGGTAGGCCAAAAGCCGGATCACCGACGGTACGCGGTGAGCATGGGCCGATGAATGTACCTCGGCATTGTGAACTTCCTCGGCTTGAGCCACACCCTTCAGGAGCAGCACCATGGCACGCCGTACGGCGGTAACGTTGATCGGTTCATAGGTGGCGTTCAGGACCAAGACAGGCTCCTGCATCAGCGACGCGCGCCGCAAGGGCATCGGGTTGTGGATTCTACTGCCGGCGGGACTGTCGGAACTCGAACTCGACGCAGAAGCACCGGAGGCTTGGGGGTTGTGACGCCCCCGGGAATCGAGCGATTCCAGACGTCGCGCGCTCATTGCTCCCTCGGGACCCGCCTACACGGAATCCGTCGCTGGATGCAGCACTGCCCGGGCCACCGTAACCGCTACTACTGACTTGGCTCCTGCAACTTGAAGCGCCTTGGAACAGGCGTCCAGCGTAGCTCCTGTCGTCATTACATCATCTACCAGTAAGACGCGTAAGTTGTCAACTTGGCTGCCCGGACGTGTGGCAAAAGCGCCACGCACGGATTCCCACCGTTCCCGCAAAGATGAGGATGTGCTGGTTCGGGCGAGGCCGAGTGCGGGTTAGTAGCACCGCGCGATAAGGAAGCCCCCAACAGTCGGCTAAGGGCTTCCCGAGCAAGTCGGCCTGGTTGTAGTTGCGCTCGCGAAGTCGCTGGCCGTGTAGGGGTACCGGTACCACAACATCGGCCTCGGGCTCGTCCTTAGCGAGCTCGGCGAGTCGATACACGGACCACTTTCCCAGTGGCTCGATGCGCTCAAACTTCAGGATTACGATCGCCCGGACGAGCGCTTCCTCCTATTGCGCATAGCTTCGGGCCCGCTCAAAGGCATAGGGCCGCGATGTGCAGACGCGGCAGATCCGTCGGTCCGACCCCGCTCTGCTTTCGTCTTCGGTGTCCGGCCCCGGTGCTCCGAACGAAGCCTGAAATGTGGCGCCACAAATCTCACAGGTCCTCCCTTGCAGCGGTTCGAGGGATGCGAGGCAAGCGTCGCAGATCGGTACCCGGCTCGCACGGGTCAGGAGGCCTTCGCACAGCCGGCAGCCCGCGGGAAACAGGACGCTGACGACGGTATCGCAAACATCGGCGAGCCGGCCGCTCCCGCGTTTCACGGAGTCGTGTGGCGGTACCGCGCGGCCAGAAGTTACCTATAACCGGAAGATAAACAAAAATCTTTTTTACTGGTATGGTAACAAGGCTTGGGAGAGTCAGAGGTAAAATAAAAGAAGCGGGCCCTGACTGCCCCGCTTCTTTGCAACGTTAAAGTAGGCCTTGCTCCATCTTTTCCTGGCAGTTGATGCAGTGCTTCGCCCAAGGTACCGCTTCCAAGCGCTTTTGCTGCATTTCTTCCTGGCAGTTCATGCAATGGCCGTATTCGTTGGCCTTGATGCGCTTCAAGGCCTCGTCGATCATGTTCAAGATCGTACGGTCCGTATTGGTCATTCCGAAGAGAAATTCCTTCGTATACGAATTCGCGGCTTTATCAGCGAGGTCGACTGTCGGATCGTCGTCCGCCTGGCGGCCTTCTTCCTCCGTGCGGGCGATGGTCTTCATCAATTCTTCGCGGCGCGTCGTAAGTTTCTTTTTGTAGTAGTCCAGTCGTTTCTTATCCATGGGAGTCCCGCCCCTAGGCTGGTTTCCGGGGCCATCTAAAAACTCCGTATAGTACGCTGGGCCGTGATGAATGTCAAGGTAATAGACATCCGCACAACGAAGAAAGCCAAAGATTCGCTGCGACCTCGACTGGCGCCGGCATGCCCTCTGACTGATTTCAGTTGTGTTTGACGAACTCGCCCTTGGTTCCCGTCATCGAGTTGTACAACGTCTCGATAAAAGCGTCCGTCTTGACGAAATCCCCATTCCACCGCTTCGCCCACGGGTCGAGGATCTTATCCTGCTTCATCTGCTCGAGCGTCTTGTGCTGTTTGAGCGCCTTCGCTACCACCGCCGAGGTTTCCCTTAGCATCTTGACGAACTCGCGGACGTCCTCGAGGTTCGACAACTGGCCATGACCCGGAATCACCTTTACGTCCGCAGGCAGTTGCGCGGCGGCCTTCTCCATCGCGGAGATCATGCCCTGCACGCTTCCCCCGCTGGCGACGTCGATGAACGGAAAGCCGTAACGTACGAAGTCATCACCCATGTGCACTACGTTGTTCTTGGGAAAGAAGATCACGGAATCCCCGTCGGTATGCCCGGATGGGAAGTGCAGCGCGCGAATGTCCTCGCCGTTGAGATGCACCGTTACGTCGTGCTCGAACGTGATGATCGGCAACGCCGCTTTCTCCGCAGGCTTTACGTCCATTTTGATGGAGCCGCCATTGCCGGCCGCTCCGCCGGTCTCCAACCGTTTCCGCACGTTGTCCTGCGCGATGACCGTCGATCCCGCCTGCGAAAAGGGCACATTCCCGCCGGCATGGTCGCCGTGGTAGTGCGTATTGATGACGAAGCGCACGGGCTTGTCAGTGATGCCCAGGCTCTTGAGCGCGGTTTGGATCTTCTCGGCCAGCGGCGCGAACTGGTCGTCGACGATCACGATCCCGTCCTCCCCGACCGAGGCGGCAATATTTCCGCCTTCGCCTTCGAGCATGTAAATGTTGCCGGCGACCTTGGTGACCTTGATTTGCACCTTGGACCAGTCCGGTTCCTGTTGTGCGAAACAGGGCGCGCCTGCCATCCCGCCGAACAAAATGGCCGCAATGACGCCAAAGCAAAGTCTGCGCATGAAGTCTCTCCTCATGGAAGCGCCGGGATTCTATCATCAGTGTTCGGCGAACGACGAACGGCATGCGCATCTTTTGTTAAGCTTTGGGCAGTGTGGAAGCGTATTCTCTTCGTCTTTGTCTTGCCCGCCGCGACCGGCGCGGCGGTTGGCATCTTTGCGCTGGCGTTCGCCATGCAGAACGAACCGAATCTCTCTGCCGTGGTAGTAGCGACGTTCTCTCCGGGCCTGAAAGTGGCCGAACTGCTCACTCCAGTCAAGCGCGAGTCTCTGGGTTCCACCTTCGGCGATTTCCTTCGCGTGGCCATCGCCATCAATGGAGCCTTCTACTTTGTGATATTCGCATTTTTGGCCGCGATCACCGGACGCCTGGCGCAGCGCAAGAACCGCCAGGATTGACCTGCGATTCACGGTGGGCTTACAGTGACAAGCATCACAGAGTCGTAACCTTGGCGGAGGTGATAGATGACGAGCCGGTGGTTGCTGGTTGCCGCCTGCTATCTGGTTGCTTCCCAACCGCCCGCCTTCGCGCAGCGAGCCTTCACGCAAAACTCGCGCAAACCGGCGCGCGTCGCCGACGAAATCGTGCGTCTGCGCACGGAATGGGCGAAGAATCTTCGCGCCAAGCAGCTCGATCAAATTGCCGCCCTTTACGCGCCGGATGCGGTCTACCTTCTGCCCAGCGGGGCGCGCGTAAGCGGCCGGCCTGCCATTCGGGATATCTGCAAGAAAATCATGGACAATTTCACCAGCGAGATCACTTTCCAGAGCCTGGCCTCCGATCATTCCGGCGACCTGGCTTATGACAGCGGCGAATACCGCGAATCGCTTGTCAAACTTTCGGACCAGACCAAGGCCGAAGTGCAGGGGAACTACGTGATGATCTTCAAGCGCCAGCCCGATGGCACCTGGCTGATCGCCGAGCAAATGTGGACGCTGGTCACGCCCGGCAGCGAATAATTCCTCACAAAAATCAGCTCTTCATCTGCGATTTTCGCAGTTCGCACTCGGCGCGGATGCGATCGAAGTTCTGGGTTAGCGCATCTAAGTCGGCGTCGGAAAGGCTTTCGATATTGATCATTTCATTCCGCGCCTTGCCCAGCGCGTGAATGATCTCATCCAGCTTCAGATGAATCGCGCGAGCATCGCGATTCTGGGAGTTCTGAATCAGGAAAACGATCAAGAACGTAACCACCGTCGTGGCCGTATTCACCACCAGCTGCCACGTATCCGAGTAGTGGAAAAACGGTCCGGAGATCCCCCAAACCACAATCAGCAGCGTGGCAAACGTGAAGGCCCATTTCGAGCCGACAATGTGGGAGGCCCAGCTTGCGAAGCTGTGAAAGCCGCCGGTCGGCGTTCCGTTTGTGGACTCCATAATTTTCTCCTCTGTGCGTACACCGTTGTCGAGCTAGTTGCAGAGTTTGACCCGCGGAGCAGCCAAAAGGTTCGAACCAACGGGGTCCCTACACCGTCTGCCGCCTGCAAATCCGTGAATTTCGGTATTCGCAATCTCGCGCGGCATGGAGAACATCGGCTGTGCTTCGGTTGCCGCCGCAATCGATGCGCGATGCAGCGCGGATCGCAGTTCCTGAAGGGAGGCCCAATGATCAAGAAAACCACGGGAGGCTACAAGGTTCTTTCCGAAAAAGGGAAAAATCTCGGCGGACCGTATAAATCAAAGGCCGCCGCCCAAAAGAGGTTAAGGCAAGTCGAGTATTTCAAACGTGCGAAGGGTTAGCTCCAAAGCTCACCGTCGCCGCAACGTAAAGGCCCGCGAGCACAACTCGCGGGCCTAAGAAATGGCCTCTTCTGTGCGCAACCGCGGCGCTCTCCGCGTTTCAGCGTTTGACATTGCGACCATGGAGTGGGACTGTGAGCAGTCCCGGGGGTTTGATGATCTTCGAGACGCAACGGGAAAATCTGAAGAAAGATTAGCAAATTCATAGTCAGTAAAAATGAAAATGAGTGACAGCTAGCAACGTCACCGATAGCAATGCACTCAGCAAGCTCAGTAGCAATCCGACGGTGCGGTCCAAGGTTCGCGTAAAGCGAACACGGATTGTGGATTGCCCGTGAGGTATCGGAACCATCATCTGGTTAGTGTCCGTCGGGGATTCCGGGCGGATGAAGGAGTCGTTAACCCTAATTTGCCAGGCCGGGTAGTTGAGAAGGCGTAGAGCGAGGCGCGCCGGCTCAGGAGATTCTACCCGAATGATTCTTTCTTCGGCCGTCCAGCGCTCGACAAAGACTCTGGTACCGTCCGGAACCGGCAATCCGTCCCTGACTGGCAGGATGACCGCCTGAGGCTGCGGTCCCTTGGTCGGGAGATTGTAGTGGTCGTCGCCGACTGGGTCGTATTCGTCGGTACCTTCGAATCCCCGTCCATGCTCGATGGTGAATTCAAGCGAAGGCACATCATCCGCGTCCCACCAGGTGTTCCGGACAAAGAAAATGCCAGTCGCAGCCAGGACCGCAATTGTCGTGGACATCCAAATCCACCTATAGCGCGGCTTCGTGGTTGCGGCGGCGAGGAACCAAGCAAAGGTCACAGCCAGGATCGACATCCAGCGCCAAGGGAACTGAACAAAGCGCAGCTTGGGCAGCACGTCCCACAAAATTGCGGTGGATTTCAGCATCATTAGTGTCGCTGCAGCTGCCAGGAGCAACAGAACGCGCCACATTTTGGCGTCTTCGCTAATCAAGTCCTCACCAGCGCCACGCCGGTGAACCACGAGCGCGGCGATCCCGGTGGCCACGATCAAGATGATCGCGTTGGTGGAAGCGATCCAGTTGAACAAATTGTGCTCAGGATCATCGATCACGGTGTAGAGAAAATTTTGAGAAGGCAGCAGTCCTGCAGAAAGCACCTGACCGATATTTACCCAGCGTTGTTCGTAGGCAGCCGGCACGAGATAAAGGCCGGCCAATCCAAATCCAAGGGCCATGCCGGTGGCGCCGTAGGCCAACGGCTTCCATGATCTTTCGGAGAATCCAATCCATCCAAACAGGAGGACGACACTGTAGGTCATGATCACGCCGGCCGGTGCATTGGACAGCCAAACGGCGGCGAACGTCACCGCGAACCCAACGATCGCACGAGTTCGCGAGGCCTTTCCCGTTTCCAGTAAACCCGTCAATCGCAGTGCCGCGAGGAGCAGTAGCGGGAAAAATGCGTTGGCCAACAGTTCGGCGAAATCGCTGCGCATGTAAATGATCAGCAACGCATTTGGGTTGGCAGCGTAGATTACGGCGGCGAAGATCGCAGCGTGATACGGCAGAAGCCGGCGAGCAAGAACGAACGCAGAAAGGCCCGCGAAGGTTTGAACCAGAACGATGAACAGCACGGGAACATACGCCCACGGAACGAAGAAACTCAAAACGGGAGCCAGCATCCACGACAGTGGCGGATAGAAGATGAATCGTGGCTCACCGAAGCCGTGGTTGGCCCACGCGGTCCATCGAGGGAACAAAATTCCCTCTTTCCATTGCCCGGCTACATCTAACCAGGAAGAGACGTGAAATTCGAAGTCGTGCCCGGAAGCGCTGCCCCAATGAAAGAAGGGTGCAATGATGATCAGCGAGGCCGTCAGGGACAGAGCGCCCGCGAGGAGCCATTCACGCGAGCCTGATTGCCTGCGATTCGTCGTCGTGGCGGTCGGATTCATTCAGCGCCCGCTGGATTGTAACCGCAAGTTAGACTGGACCGAAGTTCTGTGACATCGCAAACGTATCGTTCAGCGATTCAGTTCGCGGGCGAGGTTGATGATTTGGCCGATGTGATGGTCGGCGTGCGCGGCACAATCGAGGACGATACCAAAGCGATCCGTACAGTCGACACCGCGACCCGAGTATGGAGCGGTCCAATCGTCGCAGGATTGCTTGTGAATGGTGGCGGTAACCAGGCCGATGGCCTGACCGAATTTTTCGAGTGCTTCGGCCTTATCAGGAGGGTGCTGGTCAGAGAATTCTTTGTCCCGGTCGCGAATGTAACCGCTTTGCGCAATTTGCGCCCCGATGTAGTAGTTGAGGTTGCCGGTAAGGTGCAGCACTAGGTGGCCGATGCTGTTCCCATAAGGGAAGGGGTTGCGCCAAAACTGCGCTTCGGTAAGCGGATCTACCCATTTATGAAGCTTGTTCGACAGCTTTTCGTAGCAGGCGGCGAGGCCGGCGTTCACCGTGGCGGTCAAATCAGCCATGTGGGCTCCTCTTTCTAGCATGTGGGTGCTGGGAATTCCTGGCAACCAGCTCAGTTGTTATCCGTAAGGGCGAGCCTTCGGTACTGCGGCCCAAGAATTCGCCACACTCCATAGACTGTAGCAGCCGATTTCCTGTGTACCACGAGCCATCTAGTGGTTCAGGCGGTCGTTGCGATAGATAGTGCCTTCTTTCATTACGAAAAAGACGTGTTCGGTTTGGCGGATATTTTCGGCGGGGTTGCCGGGCACGGCTACGATGTCGGCGATTTTCTTGGGCTCCAACGTGCCTAGCCGGTCGGCCAGGCCCAGCAGTTGCGCGTCAGCAGAGGTGCCAGCTTTCAACGCGTCGATAGGTTTCATCCCGAGATCCACCATGTGGTGGAACTCTTCCGGGTTGCGGCCATGGGGATAGACCGCAGCGTCGGTGCCTAGGCCAATGTTAACGCCCTTAGCCAGGGCTCTGTGAAACGTAGACCGAATTTGCGCGATGGCCATGCGTGCTTTCAGCGCAATCGCCGGCGGAATGTAGATGCCTTTGTCAAGCTGCTCCTGCAGTCCTTGTACGGCCATCAACGTAGGGACGAAGTAGGTGCCGCGCTGCTTCATCATGTCGAGCGCTTCGTCGTCGAGGAACGTGCCGTGCTCGATGGAGTCGACGCCGGCGTGGATGGCGCGCTTGGCGGCTTCAGCGCCGTGACAGTGCGTGGCGACTTTGCGGCGCAGCGCGTGAGCTTCATCGACGATGGCGTTCAGCTCTTCCTGCGTGAGCTGCGGCGTGTCCACGTCGTCAGTAGGAGAAAGAACGCCGCCACTGGCGCAGGTCTTGATGATGTCGGCGCCGTATTTGTGCGCGAGGCGGACGGCATAGCGGGCCTGGTCGGCGCCGTTGATCACGCCTTCGGCGGGGCCGGTTTCATGCGGGAACAGACCAGCGCGGAACCCAGCGGAGTCATCGCAGTGTCCACCAGTGGAACCAATGGCATGGACCGAGACCAGCATGCGCGGGCCGGGAACTTTGCCGTTGCGAATGGCGTTGCGCAGGCCGACGTCGATGTAATCGTGCGAGCCGAGGTCACGCACAGTAGTGATGCCGGCCATCAGCGTAATTTTCGCGTTGACCGTCGCGTCGAGGGCTTGCTCAGCGATGGGCTTTTGCAACGTGTCGAGTTCGCGCTGCTTCCAGTCGTCGGAATTCATCATGGTGACGTGGGTATGCGCGTCGATGAAGCCGGGAAGTAGTGTAGCATCGCCAAGATCGATGACTTCGGCGCCCGCGGGAATCGTGGCGCTGGATCCCGCGGCCACGATTTTTCCATCCGCGACAACCACCACACCTGGCGTCGTCAGCGAATTACTCTTGCCGTCGAAGAGGCGAGCGGCTTTGAGGGCGAAGGTCTTTGGCGCGGTTGGCTGCTGCGGCCGTGCATGGACGTCCGGCCTGGTCAGAGCGGCAATTAACGGTATCGCTACAATGGCAACGGGGACACAGAAGCGGCGATTCATTCGTACTCCTTTTAGACCTATAAGTTGAGACGCAGAACGATAGTCTGCTATGAGAAAAAGTCAAGATTGCGCTAGTGCCGGGACTTCATCCACAATCCTGACACCGTCGTATTTATTGTTGATCGAAAGTCTGAGTGATTCCGGGGAAGGTGCGTATCCGTGTTCGGGTCCAGTTCCATCAATTCGGGATTGCTGAGCGCTTACATGTCGCAGAGCGGCCGGAGCCTGGCCTCGCTGGTTGAGGAGCGATCGGTCTTCCTGGTGTTTCTGCGGCATTTTGGATGCACGTTTTGCCGCGAGGCGGTGGCGGAAATCGCCGAAAAACGGATCGAAATTGAAGCGCAGGGCGCGCCGCTGGCGTTTGTGCATCTGGGAACGGAAGAGAAAGCGCAGTGGTTTTTCAAGCCGTACGGGCTGCTGGATGTACCGCGCTTCAGCGATCCCCAAGGAAAACTTTATGAGGCTTTCGGATTGACGCGCGCGGAACTGCGGCAATTTTTGAATTTGACGAGCATCGGACGCATGTTGAGAGCCGCGCTGAACGGGCATTTTGCGTTCTATCCTGAAGGCGACATCCAACGCATGCCCGGGGTGTTCTTGCTGGATCGCGGACGTGGAGAAATTCGCAAGGCCTTTCGTCATAAGCTGATTTCCGACCGGCCGGATTACCTGGCGCTGGCAACGCAAAATTAGATCAATTCAGGTCCTTCGTTTTTTCATATTCGCGCGATTTGCCGCCAAATTGCAGGTTTCGCTGTTCGTTCGGAGCAGTACTTCGGTGCTATTGCCCG
>Ga0134121_10004930_pt1 | contig 10883 bp, 12 predicted proteins | sample KB301_FD_96463 | JGI IMG/M metagenome (GOLD analysis project Ga0134121, IMG submission 96463) | Terrestrial soil microbial communities without Nitrogen fertilizer from Kellogg Biological Station, Michigan, USA - KB3-0-1 | ecosystem: Environmental > Terrestrial > Soil > Unclassified ...
CAAGTGGACCGAGAAAATAGCGGAGCTTGAGGCCATTGAAAAAACAAAAGTGCATTTCTTTCCCTCAGAGAAGGTTGAGCCAGCGGAGATTGCTTTTATCAAAAACACCACTTTCACCCGCGACTTCGAAGTGGGTGATGGCGGCGGCATCATCCTGGCTGTGCAATACCGGCCAAAATCGGCCCAGCTAAAGGATCGCTGGCTAGTTGTGCACCTGACGTGCAGGATCATCATTCAGGCAGAAGAGGAAATGGATTTCCGCGGATCGTTGGGAAGCTTGCTCCCCGATTTGATTTTAGACGTCTTGAAAAACCCCCTGCTAAAGAGCACGCGTGATTTTTACGGCAGTCCGGGCGACAAGCATTATGCGTTGCTCGACAGCGATACCTGGAAATGGTCGGTGGATTCCCGACCCAAATTCTCGAGTTACCAGGTCGCCCCAGCCAAGAAGGAGGGGCAGCGGCTGTTGGGCATTCGCGTGGATAAATTCGAGCCCGAGACTGGTTACGTTACGGTGACGCTGACCAATGCGGGCGGCAGCGCCAATGGGGCGGCGATTGGCGGTTGCACCTTGCGATTCAAAGCCCGCCAAGAGGAAGACGGGTGGAAGTTCGAACTTGTTCAAGATGGGCCATAACAACGCCTAAAACAATAACGAGCGGCTGGGTTCATCCCCGCCAGGACCAGGCTGACGGCTTGAAGGTGCTAGCATGGGTCTCGACAGTTTCTGGAAAACCGATCAACCGGTCAAATTTGACCCGCCGCTGAATCTTGTCGGCGGCGCTTTTAGCGCCTTCGGTGAAGGTTCCTTTCGCGGCAAAGCGTACAACTCCTTGATTCAGCGTTTAACCGGCGTGTCGCTCTATCAACACGCCATCGACAACGTGACGATTCGCAAGATGGCGGCTGAACTGCGGGACACGCCATACCTGTGGGCCATACTTAAACGCGATGGCACGGATGAGGATATCAGCGCCGGGGAATATGCGGATTTGCAGCGTATGTTCGCCGCCTATGCGGAGGCGGGCGCCGTTCTAAATGGCTGGTGGTAGCGCCGGTATTGGCGCCAGCGGTGACGCTTTTTTCGCTTTTCGGATTGACGAGTTCTTGAACCTTCGCTATGGTCCGCCTCCATTTTTCATTTTCCAATGGCAACGAGGATCACAAGCCATGCGCCGCGGTGGGGCGAGCGTGCTGGTGCTTTTGTGTGTCTCTCTGGGAGGCTGCTTCTGGGGCGAAGCAGAGCGGTCGGCGTCCGTATTCCACCGCTTTCATCCGCCTGGAACCAATCTTGGCCCTGACGGCGTGTTGCTGGACATCGTTTTGATCGAACGGCCGTTGGGCGATGATTTCCTCAACAGCGAGCTTTGGGAAAGCACCGACAGCCAGGTGGTGGGCCTGGAAAAACAGGCGCTTCTGGAAGAAAACGGCTTCCGCGTCGGTCAGATCGTCGGCATGAATCCGGCAAAGTTGCAAGACCTGCTCGTTTCAGAGCGGTCATTAGTGCCCGTAAGGCAACAGATTTTGCCGGCCGGCACCTTAACTTCGGTGCCACTGGGTCCGAACTTGCCTCAGTGCAATTACCGGATCAAGTCGGAGGGTGGCCCCAGAGACGTGATCCTGGATCAGGCACAATGTGCTTTCACGATAGTTCCAAGTTTAACCAATGACGGCCGCACGCGTTTGAAGTTCACGCCGCAGGTGTTGCATGGGTCCGAGATGCCGGATATCCAGGTGGCGCGCGATCGCACCGGCATGACTCTGGAGCGCAAACGGCCGGCCAAGACTTACGACGCCCTCAGCTGGGAAGTTACGCTGGCGCCCAATCAATACCTAATTGTCGGCACGCGATTCGTTGAGGATGCTTCTGAGAATGAGCCGCAATCGCTGGGCAACCAGTGTTTCTTGGTGGACACTGGCCGCACTTTCACGCAGCGGGTGCTGGTAATTCGGACCACGCGCGGCAGCGCTTCGGATTTGAACAAAATGGAAGGCGGGCAGCCCGTGTCGCCGGCGGCGCACTGTTTGTATTGATCCGCTTGCGGCTTATGGTGCAAGAAAGCATCGTGGCACAGGCGGCTCGCCTGTATTGACTTCATTACAGGCGAGCCGCCTGTGCCACGGTCTAGCCAAGGCGGGTGGGCGCCAGGGCGGTGTCGCGTTCCAAATACTTCGCGCCATACAACCAGGCCATGCCGCCGACCAAGAACATGGCCGAGACCACGCCGAAAGCAATCTCCCAGCTTTCCGCCAATCTGGCGACGTAGCCAATGATCGCAGGCGATACGGCATCGCCCAAAGCGTGAATCACCAGGATATTGAGCGCGAAAGCTGAAGATCGCACTGCCGGGTGTGTCACATTTGCCAGCACCGTATTGGTTGGTCCGGTATTGAAAAACAGGCAAAACGCGGCGATGAACACAAAGCCCCATGCCAGGGGGAAGGGCACCCACAACACCAAAAGCATGGCCGGAAATCCCAAGAGCAAGGCAAATCCCGATACCAAAAAATAAGACCCTGACCATCGGGCCCGCAACTTGTCTCCCAGCCAACCGCCCAAAATCGTTGCGGCCAAGCCCGCGACCACCACGATGCCTCCGAAGATGATGTTGACCTCTGCTTTGTCGCCCCAACCGCGGACCTTGAAGACATAGCGCGGCATCCAAAATGCGATGCCACCCAGGGCAAAGGTCATGGCGGTCATGCCGGTCGTGTTGAGGACGTAGGACGGAGTTTTGAGGATCACCACATAATCTTTCCACGTGGCTTTCCGCGATGTAACGGCATCGGACTGGCCTCGGGCTGGCTCGCGCATGAAGTAACACCAGGCGCCCAGCAAAAGTCCCGGCGGAACCACCATGTAAAAAGCCCAGCGCCAGTCGCCCGTCATTTTGGCCACGATTCCGCCCAGCACATAGCCAAGCGCGCTGCCCACGGGAATGGCCACATAAAACCATGCCAGTTTCGTGCCACGCTGTTTGACGGGATAAAGGTCAGCGATCACCGTGGGTGCCGTCGGCCCATAAGCCCCTTCGCCAATGCCCACGAAACAGCGCGTAATCCACAGGGCCACAAATGTTGGCGCCAGTCCAGACATGCCGCTGGCCACCGTCCACAGCGTGACACCGATGCCTATCAAGAGCCAGCGCGACATCCGGTCGCCGAGCCAACCGAATAGCGGAGCGATCAGCATGTAAGACATCATGAACGCGAAATTCAACGACCCGATCTTGGCTTCGATCGTTTTGTCCTCTGGCTCGCCCGTCTTGGGATCGCGGGGATATTCGCTGGCCGGAAAAAAGGTCTCTTCGATGTCCGTTTCCACCGCCGCCAGCACTTGCCGATCAATGTAGTTGAAGAGATTGATGGCGAGCAACAGCACCAGGGCGATGCGTGCGCCTGGCAGCGCGGTTTGCGGTCCCTTGTCCGTGGGGCTGGCGATCATGGCGGTCCTCGCGAGGTCGGATGGGTTGACGGTCCTACAAAGTCCGCCTATCTTAAAGGTTTCACGCGCAAGGCGATACCCCATAACGACGCAAGCGAGGAGATCGATGGTTCGGAAAAAGCTCGGACGCGGCCGTAAGAATCGTTGCCGCTTTTGCACCAAAGAAGGCTGTCCCCGGCCGGCCTTCGTCGATTACAAAGATGTGCCGGGCCTCAAGAAACTCTGCACCAGCCAGGGCAAGCTCTATAGCCGCAAACGCAGCGGGAATTGCGCCGCGTTTCAGCGCGCCGTCAAGGATGCCATCAAACGAGCGCGGTTCATGGCTCTCATGCCCTACGTTGGCGAATAAGCGCTAAGCCGCTAGCGGCCTATGATACACATCGCACCGTCGATCCTGGCAGCCGATTTCAGCCGCCTCGGCGAGCAAGTGGCCGAGGTTGAGCGAGCGGGGGTTCACCGTATCCACGTCGATGTCATGGACGGCCATTTCGTGCCCAATCTCAGCATGGGCGCCTGCGTTGTCCAAGGGCTACGGCCTCACACCAAGTTGCCGCTTGAAGTGCATCTCATGGTCGATAATCCCGGCCTTTATTTTGACGGTTTCGTCAAAGCCGGCGCGGACGGCTTTATCGTTCATCACGAAGTCCTACCCGATCCGCGGCCCATTTTCCAACGCATTCGCAGCTTGGGGAAAAAAGTCGGATTCGCCGTCAATCCCGATTATCCAGTGGAAGCACTCGAGCCATATCTTGGCGAAATCGACCTGGCCCTGTGCATGACGGTGCATCCGGGCTTTGGCGGGCAGCCGTTTATTGCGGAAAGTCCGGAGCGCATTCACAAACTTCGGGCGATGATTGACAAGCACAATCCGAGTTGCGAACTGGAGGTGGACGGTGGAGTGGATTTGAGGACGGCGCCGATTGCGGTGGCTGCGGGGGCTAATGTGCTGGTCGTGGGGACTGGGATTTTTAAGTATGCAGGGGGGGCTGCGCAGGCGGTCAGGGAGCTTTTGGAAATGCGGAAATAGTACAACCAACGGCTCGATTCTGCTAACCGCGATCCACTCCCGCCAATATCCGCTGAACCAACTCGACGTCCACTTCCAGGATGCTGGCAATCTCCGCGGCCGGAAACTTCTTGGCTGCCATCTTCACAATGGCGTTAACAGTTCCTTCCTTGATTCCTTCCTTCAGCCCCTCCTCCTTGGCTTCCTGGTAGACGCGAGTTTCGCGTATGTCGTGTACCTTTAGCATGGTTTGGATCTCCTCCCGACTCAGGTGGGCCAACTTGTAAATCACGACTGTCTCGATCCTAATTACCCTCACCAATATCCCGCATGCTCACCAGCTTCAATCGTCCAAAGGGGTTGTGCATCGGACTGTCCGGGTATTCCTTCGGGCTGTCCTGCGTGAAAGCCTGAAAACGCGGGCCACTCAAATCGGCCAGCAAATGACCGTTGTCGATCGGCTTCTGGCTCGCGCACACGTAACGGATCACTTCAACGATGTCAAAACCGCCCTCCTCGACATCGGTGCGTTTCATCACGATGTCGCGCAGGCCCAGAACGTGCATGCCCATCGTCCACACTTCCAGTTTGCCGCGAACGATGGCGACAAAAGCGAAACTCAGCGCATCGGAGCTGCCGTCTTCGGTCATCGCCAGCCAGTTTTGGCCGCCGTGCGCGAGCGTGCAATTGTCGATGAACACGCCCGCGCCGCCGGCTCGCACCAGGGCGGCAGCGGCATTCATCATCGTCCGGGCCGCCTCCATCGAGCCGCCGGGACCGCTCAAGAAAGCGTTCACGGTGTAGCCATCGACCGTCGCCAGCTCGTCTTCCGTTGCATCCTGGCGCAGAGAAGATCGAAAGATCTGGGCAAATTGATTGTCGGCCGGCGCGGCGCCAAATTCGATCTCCGTTCCATCTGCCAGGAACAGCGACTCCGGCGTTAAACGGATGCCGGGCGGTAAACGCGCCAGGAGTTCTTTTGGATGCGACCATTTGCCAGGAATGCGCAGTGCGACTTTGACGGATGCGGTCGGCTCGTTCATCTTGGTGATCCTCTGGCGGATAGCGCTCGCATGCACGTGTCAGGACCCCGCGGCGGCGGCGTGGGCACTCGACGAGCTTGCCGCAATCTTCGCGGCGGCTTGCTGAACAACAGCCTGCGTACTCTGCCCGCGCACGGAGATCAGAGACGTAGGTGTGCCGGCGCCGTAGCCGCTCATCAGGTTCTGCCACAGTATCTCGCCAGTGAGCGGGTCCAGGCAATACATGTAGCCGTTGGTGGAAACAATCAGGCGGTCGCCGTCCAGTAGTAGCGTGACGTAGCCGGATTTCATTTGATTGTTGGACCAGACAATTTCGCCTGTGTCGCGGTCGAGTGCCACGGCGTAGCCATTGAGTCCGACGAAGACGAGTTGATCGATGGTTCTCATGATGGGGCCTGCGCGTGTCACGGTGTGGTATTTTGCCAATCGTTCAACAAAACTTGGTTGTACTCGACGAAATCCGCATTTGCCAATGCATTCTCCTGGTGAATGGCGTCGCAACTCCGAATGGCTTCGGCTATGATTGCATGAAACAAAGGAGCAACTATGGCCGAAGCAATACTCATCGGCTGGGAAAGGGCGCTCATGGCCGCGGAAAAGGTCAAGGAGCGGCTGCGAAGGGCGACCAAGGCGCTTGATGGCGCCGGTGTGCCGTATGCTGTTGTGGGTGGAAACGCCGTCGCCGAGTGGGTGGCTCGCATCGATGACGAGGCGGTTCGCAACACGCGCGATGTCGATCTGTTGGTTCGCCGCGCCGATTTTGAGCCTGCGCGAACGGCTCTGGAAGGCGCAGGATTCGTTTACCATCACCTGCTTGACGTGGACGTTTTCCTTGATGGCCCTCAGGGCAAGCCGAGTGCGGGATTGCATCTATTATTCGCCGGCGAAAAAGTCCGTGCCGACGAAGAGCATCGATTTCCGGAACTGAATGAGACGGAACGGGCGGCGGAATTCCAAGTGGTGTCGCTTGAGGCCCTTGTCCGTATGAAGCTAATGGCTTGGCGGCTCAAGGATCGGGTCCATTTGCAGGACTTGATCCAGGTTGGTCAAATTGACGCGACCTGGCCGGCACGTTTGCCGCCGCCTTTTGGCGAGCGGTTACAGGCGTTGCTTGATAATCCCGATGGTTGATCACGTTGAATCCGGGCTCTACTTCGGCAGATAGCCTCGCGTAACGTAATCGCTATCCTGTCAGTTCATCTTGCCGTCGGGGATTCTTATTCACTCAAGAGCGGCGGCCGCCGTTCCCGTTTGCCGAATTGGCAAGCTGAGCCAAACAAGCCGTCAAAAGTTGCTCGGTCTCCTTGCGCGTGTGGTCTGGCAGCGGCCCGGCAAGCGCGGCGCGATAAAGATTGATTGCTTTGGCCGGCTCCCCTGCATGTTGGTAGCAAGACCCGGCACTCAGCCGATGCACGGCCGCCTCCTGGCAGCGGTCGAGGGTTTCCAACCGCGGTGCTGTCTGCTCCTCACCGGAGGCGGCCGCCAGCCAGGCGGAACTCGCCAAATCTGCCATGCCCATGGCAACGAGCGACCGGGCCTTCATGATGAGGCCGCTCGTTTCAGCCATCTGTTCCAGCAGCCTTTTGGGGTAAGGGCTAACCTTAGTGTTCGGCATGGGCATTTTCCTCCCAGCGATGTGCCGACAAGTGTATCCGATGTTCGGGATTGCCGAAGCCTGCCATGGTGTGTGTTTTCCCTTATCCCCGACTACCACGCTGCCCGTGTTCAGCAGTCATTCAACCCTGATAATACAATTTCTTTTCCCGATTTCCCACGGCCAGACCTACTTGTCTTAGCCTATCGCATATTTTATCATACCCCTTCACGACATCCTCAATAGAAACCAGGTGAACACCATGTCCATCGATAAAAGCCTCCGTCGCAAAGACTCTCTCCAACGCGCCCGGAACGTCCTCAACCGCGGCGAGCGCATCAAAATCATGATGGACGAAGAACGCTGGCCGGACGGCCGGTCTCCGTTCAATTTGCCCAAGACCAAGGTGGTCAAGGTCGTCATCAAGAAGGTCAAGAAGGCCAAGGAAGAGGAAAAGGCCGAGGGCGAGGCCGGTGCTGAGGGCGCGACCGCTGCTGCACCGGCGCCGGAGAAGAAGGCGGAAAAGAAGGGCGATAAGAAGTAACAGTTGTCAGTTGGCAGTTGTCAGCTATTCAAACCCACGGGCTTTTTGCCGTGGGTTTGTTTTTGCCAGCCCAGCTATTTCACCCAAAACGCCCACTGGCCCATTGCCCCGTTTTGTGGTCTAATGTACGGCTGATGGCTGAAAGCTGATAGCTGACGGCACTTTCCAGGCAATCCATCTCGCCCCCTGTGTCGTCTATGTCTAAGGATGGCAGGAGCGCACTGGCCGTGAACACGTCCGCGAAGGCGACAACCGTGAACGGGGCCGCCATATCCGGGGACGACTTAGTCCGCGCGTTCAATGAACTGCGCGCCGAGTTGGTCAGCACGCTCTACTTCATGCTAGGCAACCACGACGACGCTCAAGATGCCGCTCAAGACGCATTTATGAAATGTTGGCGCTCGCGCGAGACGCTGGGCGACGTTCGTTGCCTGCGCAGTTTTATTTTCCGGGTGGGGATGAACGCGGCCAAGGATTTGCAACGCAGCGCCTGGCGGAGGCGGGCCAAACCGATGACGGAAGCCACGCCCGCGGCGGAAGCGCGGGATTTGACGCCGCCGGACGCCCTTACGGATAAAGAAACGATTGAGCGGGTCCGGGTCGCCCTGTTGGAGTTGCGTTCGGAAGAACAAGCCGTGTTTCTGCTGCGTCAGAACGGCGACTTGACCTTTGAGGAAATTGCCGAGTTGCGCCGCACGCCCGTCGGCACCGTAAAAACCCAGATGCGCGCCGCTTTGCAGAAGCTGCGCCGGGTGCTCCAGGACAAGTGAGTCACCATGTTAACTTGCACCGCATGCACTGAACTGTTGCTCGATTACCTTTACGGCCTGTTGGACGACGCCGAGGCGGAAGGGCTGCGCCAGCACCTTGCCGGCTGCGCCACCTGTCAGCAAGCGTTGGCCCAGGCGAAGGTGCAACAAAACCTGTTGGCTCAGGCTGCGCGCAAATATCAAGAGGTGCCGTTGTTCGAGCTGCCGGCCGATGAGATCGCGGTATTGCCGATGGTGGCCGCGCCAGCCAAACTACCGGCTGCCACTTTGCCAATGTCCGCGCGACGCACCAGTGCCTTGCGGCGCTGGCTGCCGCTGGCCGCTGCGGCGGCGGTGTTGCTGGCGGTGGGAACCGGCTATGCCAGTTACCAGAGTGGTCTGGATAATCGTCAAAAAGCGCTGGCCGACGCTCGCAAACAAGTCGAAACGATTGACGCCAAGTTGGTCAGCCTTCGCAAGGACACCGAATCGGAAGTGAGGTCGCTTTCGGCGAAGACTCAAGGGCAATTCTTGCACGTCCAGGTGCTGGGACCGGCCAGCTATCAGCCAAGCGCGGCCAATGCCTATCGCCTGACGACCAACACGCCGACGGGCCAGCCTGCCGATGCCAGGGTCAAGGTGAAGGTGTTGGACAAAGCTGCCCCTGGCGAAGCGGAAAAGGTGATTTTCAGCGAAGAAATCCAAAGCAAGGGCGAACTGCGTTTTACCCTGCCCGCGAAATTGCCGGTTGCGGCAGGCAGCAGCCCGCGCCTCGTAATCGAAGCGGGCACAGGCGCCGCCAAGGAAGTCATCGAGCAACCGCTGAGCGTCAGCGAACCGAGTTATGTTACGCACGTCGCCACGAACAAGTCGGTGTTCCACGGCGGCGATACGATCTTCTTCCGCACCCTGACGCTGGATCGCTACGCCTTGACGCCCATCGATCGGCCGCTGGCACTTAGCTGTAATTTGTACCATGTCGCGGGCGGCAATTTGGCGCCTGTCAAGGAACTGCTTTGCACAACGCAGTCAGGCGGGATCGCGGGCGGCGAAATCGTGCTGCCGGCCAATGCTCCCTATGGGCCATATTTACTCACGGTCGCGGAAGTCCCTGACAACAAGGACAAGCAAACACAGGTGCGGCCCGTAAATCGGCCTTTGTTGGTTGAGCCCGGCGGCAAGGGCGGCAACATTGCCGAAGCCAAGAAAGATCTCGCGAAGGCAAAAGTGGCTGCCGCTCCCGCGGTCGGCCAACGCTTGACGGCCGATTTCTTCCCTGAAGGCGGAGACCTGGTCGCCGGCACTCCCAATCGCGTCTACTTTCGCCTTCAACATTTGCCGGTCCTGGCGAAAAATCTGGAGGTCGTTGTCGAGAACAGCCAAAAGCAAGAAATCACCAAGGTGGCGCTGAACGGCGATACCGTTGATGTCGGCAATCAGAAGCTGGGCAGCTTTGCCTTTACGCCCGAGGCCGGGCAGAGCTATCGCTTCTGGTTAAAGACTGGCGGCAAAGCTCTCGACAGTTCGCCATTGCTGGCGGTCCGGGCCAACGGCGTGGCGTTGACGGTGCCCAATGCGATCGTGCCGCCGGGCAAGCCGATTCAGGTCAAGGTGCGGTCTGCGGATAAGCCGCTTTTGGTCATGGTTAGCTGCCGAGGCCACATCGTCGATCAGCGGATCATCGAAAAAAGCGACAAGCTGACCGATGTGACGCTGGAGCCTGCCCCGGGCGATCACGGCGTCTTGCGTGTGACCGTTTACGAAAAGGACGGCAAAAATTGGCAGCCAGCGGCGGAGCGGTTGGTCTATCGTCAACCCACTCACACGCTCAAGGTGACGGCCAACTTCCCCAACCTCCAGCCAAAGCCCGAAAATGTGTGGGTCGGCAAGTCCGGCGACCGCGTCGAAATGCAAATTGAAGCCACGAAGGAATCGGGCGCCAAAGCCGCCACCTGGACTAATGCGTTGGTGATCGATCAAACCGCGTTGAAAAACGCCAGCACGCCTGAGCCGGGTGTGCCCGCCTTCTTCCTGCTGGGCGGCGAGCTGCATGACCCGGAAGATCTGGAAGACGCCGATTTTCTGCTGACCGATGCACCCAATGCCGCCAAGGCACTCGATTTATTTCTTGGCACCCAGGGCTGGCGGCGATTTGTAAGCAAGCAAGCCGACAGTCCGGTGACATTGACAGCCAGCCGCGGCCCGGCCGATGTCGGCCAGCTGGCGCTGTTCACCGCGGGCAACTCGAGCGAAGCGGCGCTGGCCAAGTTTGCTGCCACGGTCAACAAGCAACAGGAAGAAATCGCCCAGCAGGCCAATCAACAGCGTGAAACGCTGTTGACCGAGCGCGACAGCGGTGCGGAACGCGCTCGCGCCGCGGCGGGGGCCTTGGCCGAATTTGAGCAACTTCCCATGACCTGGCTGCGCTATGGCGTTGGTGCTGCCGTGGCCATCTTCCTTATCGTCGGGACCGTGCTGTTAGCGTGGGGCCTGTTCGTGGCC
>Ga0134121_10004931_pt1 | contig 10882 bp, 6 predicted proteins | sample KB301_FD_96463 | JGI IMG/M metagenome (GOLD analysis project Ga0134121, IMG submission 96463) | Terrestrial soil microbial communities without Nitrogen fertilizer from Kellogg Biological Station, Michigan, USA - KB3-0-1 | ecosystem: Environmental > Terrestrial > Soil > Unclassified ...
GGGAGGCCTCCTGGCCGTGGCCGTCGTGGGCGTGTTCAGCCTCACGCGCCGCTCCCTCAACAAGCGGCGCGACACGGATCCGGCGGACCAGATAGATACGAGAGATGAGATGGATATCGTGGACATTGCGTCCGAGGAGTCTTTCCCGGCGAGCGATCCGCCGGCCTACTAGCGCGTAACTACAACAAATCTTCTATGATTCGGAAACTGAAGTCAGGACAATACCGGCTGTATTCCCGCAAAAAAAATCCTCGAACAGGCCAGCGTCGCAACTTGGGAACCTTCAGCACGCGCGCTGCGGCTGAACGGCACGAACGAGAAGTTCAATTCTTCAAGAAGCAGTGAACCCCCGGATTCTATTAGACTTCCTGCTCTTGCAACATTACCAAGTCGATCGTCATCTCACAGGTAGAGGCACTGGCGTGTACTGAGAGGGCTATATGCCGAAATGCGCGGGATGCGGCGAGGAGACCGAGCTTCACGAGTTGGATGTCCCGATCTGCCCGGCATGCATAGCCGATCGGGAAGGCTCCCGTCCCTCGCTGGCCACACTCCGCGACGAACTTGCTTCGGCCAGAAAACGCTACCGCCAAGCAATGGCGGAGTTCGAACGTCATGAAGCCAAGTGTCGCGGTCTCCCCCAGGGACATCCCGACAGAACCATCGCAGCGCGTTTCGAACAGGAAGCGAAAATGGCCGGAGAGACGTACTGGGAGGCGCTCCGCGTTTATAGCAACGCCGCGCGGCGAGATAGTGGGAGATCGCCTTGACTTTACGCCAAGGCCGTCCCTCTCTGCCTCGCCCCGCCGGCCGGACGGAGACGCGCTTAAACGTACCCATCCGGCCTCGCTTCCTCCGAAAGGCGCCCTCCGGCTTCGTCCCAAGCCAATCGCTCGATTTACTCCCGTCTGGACATATACGTCGGTGCCAAGGGCGCATATGCCAACCGAGGGGACTCTCGCGACAAGCGTGGGACGCCGTGCGACGGCTATTTGTTGTTGAATATTTGTGTTTCGCCGCACCTGCATGGAAGCACGGCGAGCGCCAAAGCCAAATTACTGATTCGACAGAAGGGGTTTCGTCGCGGCTACTTGAAGAACTTACCGTGTCTGCAAAAAACTTGCGGTGGACAGATGGTCCGCCGCTCACTCCGCGACCCGGCTATGTAAGGTGCGTTCACCGATTCCGAGAATTTTGGCGGCGCGCCGTTTATTGTTGCCGATCTGACTGAGCGTGAACTCGATGTACGCCCGTTCCACTTCGTCCAGGGTTGCGCCTTCGCGAAACTTGAATACCGGCGCGACCTTGGCCTCCGCGGCAGCAAGATTCATCTGCGGCACGCCCAGAGTAGCCGGGACTTGATCGGGCTGCAGCGTACCTTCGCGAGCCACGATGACCATCCGCTCCAGGACGTTGCGCAGTTCTCGCACATTGCCTGGCCAGGAATGGCACATCAGCTTCGCCAGGGCCTCCGGTTCGATGCCGTCGACTCTGCAATCGTGCTTGACGTCGAGTTCCCGGATCAAAGTGTCCACCAGGATGGAAAGATCCTCTTTGCGATGCCGCAACGCCGGAAGGGAGATCTGGAAGACATTGAGGCGGTAGTACAAATCTTCTCGCAGACGTTTGTCCTGGATCGCTCCCTCCGGCAGCCGGTTGGTGGCTGCCACAATGCGCACGTCGATCTGCGTCTCGGCAGTTCCTCCCAAACGGCGGATCTTGCCATCCTGAAGGACTCGCAGCAGCTTGGCCTGCGTTCCGATCGGCATCTCCGTAATTTCATCCAGGAACAGGGTGCCACGATGGGCCTGTTCGAAGCAGCCGATCCGGCGGGCCAGCGCGCCGGTGAATGCTCCCCGTTCGTGTCCGAACAGCTCACTTTCGATCAGGTGCTCCGGCAGGGACGCGCAGTTGATTGCCACGAAGGGCGCGCTAGCACGCGGGCTGAGCTTGTGGATGGCTCGCGCGGCCAGTTCCTTCCCGGTGCCGCTTTCGCCGCTGATCAGCACGGAGGCGGCGCTGGGGGCCACCCTCTGGATCAGCGCGAACACCTGCTGCATCGCCTGCGATTTCCCCACCATGTCCAGCAGGGTGCCGCGATAACCCGCTTGACGTTGCAGCATGGCTGCGTCCCTTGCCAGGCTTTCATGCCGGACCGCGCGCTCCAGCAGGGCATGAAGAACTTGAGGCTGAACGGGCTTTTCCAGGAACCAGAACGCACCCAGGTCGTGGACAATGGAGACGGCATGGCTGATATCGCCGAAACCGGTCAGAACGATGGCTGGCGTGAGGTCGCCGCGCTCCAGCAGGGTTCGCAGAAGCTGCGCGCCGTCGAGAACCGGCATGAACAGGTCCGTGACGATGGCGTTGAAGGATGCAGCCCCAAGTTTCTCGAGCGCCTCTTCTCCATGCTGGGCGGGTTCCGGGATATACCCTTTCGAGGCAACCATGGCCGCGACGGCATCACGCTGCTCACCGTCATCGTCCACAACCAGGATTCGAATCGGTTCTAGCTCCGCCATTACCATACCTGTGTCTTCAGTCGCACGGCCGGGAAAACTCAGCCGGGTGCTCTAAATACAATACTCGAATCATACGCGGGGCATTCCTCCGGCGACAATCGGGGACGTCAATCTATTCGCGTCCGGGACCGTCATGCTTTCACGAGGAACCGCCGCGTGCTTGCGCGCGAGTCTCTGTGCCGCCGTGCTTCCCGCTCGAAATGGTAGCGGTGCCGGCTGGATCATTCGCGGCCTCCGACGAATCGGCTGCCTCGGGTAAGGTGAAGTGAAAGGTGGCGCCACTGCCGGGACGGGCCTCGGCCCAGATACGGCCTCCGTGCCCTTCGATGATGCGCTTGCAAATGGCAAGACCGATTCCGGTACCCGGATACTCGCCCTTTCCATGCAGCCTCTGGAATGCGCCGAAGATTTTTTCCGCGTACTTGGGGTCGAATCCGATTCCTTGATCGCACACCGACACATGCCATTCAGCGGCAACCTTCCGCGCCTCTATATGAATCCGGGGGTTCTCCGTGGGCCGGCGAAACTTGATGGCGTTGGAAATCAGGTTCTGGAAAACCAGGCTCATCTTGAGGGGATCCACGTCCACGGCTGGTAGCGGATCGGCGGTGATCTCAGCACCCGTTTCCCGGATGCTTGCCAGAAGGCTGTAGCGCGCCTGGCCCACCACGTCACCCAGCCGCGTCGGGGCCAGCACTGGTGTTTGAGAGCCGGCCTGCGCATACGCCAGAAGGTCCCGGATCAGCGCCTGCATCCGCGTGGCGCCATCCACGGCGAACTTCATGAACGTTTCCGCCTCGGCGTCGAGCTTGCCATGGAACGATTTCCCCAAGAGGCCTAGATAGCTCACCACCATGCGGAGCGGCTCCTGCAGGTCGTGGCTGGCCACGAACGCGAACTGCTGCAGATCGCGGTTGGAGCGCTCCAGGCTCACAGTCCTCTCTTGTACCCGTGCTTCCAATTCGCGGTTCAGCCGGTCCAGTTGAATGATTTTCACCTGCAGCTGATTGTTGGCCTGGTGGACCTCGAATTCCGCCTGATCACGGCCGGCGGCATAGCGGAGCACGATCCGATAGGCCCAAAAGAGCAACAGGATGATCGCGAGACTGCCGAACACGTACAGGGCGTTCGCTTCCGACTCCGCCAGAGCCGTAGCCTGCTTGCGCAGGTTGAGCAGGCGGTCCTCTTCTGCCATCATTTCGCTCATCACCCTACTGATCTGGGCGGATTCCGAGAGCCCTTTTTGTTTCTCCTCCCGTCCCACGGCGTCCTGCTGTAGTCGCGAAGTCTGTTTGAGCAGTTCCAGCCGTTCGTTCACCAGCCGTCCAAGCGCACGGACGTTGCCCTGCTGAACTGCATTATCCCGGGTCAGATTCGCCAGGTGATCGACGATGGCGGGGGCTTGGATGGCAGTTCCGTCCAGGGCGGCAAGGTAATTCGCGTCTCCGGTAAGGATGTATCCGCGCCGGCCGGTTTCGGCGTCGGTCAGGGAAACCAGCAGATCCTGGATCGCCATCTGCACTTCCCGGGTTTGGTCGACCATGCCGGTCAGCTCGCGATATTGGGCGCGCCTCCACAGGGACGCGCCTAAAAGCAGGATCGGGATCACCGCAATCCACACGAACACGGGTTTTGTCCGACGATATGCCACGCTTTTGCGTCCGCTCCGCAATGCGACCGGGAAGGCTCCACGGTCTACATCTAAACTAACAGTTTCGTCTCACGTACTGGTCGCCCCGGACTTTCTACGCCCTTGGAGCAACTCCGCGATCTTAGCACCGACGTCGCGCATAAACGACTCAAAATCCACCGGCTTCGTGATCAGGCAGTTTGCTCCCAACTCCAGAGCCTGAGCCAGCTCGTCCGCTTGCAAAAACGAAGTAACGATCACTTTGGGTACACCCGCCAGCCTAGGGTTTCGGCCCGCGACAGCCAGGATATCACTGCCGTTTCCGCGCGGCAGGTTGTAGTCCAGCATCATCAAATCCGGAACCGGGGTGCCGGGATCTGCGCCGCACCGCTCGGCCGCACGAATCGCTTCTTCCGCCGTCGCATAGTGATCGATTTCGCAAACCAGCGATTGGCGCTTGAGCGCCTCCTCGATGAGAAATACGTCCCCGAGGTTGTCTTCGGCCAAAAAGATCCGCATTTAAAGAGCCTTTATCAAACTTTCATCACACCGGTAGAGACACGTGAAAGGTAGAACCGGATCCGGGATCGGACTCTACCCAAATCCTGCCCCCCAGCCGCTCCACCGCGGCGCGGCAAATTGCCAGGCCGATTCCGGTACCGGACTTTTGGGAGCCATGCAAACGCCGGAAAACTCCAAAGATATAGTCGAAGTACTTGGGATCGATACCGATCCCGTTATCCCGAACGGAAAAGATCCAGCAATTCTCACCTTCCCGCGCGGAGATCCGAATGACCGGGGGCTCCTCCGACCGATATTTGATTGCGTTGCTGATCAGATTCTGGAAGAGCTGCACCAGGGGAAGTTCGAGCGAGGAAATGGTGGGCAAATCGCCGCATTCGACGGAAGCTCTGCTTTCCTGGATCATCGCCTGCACGTTCCAGACCGCGGCTTTGACCACCGCGTTGCAATCCACCAAAGTCCTGGTGTGCTGGCCCGAATCGCTGACTTGGATATATTGCCGCAGCGCGCCGAGCAGTTGATTGAGGCGGGAAGCATGCTGTTCAATCGTCGCCAGCATCTTCGATTCCCTCGCGCCAAGATTGCCGTCTGTGATCTGAGCGAGCCACTGGGAATACGTGACCACGGTCCGAATGGGTTCTTGCAGGTCGTGACTGGCGGCCCAGGCGAACTGCCGTAGCGCTTCATTGGAGTAACGGAGGGCGGCCGTCCGCTCGGCGACTCTCTTTTCCAGCTCCAGATTCGTCTTTTGAATTCTGGCTTCCGCATCGGCCTGATCGGTCGCATCGCGGATCGCGGTGGTGATCAGCAGACCATCCGGCGTGTGGAACGAATTGCGGGTGATCTCAGCCGGAAACGGTGACCCATCGTCATGGTATGCGGTCAGCCTCTGCTCGGGCGTGGGCCGCGGCAGGGCGCGGTGAAACGAATCCGCATCGGGACATTCCCACGCGGGAAGCAGCGAATGAATGTCGCGGCCGATCAAGGCCTCGCGCGAACGCCCGAACAGGGTATCCGCGCGCGAATTCGCCAGCTCGACAGTCCCCGCCTGATTGGTGATCACCATCGCGTCCGGGGCCGCCTCCAGCACCGCGCGAAATCGCTGTTCCGTCCTCGCCAGTTCCTCCGCTTTGCGGCGGAGAAGCTGTTCCGACCGCTGGAGTTCGACAAACACGTTGACTTTACTTTGCAGGATCTCCGGAACAATGGGCTTGAACAGGAAGTCGACCGCGCCCAGGTTGTATCCACGGAAAAGCTGCTCGTCGCTGCGATACGCGGTCACAAACAAAATGGGCGTTTGCAGAGATTTTCTGCGCGCGCGAATCATCTCGGCGGTCTCGAATCCGTCCATGTGTGGCATGCGAACGTCAAGCAGAATCGCGGCGAAATCGTGCTCCAGGCACAGGCGTAAAGCGTCGGTTCCGGTCTGCGCGAGCATGAGTTCCTGGCGGAGTGGTTCGAGGATGGCCTGCAACGCCAGCAGGTTGTCCGGGTCGTCGTCGACCAGAAGAAGTTTGACCCTTCCGTTTTCTTCCGGAAGCGCCCTGGCCGACATGCTCACAGCGGTACCGTCTGGCATGGCTGTCATACCACCCTGACACCGGCTGGTTGGGTTGAGCCGGCTCTCGCGGAAACGCCGGCCGGCACGCCGATTCCCGCCATCCAGGTCCGCATTACGGAAAACAGATATGCCAGGTCGACAGGCTTAGCGACATAATCGGAAGCCCCCGCCTGGAGGCATTTCTCGCGATCGCCTTTCATGGCTTTGGCCGTCAGAGCGATGATCGGCAGCTGCCCCAGGCCCGGAAGCTTGCGAATGGCCCGAGTGGTCTCATATCCATCCATCTCCGGCATCATGATGTCCATCAGCACCAGATCCGTATCGGGATTCTTCTGCAGCAGGGCAATGCCGCTTCTGCCGGTTTCGGCGTGAATCACGTCGACGTTATGATGCTCCAGAGCGCTGGTCAAAGCGAAGATATTGCGGAGATCGTCGTCGATGATCAACACTTTCCGGCCGGATAAGTGCGAATCCACCTGGCGGACATTCGCCAGCACGCTCTGCTGAACCGCACTCAAGTTGTCTTCCTTGCGATGCAGAAGGACCACCGTCTCGTCGAGCAAACGCTCCAGCGATGGCGCATACCGGACGCTGCTGATCTTCGACAGCCGGTGCAAAGAGGCTGCCCGCGCGGGATCCAGCTGGGCGGGACCGAAGGTGATGACGGCCGGCACATCGGGCTGGGATTGAGCCTGGACTTTCTCGATGAACTGGATCCCCGCCACTTCCGAAACGGCCCAGTCTACGACGATGCCGTCCAGCCTTTTTTCACCGGATCCGCCGGCCGCAATGATCTCCAGGGCTTCGTCCATGGAGGTCGCTTCGGAAAACTCCAGATCGGGAGCTTCCAGAAACGTGACGATTTTCTTTCGCATTGGTTCTGAGCCGCCCAGCACCAGAATCCGTTTCGTCCCTGGCTGCATGGAACGCGCGACGGCGGGAATTACCCGATCCAGCGACCCCTCATCCGACGTCTTTTGCACGCACGTCGTGGCGCCGATCGTGTAGCCGTCCGTGTGAGTGTCCGTCAGCGAAAGAACATGAATCGGAATGTGGCGCGTAGACGGGTCATGCTTCAGATGGTCCAGGACCGTCCATCCGCTCATATCCGGCAACCGGACGTCGAGCGTGATGGCATTCGGCTTGAAGTTCCTGGCGAGGGCAAGCGCCGAGCTGCCGCGCAGGGCCACCAGTACCTTGAGCCCCTGGCCCCGCGCTCGTTCCATGAGGATCCCGGCAAAGGTCGGATCGTCCTCGACAATGAGCAGCACGGAGTCGCCGGATTGAATGTTGTTGCGATCGTCATCCAGGCTGGCTTCATGATCTTCCAGCCAATTCGGCAAGGCGGCCACCCCGTGTTCAAACCTGTTGTCGATATCGCGCGCCATCCACACGCGCATCACCGAAAACAGAAGATCCAGGTCTACGGGCTTGGTGACGTAGTCTGAAGCGCCAGCCCGCAGGCATTTTTCGCGATCCCCCTTCATCGCCTTGGCGGTCAAGGCGACGATGGGAAGCTTCTGGAACGCCGGGATCTTGCGGATGGCCCGCATGGTTTCGTAGCCGTCCATTTCCGGCATCATGATGTCCATCAGCACGATATCCACGTCCGGCGTATTTTGCAGGAGCTCGATTCCCGCGCGTCCGTTTTCCGCATGCAGGGTCTTCAGCTCCCTTTGTTCCAAGACACTCGTCAGGGCGAAGATGTTTCGCAAGTCGTCGTCAATGACCAATACTTTTCTGCCGACCAGCATCGGATCGGTCTGCCGGATTTCCGCCAGCACGCGTTTCTGGTCTGGCAGGAGTTGCTCCTCGTCGCGATGCAGCAGAAGGACGGTTTCTTCAAGCAGGCGTTCGATAGTAGGAGCGTAACGAACCGGGCCAACCCGGGCGCAGTGATGAATCTCGGAGACCTGCTGGTCGGTGAGTTTTGGAATCCCCGACACCACGATCGCGGGCACTTGCAGCGCGGACCTTTGCTGTACCGATTCGATGAACTCAACTCCTTCGGCTTCGGGCACACAATCGAGGACGATGGCGTCCACGGGGCGGGAGTCGACGATCATCACCGCGGAAGTCAAATCGGGGACATGGACGATTTCCAGGTCGTCTCCAGTCAGCAGATTGGAGATGTCGGCGGCGCGCACCTCATTGTCGGCGACCAGAACCATGGTTTTGTTGCGCCGCTCCATGGAACGCTGGATCACGTCGAAGATCGCGTGCTGGGATTCCTGGCTTGCATCCTTGGGCATGCAGGTCATGGCGCCAAGTGCGAAGCCGCGCTTGTTGTTCTCGTGGCCGGAGAGAATATGTACCGGAATGTGAGCCGTGCGGGAGTCATGCTTAAGGCGGTCCAAAAGAGTCCATCCGCTCATGTCCGGGAGTCTGACATCCAGCGTGATGGCGCTGGGCTGGAATTCCCGCGCCAGCGAGATGGCGGTGGCGCCACGCAGCGCAACCACTACCTTCATTCCGCGGTTATGCGCCAGATCTACCATGATGCGCGCGAACGCGGCGTCATCCTCGACGATCAGAAGCACGCGGTCCTCGCGCGTTACAAGATTCCGGTCGTCATCCACCACCATCTCTTCCACCATCTCCACTGGTACTGTGTCGTCCGCGGGAGGCAGAATGAGATCCAGTGAGCCGGCCGGCCGCTCGCCGGCCTTGATGGCCAGAGCCACATCGCTCAGTTCGGATTTCGGAACGGCGGAAATATAGATCTGGGGGAGGTACAGCGTGAAGCTGCTGCCTTGGGCCACGATGCTCTGGAGGCGAATCTCGCCGCCCAGCAGGCGCGCTAGCTCGCGGCTGATCGAGAGACCCAGCCCGGTGCCGCCGTACTTTCGGCTGGTGGTGCCGTCCGCCTGCTGAAACGCTTCGAAGATGATGCGCTGCTTTTCTTGCGCGATCCCGATACCGGTATCGGTTACCGAAAATGCGATCACGCTCTTGGCGCGATTTAGCACCGGATGCGTCGGACTCCATCCCGTGAGAGCCGGCGCGATGTGGAGTTTCACCGAGCCTAGCTCCGTGAACTTGAGCGCGTTGGACAGCAGATTCTTGAGTACCTGCTGGAGGCGCTTCACGTCGGTCCGCATCACTTCAGAGGAAAGTTGGGGAGCGACTTCCACCGAGAAACCGATACATTTCCCGTCCGCCACGTGCCGGAACGTGCGCACGCAGTAGTCTTCCATCTCTTCGAAACGCACGCTGCCGACCTCGACGTCCATCTTGCCGGACTCGATCTTGGAGATATCCAGAATGTCGTTGATCAAAGCCAGCAAATCCGTGCCGGAGGAGTGAATTGTTTCGGCGAACTTGATCTGTTTGGAGCTGAGATTTCCTTCGGTGTTGTCCGCCAGCACGCGCGCCAGAATCAGCAGGTTGTTGAGGGGTGTGCGCAGCTCGTGAGACATGTTCGCCAGGAATTCGCTTTTGTATTTGGAGGTCAGAGCAAGCTGCTCGGCCTTTTCTTCCAGGGCTTCCTTGGCCTGTTCGATTTCGCGATTCTTGGCATCCACTTCCGTGTTCTGCTCGGCCAGCAGCTTGGCCTTTTCCTGCAACTGCGCATTGGTCTCCTGAAGCTCCTGGGCCAGAGCTTGGCTTTGCTGCAGGAGCTGCTCGGTGCGCATTGTTGCGGCGATGGTGTTCAGAACGATTCCGATACTTTCGGTGAGCTGATCGAGGAAGGCAATGTGAATATCAGAAAGCTGCTGGAAGGAGGCAAGCTCGACTACAGCCTTCACTTCGCCTTCGAACAGGACCGGCAGGACGACTACAGTCACCGGCGTGCCGGATCCCAGGCTGGATCGGATCTTCACGTAATTCTCCGGAACGTCGCGGACCAGAATACGCTGTTTCTCGCGTGCGCACTGGCCGACTAGACCCTGGCCCAGCTGGAATTGCACGGGGGCGTCATCCCGGTCGTCGAAGGCGTATCCGGCCATGAACTTCAAAGCCGTGCCGTCTTCGCTGCTTTCGGCGGTGTAGAAAGTGCCGCGCTGCGCGCTCACCAGCGGAGCCAGCTCGGACAACAACAGCTTGGCGACGGTCAGCAGATCGCGCTGGCCCTGCACCATGCGAGTGAACTTCGCAATGTTGGTCTTCAGCCAGTCCTGATCGGTATTCTTGCGGGTGGTCGCCGCCAGGTTCTCGATCATTTCGTTGAGATTGTCCTTCAGCGCCGCCACTTCACCCAGCGCTTCCACGGAAATGGAGCGGGTCAGATCGCCCTTGGTGACCGCCGTGGCGACCTCCGCGATCGCTCGGACCTGCGTGGTGAGATTTTGCGCCAGCTGATTGACGTTATCCGTCAGATCGCGCCAGATTCCCGCGGCGCCAGGCACGCGAGCCTGGCCGCCCAGCTTGCCTTCGATTCCGACCTCGCGGGCCACCGTGCTGACCTGATCGGCGAACGTCGCGAGCGTATCGATCATGCTGTTGATCGTGTCTGAGAGTTCGGCAATCTCGCCCAGCGCTTCGACGGTGAGCTTGCGTTTCAGATTACCATTGGCAACCGCCGTGACGACGCGCGCGATGCCGCGCACCTGCGTCGTCAGGTTGCCCGCCATGAAGTTGACGTTGTCCGTCAGGTCCTTCCAGGTACCGCTGACTCCCTTGACCTGCGCCTGCCCGCCGAGAACC
>Ga0134121_10004932_pt1 | contig 10882 bp, 7 predicted proteins | sample KB301_FD_96463 | JGI IMG/M metagenome (GOLD analysis project Ga0134121, IMG submission 96463) | Terrestrial soil microbial communities without Nitrogen fertilizer from Kellogg Biological Station, Michigan, USA - KB3-0-1 | ecosystem: Environmental > Terrestrial > Soil > Unclassified ...
CGGCGACCTCAAAATGATTGCCGGTTTTCGCGATAAGAGGGGTGGCCGTGGAGATCACGTCACGGAGCAAATCGTCGACGTTGAACGGCGCAATGCTGAGCGTCATCCGCCCGGCTTCGATCTTGGAAAAGTCGAGGACATCGTTGATGATCGCGAGTAACTGGCGTGCGGCGGCGATAACCTTGCCTAAATCCTCTGCCTGCGGGCTTCCGTCCTCTTGCGCATCTTCGTACAGCATCTCGCTGTAGCCGATGATGGCATTCAGCGGCGTCCGTAGCTCGTGACTCATATTCGCGACAAATGCGCTCTTGTTCCGGCTCGCATTCTCGGCCGCTTCTCTTGCGCTCTGGAGAAGGCGCTGGGTCTCCATGCGAGCCGTGGCGTCCCGCATGACGGCAATCAACCCCATGTTTTCGCCTGTCCGCAAGGGAGCCAACGATAGATCGACGACCAGCTTGCGGCCATCTTTGGCAGCAGCTTCGATTTCGCAGTTCACGCCGTTTTCATCTTCGTGGTTCGGGCTTGCCAACCGGTCCACGCATTCCTGGTAGACGGCTCCGCCGTTCGGTCCGATCAGATCCCTGACTCGAACTCCATTTACTTCGTTTTCGGCATAGCCGAAAAGCCGTTCCGCTCCAGGGTTCCAAAGCGTAATTGCGCCCACGTGGTCGATCGAGATGATCGCGTCGCTGGCCGATTGAGTTACGGCGCTGAACCGTTCGTAGGCGATCTGCAGCCGATCCAATCTGGCCGCGGCTTCATCGTGCCAATGAACGAGCGAATCCGTCATGTCATTGAAAGCTTCGGCAACGAGAACGGCTTCAGCGCTGCCTGCGATCGGTACCCGCCGACGCCAATTACCCGCTGCGATATCACGGGCCGCCAGGGCAAAATCACCCATGTGACTGGATACGCGCCGGCTGAAGACCACCATGCCTGCCACTGCCAACCCGAACGTCGCCATGGCGACCCAGGAAAGCGTGTTCCTCAAGTCCGAGATCAGCTGTGCAGTGGGTTGCCAGTCGTCCATGAGAAGCAATGATCCGGATTGCAATCCGCCGGTCGCCGGCAGGGGATAAATCCCTGCGACGAATTGCCGCGGTCCAACGGAAGTCAGGCCCGTCGGCGTCACAAAGGATTTTTCATGCCTTGCACTCAGCATTGCCTGAACGTGTGACCGCACTGCGGAATCAAGACTGCTGCTGACCACGCTTTCACTGGCCAGGAAGCTCACTTCGGTGCGCGTCATTTTCGCGAGTTCCAGTGCCAGTGCGTCGTCAATCGGATACGCCGCCGTCATCAGGCCCAGTTCTTCTTCAGCGAAGACCGCTGGTTGAGAGACGATTAGGTAGAGCTTGCCCTCAAGCGGGATGATGGAAAGCTTGGACGGATCGACGCCAGCCACGCCCCTCAAGTCCAGCGGCAGCTTGCCTGTGGGGCCCAGGGCTGCCTTTCCAAGCTGATGCCCGAGAACATCGGAAATGACACACGCTTCGGCCCGCAGCTCGGACCGATAATGCTCCGCCATCGCATCCATAGTGGGTTTGTCGGCACGGATCTCTGAGCTGTTCAGCATCGCAAGGAAGACCGGAAGCTCTGTGACCAGACGGAGTTGGGTGTGCACGAACGTGGAGCGATTGAGAAGCAACTGATCGAATGACGCCTTGGCGGATGCGATCTGCTCGTCCGCGGTGCGGAGTCCGTACCCGGATACCAATTCCACGGCGGCGAGCAGAACAGCGGCAAGACAGAAGCCGCTAACCGTTACGCCCGCAACGAGGACCCGCGCTTCGAGCCTGCGATGCCAGGGGACGTAGATCCTTTGGCGGGTTTCACTCATGGCGTTCCACGTTATCGGCCTGAAGGACGGGGTTCTTTAGTGTGAAGAATCAACACTGGCTTCGATTTGCGTCAAGCCCCACTCCAGGGTTATTTAGGAGCGGCTTCACCCTCGCAGCTTCGATGTCGTCACGAACGCTCGGTCAGAAGAGATTGTTCTGCCGGGCACCAGCGCGTTTCCTCGCGACGAAATCCTCCGCGCGGGCTTTGCTGTCGGCCTGCTTCTCCAAAGTCCGCTGTCCTGCGACTCGATGCCAACCCGCAGCTTCGACCCACTTTCCGTTGGAACGAGCGTGTTGCGCCATCGCAGCGGCATGGTGTTTTTCGTCGCCGACAGCATTCCACAAAATCGCTGCATCCATCCATCGCTGCTCCAGCTGGCATTGCAAAGCGCGAGCTCTTGTCGCCCATTCCGCGGATCCGGCGGACTCGAATGCGGCGATAGCTCTTTGGGGATTGCCGGCCCGCAGCAGGGCGACTCCACGTTCCATGGGATCCTCGATGGTTTCAATGGCTTTGGAACTCGCCGCCTCTGCGAGCTCTACTCGCTCCAGGCGGCGCCACAGTGCAGCGGCTTTGGTCCATGAGTTGCGCTGCTCGGCGAGATGCGCCTGGCACTCGAGGAGCAAATCCTCCAGTTGGTCGCTCTCGTCGAGAAGCTGGCGGTCGGACTTATCGGAGAGATACCACTTCGTGCTGTTGAGCCGCTTCTCTACGACCACACGGCGCCGCTTCGCGAGGCTCATGGCAGCTCGAAAATTTCCACGTTCGATCAGGCCGCGAACGGCCTCACCTTGAGGTTGGCGTACATCGGCGCGCTCGACCGCGTGCCTGTCGATCGCCTCCTGATAACCGGCCTTCCTATAGAGTTGCATGGCGCGGTCGGACTGCCCGAGCCGGTCGTAAAGTTTTGCCGCTTTGACAGCGTCTCCCGCGGCTTCAAGTGCGAGCGCCTTGCATTCCTGTGCCCTGTTGCGATCGCCTGCGCGCTGGTAAGCCGATGCGGCCTTGCTCCAGTCTTTCGCATGCTCATGATGGTGGGCCATGGCGAGTGCTGCGGCGCGCTTGTCCTGTGCCTTGCGGCTGCATCTCGCGGCGTTTTTGAATTCTTTCAATGCGAACCAGCACTCCCCGGCGTGCTTCCAGTTCTGCTGCGCTTCTGAGGTTTCGGCTTCAAGCTTGAGCGCGAGGTTCTTGTTTCCTGCGCGCTTATGACAGCGCGCGGCTTCCGCGGCATTACCGGCGGCGTGCCAACGCTGAGCTGCCTCGGTCCAGCGTCCGGCTTTTTCGAGAAGTAGCAGTTCGATACGCGCGGCATCATCCTGCCGAGCCAGTTGCTGGTAGACCGCGAGTGCTTCCGCAAGGCGTCCCAGTTTCTCGAACAGAAGGCCTGTCCGATCCGGAATGCCCGCCTGTTGCCACAACGAAAGCGCCTCCAGCCACTTTTCCTGAGATTCTGCATGCACTGCCAGCGCAGCGGCCTCACGATCGGCCATTCCCGACCGGCGATAACACTCGGCGGCCTGACGGTAACGTCGGCGGTCGAAATAGTACTGGCCCTCTCTTTCCCACTCTTTCGCCGACGCAGAGTCGCGGAACAGCCGTCCGAGAGTTTCAACGGAGTCGACGTCAACGCGGCCGCGGAGAGTGCGGCTATTCCAGAAGAGATGCGCTTCTGGGCCTTCGTAAATGGCGAGGTGCCGGCGGGCCCGCGTCGCAGCCACATATAGATGCTGAAGGAACTGCTTGAACCGCGCGTCGTGATTCATGCCGGAAGATCCCCGCATGAATCGATCGACGGTGCTGCTGGAAGATGAAATCAGTTTCCAGAGTACGACAGTATCGAATTCCAGCCCTTTTGCCTCGCGAACGTGAAAGATTCGCGTCGTCTGGAGCGCGGAGTTAAGACGCCGGCCCTCTTCATCGTCGAGCACGAGGATCGCACAGCGAGGGCCAAACCCTCGAATCGCTTCAAGGACCTGCTTTTCATGCGCGGCGATCTGAATGGGCGTTCCCCCTTCGACGACGGCATCTTCCGGGCCATCATCTTCATAGCGTCCGAAGATCTCCTGCTTCAAGGTAAGAATCGCGTTGGCAAGGTCGACCAGCGGTCGCACGCTGCGGCAGTTGCGGCGAAGGCGCCTCGGTTTGGGAACGCTCGTCGCGCCTGCGGCTTTGACAATTGCCTGGCGCGCCTCGGCCCATCGGAAACCTGTCGGATTGACGATCTGCTGGGTGTCGCCCGTCAACATGAGGCCGCCAAGACCTGTGTTTGCGGACAGGGAAAGGACGAAGGCGATTTCCAGTTCAGTCAAATCCTGGACTTCATCGCAGACAATCGTGTCGTACTTTCCACCGCGCCCATGCCGGGATTCGCGAAATGCGGCACGGCACAAGTCAATCTGATCCGCCCGTCCATTCGACGCCAGCCATTGTTGATAACGCTGGCCGATTGTAAAGATCTCCGGACGGTCGTTGGCGAACAGAGGTGCACGTTTTCTTCCCAGGTCATAGTAGTCGCGTTCGTCGAGCATGGCCTTGCCGAGGTTCAGGCAGGCGCCTTTCAAAATGCTGCGGATCTCCTCCCATACAAGCGAAGCGTCCGCGTTCGGTGCGCTGTGCTTGAGCCACGCCGCGAAGGTTTCCAGAGTCACAAGCGGGTCTTCGGGCTGACGGGAAGGGACGAGCTTTCGATACAGCTCCGAAAACGTGAAGAATTGCGGCGGCGCGTGATCGGGGTCGCCGCCGCGAGCGAGAGTGATATCGCGATACAGGCGCTTCGCATAGTCAACGAGCCATGGGCTGTATGAAATGTAGAGGAGGCGACCCGTATCCATTTGCCGCCGCGCCTCGACCAACCGATGAATCGCAATCGTCGTTTTCCCGCTGCCGGCGCCGCCGGCGAGCAGGAGGGGACCCGGAGCACGAAGGATCTCATACTGGTCGCGCATGAGCTTCAATTCGAGCTCTCCTTCGGCGCGATCGATCATTCGTTGAAATTCGGCTTCTTCGGCGAGCAGAAACTCGGGGGCCAGATACCAGCGGACGCCGCCTTGAATGCCCTCGATCGGGCGCGGCTCGTAGCGGTCTTCGGGGAGAAGGAACTGCAGAAGCGTGTCGTCTGGTCCTGCCGCGATTTCGTCGAAACCTGCGGCGGGATGCGGTGGGGGCTCCGTGATATTGAAGGATTCGAGTGCAGCAAAATCAAGAAACTCGGCTTCGGGAACCAGATTTCGGCGCGCTCGGCGCGTCACGCCGTCGTGATGAACGACATCCCAGATTTGAAGATGCGTCGTCAGCCGCGAAGGATCATCTCGATCTGCGGCACGGATTGCCGTAAACAGCAGCCTGTCGCCCGCATTGATGCGCGCTTCGAACACCGCCCGTCCCACGCCGGCCAGACGCTTCACTTGAGTGCCGCCGCCCCAGTGACCATCGCGCAGCCGAAGTATTGTCTTCTGAAGGCGTGCCCGTAAAGCCTTTGGGCTTTCCCGCAAAACCCGGTAAAACTCGGGATGAATCAGAATCGGATACATGGCTTGAGACCGAGATTCTACTAGCTGGCGAGACAACTCGGGTCCAGGAAGATTTCAGGAGAAGCGAATGGATCGGAATGCTGTAGAAATCGGCATTGAAACGCCTCAGCTATCATGCGCAGGCGCCCATTGCGGCGCGCATATTTAGTGAGCAGACCGCATAAAGGGGGAGGCGGAGAGTAACAAGCAACCGAGAGAAATCGTCAATCGAATAAGGAGTTTCCCGGCCGCGGCCTCATGGAGAGCCTGCCTGGCGAAACTCCATTCACGCACTTCCCAGCGAATTGGCATTCTGTTTGCATTCTTATTTCACAGGTGCTCTGAAATGAACGACCCGGACTTGGGTCTGAAGCTTTGCGGGACAGAAGCGCTTGATGACACCGCCGGGCGCGCGCAACTGCACCATTAAGGCGCTGGGAAAGGAGACGGATGTCGGCAGCACGAGCTTGTCTTGTCGCAGCAGCAACACTGATGCTGAACGGGTGCCTTGGCCGCCGCGATACTCCGGTGCCGGCTCCAAGCGCTGCAGTTCCCCGGCCGGAGCCTGTCGCTCCGGCTGGGGCTCCGCCTTCGCAACCGCCACCTGGGGCGGCGTCGGCGCCACGCACCGCGATCCCGGACGCGCAGGCGCGCAGCCAGCCTGCCCCGCCCGCTGTGAAAACACCCGCACCTATTGCAAGAGGGACGCAGCCAGCGGCGCCGCCGCCTGTATCGACCGCGAGAGCGCCAAAACCAACGTCGTCGCCCGCGCCTGTTGCGCGCCTTCCGCAACCTGTCGCTCCGCCCGCAAAGGCGTCGTCCCTGGATCTGACCGGGCTAACGCAACAACTCAAGGAAACCAAGGCTATTGGTCTCTTCACCAAGATCGCTCTGAAGAACCAGGTCGACGACCTGCTGGGCCAGTTTCGCCAGCACTACCAAGGTAAAGCCAAGGTCGACATTGCAGAGTTGCGACGCTCTTACAACCTTCTGATGATGAAGGTGCTATCGCTGGTGCAGGACAAGGATCAGAAGCTGGCGTCTGCTATCGCGTCCTCGCGCGATGCGATATGGGACTTACTGGCAGACCCGAAGAAATTTGCAGACCTCAAAGTCTGAAGAGAAGAAACCATGAACAAACACACCGTGGCACTAATCCCATCGCTTTTCCTGGCGGCGTTCTTTGCCGTGGGGTCGTTTGCTGCCGACGACGAAGCACTCAAGAAGGATCTTACGGCAGTGATCGCGCTTCAAGGATTGCCGTGCGGTCAGGTCGTCACCGTCAAAACCCAGACCGAAAACGACTACGCTGTAACGTGCAAAGACCAAAACAAGTATCGCGTCTACTTGAACGCTGCAGGTCGGGTGGTTGTTGAGAAGCGAAAGTAGCCCGACATTGCCCGCTATTGCCCGCACTCCGGAATCGAGCTTCCTTATGGATGCGCAATACCGGCGTGGGCCGGCTAGAGTTTGAGGTAGGTCGGCTCAATTCGATGGTTCCCACGCCACTGCGATCGGATGTCGTAGAGGTCCTCCTGTTTGAAAAAAAGCGGAGAGGGTTCTCACGGCTCGCCAATGGGGCTTCAGAACATTCAACTTCCCGGAAGATCGTCTCGTAATTCAGCGCTCTTCGAGAACTCTTCGAGCGATCGGTTGGGATATCGTGCTCGTTTGTCTTCTTGTTCGACGGCAGGATTCGTTGGTCGGGTTATACTCTGCCCTGTGTTTTGGAAAACTCCATGAACTTGATCCGCGCCGGATGCCTGTTGGCGTTGACCGCTGTCGCTCAAAGTCCGAATGTCCCAGCTTCGCAGCCCCGTGGAGCGAAGACCCCTGCTCAAATTGAATTCGTGAAGATCGCTCCGGGCGAATTCGTCATGGGCTGCGCGGAGGGCGATAAGGATTGCCTCGAAGATGAAGTCCCGCGCCATAGAGTGCGACTGACCAGGGGCTTCGAACTTGGCAAGTACGAGGTCACTCAAGCGCAGTGGGACGCCGTAATGGGGCCCGATTCCGACCCCAGCGACACCAGAGGCCCGAACAATCCAGTGGACAGCGTGAACAAGGACGAAATCCACGCGTTTCTCGATAAACTCAACGCGCGAAACGACGGCTACAAGTATCGGCTGCCTACTGAAGCGGAGTGGGAATACGCGGCCGGTGCGGGCGCTCCCCCCATCCCACGGGCTTTCCTGGGCGACTACGCCTGGTTCGCCGATAACTCTGACGACGAGTCGCATCCGGTGGGCCTGAAAAAGCCGAACGCCTGGGGTCTTTATGACATGTTTGGCAATGTACGAGAGTGGGTCGACGACCGAGCGGCCTACTATGACTTTAGACCGCTGCCTGAGCTCAGCCTGGACCCCAAGGGGCCGCCGCCCGGCAATGCGGGCGGTGGTGGCGGTGCAGGCGGAGCGGGCCGTGGTGGCCCAGCGCCACCAAAGGGTTTCGACGCGAGAGGGCGGCTCCTGATCAACGGCGGCGGAGCCGAAGGGCTCCCGCTTTTCCGCGGCGGCGGTTGGGATAATTTTGCCCCCTACCTGCGCCTGTCTTCGCGCTACTACTACTATGGTACGGATTTGAAGGTCGGCGATATCGGGTTCCGGGTGGTACGGGAAGCACCATAAAATTTTCCGGAGGATCCTCATGAAGAAACGACGATTGCTTTGCTCGGTCGGTGCGTGCTTGCTGTGCGCCTGGATTCCGGCGTTCGCCCATCACTCCTTCCAGGCCGAGTACGACGATGAGAAGCCCATAACCTTGACCGGAGTGGTGACGAAGATCTCGGCTGACAATCCGCACGGCTGGATTTATATGGATGTGACAAACGCTGCAGGCAGGATTATCCACTGGGCTGTCGAACTGCCTCCGCCGAACGTTCTCCAACGTAACGGCCTAAACACCTCGGTATACAAAGCCATGGTGGATGGCCATGAACAGATCAAGGTGACGGCGTTTCAGGCCAAGGATGGATCCAAGCACGCATGGGCTGCCGGCATGACACGCGGCGATGGCAAGACGGTCATCACGCTGGGCGGCCTTCCCTCGCAACCTTACAGCGCCAAGCCGAACGGCGACCGCAAAGTCCAGCAATAGGGTTCGGTGGCGAAAAGCGCTTCTGCTCACAATTCGTCAATTTGCCGCAAATCTTAGTTCCGATGAGATAAACCCGCGGTTGCCAAAAACTTCAAGGCGACTGCCCGACCTACCTCTCAGTTCGACGTCGGCTTCTCGGCGTGTTCGATGACCCAAGTTTCCACAAGACCCGTTCCAGCCTCCAGCTCTAGTCCGAGTTCCTGAAGCACCGATTGAATCGAGGGCTTCGTCGCTGCGTCGCGGTAGTAGTAGCTGAGCGTGCCGCCCAGCCGCTGCCTCTACACAGCTCCGGTTGGCTTCGTCCCACCGTTATGATAGTGAGCGAGGAATTCGTGAACGGCTGGTGCAGCTGGCGCTCATTTATGCCGGCATACCGGGAGTTGAGATGGGTCGGCAAAGCGTTCGGCGTTTTTTGCGCGCTCTATCGTTTTCAAAACGGGGACAGTGGGGAATTCAGACGCCTTTAACCGACGGTGAACTCACTCAAAGAGGCTCCCTGGAAGTTCGCTCTGTCGTATGATCGAGAGAAGAGTTCCTACCCGCAGCTCGGGATGATCCGGAACTGGCACAGCAACTCCGCTTCGAAACCGAGAAGTAGCCATGTTATCGCACACAACATTATTGCCAAGTGCCGCACCGTATAAGATGAACTCAGGGAGATTTTGGATCTCGCCAGAGTTGCCCTCCATCCTTCCAGCACGGTTGCCCCTTGAAACCGAATCGAATGTGGCGCACAGAGTGGGACGATGAAGGCGCCTTACGCGAAAAAGTGGCAGAAGGAAACAGACAAGTTGAGGAAGATTGTGCTCGACTGCGACCTGACCGAGGAGTTGAAATGGGGCAAGCCCTGCTTCACCTACCAGAAAAAGAACGTGGCGATCGTCATCCCGCTAAAGGACGCGTGCGCGCTCTCGTTCTTCAAAGGCGCCTTGCTAAAGGACCCAAAGCACATCCTCCAAAAGATCGGGGAGCATGCGCAGGCGGGCCGCTGGATTAAATTCACCTCTCCCAAAGAAATTTCGGCACTGCAGCCGACTCTAAGGAATTACATCTACGAAGCCATCCAGGTCGAGGAGTCTGGAAAGAAGGTTCCCCTGAAGAAGGCTTCGGAGTATGTGGTTCCCGAGGAGTTGCAAGTCAGGTTGAATGCGGCTCCAGAGCTGAAGGCGGCGTTCGAAGCCCTAACGCCGGGACGGAGGAAGTCGTACATCTTTCATGTCTCAGGGGCGAAGCAGGCGAAGACGCGGGCAGTCCGGGCGGAGAAGTGTGTGCCAATGATCTTAAGCGGCCGGGGGTTCAACGAGCTCACAAATTGAGCCTTCTGCCACTTGACATTTGCGCCAAACCAAATGCGGCCTCGATGTTCAATGCCGCTCCAGGCGTCCGGCTTCTCATTATCAGGAGCATCCCGCATAGAACGGTCGGAACTCACGATGGGGCGAAATGTTATGACCGATCGCCCCCTCCCCGCACCCTACTCGTCTTCTTGCATCTATATCGAACATGGATGTAGTATGCCGAACATGGTCAACGAGTACTTGCCTCTGAATCACGCTGACTTTCACATCATGCTTGCGCTGGGTGATGAGGACCGTCATGGCTACGCCATCATGCTCCACGTCGAAGAGTTGACCGGAGGCGGTGTGAAGCTCGGACCTGGCACGCTCTATACGTCGATCAAGCGGATGCTTGCTGCGGGAATGATCGAAGAGTCAGGTACGCGTCCGGACCCGGAGATGGACGATCAGCGTCGGCGTTACTACAAGCTCACAAAGCTGGGCCGCAAGGTTCTTGCGGCAGAAGTTCAACGGATGGAAAGGATGCTTCGACACGCGCGAACCAAGCGCGTCGTGAAGCACGCGTGAGGCTGATGAGTTCATCAGAACAGAAAACTCTCGATCTCTCGATTAAGGCGTATAAACAGCTGCTTCGCGCTTACCCGAAGACCTTCCTGAATGAATTCGGCGACTCGCTCGTTCAGGTGTTCGGCGACCTTGCCAGGCGTTCGCTTGCTACGGGTGGAGTTCTCCGTCTTGCAGTGCTTTGGATGAGGATTCTTCCGGACCTTGGCGTCTCGGCGATTCGCGAACATCTTGGAGGCGCTGCCTGGCTTGTTCCGGCATACTTTCGGATTCGATGGATCCTCGCCTGCGCGCTGGGATTCGGCCTCAGGGAGTTTCTAAGAGGCAAATCGGTCGGGTACGGCGCACGGTTGCTGGTGATGGCGTTGGTGCTTGGAGCTCTTCAATCCGCATTCGCCTTGAGGCGCCCGTTGGGAGATGTCCTCCGCTGGACCGCCGCAACGGCTGCCGGGACGTTTATGCTCGCCACACCGTTTCGAATTCTGATGGATGGCTTTCCGCCATATCGATTGTCTTTTGTGCATGAGATTCTCTTTGGGATTCTCAGCGGTGCAGGTGTCGGACTCCTTC
>Ga0134121_10004934_pt1 | contig 10881 bp, 13 predicted proteins | sample KB301_FD_96463 | JGI IMG/M metagenome (GOLD analysis project Ga0134121, IMG submission 96463) | Terrestrial soil microbial communities without Nitrogen fertilizer from Kellogg Biological Station, Michigan, USA - KB3-0-1 | ecosystem: Environmental > Terrestrial > Soil > Unclassified ...
ATAGCAATGCGCGGACAGAATCGGCTGAACATCCTTGACGAAGACCACCTTTCGGTGCACGGGCGGCGGCAGTTTCGAGACGTCAATCCCGGCCGCGTTCGCGCAAAGGCACGCCAGCACGTTCGCAAACAACAGCGCGGACAGGTTGCGTTTGTTCAACGAAGGAGGATCAACAATCATTTTCAAATCTTGCGCAGAGTGTTCCGTCGCGCCCGGGGCGGAATCGTTTCGACGGCTGCGAGCCAAAACGCATTCACCGATGATGGAGGATAGTGCGTCCGCCACGCCGGAACAAGGACAAGAAACGACATGCCCTCGGCCAGACTTGCGTTTGGCCGCGGCGTAAGGCAAGAAAAGAGGAGTCGGCATGAATTTGGGACCTACGAAACGAATGGCTCTGGTGGCTGCGGGCGTGCTGGCGCTCGATCAGTTGACCAAACTCGCCGTGCTCAGGTACCTGGGCTACGCACAGGAAAGAGTGGTCCTCGAAGGATTCTTCAAGTTTGTGCACTGGGGCAACACCGGCGCGGCCTGGAGCCTGTTCAACCAGTTCGCCGGAAGCAATCAGATGCTCGCCGTCTTCGCCCTCGTCGCCTTGCTGGTTCTTTTTCTCACCCGGCACCACTTCGACTCACACACTCTGTTGGGCCAGCTTTCGCTCGGCCTGATTTTTGGCGGCATCGCCGGCAATCTCCTGGATCGCTTCCGTCTTGGGCACGTGGTGGATTTCCTCTATTTCTACGTCACGCGTCGCGGCGGCGGCGAGATCGGGTTTCCAGCGTTCAACGTCGCCGACAGCGCCATCTGCAGCGGCGTTGCTTTGCTTTTCCTGTTGTCGTGGCAAAAGGATCAAGCCACGACAACGGTGAAGGCGCCCGCCAGGCCAGGCTGAAAAGCACCGGCGGCTGATGCGCAACGCGTCCCCAGGCACCGCGCCAGTTTTCATCGCAGGCCCGACCGCCGTTGGAAAATCGGCGGTGGCAATCGCGCTCGCGGAGCGCGTCGGTGGTGAAATCATCTCCGTCGATTCCATGCAGGTCTATCGCGGACTCGACATCGGCACAGCGAAGCCGTCAACCGAGGACCAGCGGCGCGTCCGGCATCACCTGATTGATGTGGTGGAAGTGGGCGAACCGTTCGATGCCGCGCAATTCGTCCGCCTTGCGCGAATGGCGGTCGCGGACATTCAACGGCGCGGCCGTGTGCCGATTCTTTGCGGCGGCACGGGACTTTATTTCAAGGCGTATCTTGAAGGGCTGGGGGAAGCGCCCGGCGCGGACGCCGCGGTCCGTGCGGAACTCGAAGCCACGCCGCTTCCTGAATTACTGCGCGAACTTGAGGCGCGCGACCGGCCCACCTTCGACAGAATTGACCGCGGGAATCCTCGTCGCGTCATTCGCGCGCTCGAAGTCATTCGCCTCACCGGCAAACCATTCTCCGGCCAGCGCGCGCTTTGGAATGCGGAGCAGGAGGCGCGAGGCGACAACGCTTTTTTCTTCCTGACGCGCTCCAGCGAGGATCTGCGCGTCCGTATCGACGCACGAGTGGACGAGATGTTTGCGCGCGGTCTGGTGCAGGAAACGGAGCAATTGCTCCGGCGCGGACTTGCTGAAAACAAAACGGCGATGCAGGCGATCGGCTACCGGCAGGTCGCCGAACATTTGCGCGGAGAACGCCCGCTTCAGGAGACGATTGCCTTGGTGAGAATCCGCACGCGCCAGTTTGCCAAACGGCAGATGACGTGGTTCCGGCGGCAGTTCAGTCTGGAGTGGCTGAAAATGGAGCCGGACGCCGGCGCCGGAGAAGTCGGTGCTGAATTGGCCGGGCGATTTGTGAAACAGGGACTTTAACTATCCGTGAAACGTGATATGGTGTTCGCCGTTGCCATTTAGAAGTTGAAAGCGCTCATACCGACATCGAATCAGCGGACCGAACGGGTTTTTCTCATTGGAGCCGAATTCAAGTCGCGCTCGGCGTGGGAGGTTCGCGATTCCCTCGATGAACTGACCGAACTCGCCGTCACCGCCGGAGCTGAAGTCGTTGGAGACGGAACACAGCGGCTGAACAGCCCCGTGTCCGGCACGTTCATCGGCAGCGGCAAAGCGGACGAATTCGCAAAACAGTGCAGGCGCCAGGACGTGGACACGGTGATTTTCGACGACGACCTGTCGCCCGCGCAAAGCCGGAATCTGGAGAAAGTTTTCGAGTGCAAGGTGCTCGACCGGACCGTGCTGATTCTTGACATTTTCGCGCGGCGCGCCCGCACGCGCGAGGGCAAGTTGCAGGTCGAACTCGCCCAGTTGCAGCATTTGTTGCCGAGGCTGACGCGTTACTGGACGCACTTGTCACGCCAGACGGGCGGCATCGGGATGCGCGGCGGTGAAGGCGAATCACAGCTCGAATCCGATCGCCGGCGCGTGCAGGAGCGCATCGACAAAATCCGCATCGAGCTGGAGCAGGTGCGGCGGCAACGGGCGACACAGCGGTCGGGCCGGCAACGGCATCTCTGGCCGCTGGCGTCCATCGTCGGTTACACCAACGCCGGCAAATCCACGCTGCTCAACGCGCTCACGGGCGCCGAAGCGCTCGCGGAGGACAAGCTGTTCGCCACGCTCGATCCCACGACGCGGCGCCTGCAACTGCCGACCAACCAGAATGTCCTGCTCACCGACACGGTCGGGTTCATCCGCAAACTTCCGCACCGGCTCGTCGAGGCCTTCAAAGCAACGCTCGAAGAAGTCGTGCAGGCCGATCTGTTGTTGCATGTCGTGGATGCCAGCCATCCGCTGGCCGGAGAACAGATCCGCGCGGTGAACACCGTGCTGGAGGAAATCGGGGCCGCTGGCAAGCCGACGTTGATGGTCTTCAACAAGACCGACCGGCTGGGGAACGGTGAGGCGGTGGCGCGGTTTCAGGAACAGTTTCCCAACGGCGTGGCCGTGTCCGCAACTACGCGCCGGGGTTTTCCCGCGCTGCTGGCGGAATTGGGCAGCCAACTGCGGCCGGCACGCGAATTTCTTGAACTGAAGGTCCCACACACCGAGGCGGCTGTGATTGCGCGGTTGCACGCGGTGGGCCAGGTGGTCGAGCGCGACTACAACGGGAGAACCGCCCGCTTCAAGGCGCGCATCCCGCCGCACCTGCAGGCTGAATTCGCGCCGTTCATCGTGCGGAATCTGAAGGCGGCGTGAAACACGGCAGCCTGCACCCGACGAATCAGAGGGCGTATTTTCCGGGGCAACGAATGGATTTCCTGTCTTTGCATTCAGGCTTGCTCCTGATGTCGCACCAGTATTCCTCGCGCACATCGTCATCAATCTCAACTGTCCCCGGATACAGACGGTCACCTCCCGCTTTCTTGCACCCGGAAATCCAGTAAGCCTCGCCTGTCGCTTCATCGCGGTAGTTCGACTTGAACCCACCTCCCGTGATTCGCCGGAAGACCTTGTCGCGATAGAAAATTGTTCGGCCGGTTTTGTTAAAGGCGACGCGGCCGATGCGGGCCAGTCCGCTCAACTCGCCGGCTTTGCGTTCGATATACATTATCCTTGTCCGTTTCACGTGCTCACGGGATATCGGGCAATAAACTCTCCGCATACTCCAAGCATTCAATTCATTCAAGCAAAACGCCCTTAAAAGAATCAGGCGAAATGGCGGCGCATGCGTGAAACGTTCGAGGGCTTGTCCTGAAGAAGATGTGCACGAAAGGGAGCCAGATCGCCGTCGCGAGGCAAAGGGAAACGACGCCGACAAACAATTGTTTTGGCCGGCTCATGAAAAATCCTCCCGTGACTCCGGGTTCAAAGGCCCCGGCGCAACCGGATTCAAATGCGTCAGCGCGTAAAGCATGGCGTAGGCGAGAAACAGAAACGCGGCGAAGAGCGCCGGGAACAAGGCCTCACGCCGGTGCGCGAGCATCTGCACCAGCCACTCGCCAACGTCCCGAGTGAAGTCGAAGGGGTTGATCAGCGGGTCCCAACTGTTCCAACGGAGGAAGCGACCGACATAGATGCCGAGGCTTCCCAGACCCGCGGATACACCGACAAACAGCCAACCCGCGACGCGTCCCATGCGCCGGACAACAAGCGATTGCATCAGGTAGAGCGAAAGGAAGCCCAGCACAAGGCCGGTGACGGCGAACAGAGCGATCAGCACCAGGTCGGTCCAGACGGTTGCGCGGTGCCGGGCCGTCAAATGAATCAGGTCGGTGAAAATGTAAGGCGCATTGGGGAAGAACAGGAGCCAACCTGCGGCCCACGCGGCAAGCTTCCAGGGTCGGGTCTTCCCCGGTTCCTGGCCGCAGGCTTTCAGCGCGAACAGGAGCGGCAGCCACGCGAGAAACAGGTTCCAGATGAGATATACGGAAGTCAACCTCCCGGTCCACAGGATGCGGGTGACGACGAGAGTCCCGGCGAAGGCCGATGTGACGAACAGCGCGATCAACGGAACGGCGAGCCGCCTTTGCGAGATGGTTCGAAGAATATTCATGTTGCCTGGGAGTGTCGGGTTTGAGCGGCGTCGAACCGGGGCGACGGTTCTTCGACGGGGGCAAGTTCAAGGGCCCAGCGGCGGCAGAACCAGAGCGGAATCGCTCTGAACACGCCGAACGAGCAGTCAATCAATCGCCACCAAAGCGGGATGCCTCGCATCGCGCCAAAAATCAGCGCGTAAGGTATGACCAGAGCGCAGGCGATCAAGCCGAAGTCGAACAGCCAAACGTTCCGCGCCGGCTCGCGCAAGGCGCCGATAAACGCAATGGCGATCACAAAATGTCCGAACGCCAGCCAATCGGTTCCGTAAAAGAGAAACGGATGGCGCCGACGCGTCTTAACCAGAGCGTCGCCCGCTTTCACAAGCCAAATCTCCCAGGCCGCGGCTTCAACGTCTGCCGACGCTGCGGTGATTCGTTCCGCGCCCGTGACGCGCACGAGCCAACTCACTTCGCTCTCCAACGGAATTGCTGTCGCACCGCTGAGCATCAGTCCGACAATGAAAAGCAAGGTCAGCCGCCTGACGCGATGGCGCAACGCCTGTGACTGGTCGGTTTTCATTGTGTTTTACCGCGCCAGATCCGCCAGACGGTTTCCAGCGAAGGCATAGCCATGAGGATGAGAGCGGCGCAAAACAGCAACGAGTTGAACTCGACCGGCAGCAGGGTTCGCAAGGCTTCGGTTCCCCGGTCGGCCACCCGGATCGCGTCCGCCATGAACGCGAAGAGGGCAAGCGCGATTCCAAGGCAGGCAAGCGCGGCCACTTTGAAGCGCTGCCGCGCAGGAGGGCTCTCAAACTGTGTGACGAGCGTTCCCCAAAGGATCATCAGGAGCGCGATGGAAGCGGGCGCCCAGACCGGTCCCCACCATGGCAGCGGGATCAGGAAGAGGATGTCCCAGTCCAACAGCGATTTCGGCCAGCCGGTCATCACCCGCAGGAATACGTAGTAAAAAATGTCCCAGATACCGAAAGCGATGAGCGAATAGCCAAGGCGGCTGCGCCACGAAGCGCCCGCCAGCCAGCCGACGGTCAACAACATCACCAGCGTGGCGATCTCCCTGACGAGTTCCGCTTCACCGAGACCCGTGGAAATCGGCAGCGGATTGGCCTGATACGGGTTAATTCGATCCACCAGCGTGCGGAGATAATAAACCACCGCCGCCTCGACCCACGCCATCGCGACGGCGTAAGCGGCGACAACGAACCAGCGAGATCGGTCGGGACTATTTCGACTCATGGCTCGTCCTGGACGCGATCCAGTCCAACAACAAAAAACAGGGAACGATGAAGGGAAACACGCCGTAGAGCGTGTCGCTGACTGAATGCGATTTGCGATCGATGGCGAAAAACACCTGGACGCAAAATACGAGCACGCTCAGGGCGATGATGACTCCCTGCCAGGACACCGGCCGGTAGAACCAGCCCCAACGTTTGAACCAGGTCGTTTTCATATTGCTTTCCATTTTTGCTTTGTTTGGTTCCGCATTCCGTCGTTGCTCTTTGTCACCGCGCGATAATTTGGAAATTTTCCACAAAGGCGTAGGCCACGAGAAGCAGCATCAGTCCCCCGGCGAGCACCAGGCAGAGCAGATGACTAAACAGGCGCTTGACCGACAGCGCGATCACGAACTCCTCGTTCACGACGTCCGCTGACAAATGAAAAATCCGCCAGGCATTCAACGCGAACGCGACCAGTGGTCCACCCAGCACGACCAAGGGCGACAAAAGGAGTCGAGTCGCGGTGTGGCCCATTAACGATTCGAGCAGGTGATTCGCCGCGTCGATACGGAAGGCGACTAACAGGATCCCCGAGGTTGCCAGGAACAGGGCGGGTAACAGGAGGATCGCGCTGATGATGGCTATAGTTTTTCCTTTGGAGTTCATGGCGTTCCTTTCAGGCGGAGGTCACGGGTTGTTTGCGGGGTTGATAGGCCGGATAGCGCACGCGGAGGAGCGGCTCGACAGTCCGGCAAAGAGCAGCGACGAAGCGCCTTATTTCGCAGCGCACTTCGTGGTAATACTCCGCGCGCGAGCCACCAATGGCGGTCAGGCACGGACCGTGGCTTGACCATAACACGGTCGCGGCCGTGAAGCCGCAGAACCAGAACTGCGCCTGCCATAGCGCGCCGACGAAACCGAGCGGCGAACGGCCGGCGGCCGCCAGCCGTTCGCGATGGAAGGCAACATGTCCGGCCTCGTCGCGCAGGATCAAGGCGCACATGTCGGCCAGCGGCACGTCCGGCGAGTGTCGGCGCAGCACGCGATAGTAAGCGGTGCTGACGATTTCCGTGAGCAGCAAAATCTGCAGCTCGAACCGCACACCCAGCGCGCGTCGGCACAGACAAAACGCCGTGAAACTCCAATGCGACTTGATGTGACGCCCTTCGAATCGGTCCACCGCGCGTCCAAGCAGTCGCGAGTGTTCCTTCTCTTCCGTAAACCAGAGGTCCACCAGCGCGCGCGTCTCGGGAGTGCTGTTTCGGAATCGCTCGGCATCGAACGCGATCAAACTCGCCGGACCGCCGCCATCTCCAAGTTGAAACTGTTCGAGAGAGCGGACGAGCGGAGCGAGGATTTTGGAGGGGATAGGATGCTTTGGCGCAGCCCAGTCGGGTTCCGGCCGGTCCTGTTGGTTCCGGGTGAAATGAGCGATCCATTTTGAGTAGTTCATGGGTCAAGCAATATTGAGTTCGCGCGTGAGAATCGGCGGCATCGACCCGGCGTCGTGCTGAGGTTCGAGTTCAGAAATACGTTCCTCCACGGCGTGAATCAACGCATCCGGCGTCGAAGTCCCTGCCGTAATTCCGACCGTCTCGGCTCCGGAAAACCATTCGAGCCGCAGGTCGGCTGCTGTTTGAACGTGATGCACCCGCGAGCAATAACGGCTGCACGTCGCGACAAGTTCGCGGGTGTTGTTGCTGTTTGCGCCGCCGATGACGATGACGACGTCGCTCTGCCGCGCGAGTTCGATCGCCGCGGTCTGTCGTTGTTTGGTCGGCTGGCAAACCGTATCGATGAAGCGGACCTCGGAATTCGGGAACCGGCGTCGGATCAGCGAAACGAGGCATCGGACGCGGTCAATCGGTTGCGTCGTCTGCGCCGCCACGCCGAAGCGCGGGCGTTCCTTCAATGTCTCCACGTCCGCTTCGCACAGCACGACGTCGAACTCCGGCAGGTCTTCCGTGAGGCCGCGCACCTCCACGTGGTCGCGTTTGCCGATAATGACCGGATAACAGCCTTCACTTACGAGTTTCGCCAACGCCCGATGGGCAAAATGAACGAGAGGGCAGGTCGCCTCGACGACATTCAGGCCGCGGTCGCGCACGCGTTTCAGCATGCGTTCCGACGCGCCGTGAGCTGTGATCATGACATTGCGGGTGGTGACGTTTTCGAGGTTCTGTTCGACTCCGATGCCCTGTTCGTCGAGCGTTCGGAGCACGTTCTCGTTGTGCACGAGTTCGCCAAGGATGGTGAGGGGAGTTGTCTCGGCCTGTTGCAATGCCAGGGCGACGGCATCGCGAACGCCAAAGCACATGCCGAGGTGTTCTGCACGGAGGATTTTCATACGTCTGGTTCGGGGTTGGTCATGATTACTTTGTCGCGCAAAGCACTAGACCGCGTTGGTTCAATGTTCGTTCAAAACTTCGGATCAAATCTCCCGTTTAGTTTGCTGGACGATTTGTTCCAGCAGGTTGATGTAATCTGTGAATGCCTTGCGGCCTCGTGCCGTGAGCGCGAAGGTCGTCAACGGCCGGCCGCCTTGAAACTCTTTGGTCACCGAAACGTAGCCCGTCTCTTGAAGCGTTCGAAGGTGTGCCGTGATGTTGCCGTCGGTCATGTTCAAAGTGTCCCTTAGTTCGGTGAACGGCAATTGCGGCGCCGCGGCCAGCAGCGACATGATGGCCAGCCGCCCCTTCTCGTGAATCACGCGGTCGAGCTGTAAAAAAGGTTCCGGGTTCACGCCTCATTCTTCTTGGTTTCGGTGAAGTAAAGGTAAACGCCGTAGGCCAGATGCAGTCCTCCGAACGTGGCGCCCATCAGCCAGTGCGCGTTCGTCAGATGCGGCATGCCCGCCGCGTAACTGCGCTGGTTCACCAGCGCTCCCACCACACATCCAGACAGGATAAAAACCCAACCGAACAACTTGATCCCGCGCGGCATGAAGAACCCGGCGGAACAAAGCGCGCAGCCGTAGAGGACCATCCAGACGGGCGGCAGCCACCAGACTTGCAACGGTTCCCGCCACGCTGGAGCGACCATGAGGATCGAGGCGGCGAGCGCTACCAGAAAGGGTGGCAGGAGTGCCTGGGCCACCCGCCGGGTGGGTGACGACCAGAACGCTTCCCCTTCTCTCAACGCCTGCCGTCGAATGAGCGCCAGGGCGCTGCCAAGGGCGATGAAAGCGACAACGACCCAGTAAATTCCAAATGCGCGGTGCGAATCAATTCCGGCCAACCAGCCGATGACCGCGGCGGCCAGCCCGATCCCGCCGATCAGCAGCGACGTGGGCGCAAGAGCGCGACGGTAAATCGCGGAACGCTCCATCAACGTGCGAATGACCTGCAGGTGCTCGGACGCCCAGTTCGATTCCATGGCTATACTTTGCATTACAAAGTTAAGCCGTCAAGCCGGAAATGCGCCAGACGATTTACGTCCAATGGCAGCCATCGCTAAATTCAATGGCGCCAAGGAAGTTTTTCGATTAACGCGGCCAGTCCAACCGCGGCTAGCCTTGGCCGCATGAAATCGAAAACGTCGTTTCATCGGCCGCGCACGATTCCAGTTTGGGCTGGTTGGCTGGCGATTGTGTGCGTAATCTCGATCGAGTTCGGGATGCTGATGCGTTTTGGCTGTGACTGTTTCGAGGCCATCGCTCGCCAGGATTCGAACGAGTCCGGGGCTGAAGTTCAGTTCGCGTTTCGCTGACGGTTTGGAGTTGGGAAAGGCTCGACCATGAACGAACAGGAGCGCGCGGAGTTCGAACGGTTAAAACGGCGGCTCGAGGCGTTGCAGCACGAGTTCGATTTGTTGTGGATGCAAACCCAACAACTCGAAACGAAATTGAAGTCCTCGGAGCCGGCCCCAGCGCCCATCATTCCTGCCAAACCGCTCGAAGTTGCTCGATCACCTGTCCCGGTCGCATCCGTCCCGCTGGCTGAAACCGTCGAACCAGCGCCAGCCCCGGCTTTGCCTCCCCCGCTTCCTCCCGTTTTCGCTCCGACTCCGACCTTTGTTCGGCCGGGCGGAGAGGAACAGGTGTTCGCGCTGCACGAGTCCGGTTCCGGGCCGGCGCCAGGGTTTGCCAGCGAGTCCTCCAAGGATTCGTCGTTCGAGATGCGTTTGGGCAAGTATTGGCTGGTGCGGATCGGGATCGTGATGGTGCTCACCGCGATGGTGTTTCTGGGAAACCTGGCCTATCAGAAATACTATGCGAAGCTCGGGCCACCGGGCAAAGTAGCCCTGTTATATCTGGCCAGCGGGCTGTTGCTTGGCGTGGGAGGCTGGCTCCAGCGTAAACAGGAATCACTCAAAAATTACGGGCAGGTGCTGTTCGCGGGCGGACTGGCGGCCGTTTACTTCACCACCTACGCGGCGCATCACATTGAAAACCTTCAGGTGGTTCACAGCGGGTTGCTCGACGGCGTCCTGCTGCTGGCGTGGGCGGGGTTCATGACCTGGCTGGCCGACCGGAGAAAATCGGAACTGCTCGCCCTCTTCGGCGTCGGCCTCGCTTACTACACCTCCATCATCACGAATGTCGGCCTGTTCACGCTCTACTCGAACCTGGTGCTCACCGCCGCCGGTGTTTTCTTTTTCGTGCGCAATCGCTGGGCGACGCTCTCGTTCGCCAGCTTGTTTGCAACCTACGGCGGCTACACGTTCTGGCGCTTTTATGTCGAAGGCCAGTGGGTCTGGCGATTGAATCTTTCCAACACTGACTTCCAACTGGGCAACCTGTTCCTGCTCGGCTACTGGCTGCTTTTCACCGCCGCGGTTTTTCTTTCGCGCCACGAAAAATTCGCCGGAGAACCGCGCGCCGCGTTCCTCACCGTGAACAACGCCGCGTTCTTTTGCCTCGTCGTGCTCGCGCGGCTCTTTGTCCACACCGGGTCGTTCTGGAAACTATCGCTCAGCTTTGGCGCCGTGTTGCTCGGGCTGGCGGCGTTGGCTGAGCGCAGGCTCCCGGGCGAGCGCATCGTAGTGAACAGCTACCTCACCCAGGGCCTGGTGCTGGTGACGCTGGGCGTGATGTCCTATTTCACCGGACTCAAACTCGCGCTCGTGCTCGCGGCGGAGAGCGTCATTCTGCTGATTCTCGCTGATCAACGAAAGAACCTGATCCTGCGCGTGGCCGGCTATCTTGTGGCGTCGTTATCGGTCGGCTGGGCC
>Ga0134121_10004935_pt1 | contig 10880 bp, 7 predicted proteins | sample KB301_FD_96463 | JGI IMG/M metagenome (GOLD analysis project Ga0134121, IMG submission 96463) | Terrestrial soil microbial communities without Nitrogen fertilizer from Kellogg Biological Station, Michigan, USA - KB3-0-1 | ecosystem: Environmental > Terrestrial > Soil > Unclassified ...
GCAGCGGGTCATGCCGACATCGATGGGCCGGGGCGGGAGCGTCGACGTCAACGGTCAGACGATCTCGTTCTGGACGCAGAACGGCACCTATACCGTGATCGGCCAGGGCAATCCGGTGATCATGGACTCGTCGACCTACGGCCTGCCGGTGAACTCCAAGCTCGGGTACAAGGAGCCGATATATTGGGCGACCCAGATCAGCACCGACGGCGTATACCTGCACGAGCTCGAGGCCACGGTGTGGGCGCAGGGTAACACCGACGTATCGCACGGTTGCCTCAATCTCAACCACGACAACGCCTACTGGTATTACAAGACGGCCCAGATCGGCGACCCGGTCGTCGTGAGGAACTCCGGCGGGTCCCCGTTGCAGATCTGGCAGAACGGCGACTGGTCAGTCCCGTGGACAACCTGGGTCGCCGGTAGCGCCTTGCACTAGCTGTCCAGCGGATGTCCCGCGCCAGGCGCTGGCGGCTCGGGGTCGCCGCTGCGCGAGTTAGCCTGCTCGCAACAAAGCTACGCAAGACTGGAGCGCTGTGGACCGTCAACAGGAATTCGTCCTGCACACCCTCGAAGAACGCCAGATCCGCTTCGTCCGCTTGTGGTTCACCGACGTTCTGGGAACGCTCAAGTCCGTCGCAGTCGCCCCGGCGGAACTGGATGGCGCATTCGAGGAGGGCATCGGCTTCGACGGCTCCGCTATCGAAGGATTCGCCCGCGCCAGCGAGAGCGACATGCTCGCCCGGCCTGACCCGGCGACCTTCCAGATCCTGCCCGAGCCTGAGGGCCGGCCGGCCGACTCGGCTCGCATGTTCTGCGACATCACCATGCCGGACGGGTCCCCGTCGTGGGCGGACCCGCGATACGTGCTCCGCCGGGCGCTGTCGAAGGCAGCCGAGCGGGGATTCACCTTCTATACCCACCCGGAGATCGAGTTCTTCCTGTTGAAGAACCGCCCGTCGGACGGCACCGAGCCGGAACCGATCGACACCAGCGGGTACTTCGACATGACGAGCCACCCCAGCACCCACACCTTCCGGCGCGACGCCGTCACCACGTTGGAAGCGCTCGGTATTTCCGTCGAGTTCAGCCACCACGAGGTCGCACCGGGGCAGCAGGAGATCGACCTGCGGTACGCCGACGCCCTGTCGATGGCGGACAACATCATGACGTTTCGGCACGTCATCAAAGAGGTGGCACTGTCGGTCGGCGCCCATGCCACCTTCATGCCCAAGCCGTTCCGGCACCGTCCGGGAAGCGGCATGCACACTCATCTGTCGCTGTTCGAGGGCGATCGGAACGCCTTCCACGACCCGACCGACGAACTCAACCTCTCCAAGACGGCCCGGGCCTTCATCGCCGGCCTCTTGCGCCACGCTCGGGAGATCACCGCGGTCACCAACCAGTGGGTGAATTCGTACAAGCGTTTGTACGGCTACGCGGCGCGCGGCGAACTCGTCGAGGCGCCGACCTACGTCTGTTGGGGCCACGCCAATCGGTCCGCGCTCGTCCGAGTGCCCATGTACAAGCCGGGCAAAGCCAACTCCACCCGGGTCGAGATGCGTTCGCTCGACTCGGCCTGCAACCCGTACCTGGCCTTCGCGGTCCTGCTTGCCGCCGGCATGAAGGGCGTCGAGGAGGGTTACGAGCTGCCGCCCGGAGCCGAAGACGATGTGTGGTCCCTGTCGGACGTCGAGCGACTCGCGCTCGGATACGACGAGCTCCCGCATAACCTGGCCGACGCGCTCCGGGCCATGCAGGACTCGGAACTCGTCGCCGAGGTGCTCGGCGAGCACGTCTTCGACTTCTTCCTGCGCAACAAGCGCACTGAGTGGAACGACTACCGGGCCGAGGTAACACCGTTCGAGCTGCGTCGGTATCTGCCCCTGCTCTAGCCGGGTGCTGAGGGCAACTCCCGTCGAAGATCCCGGCGCTAAGTACGCTGGGCGTCGTGTCTGCACCGCCGATCCTGCTTATCCAGAACGACGAGCGTGATCCGGCCGGACCGCTCGGAGAGTGGCTCCGTGACGCCAGTGTCACGCTGGTGGTTTCCCGTCCGTTTGCCGGCGACCAATTACCCGCCGATCTGTCTGGGTACGCCGGACTGATCGCCATGGGCGGACGGGTGAGCGCCGACGCCGACGATGTTGCGCCCTGGCTGCCAGCCGAGCGGGCGTTACTCGCGCAGGCCGTCGCCACCGAGGTACCCACTCTCGGCATCTGCCTCGGCCATCAGCTGCTGGCCCTGGCCATGGGTGGGCGAGTCGGCCCGAACCCACTCGGTCTGCAGGTCGGCGCTCAACTCATCGCCAAGCGGGCCGCGGCATCCACTGATCCCCTGTTCGGGCCACTGCCGATTACCCCCGACGTCATCCAGTGGCACCGGGACGCAGTGCTCGAACTGCCGCCTGGTGCGGTGCTGCTGGCGGCATCACCCGGGGCCGAAGTCCAGGCCTTTCGGATCGGGCGGCTCGCGTGGGGCATCCAATTCCATATCGAAACGACCCCCGCCGGCGTACGCCGATGGGCTGCGGCGAACGCGGCCGAACTCGCCGACTACGACGTTCCGGCCCTGCTCGAGCGGGTGGACCTGGTTCAGTCCGACCTTGCCGCTGTGTGGCAGCCGTTCGCCGCCGCGTTCGCCGCAATCGTCCGCGACCCCGACTCGGTCCGGCCGGCCCGAGCGATACGTCAGACCACGGCCGAGCCGATCACCGATCCGGCGGAGATCAGAGCTGCGCTCGCCGCCCAGATGCAGGCGGGGCGCGGCACTTCTCATCCGACGGCGCTCCCTTGGCCCGAGAACACCGCGCCCGACTCCCCATGACTACCCCACGAATTCGCGGGACGTCGGCCTCGTGATCGGTACCCGCTCGTGACTATGGCCGACGATCGGGCGGATCGGCTCTCGCCGCCCGGGCGGATGAACCAGCGACTGGCGCGGCTGGGGTTCGTGGACCCGGACCGCGCGGCCGCCGTGTTGGCGGGCCCCCCGTTGTCCTGGTGGGACAGCGAAGCGAGCGCGCCGGCGAGTCCCGGTGCCGCCGCAGTCATCGCCGCACTCGGCCGTGCGTCCGACCCCGATCTGGCCGTGAACGCACTCGCGGACCTGGCCGGGGCAGTGGGAGACGACGTCGAATTGTTGAGATCCGCACTCGAGACGAGCGGCCAGGTGCGCTCCCGCCTGATCAACCTGCTCGGTGCCTCGATCGAGCTAGGTGCGCATTTGGTGGCCCATCCGGATCACTGGCACGTCATGTTGAGCGCTGACTACGACGCGGACGGGGTCGCGCGCCGGCTGGCGGACGCGGTCGGCGCTGACGTGACGGATCCGGTCAGTGGAACCGGTGGGGGCCGGGCCCGATTGGGTGGCGCCGAGGCTGTCGCGCAGCTCCGGATCGCCTACCGCCGGGAGCTGGCCGATATTGCGGGTCGCGACATGGCCGGCAACCTGAGCCTGCCGGCGGTCACCGAGGCGCTGGCCGATCTCGCCGGCTACACCTTGCAGACCGCTCTCGCGGTCGCAGCGTACGACCTGACACCGGATGCGGCGCCCTGCCGCCTGGCCATCATCGCGATGGGCAAGGCGGGGGGACGCGAGCTGAATTACGTGTCCGACGTCGATGTGATCTTTGTGGCCGAGCCAGCGGATGCGGCGACGACGGAGGCCGGCACCGAAGCCGCGCTGGGCGTCGCCACCCGCCTGGCGTCAGCGACGATGCGCATCTGCCGCGCCGTTGCCTGGGAGGTCGATGCCAACCTTCGACCCGAAGGCAAGGACGGTCCGCTCGTACGCACCCTGGCCAGCCATGCCGCCTACTACGCCCGCTGGGCTAGCACCTGGGAGTTCCAGGCGCTGCTGAAGATGCGCCCAGTGGCGGGTGATCCGGAACTCGGCGAGCGCTATGTCCGCACTCTCGCCCCGATGGTCTGGTCCGCGGCCGAACGCCCGGACTTCGTCACCGATGTTCGGGCTATGCGTCGCCGGGTGCTTGCCCATGTGCCGCCGGCCATCGCGGATCGGGAGCTCAAGCTCGGGCCCGGCGGCTTGCGGGACGTCGAGTTCGCGGTGCAGCTGTTGCAACTGGTCCACGGCCGGGGTGACGAGACACTGCGTCAGAGCGGGACGCTTCTGGCGCTCGCCCGACTGCGCGACGGGGGTTACGTCGGCCGCGACGACGCGGTGAGTCTCGCCGACGCCTACACCTTCCTCCGAGCCACGGAGCACCGCGTCCAGTTGCGCAGGCTGCGCCGGACCCACATCGTGCCCGAGCAGCCGGCCGAGTTACAGCGGCTCGCTCGAGCGATGGGTTACCGGCCGGACGGGCGCGGAGACGCGCGAGAGGTCTTCCAGGCCGAATGGGCGCTGCACGGGCGCGAGGTCCGCCGACTGCACGAGAAGTTGTTCTACCGGCCGCTATTGGAGGCGGTCGCTCGCGTTCCGACCGAGGCGCTGCGCCTGACGCCGGTCGAGGCGCGCCGGCGGCTTGCGGCCCTCGGCTTCATGGATCCAGACCAAGCGCTTCGGCACATAGAGGCATTGACGGCCGGCCTGAGCCGGCGCGCAATTCTGCAGCGGACCCTGCTTCCGGTGATGCTGAGCGATTTCGCCGACGCCCCGAATCCCGACGCCGGCCTGCTCGCCTACCGCCGGGTGTCCGAGGAGCTCGGCTCTACGCCGTGGTTCCTGCGGCTGCTGCGCGACGAGGGCCAAGTCGCCTCGCGGTTGGCGTACCTGCTCGGTACCAGCCGGTACGTCTCCGAGATGCTCGAACGGGCGCCCGAGGCGTTGCAAATGCTCGCTGAGGACGCTGGTCTCTCACCTCGCGGTGAGGTGGAGCTGCGCGCAGTGATGGTTGACGCCGCGAACCGGCAGGACAGCGACACCGACGCCGTACTGGTGGTCCGCGGCCTGCGCCGCCAGGAGCTCTTGCGTACCGCGTTCGCGGATCTGCTGGGGCGCCTGACCATAGCGGAAACGGGCCTGGCCATCAGCCGGATCACCGAGGCGACATTGGACGCAGCGCTGCACGTGGCCCGTCGATCGGTAGCTCGGGACCTCGACGTCAACGAGCTGCCGATCGACTTCGCCGTCATCGCGATGGGCCGTCTAGGCGGCTACGAGGTTGGCTACGGATCCGACGCCGACGTCATGTTCGTCTACGAGTCGCGGGATCCAGACCTGCCCGACGAAGCCGCAGCGCGAATAGCACACGACATCGCAGAGCGGATGCGCAACCTGCTGTCGGTACCGAGCGGCGATCCGCCGCTGGGTGTGGACGCGAACCTGCGGCCCGAGGGGCGCAGCGGCCCCCTCGTCCGGTCGCTCGCCTCATACGCCGGCTACTACGCGCGCTGGTCGTCGGCCTGGGAGGCGCAGGCGCTGTTGCGCGCCCGGTTCGCTGTGGGCGATGTCGGACTGGGGGAGCGGTTCACCGCGTTGATCGATCCGGTGCGCTACCCGGTCACCGGGGTCAGCGCCGAGGCTCGTGCCGAGATTCGTCGGCTGAAGAGCCGAATCGACACCGAGCGGCTGCCGCGCGGCGCGGATTCATCGACGCACTTGAAGCTTGGCCGGGGCGGCTTAGTGGACATCGAGTGGACGGTGCAGTTGCTGCAGCTGGCGCACGGGAGGGACATCCCGCAGCTGCGTACGCCGCGGACTCTCGACGGGCTTCGGGCGGCCCGTGATGCTGGGTTGCTAACCGCGCAGGACGCTGACGCACTCGCCGAGGCGTGGCAGCTGGCAAGCCATGCCCGCAATGCGGTGATGCTCGTCCGTGACCGGGCCGACGACCAGCTGCCTTCGCAAGGTGTCGCCTTGGTTGGCGTCGGCCGCGCGCTCGGATACCCGGTCGGATTCGATCCAGGACAGCTCGTCGACGACTACCGCCGGGTGGCTCGCCGGGCTCGGCGCGTCGTTGAACGCGTCTTCTACGGCTCGACGAGTTCTTCGTCGCGGTCGGTCTCGACCGCGGGTGACGGCGCGGGAACGTGAGCTGGTCGGCCCGACATCAGGTACTGAATTCCAAAGCCGACGCCGACGACAGCAACCCCGGCGACGGCGTCGATCACGAAGTGGTTCGCGGTGCCCACGATGACCAGCAGGGTGGCTACCGGGTACAGCACCGCCAGCGTGCGCGCCCACCACTTGCGAGTCGTGTAGATCACCGCGATGGCGCTCCACACCGCCCATCCGATGTGCAGGCTGGGCATGGCGGCGAACTGGTTGGTGTGCTCCGCGATGTTCGGGTCGGCGAACGAACCCCAGGTGTGATACGTCGCCAGGGTGTCGATGTAGCCGTACGCCGGCAGTAGTCGTGGCGGAGCCAGGGGGTAGAGGAAGAAACCGGCGAGCGCGACCAGGGTTAGCGCGAACAACGCGGTTCGCAAGCCCCGATACACCCGCTTACGGGCCACGAACAACCACGTGAGGACCCCGACGGTCACGACGAAGTGCAGCGTCGCGTAGTAGTAGTTCATCGCTTGGGCCAGCCAGGAGATGCCGCTCACGAACCGATTGACTGACAGTTCGAAGTTCAGATGCAGGTGTTCCTGCAGCCACTGCACGCTGTCGCCATGCCGGTACGCGATGCTCGGCTGGTTCGGAACCAGGTTGCGCGCCTCGCGGTACAGGTAGTAGCCAATGCCGATCAGCACCAGTTCTTGCCATAGAACAGGACGGCGGTAGCGCAACAGCTGGTTCGGGAACAATCCGTGAAAACGCGGCCCCGACGGGGCCGCGCTCACCAACGACGCGTTGGAGCGGACTGCCACGTTGGCCATAATCTCATCTCTGTCTCCTGCATTCCCGTGGTATCCCGCCTCGGCTCAGCGCGTGTTCAGCCGTCGGGTCGATATGGGCTCCTCGGCGTGCGCACACCAGGTCGACTGGACGCGATAATCTCCGGACCCGAGCAGTATTCGGCGAGCGTGAGGTTGGCGAAATGACCAGTCAGAACGGCACAAAGGGCGCACAAGCCCAGATCGGCGTGACCGGGCTCGCGGTGATGGGCCGAAATCTGGCTCGCAACCTGGCGCGTCACGGATTCATAGTGGCGTTGCACAACCGGACGCCGGCCCGGACCAGCAGTCTGGTCGCGGACCATGGTGACGAAGGTCACTTCGTGCCGAGTGAATCGTTGCCGGATTTCGTCGCGTCGCTGGAGCGACCCCGTGCGGTGATCATCATGGTGCAGGCCGGCGCGCCGACGGACGCGGTGATCGACGAGTTGTCCCCGCTGATGGAGTCGGGCGACATCCTGATCGACTGCGGGAATGCGCACTTCGTGGACACTCGCCGCCGCGAGGCGGCGCTGCGTGGCCAGGGCCTGCACTTCGTTGGCACCGGGGTATCGGGTGGCGAGGAGGGCGCGCTGCTCGGCCCGAGCATCATGCCGGGCGGCTCGGTGGAGTCCTATCAGAAGCTCGGCCCGATGTTCGAGTCGATCGCGGCGCAGGTGGACGGAACCCCGTGTTGCGTTCACGTCGGTCCGGACGGCGCCGGCCACTTCGTCAAGATGGTGCACAACGGCATCGAATACGCGGACATGCAGCTGATCGCCGAGGCTTACGACTTGCTCCGTACCGGCCTGTCGGCAAGCCCGGCGGAGATTGCTGACATTTTCCGCACCTGGAACGAGGGTGAGCTGGAGTCCTTCCTCATCGAGATCACCGCCGATGTGCTCGGTCACGTCGACGCGGCCACCGGCCGGCCGTTCATCGACATCGTGCTGGACCAGGCGGAGCAGAAAGGTACCGGTCGCTGGACGGTGCAGAGCGCACTAGACCTCGGAGTTCCGATCACCGGGATCGCCGAGGCGACCTTTGCCCGCTCGCTGTCCGGCCACGCGGACCAGCGCGGGCCGGCGCGAGCTACGTTTGCGGACGTCGTCGTGGCGCCCTGGGTCGTAGACGACCGCGAGACCTTCGTCGAGGACGTGCGCAGGGCGTTGTACGCCTCGAAGGTCGTCGCCTACGCGCAGGGGTTCGACCACATTGCCGCTGGCAGTGAGGAATACGACTGGAACATCGACCGGGGTGCGATGGCGACCATCTGGCGGGGCGGCTGCATCATTCGGGCGCGGTTCCTCGATCGGATCCGTGAGGCGTACGACAAGGATCCGATCCTTCCGTCGCTGCTCGTCGCGCCGTACTTCGCCGGTGCGGTCTCCGACGGCGTGGCGAGCTGGCGCCGCGTCGTGGCCGATGCCGCTCGGGCTGGTGTTCCCACGCCCGCGTTCTCGTCTTCGTTGGCGTACTTCGACGGGCTACGACGGGACCGGTTGCCGGCCGCGCTTATCCAAGGCCTGCGCGACGACTTCGGCGCACACACCTATCGCCGGGTCGACCGAGACGGTGCTTTCCACACCCAGTGGGCCGGCGACAAGACCGAATCGCCGGCGTAAGAACAGGCGTTCAGGCCGACGCGACCTCGGTTAACAAGCGCGCAAGATCGGCCGAAGCTGGTCGAGCACGCCCGGATCTTCGATCGTCGACGGCACCGGCTCGTCTCGCCCTTCGGCGATGCCACGCAGGGTCTTGCGCAGGATCTTGCCGGAGCGCGTCTTGGGCAGGCCGGCGACGACGTCCACATCGCGGAACGCCGCTACCGGACCGATCTCGCGGCGGACCGCATCGACAAGCTCGCGGCGGAGCGTGTCCTCGTCGATGTCGGCCCCGGCTTTCAGAACGACGAGCCCACGGGCAAGCTGGCCTTTGAGCGGGTCCGGAACGCCGATGACGGCGCATTCCGCGACGGCCGGATGTGCGGCCAGTACCGCCTCTATCTCGCCCGTCGACAGCCGATGGCCGGCGACGTTGATGACGTCGTCGGTGCGGCCCATGACGTACAGGTAGCCGTCCGCGTCGCGATAGCCACCGTCGCCGGTGAGGTAGTACCCGTCGTACCGCGACAAGTACTCCTCGACGTAGCGCTGGTCGTCGTGCCAAAGTGTCGGGAGCGAGCCGGGCGGTAGCGGCAACCTGATGGCGATTGCGCCCTGTTGCCCAGGCGGCAGCTCGGCGCCCTCCGGATCGAGAATGCGCACATCCCAACCGGGCACCGGTACCGTGGCCGAACCGGGCTTGACCGACATCGGCTCCAGCCCACGCGGGTTCGCGGCGATCGGCCATCCGGTCTCGGTCTGCCACCAGTGGTCGATCACCGGGACGCCGAGCTTGTCCCTCGCCCAGCCGAGCGTGTCCGGGTCCAGCCGCTCGCCGGCCATGAACAACGTGCGGAACGCCGAGAGGTCGTACTTGGCGATTTCCTTGCCGTCGGGGTCGATCCGTTTGATCGCCCGCAACGCGGTGGGCGCGGTGAACAGCGCTTTCGCCCTCGTCTCGGCGAGGACTCGCCAGAACGCACCGGCGTCCGGTGTTCCGACGGGCTTGCCCTCGTACATGACGCTGGTCGCGCCGATGAGGAGCGGCGCGTAGCAGATGTAGGAGTGCCCAACGACCCAGCCGACGTCCGACGCCGTCCACCACACTTCACCGGGATGGATGTCGTAGACCGCATTCATCGAGTACGTGAGCGCGACCGCATGGCCGCCGGCGTCGCGTACCACGCCCTTCGGTCGGCCAGTAGTGCCGGACGTGTAAAGGATGTAGAGCGGGTCGGTCGCCTTGACCGGCACAGGGTCGACGGGCTTCGCGTCGGCCATCAGCTCGGTCCACTCCAGGTAGCGAGGACCGAGCGCGGCCAGTTTGGCGTCGCGCTGCAACATGACGATCCGTTCGGGCTGATGTGTCGTCATGGTCAGCGCCTGGTCGACGATCGGTTGATACTCGACGATCCGGGTCGGCTCGATGCCGCAGGACGCCGCGATGATCAACGTGGGCCGGGCGTCATCGATGCGGGCGGCAAGCTCGCGCGGGGCGAAGCCGCCGAAGACGACGGAGTGCACGGCACCGAGCCGCGCGCAGGCCAGCATCGCGATGACAGCTTCCGGCACCATCGGCATATAGATGATGGCGCGGTCGCTCTTCCTGACGCCCAGAGCGGCCAGGCCACCGGCGAAACGCGCCACCTCATCGCGCAACTCCCGGTAGCTGTATGTCCGCTTGGCGCCCGTCACCGCCGAGTCCCAGATCAAGGCCGGCTGATCACCGCGGCCGCCGTCCGCGTGCCGATCCAGCGCGTTGAATGCGGTGTTCAGCTCGCCGTCGGGAAACCACCGGTACAGCGGCGGGTTGCTGTCCTCGAGCGCCCGGGTTGGCATCGCCGTCCAGTCGATCGCTCGCGCCGCGTCGAGCCAGAACTCGTCTCGTGACTCGATGCTGCGCTGGAACTCGGAGCGGTATGCGCCCATCAGCCTCACCCGTTCTCGAGGTACGTGCCGGTGATATCGCCATTATTGCCGTTCGGGTGCCCGGCTGATGATCTTGTGTCTTGCCCCGGGGCCGGACGATCCTGCCGTCTCCCTGGCCGATGATCGTTGTCGGTGCCGGGGAGCGTACGTCCGAGATCATGATCGACATCTCTCGACCACGGCCACTCATGATCTCGGGCGGCGTGTCCGCACGCCTGGCCTCGCCGGTGACTGGCGGAGCCGCGGCTCCCGGGCAAGTGTCTCGGCGTGCGAGGCGGTGATTTCGCGCATGCGGGTGAGGAAGTCGTTGATCACGCCGAGCTGTTCGTCGGTGTAGCTGTCCAGGAATTGCGTGGTCGCGTCGATCAGGTGGCCGGCCACGGGCAGCAGCGGCCCGAGCAGCTTCGACGGCGTCGTCGACGGTGGCACCCTGCGGTTTCAGTCCGCGCATGGCTCGTTTCACGCCGCGGTGCTGTCCAATGGCGATCTCGAAGTCATCGAAATCGACCAGTGACGGCCCGCTACTGCCGAATCTCCACGAGCTCTGATGATTCTCCGGCCGAA
>Ga0134121_10004936_pt1 | contig 10876 bp, 6 predicted proteins | sample KB301_FD_96463 | JGI IMG/M metagenome (GOLD analysis project Ga0134121, IMG submission 96463) | Terrestrial soil microbial communities without Nitrogen fertilizer from Kellogg Biological Station, Michigan, USA - KB3-0-1 | ecosystem: Environmental > Terrestrial > Soil > Unclassified ...
GCGCCCGTTCGAGCAGAAGCATCGCCTTCTTGAGGTCGCCGACTTTCTCGTACGCCTCGGAGGCCGCGATCAGCGTCGCGAGGTCGCTGCTTCGGGCTCCGAGGGCTTTCTCGTACTCGACGGCCGCCGCCTCGTTCTGGCCGCGGGCCCGCAGCATGCCGCCGAGCCGGGCGTGCTTGCGCGCCCGGGTGTTGACCTGCTCGAGGCCGACGTTCTCGGAGTCGACGCCGCCCTTGGCGAACTTGATGGGCTTGCCGGCGCGCGCCTTGGTGTCGCCGACCTTGAGGTGGGTTCGCCATTCCTTCTCGACGGCGGTCCACGACGTCCCGAGCACCTCGGCGACGGCGCGCCGCGCGCTCTTGCCGTCGCGCTGGGCGATCAGGGCGTCGCGGATCCCGCGGTAGCCGACCTTGCTCTGCATCCAGCCGACCAGGGTATAGACCTCGGCGTAGGCGAGGGCCGCCGCTTCCTGGCTCGGCAGCTTTGCCATCGATGGGTGCATCTCGTCGAACGTGATCAGCCGCCCCTTGCGCAGCGCCGCGGTGAGCAGGGCTTGCTCGGTCGTCGAGAGCTGGAGCTCGGGCGGATGGCGCCACCGGGTTTGCTCGAGCCGGGCGAGGCCCTCTTGCAGCCACACAGGAACGCTGTCGTGCGCTAGCCGCGACACCACGAGGTGGGTGTACTCGTGGGCGAGCGTGTCCATCCACGGGTAGCCGAAGATCGTCGCGCGCGGCGAGACGACCATGAGCTTGTTGTACTTCGATAACGCGATCGTGCCGGTGGTCTCGATGTCGGTCTCGGTCAGCGGCGACAGCTTCGCGAGATCGGCCGGCGCGCCGAGCAGCTCGACGCGGATCGGATCGGCCGGCTTCATGCCGAGGTCTTCGCCGATCGCCTCCCACGCGCTGTCGAGCACCTCCCCGGCGAGGCTGGCGATCGTGGCGTCGGGGCCCGGGGCGTAGTGGATGATGAAGTGGCCGCGCGGCGAGGTTGCCTCGGCGAACGTCTCGGTCACCGACAGGGTCGACGCCGCCAGCTTGCGAGTCTGGCCGACCAGCCCCTCGACGGCGTCGTCGGGGACCTTGTCGAGCTGCTTGAGCGCGCCCGCGTAGTCGCCGGTCTGGAACGCGAGCTCGGCCTCGAGCCATTTGACCTCGCTGGTGTCGGGCGCGCGCTTCAGCAGATCGGGGAGCAGCGCCTTTGCGTCGTCGAGCCGTGCGGTCTGCAGGAACCGGGCGGCCTTGATGACATCGCCGGTGACGGTGCGATCGCGGCGGGCCTCGGCGGATCCGGCCACGACCAGGAGGCCGGCCAGGGCGAGCGAGCGGAGCGTCATCGGTCGTGTCAGGGGCCGCGTCACTTGATCAGCTCCTCGTAGTAGCGCTTGATCTGATCGTCGTAGCCTTCGGGCGCGACCGTGCCCTTCTTCTTCATCGCCTCGAGCAGATCCTCGCGGAACCGCTCCGGCGCGCGGTATTCGTCGGCACCCGGGATCCGGATCGGCTCGTCGCCGACCGCGCCCTCCTGGGCCTGGCGCGCGGCGCTGCGGGCGCGATCGCGGGCCTTGGCGAGCGAATCGGCGGCGGCACGGGTGGCGGCGCGCGCGCCCGAGGGATCCTTGACCTTCATGCGCTCGTCGGCGGCGCCCATCTGCTCGATCGCGCCGCCGAGCTTCTTGCCGAGCTCGGGGCCGGCGTCTCCGGGGAGCTCGCTGCCGAGCTGCTTGGCGCGCTCGGCCAGCCGCCGGGCGCGGTCTTTGTTGGTCGCCTCGCGGCGGCGCAGCCGATCGAGCGCGCGGTGATCGTCGGCGCTCATGATCTGATCCGGCTTGGGCGATAGCGAGGACAGTTCGTCGATCAGCTCCTTGGCGACCGGCCGCGCGCGTTGCACGCCGTCGAGCGCGTCCTGGGTCGCGTCGGCCCACTTCGATCTGGGATCGTCGTTGATCGCGGCCTCGAGCTCGCCGGCGATGGTGTCGAGGCTCTGCTTGGCCTGGTGCGCCATGCCGAGCGCCTCTGCCAGATCGCCATCGGCGACCATGTGCTCGACGTCGGCAATCCGCCGCTCGACGATATCGAGCTCCTCCTTGGCGAACGGCGTGAGCCCGCTCTCGTTGATGTCGTGCAGACGGCGGCGCAGCCGCTCGATGATCGGGCCCACTTTCTTGCTTGCCTCGCGCCTGTGGTCCTTGGCGACCTCGTCGGCCTTCTCGGCGTACGACTCGAAGATCCGGTTGGCCTCCGCGGCGATGTCGTCCTGATCCTTGGCGACGTCGGACAGCTCGTTCATGACCTCGTCGAGCTTCTTCTGCTCGTCGGTGAACTTGTCGCCGCGCAGGCCTGCGAGCGAGCCCTCGAGCGACGACGCGGCGTGCTCTTGCTGCTGGCGGCACTGCTCGAGCTTCTGCTGCGCCTTCGCGGCGTCGCCGCTCCGCACGAGCTTGCGCACCTCGTCGATGCAGCTCGTGCCGGCCTGGGCCTGGACCGCGCTCCTGTGCACGTACTGATCGAGCACGTCTTCCGGCATGCCGCGGCGATGCTTGTCGAGCTCGGCGAACGTGCGATCGAGGGCGCGCATCTCGCGCTCGATCTCGTCGAGCAGGCGCGGATCCTTGGTCCGCTGGTACTGCGCGAGCAGATCGGCGAGCCGCTTCTGGTGCGCCGCGATCTCGTCGGACACGTCGAGCAAGCCCTCCATCCGCTCGCGATCGAGCCAGTCGGCGAGCACGAGCGTGTCGTCCTCGAGCTCGGCGATCATCCGCGGATCGAACCCCGCGAACTGACCCTTGGCCGCCGGCTTGCCCTTGGGCAACAGGCGCTGCTCGGTGATCGCGAGCTTGTCGAGCCGCTCGCGCATCTGCGACAGCGCCTTGCGCAGCGCCTCCGACGCGTGAGGATCTTTCTCGAACGCGGCGCCGATCGTGCCGAGCTCGATGATGGCCTCGCGCAGCTGCCGCGCGATGTCCTCGCGGGGCGCCGGGTCGGCCCCACCCGTCCCACGGGGAGGGTTCCCGGTCCCGCCGGCCGAGCCGCTGGCCCCACCCGCCGTAGTTCCGCTGCGTTCATCATCACCGAGCACGAGCCGGCTGCCGAGGTTTCGCAGGATCTTCTCGGCGAGCTCCTGCTGGCGGCCTAGTGTCTCTTCGTGGCGTTCGCGGGGGCTTACGACCTTCAGGTGCAGCTCGCGCGAGCGTCCGATGTTCGGACCGCCGATGCTGTCGTTGTCCTTGGCTTCGATCCAGTAGCGGACCTCGCCGCCGCTCGGCACCTGGACCTCGGCGATGTCCCACGTCAACTTGCCCTGCAGCCGGCCGCGCGGCAACGCGGTCGAGGTTGGCTTGCCCCGCGATTCGGTTTCGCCGATCGCGATCGGCTTCTTGCCCTTATCCTTGCCGGCCTCCCATACGAGCTCGGCCGAGGTGATCCCGAAGTCGTCCTCGATCACGTAGGCGAGCTCGACGCGGCGCAGGTTGGTGACGTCGAGCGGATCGGCGGGCGCCATCAGTTGCACGGCGGGCGCCTGATCGGGCTCGGCCTCGATCGTGCGCGGCGTGGTCTCGATCGCGCGTTCGCCCGACGGCTGCGTGATCTCGAACCGGTAGCGCGAGGAGTGATCGATCGTGAGCTCGGCGGTCAGCTGATCGCCGTCGAGCTTGGCTGCGATCACCTTGGACTCGCCGCGATCGACCGGTTCGATGACGAGCTCGGCGGTGGCGGCGGGGACCAGGACGCGGGCCTTGAGCGCCACGCTGGTGCCCGGCAGCCCACGGACGTCGCCCGACGACGATGGCAGCGGGAGCTTGGGGCGCCTCGAGTACGCCGGGAACGTCAGCGTCGCCTCTAGGTCGCCGACCAGGGGAACGTTCGACAGCCGCGCGCCGTCGAACGGCGACGGCCGCGCCGAGATAAGCTGTCGCCAGCCATCGGCGATCAGGTGCGGTGCGGCGATGGCCAGCGTGAGGTTCGCGAAGGCGGCGAGCGCGGCCCACCGCCGTGCGCGCGGGAGCTCGCTGGGCGGAAGCAGGCTGTGCGGATCGACGTCTTCCAACCGCGCCGAGGTCGCGTCGATCAGCGCATCGACGAGCGCGGGCGATGGGGCGCCGGGCCGCGGCGGCGCGTTCGCGAGCTCGACCGCCGAGAGCAGATCGCTCGCCACTTCGCGGCGCCGGATCCCGACCCAGCGCGCGAGCTCGGGATCTGTGCCCCACCGGCGGCGCGGGACGACCACGCCGAGCACGACCGCGCTGACGACGAGCAACATGACGACCAGCCCGCCGGTGCCGAGCACCGCGAGCGCCGTCGCACGGCTCGCACCGAGCGCGATGCCGAGCAGCGGCAACACCAGCGCGACGCCGGCGATCGACGCGAACGCATAGAGCAGCACGCGCCGAGCTTCGTGCTGGTACACGAGGGTGCGGACCCGCTGCAAAAATATCGGAATCGAAGTGCGAGGGACGGCCACGATGTCGCCTGCTACGCGGCACGTTCAGCATAGCGCACCGACGAGCTAGTGCCTCCGCTGAGACCGCGTTTGACGCGCAGGTCGTGTGAGGTCCGTGCTATGACGGGGCCCGCGTGAATAAGGCCGGCCAGCGAGCGTCCATCTCGACGCATGGACGTGACCCTGTCGATGACCGCGAGCTCGTGTTCGCCGCCCAGCGGGGGGATCGCGACGCCTTCAAGACGCTGTTCGAGCGCTATCATCGGCGTGCCTACACCCTGGCGTTCGGGGTGCTTCGCCATCAAGACGACGCGCTGGACGTCGTCCAGGACGCTTTCATCAAGGCTCACAAGTATCTAGACAAGTTCGAAGGCAACTCGAGCTTCTACACCTGGCTGTACCGAATCGTCATGAACCTGGCCATCGACCATCTCCGCAAGCACCGCCGGGCCAAACCCGTGGAGCTCGACGAGACCCGCATCGAAAACGACGGGGATGATCCGCTATTGCCGCGAATTCTTGGCGGAAATCCGGGTCGGGCGCTGGTCGACAAGCAGATCCGGGGCCGGATCGATCAGGCGCTGGACGAGCTTTCGGAGAACCACCGCGCGGTCCTGGTCATGCGTGAGCTCGAAGGGCTGTCGTACGAAGACATGGCCCAGGCGATGAGCTGTTCGAAGGGGACGATCATGTCGCGGCTGTTCCATGCTCGCCGGAACATGCAAAAGCGGTTGCTCGATCTGATCGACCACCCATCGGCCGAGCTGGTGAACGATCTCACGGGCGGCCAGGTGGGCGAAGATACGCCGGCCAATGACGAGGCCCTTCCCCAGCGCGCACCTGCACGGAGCCGGTCATGAGCAAGCCATCCAATGCCAGCTCTGATCTCGAGCTGATGGAGCACGCCGACGGCGAGACCGGTGGCCAGACCGGTGATTCCGGCGTCGCCGCGCGGATCGAGCGGGATTCGGATGCGCGTGCCAAGGTCGCGGCAATCCAGGAGGTCGGCGAGCTGGTGCGCGGCCACCTCGAGCTGTCTGCGGACGCCGTGCACGACGCGAAATTTGCCGCGATGTGGCGGCGGATCGATGACCAGCTCGGAGCGCCTGCGACCGGGCTGTGGTCGCGGGTGACGGGGTGGTTCGATCGCTACCGCGGTCACGTGATCACCGGGGCGGTCAGCGCCGGCGCGGTCGCGGCGCTCGCGCTGATCCTGCGGCCGAGCACACCCGACCCCGGGACATTGGGCCGCAACGGCGGGGTGATCGATGTGCGCCCGGTCGCATTGCGCGCGACGCCAGAGATCGACTCGCTCGATACCCCCGGCGGATCGAGCACCGTCATCAACCTGGATGATGAAGACGGTCACACGACCGTGATCTGGGTGACACCTGCAGATACTGTGGAGGGCATATGAGGGCCACCGTCGCCATCCTGATGATCGTGGCCGTGCCTGTGCTCGCCGGTACGGCCCCGCAGGCTCGCGCTGACGTCACCGCGGACTGCGAGTTCCTCGAGATCTCCGCCAAAGCGGGCGACAAGCCGTCGATCGACGGCGAGCTTGCGCCGGTGGAAAAGAAGCTGAAGAAGCCGCCGTTCTCGACCTGGAACCAGTTCAAGCTCCTGTCGCACTCGCACAAGTCGCTCGCCAAGAAGAAGACCGAGCCGGTGAGCCTCAAGGTCGGCTCGGCGACTGTGACGCTGGTCGAGATCGTCGATAAGTCGAAAGTGCGGCTCACGATCACGATGGACGACGACAAGGGCAAGCAGGTCGCGAACAACACGACGACGGTCGAGGGCGGGGACTACATGATCTACGTGCACCAGCTCGCCAACAATGACGGGCACATGCTGTCGTTGACCTGCAAGTAGAGGTAGCCGCACAACGGCGCTCCGGAGGGTCGGCGTTCGAGAGCCAGTGCATGACGGTCGACGATCCACTGCTCCCCCTTGCGAAAGTCGCGGAGGCCGCGAGCGTGACGGAAGCGGAGGTGCGCGCGTGGATCCGCGATGGCGAACTCGCCGCCGAAGCCGCTGGCGATAATTTGATGGTGCGAACGTCGGTGCTCGACGCGGCCTCGTACGAGGGCGGGATGCGAGTGAGGACGGCGCTGAACAAGGCGCGCCTGCGTCGCTTCCAGGCAAAGCAGGCGGGCAAGGTCGAAGTCGCGCCGCGCGCTCGAGAGGTGTGGAGGCCGGCCGAAAGCATGGTTCCGCAGGCAGCGATCGCGGAGCTTCGAGCTCAACTCGAACGCCTGTGGTTCCCGGCGCCAGCTCAAGCGAACCGTGCGACGAGCGAGACGGAGTGGCCGATCGTGGCGACGTTCGCGGCGCCGAACTCGGTCGTCGAACCATATCCGCTTGCTGACGGGCTTCGTCGCGCGGAAGCACTCGAGGCGCTGCAGCGGTCGATGGACGAACGCGTGCGGCAAGAATTGGTGCTGCGCAGCGACGCGGGCTATTCGGCCGAAGCGGTGGCCGAGTTGTTGTATGCATTTGGCTTTGTGAACGCGGAGGCGAGCAGCTGGGCGTGGAGGAACGGCGAGGGATGCTTGGGGGACGACTACATCCTCTCGGCGAGCCATGATGTCCCCGAGGAGATCTGTCTCTGGTTCAACGTTGCGCGCGTGGCACATCCGCAGGCAGTGGCGCGTGTGGCAATTGCGTCGCGTGCGCGATGCAAGGCGCATTGGGCGGCGAACTCGCCACGAGCGATAGCGAGGGAGCGCTCGACTGGAACGGTTGGCTGGCCACGATCCAGGACATCGAAACGACGTTGCGCGCGGCGGGCCTCGAGTGCGGGGGGAATGCGATGAGCGTGTTGTAGGTGGGGGGGCGGCGTTGCTGCGCCGCTGAACGGACCCGGCTGCGCGCCACCGACGCGCGGCGAGGACATTCAAGATCTGTTGGTCGCAGGCCGATCTCGGATGGTCACCACGCACTGCGCTTGGCACCGAGTTCAGCGATTGCGATTGATGATGTTTTGTTCTTTCGATCTTGCCAAGAGGGTTAACTCTGACTTCTGATCGAGGTTGGGCATCCTCGCACTGGCCGTTGAGCAGACGCTCTTTGTAACTCAGCGGTGTTCAGCGCGAGGCGGTGTGGAGGTGTCGGGTAGATGCAGACTTGTCGATGGATTCGAGACAATACGACATGATCGCGAACGATGACGAATTGTGGGCCTGCCCCGTCAGACGCGCATGTCGACGCACGGCTCCAGAAAAACTGGATATCATCGGCGAGCCACCCAATCGAGGCCGCGAGTATGTGTATCACTGGCAAAATGTGCCTCATTTGAAATTGCGACATCGAGATTGATGTCGCAGAATCTAGCAAAATACGCCGACTCGAAGGTTGCACGGTCAGAGACGAGTGATATACACCCGACATGAATGCGGGGCTCGAAGAGCTGGGTGAGCGGATTGCGGAGCAGGCAGCGCACTTCGATGCCGCCATGCATCGACTCCTCGCCGATCTACGTGAGTTCGATGAGCGCGGTGGCTGGCATGTGCAAGGTGCGCGATCGTGTGCGCACTGGCTCGCCTGGCGGGTTGGCTGGGACCTGGTCACCGGGCGTGATCGCGTGCGGGTTGCCCGCAAGATCGCCGAGTTCTCGGCGATCGATGACGCCCTCCGGCGCGGTGAGGTCTCGTACTCGAAGGTGCGGGCGATGTTGCGCGTCGCGACGCCAGCGAATGAGCTCCTGCTGCTCGATCATGCGCGGCTCATGCCGGCCTCTCAGCTCGAGAAGCTATGTCGCAAGTACGCGCTCGTGCAGCGTCACGGTCAGGAGCCCCATCCCCTGGTTGACGAGCAACGGCGCTACGTCCGCCGCCGCGATACCGAGGATGGGATGGTCAAGATCGAGGCCGTGCTTCATCCCGAGGAAGCCGAGTTGGTCTGGACCATGCTCAACCACGCCGCGACCCAGTTCGCTCGTGAGTCCGACCTACCTGCGGGCAAAGCTTCCGCGGAGTCACCGGAGTCGGCGCAGGCGTCCGTGATGGCGCAGGCGTCCCAAGTGTCCGGAGCGGCGAAGGCGACGCAGGCGTCCGAGTCGGTGATCGCCTTGCTTCTCTCTGCGTCCGCCGGTTGCGGGATCGACGATTCCGCGAAATCGCGGGAGCTGTTTGCAGCACCGGAGGCCACTGAGGCCGCATCGCCCGGGCATTTCGGCACTTGCCCGGCCGATGATCTTGCGGAATCGCAGGAGCTGCCGTCAGTGCCCATCGATACCTACCCGACTGACGATTCCGTGGAATTGCCGGGCTCGGAAATCTCGAGCCGATCGTTGCTCGATCGCCTGCTGGACGAAGCGGATGCACTCCGAAACGTGGAGGCTGTGCCGTCCAGTGAACACGAGAATGTAGCGAGTAACTCCAAGGCAGAACGCGCGCCGAGCGGGTTGCAGCAACGAGCCGATGCCGCCAAGCGTGCCTTCAACCGCGCCGATGCGCTGGTCTCGCTTGCACAGGGTTACTTGCGCGGCGATCAGCCGAACCGGTCGCCAATCGAAATCGTGCTCACGATTCCCCAGAGCAGCCTCCGCACCGAGTGCGCCGATCCGGTCGAGGTGGGCGAGATAGGTGAGTCCTTCCTGTCCAGCGAGGCCGCGCGGCGACTCAGCTGTGATGCAGGGGTGGTCGAAATCGTGGAGGACGAGCAGGGCGCGCCGTTGTCGGTTGGCCGCAAGCGCCGCACGATTGCAGGAGCGCTCAAGCGTGCGCTACGCAAGCGCGATACGGGGTGCACATACCCTGGGTGCACAAATCGTATCTTCCTGGAAGGTCATCATATCAAGCATTGGGCGGATGGTGGCGAGACAAGTCTGATGAATACCGCTTTGCTATGTAGCGCACATCATCGTTATGTTCACGAGTATGGATACGCGATCGAGTTGGGTCCCGATCAGCGACCTCAATTCCGGGATCCTCGCGGGCGGCTGGTGGCTCCGGTCCCGGAGCGTTCGGTGATGGAGGATCTCGGCTGGCCTCGAATCCGCGCGGTGAACGAGCCCCTCGCGATCGACGCGGACACGATCGCCTGCGAGTGGGATGGGAACCCAGTCGATTACGGCGCGATCGTCGGACATTTCGTTGTCGCCGATCGTCTTCGATGATACGAGCATCAACGCCGCGTCGCGCCTTGACCGCAACCAGCGCTGCCGCGCGCAGCACTTCGAGCTTGTGCTCGTTGACGACCGGTTGCGTTGCCTCTGGTCTCCAGGAGAATGCAGACCGCCTGATCGACGGCGTTGCCCATCGAGCGGCGCCTTGGATAGACGTGGTTCGGAGCTTAGCTCCATCCCGGCGGCGGTGGCATGAACGAGGGCGGCCGGTCGAAGAACCACAGTGTGCCGGCAATATCGCCGGCGCAGATGGTGGTCGTGGTCGCGGCCACAGCGGTGAAGCTGGTGTCACCACGATGGGTGAGGAGACATTCATGTGTTGCGAGATCCCAGACCTTGAGTGTCCCGTCCCATGACACCGAGACCACGCACTGGCCATCAGGAGTGACCGTGCAGCTCATCACTGGCGCGATATGGCCTTCGAGCGTGGTGACGACACGGCCAGTGTTGAGGTCCCAGACCTTGAGCGTCCTATCGTGGGACGCCGAGACCACGCGCCGGCCATCAGGAGCGACCGCGCAGCTCCTCACATACCCCGTATGGCCTTCAAGCGTCGTGACAACGCGGCCAGTGGCAAGCTCCCAGACCCTGAGCGTCCTGTCGTCCGACGCTGAGACCACACACTGGCCGTCGGGCGTGATCGCGCAGCTATTCACCGCGGCGGTATGGCCTTCGAGCGTGATGACGACGTGGCCAGTGTCGAGGTCCCAGACCTTGAGCGTTGTTTCATCAGACGCCGACACCACGCGCCGGCCATCGGGTGTGACCGCGCAGCTCATCACACGCCTGGTAGAGCCTTCGAGCATGGTGACGACGCTGCCCGTGTCGACGTTCCAGACCTTGAGCGTTTTATCGTCGGACGCCGAGACCACGCGCCAGCCATCGGGGCTGACCGCGCAGCTCCTCACTCCGTCGGTATGGCCGTTCAGCGTGACGAGAACGCGACCGGTGTTGAGGTCCCAGACCTTGAGCGTATTGTCTCGTGAGGCCGAGACCGCGCGCTGCCCATCGGGCGTGACTGCGCAGCTGAGCACCGTGGTGGTATGGCCTTCGGGCGTAGTGACGACGAGGTCGGTGTCGAGGTCCCAGACCTTGAGCGTCGCGTCGAAGCACGCCGAGACCACACGCCGGCCATCGGGCGTGAGCGCGCAACTATTCACCCCAAAGGTATGGCCTTCGAGCGTTGCGAGGATGCGGCCGGCGTCGAGATCCCACACGTTGAGCGTTTTGTCATCGGACGCCGAGACCACGCGCCGGCCATCGGGCGTGACAGCGCAGCTATTCACCCGGTCGGTATGGCCTTCGAGC
>Ga0134121_10004937_pt1 | contig 10874 bp, 15 predicted proteins | sample KB301_FD_96463 | JGI IMG/M metagenome (GOLD analysis project Ga0134121, IMG submission 96463) | Terrestrial soil microbial communities without Nitrogen fertilizer from Kellogg Biological Station, Michigan, USA - KB3-0-1 | ecosystem: Environmental > Terrestrial > Soil > Unclassified ...
AAGCGGCCGCAGGAGACGTAAATGGTAGCCGCCGCCTGCACTTCCGGCGCGGGCACTGGCGGCACTTTGAAACACACAAGACTTGGATTAAGTGGATGCTGGTCGGCAACCCCGATCTTGGATTCATTGCCAAGGAATACCGGTTGTAGAGCACTAGCGCCGCTGCCCCTGCGGCGCGGTAGCCGCAACGCAGGCACCCAACAAATAGAGCAAACCGGAATACCAAACCCAAGGAGGGTTAAGCCGTGGAGTTGAATAGAGAGCAGTTTGAGGATTGGGCGCGTCGTGGTGGCATGGAAGTTCACCGTAACGGAACGCCAGACTATATCCGAACCAACACACAGACGGCGTGGGAATCTTGGCAAGCCGCTGCCGCCCTCTCCCCTGCCAAAGTGGAGGGGGTTGAGCCGGTGGCGTGGCTCAATAAGAAGCACTCATTCGTGCGCGATGCCTTCATCTGGAATCGCGATGAGCGTAACCATCCCGACTACAACGAAGCCGTCTACACCGCCGCCCAACTCGAACAAGCAGTCAGGGCGGAGAGGGAAAAGTGTGCGAGAGTGGCCGAGGTACGCGGTCTCATCTACCACGAGAAGTCGGGTATGCGCGATCTTCACAACGGCATCACCGAAGCCATCCGCTCCCGCTCCAAGGAATCGACATGAACGGGCTTAGGGAGTTGCTCGACTTTTTGGATGAATTGCCGAGGATGAGAGAATGAAAAAAGTAAGCGAAATAGATGATCGTTACATGAAACTGGCTCGTGAGCATATTGAGAGCGCACGAGCCAAACTGTTTAATCTTCCGGTAAGTGCTACGGTCCTTGAAATCGGCCCGCGCGTGCATATCCGCTCCGGCGATACGACATGGCACACGCTCGACATTGTTCCTGGTTGCACGTATCAATACGACATTACGAAGCGAACTCCGCTGCCGGACAGTTTCTACGATGCCGTTCTGTGTCTGGAAGTTCTCGAACACACGCTTGATCCGTTTGCGGCGATCAAGGAGATTCGACGCGTTCTGAAGCCGGGCGGGATGCTCGTAGCATCGACGCCATTCAACGCACGTATCCACGGCCCGGCGAATGATTGCTGGAGATTCACCGAGCATGGAATCAAGGTGCTCATGCGCGATTGGGACGACTTGAAGATTGAGTCGCTGGAGTCGGAGCGGTTTCTGTGCCCGATTCACTACTCATGGATGGCGCACTGCAACAAAGAAAAAAATGTAACCGACGATGAGGTTACTTCTACATTTAGGTGGATCGTGTGATCAAGATATTTCGTACCCGATATGTTTCGCTGTGGATATGCCCAACTTGGTTTTTTGGGTATCAATCGTTTAAGGACGGATGGTTGAACTGGAAATGGGAGATTCATCTGTTCATTATTCCGGTGCTTTGCATTGGCCTCACTTTCTATGGAAAGAAGCATCCGCATCCTCTTACCGGGATTATCAAATGAACAACGAATTCGAACAAAACGGCTACTTGCTGCACCGTCGCCTGATCGACTCCGATACCGTCAGCGCATGGGCGGCACTCTACGCATCGTTAGCCGATCCGAATCGTGTTCCAGAGTTCAATCCTGTCGCAATAAACGATGATCGCATGCAGCCGCTACTGTCCCTGATCACGCGTCATCCGGCCATTCTCGATGCCGTGGAGGAGGTATTCGGACCGAACATCGCGCTCTACAATCAGCGGTTCGTGGTCAAGGATGCGAAGTCGCGTGATGCCGTGTTTTTACATCAGGACACGCCGTATCACATTGGCTGGCCCCGCAAACTGTCGGCATTCGTGGCCCTCAGTGAATCAAAGATGGAAAACGGCGGTTTATATTTGCGGCGCGCTACCCATATATGGGGGTATCTCGGGGATGCAGGCGAATTGAATCCGGAGGTGCTTGGCCCTAACCAATGGCTCAATGCTATTGACATGCATCCTGGCGATGTTCTACTCATGCACTCCGCATGCTGGCACGGTTCCTACGCGCACACCGAAGGACCGGACCGCGTTCTTACCGACATCATCTACCAGCCTGCCGACGATCCGAGCGGGAAGAAGTTGATGCGCGGAACTTGGAAAACGAACGATCATATTCAGGATGAGCAACGCGCCAACATGTTCATCCGTTCGCGCACGTCGAGGCTCAAAGAATTGCAGGAACAACTGGATAAACAATGACCGAACCCACAGGCACCCCCGTAGAATCCCTGAACCTCGAACCATTCGAGCGCGTAGTCTACCTGCGCGACGGATCGCCGGAGAGTTTCGAGGCATGCGCCAGAGAGCTATATGGCATCTTGCAGCGCATCCGCAAAGGCTCCGGATTCTTCGGCTGCACCGAGGATCAGTTGCATATTCTGCACACGCGGCTGGCTGGCGCGGTCACGTCACTGTTCACCGATCCGAAGTTTTTCATCAGCGCTGACGGATTCGTGAGGCTGTGCGCCGAACACACCACGCTGCATTCGATATTCCGCGCATCCTCCTACGAGACGATGGATCACGTTCTAAGCACCATCGGCACGCGACCGGCAGATGAGCCATTACAAATGCAGTTCGCGGCCAATACCATCGCGCAATTGCTCCTCTGCTGGTCGCTAGAATCCGAAGTCGAGGTTGATTTCGACGTGCTCTACGCCGCCGCACCGGAAGCCACTCACGCAGCTATCATCGGCATGCTGGCAATCGGCGTCACTCATACGGAGCGAGCTTACAAGCGGCGTCTGCATCTTATGTCACTACGGCATATCCTGTGCGCGCATCCGCTGCCTGACGCACTCCTGCTGTGCGCTGGCGACTTGTACATGCACTGCACGTATACGGACGCGCCTGACAAGCACGAAGCAAAAAAAATAGTGAACACTTGGATGCGCGACTTGGCGTTTGCGCGTACCGAAGTGCGGGAATGCACGCGCAAACTCGTTCGGAAGGAGCGCCCTACCATCGTAGTTCCCGTCGAATGGTTCGGCTCGCATCACGCGATGTTTCGCTGTTACGCGCCAAGCATGAGGCAATTGAAGGAACGCTTCCGTCTCGTCTGCATCTATCGCGATACCGAGATTGATGAAGGCGGAATGGCGGTATTTGACAAGTGCGTGAAGCTGCCCGGCGATGCGGTGGCGATTTCAACAATCATGGAGGTGATTCATGCGGAAGAACCGGACATTATGTTCTACCCGAGTGTTGGCATGGCGGCTTGGTATGTCGCCCTCTCGAATATCAGGATGGCGCCGATACAGGTATGTTGCCCCGGTCATCCGGCGTCAACTTTCTCGCCCGTCATGGACTACATCGTGTGCGAAGAAGATTTATTCGGCAGACTGGAAAGATATTCAGAACGTGCTATTGGACTCCCCATCGGGGCAGCACGTTACATACCGCGATCTGGGATTACTGAACCACAAGTGGTTGGAGGACGATTGGAGGGAAATATTCGGGTCGCAATCCCCTCAATGGCAGTCAAAATCATCCCACCATTCCTCGCCGCCCTCAAAGAAATCAAGTCGGCTTGTCAGAATGTGGAATACCATTTCTTCCCGAATCAAGTAAGCATGGCGCACTATGTTTGTGCGAAGGATTTGCATCGTTGGTTCCCTGATTGCGTAGTCCATCCGCGCTCCTCATATCAGGAGTACATCGACAATTTGGCGTCATGCAAACTCGCTCTGTCTACGTTCCCGTTCGGCGGCACAAATAGCATCATCGACTGTTTTCTGTATGGCGTGCCGGTAGTGACGCTGGAAGGGGATGAGATTCACCAGAGGTCGGATGCTTCGATGATTCGGCGAATGCATTTCCCTGAGCAATGGATGATCGCCCACGGGGTCGGTGAGTTCATAGCGAAGGCCGCAATGGCGATTCAGTCTGGCATGCGAATCCAGTCAGCAAAAGATAAACCATGGGCAGTCGCTGATACATTTTTCGGCGATGGCCCTACAGAAGTCCAAGGCAAATTCCTAGCAGCATTCGAGCAACTATTTGAGGAGAAACTAATTGAGTCCGGAAGCTGAACGACTGATCGACGCGCTGTGTGTTGGCGCGCTGGAAATGAGGCGCGAAGGAATTACCGAAGAATCTATTCTTGTGCCGTGGGATTCTCTGTGCGTTCTTAGCACTATGGCCGTGATAGATGAAGTGCTTGGCATCGTAGTCGAAGGCCCGGCACTTTCCGATTGCAAAACTATTGGCGATGTACTTAAGATTGCGAGGCTGGCATGAGATACCTGATTACCGGAATGAGCGGCACGCTAGGAACGGCACTTTCTGATCGACTTACCAAGGATGGTCATGAGTGCGTAGGATGGGCGCATATGGACCCGCTTGTAATAGATGAGCCATACGATGGGGCGATTCATCTGGCGGGGAAAGAACTTTTGCGCCCACTGAAGATGTGCGGCCTATCTGAATTCGACCGTGAATTCCATCCGGTTATTATGCTGGTTGAATTGCTTGCAGCGGCGGCAAACGGAAAAATCGTGAACGGCGGCAACATCGTCGTCATGTCGTCCGTAGCTGCGGTCTGCGGCGTTCCTGGCATGTCGCTCTACTCGGCAGCCAAGGGCGCAATGGAATCGATGGTGCGCTCGGCGGCTATCGAACTGTCAACAAAGCGCATCCGTGTAAATGCGGTTCGGGCGGCAGGATTCTCCGGCGCCATGAATGACCGGATTACCAAGATCATCGGCATCGATGGAGCGAAAAAGTACGAAGAAAAGCACCCGCTTGGGATGGGCGATCCGCAGTCAGTGGTGCATGCCATCATGTTCCTGTTAGAAAACGAGTGGTCCACCGGATCAATTGTTACGCTAGACGGCGGCTTTAGCACCCAATGAATCCCGGCTGGATCATCGCAGGACTTCTGTTCGCGATATTCGGCTTGATGGTTTTGATGTGTTTTATTGATAAGGACAATGAAGATGAATGACTGGATTCTCCTCGGCCATCGCGCCGACCTAGCGACACCCGGCGATTACATCCGCATCCCGATAGACGGAAGCGAAATGGTTGCCTACAACGACGCCGGAAACATCGTTGTGAATGACGGACTGTGCCCTCATCGCGGCACGCAGATTTTCACCGGAACGCACGGCAATGCGCCGATGACATGCCCCTATCATGGCTGGTCATTCCGCAATGGGCAGACCAATGTGCCATGCCGCGAGAACTATAGCGAAGCCGAACTAGAAAAAGCCAAGTTCCATCAGTACATGACATGCTGGGTCGGTGACTGGCTGTTCGCGTCAACTGGCGAACTCGGCTATCCGGTGCCAGAGGGAAACATCCGTTCGATACTGGAATCCATCAAGATCAACAAGCGGCATTCGGTCGATGCGTTTCCCATGTCGTGCGACTGGCGTGTGGCCGTGGAGAACACGCTGGAGGACATGCACATTCCCACGGTGCACCGCGATACGTTCGGCAAAGTCAATCTCAAGCGCATCGACATGCAGCGTGAAGGACCTCATTCCATCGCGCTATACGAAATCACTGACAAGCGCACGCTGGAGCTTACGGACCGACTGTCGAAGTCATTCAGCAACGTCAAGCCGAACGAGTATTTCCACCTGTACCTGAGTCCCTACGCGTGCCTGTCATCGCTCGGCGGCTTCACGTACTCGCTACAGCATTACCTGCCGTCTGGTGGATGGACATCGTTCACGTCTCGCTTGTATACCGGCAGTCAGCGCCCCGATGCGCCGGATATGAAATGGTTCTACGAGGAGGCGCGCACGTTCAATCACATGGTATTTCAGCAGGACGCCGAAATATGCTCGCGCGTGAAAGATTGGGGGCACGCGCTGTCTACGGATGAGGAGCGCGTGCGGTGGTTCAGGGAATCGACTGGTACTTACGATTCCGGATGGAAGTCCACTTAAGCGCCTGAACCGGCGTCCTGTTGTTGCTGCCACAGGTTGTATTGATTCAAAATCGTGACAGTGCCGGAAATTGCCTTTTCAAGCTTTGAGGCATTTTCCGGCTGATTCACCGCTGCTGCGATGGCCGGAATCATAGTGGTGGCAAACGAAGTGGCGACGGCAAGTTTCTTTGCACTTTCGCCGGTTTTATTGCCGAACATCATTTCGACAGTGTTGACGATGCCTAGGATGGCAGGCATGTTGGCAAGCAGTGTGGCGAGGAAGTTCATGGGGGCTCCTTTAAGAAAAGCGCCTTTTCGGCGGCGCGCCGTTTTACCAGACCGCCGAGGACTTTCCCACCTCCGCGATTCCAGATTGGAAATTGTTCCGCTGCCTCGTTGTACTTTCCACCATTGAGCATTCGCCGCATTGTGGATCGGCTAAATTGATCGCCACCAATGTTGTACACGAACGACACTAGCGCATCAAATTGATTTTGGTTAAGAGGTGCTTCAACCATCGAGTTGACGGTTTCCTCGGCTTCTTTCATATCGTCCCAAAGGTCCGCGTCTGCCTCGGCCTGCGTTATCTCGTAACCGGGGACTACTTCCGGTCCCGTATGCCCCCATCCGACAGTCCACGGATCACCTCCGGTGCCAGGATCGGGGTAAGCCTTAAGCACGCATGATTCAGCATCTTGCACAAGCTTTACAGCAGCCTGCGAGAACTTCATCTTTTGAAAAGCAGCTCGATGATGCTGATGATGCTTACAACAGCGCCGGACGCCTGCCAAACCGTTCGCTGTAATGCGCGAACAGCGGCCTTGGTTTCATCCATGCACTTATCCAAGTGGATCATTTTTGTTTCCAGTGCAGTTAGTCTTTCCCCGATCCCGTTCACTCCCATAGTCCTTTAAGGTGATTGCCTACAAGAAAAGAACCGTGGTAAGTTTATTCCGCTGTCATGTTCAGCGGGGCCTTGTCTCGGTTCTGACCAACCGGGGGCGCAGGTATAGCTAGCCTGCGCGCCCTTTATTCCGGCTTACTGATGCCCTTCCCCTTGCCGATGGGGTATTCATAAAGCGTGTTGCGGATCGCCTTAGCCTTCGTGTATTCAGTACCCGGCTTCGGAAACGCGCCATACCAGCAGGTTTGCTGTTTGGTCAGCGGAACCTGCGTAGCGGCTTTGCGCTGTTTGCTAAGAAACTCACTCATTTGGAACCTCCTGTTGCGTGGACTTGCGAAGTTCGATGCGGATTAACGGCCAATATACCAAGACTGCAAACAGGCTGGCAATAGCGGCGCGCTCCCATGTCGGCAGCCATAGCGCGTAGGCGAACAGGCCGATGCACGCCAGCATGCCGATAACGGTAAGAACGCGCTGGCTGAGCGTGCGCAGGCCGATTTGGCCGAATCGTACGAGTGCTGCAATTTCTTCGGGTTTCATTCTGGCTCCGGGTCTGGGGGTGGAGGTTCGCGTTCATCATCGTCGGCATCATTGTTGAATCCGGCGCCGTAACCGTGATCTTCCACGTTCAGGCGAATACTTTCAACTTTGATTTTTCTGTCTACAGCCTTAAAAACATCGGTAACGCTATATTTCTGCTTCCTGCGAACCTTGCCGTTTTCATCAAGCTTCGGCTTTCCATCGGAGTCTAGCATTGGTTCGGTGGCTTTTAAAGTGACCTCTTTTATAAGGTCATCAACCACCTTGATTAGCTTTGGATCGACCTTTCCGCCATTACCGGCCATTTGTAGCCTCCGCAGAGCTTGCCACACCAGCCAATTCCAGCGCACGCTTCATTCCTGGCTGCTGCAATTCCATCGCCAGAGTCGGTGCGTTCGGGTTTTTCGGCTTCATTGCCATGTTTTGATAGATTTGCGAAGTTAGGATGTTACGCGCAGCAGGACGAGCACCGAGAACAAGCGCCTCTTTCAGAGCAGACGGACCGCCGATAGTCGCCATGAGCGCGTCAAATCCGGTAGCGCCAGTCGAACCCATTTTCTCGGCACGTTGGGCCGACTTCGGAAACTGAGCCGCGAATTTACCGACTGCCAGTCCTTCGCCAGACAGCGGCTTGCCCGCCTCGAACGCCTTGCGGTACACGTCAGCATTGATATTCCCCGTCGTGTCATTCAAAGCCTTGTCAGCGGCGTAGGTCTTGGCAATCTGGGTACGCGCTTGCTGATATTTCTCACGCATCGCCTGGACTGCCGCAGCCTGATCCGGCAGCAAGGACGGGTCTTTAGCCATTACATCTAGATGACGACCAAGCTGATCATCAAGCGCTTGAGCGGCGGATTTGAACGCCTTCCCCAAACCTGGATCGCGTGCGGCGTAGGCTTTGTCCGCATCGGCACGGAGCAATTTCACTTCTTCAACCAGTGCGGCAGCATCCATTTGCGGCGTGCGCAGTCCTTCCAGCGTCTTGGCGAACGGGTTCTCCGAGCGATGGCTAAACGACTTCGCCGCCGTATCGTAATTTTTCGTGATTTCGGCCAAATCGGCTAAATACTGCGCATCAGCGCGAATCTGACCTGCGCCCTTCACATTCTCGTAAGCTTTTCCGGCCTCCGCGCGGACACGTGCCAATGCTTCGCGCGACAGCGGCACGTCCTCTGGTAGACCGACATCCTGCCGAATTAGGTCATTGGTCGTCGGCTGGTTTTTTTTGCTCGCCAGCTTCGAGGTTTTCGGCTCGCCTGCCAGTCCTTCGATAGCGCGCGTGATTCCTCCCGCAGCAGTTCCGGCCTCATTTGGCGCAACCACGTAGCCAGCATCCCTAGCGGCGGTCAGACCCTCATTCACTTTTTCGGCTTCGGCAATCTTGCGCACGCCAGCCGGTGAAGCACGTTCCGCTTGTTGCGCCGCAGCAATTGGCTTGGCTACACGGCTGGCACCCCCGCCAATCATCATCGGAAGCGCATTGATGCCGGTCGTGGTTGCTGTCCCGAGAATTGGCGAGCCGGTGTAGTCCGTGACCTTCCCGCCGCGCCGGTCTGCGTCCGCAGCCAAGGATTGCAGCGGCTTGGTTGCAATGTCCAGCGTCTTTTTACCGCCCTCGGTGCGCGGTTTGTAAGTTAGCGCCTCGCTGACACGTTCAGACCAGTCTGCGCCCTGTCCGGGCGGTCCCGGCAGCACGGAGCCAGCCAGCCCAGAAATACCGCCCAAAGGCGCGGCAACGGCCCCAGAAACCATTGACCAGCCAGGTTCGATATAAGCCCCTACCGTGTTCTTGGCGGCGGCTGCCAAGCCGGATTCTGGCGGTTTGACGGGCGGGATTGGCGTAGGCGATGGCGAGCCGGGTCCGGCATCCGGTACAAACCGGCCACCAGACGGCGCGGCGGGGGCGTCAGGAACGAATGCCATTTACTGCCAAGTCCCCGAAACGCCATTGATGATGACTTTCGTGCCGGGTTTGATGCCAGCGGCGGTAGCCTCTGCTTCGTTGGCAAACGTCGGGACTTGATCCGTGGCACGGCGCCCCGGATTCGGCGTAGTGCCAGCGCCATACCCTTTGTTCATCCGATCACGGATCAAATCCATTTGCTGCTCAAGCGTAATTTTCCGGTTGTCGAAGTCGTTTTTCAGGAGGTCAACCGTGCCGACAATCTGCTGCGCAGACGCGCCCGGAGCCAGGAAGTGCTCAACCTCTTTGCGCGCACTGTCTGTCAGTTGGCCGGTCAGATTCGGGTTCGTGAGGATACGCGCCGCTTCCGTGCGGTAAATCTGCAACTGAGCATTGAACTTCGCCACGTCCGGATCGCCGGTAGCCTGCCGACCGGCACGAATCCATTTTTCAATGACGGGCACGCCGGTAGCATCAACCTTGTTCGCGAGTTGCTTGAGCATTTCACCGTTTCGTACAGCGGTCTGTTCGAACGCCGTCACGGCATCGTAGCTCTGGGTCAGTTTGTTCAGAGAATTCGAATCGGCGCGAATCTCCGCTCGACGTTGCGTCATGCCGGGGCCACCCTCCGCACCAAGAATTTCAGCCATGCGGTTCTGAATCTTGCGCAAGTCCTCGGCACCTTGCCGACCGCGACCAATATTTACCAGCGCGTCCTTATTCTTCAAGGCTTCTCGCGCTAGATTTTCAACTGCTGCCTCACTCAAGCCAGTACCGCCAGCCTGCGCACCCAAACGCTGCTGAAACTGGCGCTCCTGCTGATCCATCTTCGCCATCGTAATAGCGAACTGCTGATCCGCCTTCCGCGCAGCCTGATCCATCTTCGCCATGTTCTCGACGTGGCGGATCATTTCGGACGCGTCTTTCATTTGAAGGGTAGCGAGGCCGACCGTATCGTTGTACTTCGTGGCGATGAGTTGCCATTCCTGCATCAGGTTGCCCATGTTGTTTTTGTTCTTGGTCCACGCGTCGGTGTACTCCTGATGCGCAAGCTGGTTCTTCGCTACCGTCGCGTCCATGTTCTGCTTGAACGCAGCCGAGTCCCGCTTGAAGCGCTCGGCATCGCCCTCCTGCAAACCTTTCAGCGCGCTAGAAAACGCGTTCATTGCCGTTGCCATCGGGGTACGAGTCATCGCGCCACCAATCACCGATAGGGCGAACATGGTAGAGGTGAAGTCGCTCAATTCCTGACCGCTCATCGGCAGCGAGCGCGGCGCCTCCGGAAGTTGCGTGTATTTCGGATCGGGCGGTTTCGGAACTTCCTGCATGCGCGCGGCAATCGGCGCTTGAGCGGCGTCACGTTGCACCGCAGCATTTTTAATTTCCTGCAAGGCGGCTTGCTTGCGCCCTTGTTCCGCCGCCATCTGCGCGCCGAACTGGGGTGGCATTCCACCGGCCACCATGCCGCCCATCGGAGGATCGCCAGCCATCGGCGGCATGATCGCGCCCGGTCCCGGCCCTGCGGTAGCCGTGCGCATGCCGCCCGCACCCGGCAGCAGGGGTAGCGGGTTTGCGCCTACGATATCGGCAGCGCCTGGAGCGAGTTGATCCATTACGCGGGCGCTCCGGCGCGGCTTTGCATGGCTTGCATCATCGCCAT
>Ga0134121_10004938_pt1 | contig 10869 bp, 11 predicted proteins | sample KB301_FD_96463 | JGI IMG/M metagenome (GOLD analysis project Ga0134121, IMG submission 96463) | Terrestrial soil microbial communities without Nitrogen fertilizer from Kellogg Biological Station, Michigan, USA - KB3-0-1 | ecosystem: Environmental > Terrestrial > Soil > Unclassified ...
TGCTTGTCTTTATGGAAATGTCAAGCTTGCAGGAGTATGACGTGTAAACTGGTACGGACATCATTTGTTTAATTTAAAATTATGAATATTTTGGAACTACTTTACACTCTCATCTAATTAGACGACTTGCATAAAGCAAATATCAGTTAAAGTATGAATATGAGCTATGAATCTACCAACAGGTTGGACACTCGAATCCTCACGGAAAATATACTCTAATAAATATATCGAACTCTATGAGGACGTACTAGACATTAAGAACAAAAAGAAGATCTATACAAGAGCAATAAGAAAAGACTATTCTACTATAGTACCATTTATCTCAGACAATGAGATTCTCGTAATCAAAAGCTACCGACACTTGGTCAATTCATATCAAATTGAAGCTCCTTCTGGCTATATTGACCCAGGCGAAACACCATTAGAGGCAGCGATGAGAGAACTAAAAGAGGAAACCGGCTATAGAGCAAATAATATTATCGACCTAGGTTCATACACATTGGATTACACTATGTTTGAACAGAAAGGAAATTTGTTTGTGGGTTACGATTTGGTTAACGAAAGGAAACAGAATTTGGGTATGATGGAGATAATAGAGACATCAATTTTGTCAATTGATGAAATTAAAAAGTTACTATTTGATGGAAAAATATTAAATGCTTCTTCAATTGTTGCTTTTTACAAATCATTGGACTTTCATTTAAATTACAAAAATAAGAAATGAAATGGTGATATAATTGAATTGAGTATGATAAATGACAATAATTGTTGGTTTGTGAATTGATTAGTAAAGGATGAAAAATAATTGCATGATGATTATGATGTTTTGATTATTGGTGGTGGTATATTGGGCTGTTCGATTGCATATTTCCTTTCCATCATGACAAATTGCTCGATTATGTTAATGGAAAAAGAAAAGAATGTTGGTATTCATACAAGCAGTAGGAATACTGGAAAAGTGCACGCGCCTCTTTACTATGATCCAGAAAAAAAATCATCCACTGCAGCTTACACAATAAGGGGATATGAATTGATAAAGCAATTTTGCTTGTTTCATAATTTACCGTTTAAAGAAGACGGAGTTATTGAAGTTGCAACAGATGATAGTGAAATAGACGTCTTGATCAAACATGTTGAATGGGCACGCAGGAACGGATTGAAAAAAGAGGATATAAAATTTCTAAGTAAAAGTGAAATGCTTGAGATTGAGCCTAACGTAAAGTGCGAATCTGGACTCGTGTGTTTCCAGGACGCCTCAACTGATTATGGCCTGGTAAACCAAAAACTAAAAGAAGATGCAGTCAAATTTGGTTGCAATACATCATTTGAAAATAAATTCAGGGCAGCTCGTTCCAATACAAATACTGGAGCAAAGAGAAAAATGACAATAATTGGAACTGCTAAAAACATAACTTCAGATTATGTAATAAATGCAGCTGGGGGTAATTCGCTTGATATTGCGCATAGCCTCAATCTAGCCATGGACTTTACTGATCTACATTTTAGAGGAGAATATTTGATAGCGCCATCAAAATATAGTAACCTTACCAACAGAAGTATCTATTCAGTGCCACGATATACTGACTATCCTTTTTTGGATCCCCACTGGATCAGGAGAACTGATGGAAGATGTGAAATAGGACCAAACGCTGTTCCTGTATTTAGTCCGTATGCATATAACTTGGCTGATAACCTGAAAAATGTAGTTCCAAAACTTTTTGAATCCTCTAAATTAGGAGTTATGAAATTATTTCTAAATAAAGATTTTATACGATTGGCATCTAATGAATTATCTAGTTCTTTATCCAAAACAAAAATGATAAACAGAGTAAGGAGATTTTTGCCCTCGTTGAATTCATCTGATTTTAAACAAAGAGGCAGAGCTGGTATTAGATCATTGTTAATAGATAAAAAAGGAAACTTTGCATCTGAGAGTTTGCTTGTGGAAAATGACTCTTCATTGCATATATTAAATTACAATTCGCCTGGTGCTACTGGAGCAATGCCTTTTGCAGCAAATATTGTAAAACAATTGATTCAAAAAAATATTGTAAATCCAACTTCAAGAAAAGTTGATTCTCCATTAACAGACTAAGTATAGAATTTTGGTTGTTTTTTCAGAAATCAAGGATAGATAATAGATAATCTGCACCAAATATTATATTATAGTATATTAAGGGAATTTTGGAAAGAACTATTCAGGGGTTGTCGTCTAGCTTGGTATGATGCCAGCCTCGGGCGCTGGAGGTCGTCGGTTCAAATCCGACCAGCCCCATGTCAATCTTGTCCCTTTATTTAGTCCCTTTTGTAATAATATTTGAAATTATATACAGTAGTAGGAAGAACAAATCAAAGACTTCCAACAAAAATGTAGTTCATCTTTTTAGTTGTCTTATAAAAAAATTCACCGCTTCGGGTCATTATGTCAAATCTCAAATTGTTATAACGATAATTGCAAATTAACTAAAATAAATATGATCAAAAATTTAGAATGGTTAATAATTAATTTCAAATGACTCTAACATTTTGTGAAAGATAGGAAGATATGCAGGATTAGCATCGATAGTCATTGCAAAATTAAGAACATATACAAACAAATGCTTAATGCTATACAGACTAGCTTATTGATTCATGTTTGGTCTTAATATCTTGCAAAAAATAATTCACAAACAACCAGACGAATCGTTTATTTCAACTTTTTCCCAGTTCGTTTTGATAATTTTAAAAGCCTTCTAGTTTGCTCTATACCAGTAACAGGTAAATGTTTAGAATCAATGAGTCCAATTTGCACTAATAGTGTCGCTTGATCCCAATAGATGTGTTCGTGTAATATCTTATTTCCCTGAAACTTCATAACTACTACATGTGGAATTTCGACATGTTTCCCAGTGGGAGGAATTCCAGGTAACATGGATCTTATTTCTTTATCATGAGTAAAGCTCAAGATAAGCTCATCTACAACCTGATCCTCACCAACCGTTCTTGAAATGTGGGTAATATTCGTGTCATCGGGCATTTTGCCAACAAAATCTTTCTTATAAAAATTAAATACGTTATCATAACCAATTCCTCCTGTTAATATTGGTACGTGATGTACTATGGGCTCCTTTACCATAGTCTTCATAGTTGCCTCCACATCATGATCAATGAATTCATGTTTTACATGTTTATCAAAAATCTCACCCAAGTTTTTACGTTTTTTCTGATTTTGTTTACTCATTTTACCAGCTAACTCCTTACGCTAAACAGCTTTGACAAACTGATTAATTTCCTTTACCCTTAATGACGGTTTTAAATAGAGTATAAAAATGTGTCAAATATGATTCACATCGACCAGCTTTACATTCAAAGTCCCATTTCTGTGCAACATATTGGAATTTTTAATCAAAAATTATTTCATTTGGTTTTTCGTTTCTTTTAATAGGTATCATTAGAGAAATTATTTTCATTTTCATGACAATATTACCATAACCTCAATATTGTCAAAGTTGATATTCTCCCCAAAATCACAGCGCCTAATGAGAGTCCTACATTTCCTAAAATGTTCAATCCAAATAATGAAAACTGTTTGGTATCAAGAAAGTTAACGGTCTCCAAAGCAAATGAGGACATTGTTGTGAAAGAACCACAAAAGCCAATCGCAAAGAGTAGTGAATATTTCGTATCTAGATTCAAGAAAACGGATAAAATTGAGAAAGCTCCAAGAATAAAGCTTCCGATAACATTTATCACTAGAATGTTAACAGGTAACGTTCCAATTAGAATAGTTGATGAAACTAATTTGTATCTAAGAAACGCACCTGCCAATGCCCCTGCTCCTAACAATATAAATTCAAGTCCTTTCATTTCTCAATTCACCTACCAAATTTCAATTCTACTGGTAGGCATTATCAGCTTTCTAGAAGCGGTTTTGGTTATGCCAAGGCTAATGCCATAGCCTAAATACATACGAGGAAATTTACTATTTAAAGTTGTTGAATGAATTTTGAATTTTTATGAAACAAAAGTAATTTCATTTACCAATTCAATTACAATTGGTTCCAATGAGTATATCTAATCCTAATCCTAAAGTTAGAACTATTTACCATTTTCATCAAGATTAATCTATTAGATCGGTTTACTTAATTTCTATTAGTTTCCCTTTTGACACTAAGTGTCAGCAGGTCAACTTTACAACTTAAATATTTTCTTTAGTAAACAATATAGTTCATGAAAGGAATAAAGGAAAAAATTCGGCAAACATACTCGAAAATCGCCATAGACGGCAACAACGAAAATTGCTGTATGCCCGGCAGTGTTTGCTGTAACACAGATAGTTCTTCAATTCAAGCACTACTGACTGTGGGTTATGATAAAAAGGACTTGGAATCATTACCTCATACATCTATACTCGGCGTCGGTTGTGGAGCTCCATTAAAATTTGCCGATCTGAAGGAAGGTGAAACCGTAGTCGATTTAGGATCGGGTGCTGGTATTGATGCTTTTTTAGCTTCTAGACAGGTATTGGATGTTGGAAAGGTCATCGGAATAGACTTTACAGAGGATATGTTAAAGAAAGCTGCAACTGCTGCTAAAGAAAATGGTTATACAAATGTTGAATTTAGAAAGGGCGATATTGAGAATAAAATCCCTATTGAGGATCACTCGGTGGAAGTTGTGATAAGCAATTGTGTAATTAATCTCACCTGTGATAAAGTAAAAACATTCAAAGAAGTTTATAGAATTTTGAAAGGAGGGGAAGAAGGAAGAATCGCTATATCTGATTTAATCACTGATAAGGAAGTTCGCGGCGATGATGTGAACCCCGATAAATGGTGTAGCTGCATAGACGGAGCATTAACAAAGCAAAATTATATCAACAGTATTAAAGAAGCAGGATTTCAAAATGTAAAAATTCTGAGTGAACAAGTTTACATGAACGAAACAAAGACCAATGGTAGAAAAATAACAAGTATAGTAGTTGGGGCAGTAACAGGGATTTGAAATTCTCTCTCATAAAATCTCAACCCGAAGAATCTACGCAGAAAATTCTTTTTGTATGTGTAGAAAATGCAGGTAGGAGTCAGATGGCAGAGGGATTTTTCAACTTATATGCTCCTAGTCAATACCGCGCAATAAGTGCCGGAATAAAACCAGCATCGGATATCAATCCTATTGTAATCGAGCTTATGAGAGAAATTGGAATTGACATCAGCAACCAAAAGTCTAAAGAGATTACAGAAGATATGATACGTGATTCATACAAAACAGTAAACATGGGTTGCATGAATAAAGACTCTTGTCCAACTCTCTTTTTACCAAATATTTTGGATTGGAATCTGGAAGACCCTAAAGACAAATCCATAGAAAAGGTGAGAGAAATAAGAGACGAAATAAACCGAAGAGTGCGTGAATTTATTGCAAATCTCAAGACTTACTAATAGATTAACACCCACTCAAAAGAAATTCTTGGCTGAAGTTATTGGAACATTCATAGTTGTAGTTTTAGCGACCGGTTCGATTGTAATTGATGTTAAGCTTGGTAGAACATTGGGCATTCCATTCATTGCATTTGCACCCTTTGTTGGAGTTGCTATGGCAGTTTATCTTTTTGGCAAGATTTCAATGGCCCACTTCAATCCAGCCGTAACAATTGGCTATCTGATAACCAGACACTTGCGCAAAGAACTATTATTTTATTATTTGACAGCTGAGATTACTGGCTCTCTACTGGCAAGTCTATTTGTAAAATATTTCATTGGGGCCGGAGCTAACTTGGGTGCTAATGCTCCAAATTATAGTTTTCCACTCCCCATTGTTTTTGGTATAGAGGTTCTAACTTCGGCACTATTAATGGCTGTTATCTTTGCAGTTGTTTACACAAAAGGACTACGAGGATTTAGCGGAATAGCGATAGGTGGGATCGTCGGTTTGGATATTTACTTCTTCGCCTCTATATCTGGAGCTTCAATGAATCCTGCAAGGTCGCTGGCTCCTGCATTGTTGTCAGGTTCGGTTGGTGATTTATGGTTATACTGGTCTGCCACATTTATTGGAACATTAATTGTTGCACTATTATTACGAAACAAATTTCATGAACAATTCCAAAAAATTAATTAGAATTTGTTTTTTACTTTTTGGACTGTTTATGATGGCTAAATATTATTCTTCCTTATTTTGATATGGTCAATAGAGTTTTCGAACATCAACCCATGTATTGTAAGTTATTAAATCGATTGCAAAGATCATTATCATGTACGCGGTTGATGCAATATTCATCTATCGATGTGTTTCCACTGCGAAGATCTGCTAAGGATTGGTTCCAAAGAGCATTAAAGTTCTCAATTTTATAAGCTTGGTTACTATATTGAATTTGTGTGTAAAGTAAAAATACGCCCAATACGATTGCTCCTATAATTAATAATATTACTATGGGTCTACCCAGTAGTATGCCAGCAAAGGATTTTCTTTTGTCAATTATCTCTGGATTATTAAAATCTCTATTCAACGTTGTAGGTTCATTTTTTGCTTTATTTTGTGGTATATTGAAATTGCTGGATTTGTCATCATGGCCAATCATTTCTGGTGCTTCTCGTAGTTTTTCCGCCGGTCCAGTACTTTCCAGATCTTCGTTCGACCCAAGGTCTCTCTGATTCTTCTGCTCCTCTTCGAAATCCTTTTCGTCGTTTGCCATTATTATTATTTGAACAACAAATATTAAGAATATGTCAAGGTTTTTGTGACCTTTTGCCAATTTACCGGAGTTTTGGCATCTGCATTTAACGTACGGACGGAATTACATAGAATTATGGCAGATTAGATATGAGATAGAGCTTTCCTTACTGATGACTATGATTTGCGTAAAATTGTTTGAGAAGAGATAGAAAATTAAGTAAGCGTGAAAAAGCTCTAAATTTCAAAATAGCACCATTAGAAAATAAAATAAAAAATTGATATTATATGATACTTATAAGGGATAACTCGATGTCTTCACTGTTCCGCAATTGTTTTAGAAACAAGATTTTATTTTTCAACTTGTGGCTGCGCAGAATTCAGTTTTTTGTAATGTCTGTATGCATCTACAATTTGCCAAATCCAATATACGCCGCCTATCAGCCAGGTCCATGGATAGGGAATAAATAATGAAACGATAATCCAGAGTGCAATACTTACCACCAGAATAATTATTCCTCGTTTTACAAATCCCAAATAGATATGACCTACGCCCGAAACTAATACAGCAAGAAGAATAGTTATTCCAAGACTTTTAGACAATTTTTATACTAAGACGAGGCTTGTTAATAGGTCTTTCGTGTCAAGCGTTTCTTAAAGTAGGTAATGTCATTCGTGTAAATAGTTATGAGTCGTAGGATATTACTAAGCAATAATGAAGGATGGGAGACTTCATTTAATCTCTTGTTTTCCTTCAACTCCATCATATGATAATGAATAATAATAGCCTATTCTATAATTCAGAACAATATAGGAATATCAGGAAAATGCAATTAGGAGTCATTGTGATAATCATTTTTGTGGTACTTGGAATTATTTTCTTTATCGTATTTGGTACTAGTTATTTCAAGACTGAAGATTCGCAAAATGAGAATTTGCAGAATAGATCTACAGTTATATTTCCAAATCCTGCTTCTGTACCACCAGAATGTAGATATAACCCGAATGATTTACTATGCCAATTTCAACTTGAAAAGCAAAGGATGAAACTTTCGCAGAATGAATGATGCTTTTCAGAATTTTTAAATTTAAAGAAATTAACAATATAGCATTAATGGTTTCCAGAAAATCTGCACCTATAATTAGTAACAGAGTTAACAATTGTATGTAGCTATTTTTTTTATCTCAGTATTAACAATACGTTTGCCACTAACAATATTCAAAGCTATTCAGCAAGCCTTTCAATCGATGACAATCAAACTATAAATTTGAACTCAATCGAAACCAAGAAGATTAGAGTAGGCGACATTGATGTAGGGTATAAAATCTCTGGTGGTGGAAGTCCTAAATATCTGTACATTGATGTAGGGTATAAAATCTCTGGTGGTGGAAGTCCTAAATATCTGGCTCCTGGGTTGTTCAAATCAAAGTTGGAGGACACGCAATGATGATGCAATACCCGGATAAATTTACGAAGATAGTAGTTACATTCCTCCAATCCTGATGCCATAAGTTATGAATTGTCTGGGTATTACTTACTGTTCCCAAATAGAGAACTTTTTAATATATTCATTGAGTCCATTAATGGTAAGCTGATTCCCATTATGATACATCAAAAAAATCGAAAATTATTGAATTTAGATTAGTGATAAATATTATTTCGGATAAAAAACTCCAAAGGGGAACAAACAGCTTATAATATTTGGAAATAAACGCCTATTTCCATTCCCACGTCTTGTCAACGAAATTTCCTGCGATGTCAACCTCTGCTTCGAACACCCCTACTACATTATTTAGTGATTCCAATTTACCTTCGGAAGTCTGAAAAAATACTGCTCCTCGCCATTTTAGTACACCAGATGAATTAAACCGACCTATTCCCTCTCCAGTATATGATGTAATTTCCCCGTCCAATGTTCTAATTATACCATTACCGATTCCATGCAACATTCTATTCGATGAGGGGCTTGCTATATAGGTAAGTAATTCAGTAACTTGTACTCCTCTAAGGCTTCCACTTGCCGATATACTTGTTTCTATTGTAGGACCTTCAATATCCGTAACCCTTTGACCTGATACGTTACCTTTCATTTCCCCAATTATTTCGCCTATCATATTGATTTGATATAAATGACCTTACTTAAATCTACTAGTAATCCTACAGATTTATTGAAATACAATGATATTGCAACTTCATATCCTCTGGTATTACGCCTGATTACCACAATCATACAATTTCTATATCAAATTCTGCCTCTCTAATAAGAGATGTAGAGATCGATGTAAGTAATCAGATTTAGTATTTGATTTTGGTAAAGATTTGGGATAACCACCCTTTATGAAGCGTTGCTTTCTATTCTGTTAAATTTCTCTATCTTGGCTTTATGGTAAATCTTCTTGAACACTTATTGGTCCGATAATCTTTGCAAGTGCGATTAAACAATCGGCGTTGTTATTTCCGTCTCCTTTCTCGTCGCAATCGTTTTTGTTCATATTTTCAAAGTCCAATGATATCTTGTTCTTTTCGCTTGGTGCTGTAAATTCATCAGTACTCAAGGAATCTGAATTATACAATCGGCGTTGTTATTTCCACTGTCTGATTCATCACATGTGTTTTTATTCTCTTCATCTGTCTCTATGCTAATCTTATTTTTGAATGGATCATCTGCGGCAAGAGCTGTAGTTGCAGGCGCAATGAAAACTGTGGCAAGTAATAGCGCAATAGATGGAAGTAGTATTGTCATTATACCTAAATTCATCGAAAAACTTGGAACAAATCTTCATTTTATATAAACTTGGATGGATCTTTTTGTAAGATTATTGTGTAGACAGATTCCGTACGATGTACAGCTAAATTAAACCGAATGTAGAAACGGACGAATAGTAGGAAAAATGATCTAATACTGGAGCACCATACTTCAGAAACTCAAGTAAAAGTTATTCGTTACCGGTATCATCAGTGTTGTGGTTTTCATTGGCATTAAAATAGTTTATTTTGAAAATACTCAGAATTTTCAAAGCAGTGCACGATTTCTTGGTCAGCAAGATTGTTACCTATTTTTCCTGCCAGATCTATACAATTTTGGGTTTGTTTATCTGCCCCTTTATAGGCAGCTGAATCTTGAAAAGTGTTTAAGGACATCTCTTCGGCATCTATAACATTATTTTTTATGTCATTGACTAGTTCTTTGAGATTATTATATTCCGCAGGATGGGTTTGATTATAAGACGATCTAATGTCATCTGAAATTGACGTATCGTTTGCTTTTTCCTGCATTAATCTTGATACGAATTGTTTTGCATCAGCTTCCGTGAATTTACCAGTCCTTACCAGCTCGTTAATCAATTTAGTTTTTTGATCATCATCGAAATTTGACTTTCCTTCGGAGGTTGTGAGCTCGATTGATTTACTCGCAGAAGAACCATATACCTTTTTCACAGCATCCTTTAAGATATTAAAATATTTGGTAGGAACTAATTTGCCGTTCTTATCGGAAACCAAGTTAAAATTATCTGTAACCACTGGCTGGTAATCCCATCTCCAAAAAGCTGTGCCCCATACTTTTTCTTTCTTCAACGCTCCAAGTATTTTTTTCGCATCACTTTTAGTAAGCTCACTCAAATCGGGATTGAGTTTGGATACACTGCCAACTTTTGTCCTTACAACATTATTCCATTCTCCAATGTATAATGGAATTCCAGTCAAATCCCTAGTTTTCAAAAACATGTTAAGTCTCTTCTTCTGGTACCCATCTCCGTCAGGAATTCCGTAGACGCTTATTTTGAAAGCAATGTTATCATGAGACGAGGGCGCCATCTTTGCCAGGTTTTTTGGTGAGATTTTAATCTCGCTATTCAGGTCTATTGGAACATTCATACTATAGACTATCGTTTTACTAGTAATATTTCTCAATTCTGAAGTAATAAAGCCATTAAATTTACCTATTTTAGACCATTGATGTTGGTCGTCAACATGTGGTTCGCTTAGGATTTCGTAACCTAGAGTGCTTGAATGATTATCGACTACCAATACTATTTTCTTTAGAAATTCTGCCATAAGTGTCCAGCCATCATTTCCCTGCTTATCTTTGACACATCTATTCCACCAGTCCTTCCAAAAGTGTTGAGCTGCTTTATCTTGAGTATTACCACCACCTCCTTTGGAATATTTTGAATCTTGAAATAAATACCAAGGAAAACCAGTTCCTCTTTCTTCAA
>Ga0134121_10004941_pt1 | contig 10866 bp, 11 predicted proteins | sample KB301_FD_96463 | JGI IMG/M metagenome (GOLD analysis project Ga0134121, IMG submission 96463) | Terrestrial soil microbial communities without Nitrogen fertilizer from Kellogg Biological Station, Michigan, USA - KB3-0-1 | ecosystem: Environmental > Terrestrial > Soil > Unclassified ...
CAGCCCGCGGTGCTCGCGTCGATCACGAAGGGCAGGCAATGGAATCTCTACTCGCCGCAGGCGTGGTACGGCTACGGGATGTATTTCGCGCAGAACCCGGATTTCGATCCCATCATTTCGCATTACGTGCGCGACGGCGCGTCAGAACAGACGGAGATCAGGATCACCGATGCCGGCGGCGCCCTTCTCAGAACACTCAAAGGTCCGTCGGCCAAGGGACTGAATCGTGTGTGCTGGGATATGCGCATGGAAAACGCGGTGCCCGCCGAAACTCCGCTGGCCGGCGGTGCGGGCGGGCGCGGCGGCAATGGAGGCCGCGGCGGACGCGGTGGCAACGGAGGCCGAGGCGGAGATGGTGGAGCTGCCGGTGGCGGAGAATTCCCCGCGGCTGATAGCGTGGGTTACACGCCGCGTGCTACCGGCGTGTGCGGCAACAACGCAGGCGGCGGCGGTGGCGGAGGCGGTGGTGGGCGCGGCGGCGGCGGGAATACCGGCCCGGCCGTGCAGCCGGGCAAATACCACGTGTCGGTCAAAGTGCCGGGGGCAACGGCGCCGCTCACGGGTGATCTCACCGTGGAAAGCGATCCCGCTGACGTGCTGACCGCGGTCGAGCGCAAAGCGCGAAGCGACGCGGTGATGAGTCTCTACGCGATGCAGAAGAGTCTCGTGCCGGTGCGCACGGCTGCACGCGCGCTCGTGGATCAGGCGGATTCACTCAAGCAGGATCTCAACCTCACGCCCGAGGGCGCGGCGAAAGCGGACACGCTCGTCACGCACATCACGGCGTTGCACAACGAAGTGAACCGCATTCTCGCAGCGGTCGGCGGTCTCATTCGGCCGATCGAAAGTTTCTCGAGTGTGCCGACTGCGGACCAACGCGCACAGATGCTCTGGGCCCAGGAAGACGCGGCGAAGATGATCGCGGACCTCAACAAGACCACGCAGGCCGACATTCCCGCGCTCTACGCGAAATACGCGAAGGGTCCGTGGAGCCGAAAAGTTGCCGCGGTTCCGGCAGCCGGGAAGAAATAGCGTTTAACGCAAACCTGAATGTGATCGGGTGCTGCGCGGCTACCCCTCTTTCTCCTCGTACTGCTCCTTGAGTGCGGCGACGACGGAGGGGTCCGCCAGCGTCGTCGTATCACCGAGCGCGTGACCTTCGGCGATGTCACGCAGCAGGCGCCGCATGATCTTTCCTGAGCGCGTCTTGGGGAGATCGGCCGTGAACAGGATCTCTTCCGGCCGCGCGATCGACCCGATCTTCTCGGCCACGAACTCGCGGAGCTCCTTGTTGAGCGACGTCGACTTCGCGTGTCCTTCGCGCAGGGTCACGAACGCCACGATCGCCTGACCCTTGATCTCGTCGGGCTTTCCGACGACGGCGGCTTCGGCCACGGCGGGGTGCTCGACCAGCGCGCTCTCGACTTCCATCGTGCCGATCCGGTGGCCGGCGATCTTGAGCACGTCATCCGCGCGGCCGAGGATCCAGTAATAGCCGTCGTCGTCGCGCTTGGCGCTGTCGCCGGGAAAGTAGAGATCGGGGCGGCCGTTCCACTTCGCGAAGTACGTCTGCACGTACCGCGCGTCGTCGCCCCAGATCGTGCGGAGCATCGACGGCCACGGTTTCGTGAGCGCGAGAAATCCGCCGCCCACGGGAATGCTCTTCCCGGTTCCGTCGAGCAAGTCCGCTGAATACCCGGGCAGCGGCCCGCACCCGCTCCCCGGTTTTGTCGCGGTGATACCGGGAAGGGGAGAAATGACGATCGATCCGGTCTCCGTCTGCCACCACGTGTCGACGATCGGACAACGCTCCTTCCCGATCACGTGGTGATACCAGACCCAGGCTTCGGGATTGATCGGCTCGCCGACCGAACCGAGCAACCGGATGCGTGAAAGGTCGTGCTTGTTGGGATGGGCGTCGCCCCACTTCATGAACGCGCGAATCGCCGTGGGCGCCGTGTAGAACACGGTCACGCCGTGCCGCTCGCACAGATCCCAGAAACGATCCTTCGCGGGCCAGTCGGGCGCGCCCTCGTACATCACGCACGTCGCACCGTTCGAGAGCGGACCATACACGAGATACGTGTGGCCCGTGATCCAGCCGACGTCGGCGGTGCACCAGAACACGTCGTCGTCCTTGAGGTCGAACACGATGCGCGTCGACGTCGTCGCGCCGGTCATGTATCCCCCCGTCGTATGCACGATGCCCTTTGGCTTTCCGGTTGTGCCCGACGTGTAGAGAATGAACAGCACGTCTTCCGCGTCCACCTTTTCCGGCTCGCACTGGGCGGACGCTTCGCGCATGAGGTCGTGGTACCAGTGATCGCGCCCTTCGTGCATGTGTACGTGAGCTTCGGAGATGGGTCCGATCGAGCGCCGCTGCACGACAACCACGTTCTTCACCGTCGGCGCGCCTTCGAGCGCGGTGTCCGTATTGCGCTTGAGCGGGACGATCTGTCCGCGGCGGTAACCCGCGTCGGCGGTGATCACGAGCTTCGCCTGGGCGTCGTTCATGCGGTCGCGAAGCGAATCGGGGGAGAAGCCGCCGAACACCACCGAGTGAATGGCGCCGATGCGGGCGCACGCGAGCATCGCGATCGCGACTTCGGGAATGAGCGGCATGTAAATGCCCACGCGGTCGCCGCGCGCAACGCCGAGCGACTTGAGCACGTTCGCGAACTGACACACGTCGCGGTAGAGCTCCCAATACGTCAGCGTGCGACGGTCGCCCGGCTCGCCTTCCCACACGATCGCCGCCTTGTTGCGGCGCGCCGTGGCGACGTGCCGGTCGAGACAGTTTACCGACGCGTTCAGCGTTCCCCCCAGGAACCACCTGGCGTGCGGCGGTTTCCATTCGCACACGGTCTTCCACGGCGTGAACCACTCGAGCTTCGCCGCTTCAGCCGCCCAGTAGGCCTCGGGGTCTGTCGCCGCGTTCGCATAGACGGCCGCGTCGTTGGGAACGGCGTGCTTCGCAAACTCCGCGGGAGGCGGAAACGTGCGATTCTCGGTGAGGAGGGTGTCGAGGTCGGACATTCGAGAGAAACGAGAGAACGGGAGAACGGGAGGGCGGGAGAACGGGAGGGGAACGAGATACTATATCTGCGTAGTGACCACGGCGCGCGCTAGAATTCACTCGTGCTGAATCCCTGGAAAGACCTCGCGGTCGGCAAGAATCCGCCGGAGGTCATCACGGCCGTCATCGAAATCCCCGGTGGCTCGCGGAACAAGTACGAGCTCGACAAGGACACCGGCTACTTCAAGCTTGACCGCGTGCTCTACAGCGCCGTCCAGTACCCCGCGGACTACGGCCTCGTGCCGCGCACGCTGCACGAGGACGGCGATCCGCTGGACGTCCTCGTGTACATCAAGGAGCCGACGTTCACCGGCTGCCTGATCGACGTCAGGCCGATTGGCGTGCTGCACATGCGCGATCGCGGCGAGCCCGACGACAAGCTGATCGCGGTCTCCGTGAACGATCCGCTCACGGGCGAATACCACGAGGTCTCGGACCTGCCGCAGCATTATCTGCTCGAGGTCTCGCACTTCTTCGGGATCTACAAGGATCTCGAAGGCAAGCGCATCGAGATCCTCGGCTGGGGAGACGCAGCGGACGCCCGCAAGATCGTCGCCGCCTCCGCGAAGCGATACGACGAGGAGTATCAGACCGGGATCTAGCCCAGGGGCGGTTCCCGTTCTCCCGTTCTCCCGTTCTCTCGTTCTCCGTCTTATTTCGGTAGTTTCATCACCACTTCGACATTGCCGAACACGGCGCTCCCCGTAACGCGCAGCATCGGCGCATCCGTGCCCGGATCGGGTGCATACGTGGCCTTGTGCTCGAAGTTGCCGAAGACCGCCGTGCCATCGCACTCCACGCGCATCCCTGGAGGGACCACGATGCGTACGGCGGAAAACAGCGCGTCGATCGTGACCGTCGTGACCGGCGGGACGCGCGCTTCACGAAAGTCGAGATCGACGTTGCCGAAGAGCACGCGCGCGTGGATGCGCTCGGCCGCCTCCCATTCGCCGGTCTTTTTCACGTTGCCGAAAATGGACCGGATCTTCTGATCCGCCGTGAAATAGACGGGGCCCCCGGCCGCGCCCTCGTACCTTGCCGGCGGCGATGCCTCGGGAATCACCGCCGGTAGTCCGGCCACGAGCGCGTTCAGCTCCTCCTGCGTCGTGGCGCGATACGCCGCTTCGAGCCGCGTCTCGAGATCCTGCGTCGACAGCTGGTCCTGCGCGAAATGCTTGCAGAGAAGCTGGATCGTCTGTTCGCGCTCGAGCTCGAGGCTCATGACATCAGGCGGTGGGTGCCGCCGGGTCTTCCTTGAGGATGAGGTTGTCGTACGCGAGCGCGGCGATAATCGCGCCGACGATCGGCGCCGTGATGTAGATGCCGACGCCTTCGTACACGCCGTACGCCATCGCGGGGCCGAACGTGCGCGCGGGATTCATCGACGCGCCGGTGAACGGTCCGATCGCGAGAATGTCGAACGCGACCGTGAGGCCGATCGCGAACCCGCCGACGTTCGGCGCCTTCTTGTTGACGGCGGTGCCGAAAATGGCGGTCATCAGGAAGAACGTTGCGAGCGCTTCGAGGACCCACGCCTGCGCGCCGCCGATGTCCACGGAGATCGCCTGGCCGCCGCCGTGGGCCGCGGAGAACAACGCCGCCGGGAACAGCGCCTTGAGCAGGAACGCGGCGACGATCGCGCCGGCGAACTGCATGGCGATGTGCAGTCCCGCCATCGAGAGCGGAATGCGCCGCGTGAACACGAACGCGATGGTCACCGCGGGATTGAAATGCGCGGCGATGTGCATGAACGCCGTCACCATGATCGACAGCACGAGACCATGGGCGAGCGCGACCTCGAGCAGGCTGCCTCCGCTGGCTTCCTTCAGCATGATCGCGGCGCTGCCGACGAAGGTCAGCGCGAACGTGCCCAGGAACTCCGAATACGCGTGGCGGACGTAGGTCGATGACATTGAGACGTGTGAGACGGGTGGGTGGGAGAAGTCGGTCGTGCGAGACGTTATGCGCTCAACTGGGGCGCTGCAAGACGAGGCAGGCGTTGATGCCGCCAAAGCCGAATGAATTGCTGAGGATCGCATCGACCCTCGTGGCCCGGCCGGCGCCCTGAATGTAATCGAGCGTGCACGCGGGGTCCGGTGTCGTGAGGTTGACGGTGGGCGGTAGCCACTCCTCGTGCAGTGCGAGCGACGAGATGGCGGCCTCGAACGCGCCGGACGCGCCGAGCGCGTGGCCGTAGTAGCCCTTGGTGCCGCTGACGGGAATGCGTGCCGCGCGATCGCCGAAGACGGCGCCGATCGCGAGCGATTCCGTCGGGTCGTTGAGCGGTGTGCTCGACCCGTGCGCGTTGATATAGCCGATCTCGCCGGGACCGAGCGCCGCGTCGTCCAGCGCGAGCCGCATGGCGCGCGCGGCCTGGCTCGCATCCGGGCGCGGCGCGGTCATGTGGTGCGCGTCGTTCGTCATCCCGTAGCCACTGATCTCGGCGTACACCGGCGCGCCGCGTGCCTGCGCGCGCCCGAGCTCCTCCAGCACGAGCACGGCCGACCCTTCTCCCATCACGAAGCCGTCGCGGCCCGCGTCAAACGGACGCGACGCTGTTGCCGGGTCGTCGTTGCGCACGCTCATCGCGCGAATGAGTGCAAACGCACCGAAGCAGAGCGGCGCCAGTGGCGCCTCCGCTCCGCCGGCGAACATCACGTCGGCGTAGCCGTCGCGGATTTGCCGGAACGCGTCACCCACGGCGATGGTGCCCGACGCGCAGCTCATCGCGTTCGTGCTGTTCGGTCCCATGACGCCGAGCTCGATCGCGATGTTGCAGCTCGACGCGCCGCCAAACACGGCCAGTGCGAGCGACGGATCCACCGACCGAAGTCCGCCGCGCATGAACTGCGCGACCTGATCCTCGGCGAAGGCAACGCCTCCCAGCGCGCTTCCCATCATCGCGCCGATGCGTTCGCGATCCTCGGCGGCGAGATCGAGTCCCGCGTCCTCCCGCGCCATGTTCGCGGCGACGACGGAAAGCTGGCCGAACCGGTCGAGACGCTTCATGCGCTTCGCCTCGAGGTGATCGGCGGGCACGAATTCATCGACCTGCGCGGTGCAATGCGACCGAAATGGTGATGGATCGAAGCGCGTGCACGTCCGGACCGCGGACTTTGCCGCGCGCAGCCCGCTCAGCAATCCGGCGCGCGACAGCCCGATGGGCGTTATGGCTCCGATGCCGGTCACGACAACGCGGCGTCTCGTGATTCTCTCGTTCACTCGTTCTCCCGTTCTCCCGCTCTCTGTTCCGCAGTTGCCGCCAACCCTGCCACGGTTCTACTGGCGATCCCGTGGATGAACACAGGTCCTATGATTCCGACCGCGAGCGGCGGTCCCACGAACGGCCAGTCCGGCCCATCCCACACGTGAAAGAGACGGATGTGCGTACCGGTCTCGTGTGGCGTGAACGCCCATTCGACTTCCATGCCCGTTGTAATACCCTCGACGTGGCGAAATCGGATACTCGGCGCCGCATCGTCGACGGACATGTACGACAGCCACCACGTTGGCCAGTTGAGGGGGCCGAACGGGCGGTTGGCCGACATCTCGACGATGCCGCCACCGTCGCGATTGCGCGACCGGAACTTTACGTACCGATAATGCGGGAGCAGGTCAGGCCAGCGCTCCACGTCGCGCACCACGGCGAACACGTCGGCGACCGGCGCGCGCACGATGGCTTCGTCCATGGTCACGAGCGCGCGACTTGTGGGCATGGGGCCGAGCCGGAATGGCGCGCGGAGTCCCGGAACGTCGTCCGGCCGTGACGTCATGAACGCGGAGCCCAGCTTGCGGTGACGCGGAATCCCGCGCGGCGCGTCACGGTTACGGTGCGTCCGGTGGCGCGTGTGAGCGAGGCGCGGAGCTCGTGCGGCTCGAAACCCTTGAGCACCGAGGCCACGCCATCATGCCGCGTGATGCGATGAAACCGGAGCGGCCATGACACGAGCCACAGGCCGCCCGCCGCCACCCAGCTGCGCCGGAGATCACTGACGACGACGCGGTGCCGCGCCACGCGTCCCATCTCGCGCGCGAGCGTGGCAATCGCCTCCTCGGAGAAGTGATGCAGAAACTGGCAAGCGGTCACGATGTCGACACTCGCATCGCGGAGCGGCAGGGCGAACGCGTCCGCCACGACCGCGCCCGTTGCGTTCGCCGCGGCGCGCGCCGCGAGCACGTCGCGGCGGTCGAGTGCGATCACCGTCAATTGCACGCCGAAGCGCGCCGCGTGTGTCCGTGCGGCGGCCGGGAGATCGCCCACGCCGCAGCCCACGTCGAGCATCGTCGCCGCGGGGCGCAGCAACGGCCAGAGCGGGGCGAGCTCCGAAAGAAACGCCGCGCGTCCGCCGAAGAGGCGGTTGCATTCCGCGATCTCTCCGCCGGTTGTCGCGAGGGTTCGCGCGTCCGTGCGGGGATCATCCAGGAATTCCGGTGTGTCGCGCCGGGCCGGCACGAGCATCGTCATCGGACGAGCTTCGCGTATCCACCGCGATAGTGCAGCAGCGGTTCGCCGTCACGTGTTGCCGCGCGCCGCACACGTCCCACGAAGATGGTGTGATCCCCACCGTCGTGATGCGCCCACATTTCGCATTCCAGGTGCACGAGCGCGTCGGCAAGCAAGGGACAGCCCGCCGCGTCCCGCACGAACGCGACGCCGTCGAACTTGTTGTCGGTTGTTTCCGCGAAGCGCCGCGACAGGGCTTCCTGGTCGAGCGACAGCATGCTCACCGCGAAATGGGTCGCCGTGAGAAGATGCGGATGCATCGTCGCCGCCCGGTCGACGCAGACCAGGATGAGCGGCGGATCGAGACTCAGCGAACAGAGCGCCGTCACCGTCATGCCGTGGTCGCGGCCGTCCGGACTCACGCAGCTCACGACGGAGATGCCGCTCGCAAGGCGGCTGAGTGCGGCGCGGAAGGTTGAGGGGTCGACCATGATCAGCGAAGTGCGGCGTGCGCGAGAGCAAGAACATAACCGGGGCGGAGCACTTCGCTCGCGGGGACCACGTCGCCTGTGACGCCGACGAACGTGTCGGCGAGATCGCGCCGCCGGGCGAGCCCCCGCGCCGCGCGATTCATGAATGCAGGCCAGCCAACCGCGAGCCCGACGAGTTTCTCGAGGCGCCATTTTCCGCGAAACGCGTCACGCCGGCAGCGATCGTAAGCGGAGAGCGCCTCGACCTCGTCACGCGCTGACCGCGCCGCGCACACCGCGTGCACATAGGGCGTGAGCAGCTCCGCCCCACGCAGCGCGGCATAGATCCCTTCACCCGTGAAGGGATCGAAGAAATCCGCCGCGTCGCCGACCAGCGCCGCTCCCGGCGCCCATGCGCGGGTTGTTTCCCACGCGAACGGCCCCGTGGTCGCGACTGGCGTCACGCGCGTCGCGCCGGCGAACCGATGCGCAAGCTGCGCACGCCGCCGCACCCAACCGTCGACGAACTGGGCAGGGTAGCCGGCCGCATCGCGTGCGTGCACTGCCGGAACGACCACGGCGACGTTCACGAGATCGCCGTCGACGCGCGCAAGGCCGACGTACCCGTCACGCTCGACGTGCATTTCTCCGTGCAGGCCGACACCGGCGACGTTCGCGTAGTGCGTGACGAACGCCATGCGACGCGGGCGGCGCGCGTGCCGTCCCAGCCCCAGTCGCCGCGCGACAACAGAACGCAATCCATCGGCGCCGATGACGATGCGCGCGGTGAGCGTCCCGCCATCCGCGAGACGAACCCCGCTCACCCGATCCGCATTGTCGCGGACCAGATCGCGGACGTGCATGCGCTCCCGCACGCGCACTCCCGCAGATCGCGCAACATCGAGCACGAGCATGTCAAAACGCTCGCGGCGAAGAGCCACGCCGAGCACACGGGAGCCGATCAGGCCGCGCGCCGCGCCGAATTCGCCCAAGAGTTCGCTGCCGTCGGGGGCGCGCACGCGCATGCCGGTGAGTCGCGCGGCGCCGGCTCGCTCTACCGTCGGCATCACGCCCATGTCGTCAAGAATGCGGCAGGCTTCCGGGCTGATGTACTCGGCGCACGGCTTGGGTCGCGGAAACGCCGCACGGTCGAGGAGCAGCACGTGGCGCCCTCCGCGCGCGAGCATCCACGCGGTGGCGGCGCCCGCGGGACCGCCCCCGACCACGATCACTTCCGCGTCGTACGCGCTCATCGCACGCCGCGCCACGCGACCGCACCGGCGACCGCGGCCCCGCTCAACGTCGCGAGCGCGTTCACGCCGTCGTTGCGGAGCCATGAGATGCCGCGTACGTGTCTGGTGCGGGTGCCGCAGTCATGGATCACGCGCTCGGTTTTCGCACCGCACGCGTCACACCACCGCTCCGACTGCGCAACGGCCCCAAGGATGGAATCGAACAGCATGCCGGCGGTTCCGCCCGCGGCCACCGCCACAGGTGCCGCGTGGTCGATGCTCAGCAGATGCCCGCAGAGCGCAATCGCTGCGGCGCCCGCGACGCCCGCGAGAAGCCCGGCTGTCGTGACGCCCCCCGACATGCCCGCTGCCACCTTGTCGAACGAGGGGAACGACCGCGGCTCTTCGGTCGAGAGAATCCCGACTTCCGTCGCCCACGTGTCGCCGGTCGCGGCCGCGAGGGCGCCAAGCGCGGCCGCAACGAGCACAGGTTGGCGCGTGAGTACGGCGGCGAGAGCGCCGAGCGCGAACACCCCGCCGTTCGCGACGACCTGTGCGGCGTCTCGCGCGCCGGGTTTGTCGATCCGGCCAGCTGCACGCGCAAGCTTCGTGGCCGAACCGATTCGCGTGAGCGCGACCGACGAGACGAAAAACACCGCGAGCGTCACGCCCCACTTCCAGCCGGCGGCCATTGCCGTTGTGCCCACGAGAAACGCGGCAATCGCGCCGCCGGGCGTCAGGACCCGCAGGCCGGCGGAGCCCGCCGCGATGATGGCCGCCACCAGTGCGCCCCACGCAACCCGGACAATCGGAATGGTGATATCAGTGTGCATCGAGGTACCGGACACTGATTGTACTCCCCACCATTGGCAAGGCTCACGTGCGACGCTTACGTTGCGTCCTTCACTCGCCGCGCATTCTCACTTGAAGATCGCCAACGTCGACCCGCAAGTGCCGCTGAGCCTCCTCGAGGCGGTGCGCACGGTCGACCGCCCGGACGAAGGGCACGAGACGGAGTACGTGCCCGAGCTGCGGAACAAACGCCTCGGCCTGAGCGAAACGGTGTTTGCGCAGATCCGGCGGTATTCCGATGCGGTCAAGCGCTCGACGCGCATCGATCGTGAAGAAGCCGCGGCCATTGCGCGGCTGCTTGCGCGCCGTCCCGATGCCGAAGTCGTGTTCCGGACCGCGGGCCGGCATGTTGCGCGTGCATCGTTCGGCACGCTCTCGCCCGTCACACGCGGCGTGCTGGTGTCGTTCCCCGCGCTCATCACGCGGCCCATCGCGCTCCGGCGTCTCCGGCACCTTGGCGATCGCTTCCTGGGTGCGAGCGTCAAGCGGGTTGGCGGGTTCGTGTTTCTCTCCGTCGCCGACGCCGTCGTTGCCGACAACGAAGACGGCGACGTCGGCGCGACGTTTTACGAAGCGGCGCTGCGCGAATACGTCGCACTGCTCTTGGGGGGAACGGGCGCGGTCGATCTCACGCGTCCCGGTCGCAGTGCGGAAGATTACGAATGGCGCGCCGAATGGCGCGCCGCGCCGCCCTCGGAGCGCCGCGCGCTGCGTTCGGCGATGGCGAGACGATAGGGAGGGGACGAATACCCGATTGCCCGATTGCCCGATTGCCCGATTGCCCGATTGCCC
>Ga0134121_10004942_pt1 | contig 10864 bp, 6 predicted proteins | sample KB301_FD_96463 | JGI IMG/M metagenome (GOLD analysis project Ga0134121, IMG submission 96463) | Terrestrial soil microbial communities without Nitrogen fertilizer from Kellogg Biological Station, Michigan, USA - KB3-0-1 | ecosystem: Environmental > Terrestrial > Soil > Unclassified ...
AGCCTGTAAACTGCTGATTCTAAAGACACGGAGAGATGTCCGAGTGGTTGAAGGAGCACGCTTGGAAAGCGTGTGTAGGGGAAACCCTACCGAGGGTTCGAATCCCTCTCTCTCCGCCAATCTTAACGCATTGAATATATTGGCCTTATATTCATGAGCCAGGTTCAAATACCGCGAAGATACTGAAATTTCTACCGAGGGTCGATCCCCAGTGCGCCAGCGTTCGCGGCGGCCTTTGCGTCGAATCACTTCCGCTTTGAAGAGCCCGATCACCGACCCGGCAAGCGCAATCGTACGAGTCGCCACGGCTGGCAGACGACGGCTCGAGGCCCGCGTCGGCGAGGCGAGTCGCCTCGACGTGTCCGTGACGTGAGCATAGCTCCAGATCCAGCGCACTTCGTCCATGACCAGCCTCCGTTGCAGCGCGGAGAGTCCTCCATCCTGGTCGACGCTCAAGTGCACGCGCGCCTCGAATTGATCGGCCCGTTCGGTATCAGCGCTGTGCCTGGAACGCGCTGGTCGGTGACGTTGTTGACGCGTCCACCGACCGTTGGCCGATCAGCGTGCTCGGGCACGAGATTGCGAGGCTCACCTGCGTTTGGCCGTGTCAACGAGCGTATAGTCGCAGTCTGGAATGCCCGCGTGGTTTTCGTCACACGGGATCATCAGGACCGCGCGCGCGTCGCCATTGGCAAGAGCTCCTTCCCCCGCAATCTCTCCACGGTCGTTGATGTTGTACGCACCTCGTCCCGAGCCGTTCGATAAGGTGATGCCGGAGCCCGGAACAAGCAGCGACTGAAGATCGACCATCGAGCCTTTCTCCCAGAGGAAGGCGTTGTAGACGGGGCCATGGCAAGAGTCATCTGAATTCACCTTCGCGCAAACCGTCGTCACACCGACAACCTGGTCGCGTTCGTTGACGCTGTAGGCGGCACCGGCTGTGTCCCCGTCTAGGAGCCCGAGGTCGGTCATCTGGCCATCCCTCCAGAGAAAAGGACGGTGGAGCTGCTGTTGATTGCCCGCAGGGCACGCGGTGCAAATCGCCGTCACGTCTGATTTTCCGACGACGTGGCCCGCCTCGTTCATCCACTGCGCAGTCGTGATAGTGCCTCCCAACGTGCCGAGGTCCGTGATCACGCCTCTGTCCCACAGAAACGAGTGCCAGGTCGTGTCGCCAGTGAGATTCATCGTTCCCAGCACCTGCCCCCGCTCGTTGATCCAGGCGGCGATGCCGTAGGTGCCTCCAAACATTCCGGGCGGAGCGTCCGCGATGAGGTCGTGCATCCGGCCACGCTCCCAAAGAAACGGGTGAACAGTTGGCAATCCGGTGACGGGGTTCCGGATTGCATCCACGTCGCTCGTCCCCGCGACCTGCCCCCTGTCGTTGACGAAGAGGGCGGCGCTGTCGGGCCCGCCCAGTGTGCCCAGGTCCCTCATGGTCCCGTTGCTCCACAAGAACGCGTGCGGTTCTGTCCCATATCCGTAGATGAAGAAGTTGAAATAGGGAGCTCTCGACGGGAAGGCATCAGGAGTGACGTTCAGGGCGGCGCCAACCACGTCTCCCCGCCGGTTGACCGCGGCCGCGGCGCTTTCATAACCGCCCAGCGTGCCGAGATTGACGATCTTGCCGTCCCGCCATAAGACGCCCAGAGACACCGGGGCGTTCGTCAGCGGATCGATCGCGTTGTGCGTGGACTGGCCAGCGACAAACCCGTCGTCTGCCATCCAGAACGCAAAGGTCGACCAGGGGCAGTTGAAGCACGGCGCTTGCGCGCCGACCTTGGGATGTTCGGGCAACACGCCGAGGTTCGTCTGGACTCCGTCTTCCCAGCGAAAGGCGTAGTTGACAAAGGGGCCGGCAAACTCGTCGGGATCGAGGATCGGTGTGTCTCCGCCCGCCAGCATCGCTCCGCCGCGCGTGAGAATCTTGTTGAACATCGAGTGTGGTGGATTGCCGGTCGCGTCGATGCTGCTTGTCGGCCCGCCGAATGATCCCATCTCGACGACCTTGTAGTGATGGTGTGTCGGGCTGTGGTGTTGCGCCGCGTCCTGGGCGCCCAGCCAAATCGGAATCGCCAGCAGCCATATCGGAGCCGCCGCGGTCGTGCACGCTGACAGTACGGATTTCATGCTTTCTCCTTCTCGTGGGGTCGCGCATCCCGAGAGAAGATGCGCATGTTCATATGGTCTGGTGTCAACGTGATGCGTATGTCGCCAGCAGCTCGCCCATGACGGTGTCACCGGCGGCACGCGCCTCAGATGTTTCGTACCCACTCCGGTGGCCTGTGAGCGGCGTGCCGATCCGCCGATACATTTCCTCCATCGTTGCGACATCAATCACGTTGGCGTGCTCGATGACCTCACGCGCGTGCTGAAGTTCATGCGCTATGAGCGCAAGGACCTGATCGTGGCTCACGCGATGCATGTCGGACGTGACGAGGATGCGGATATATCGGTTCACCTGAGTCGCAGCAATGAACGGCAGCACGCAGCCGTTGAGACGACCGAAGGCACAAATACCTCGTTCCACGTAGACGATTCCGTCGGAATGGTTGATGTCGTCAACGAGCGCTCTGAACGTGACCGACCGCTCGGTCCCTTCTTTGATGAGCTGCAGCATCTCGCTATCCGTCGATCGCACGTGCGCCGGGACGTCGGTCGCCGCGGCCGCTGGCCAGCTGAACGCGCACACGAGCGCGGACGTGAGGACGAGAAGCTGGACGGCGAGACGGCGTCTTTCGGGAGGAAACCTGCGACGCGTTGACCAGTCCAGATCGGTGTAAACCATGGCGCAAGACGGCGAACAGCGTTACGCTGTGCCGAACCTCCTGCATCCAGACTGTTCCTGCGGCCTCTTGGAGTCTTTGGAACGGTTGGGGGGTTTTTGGGGATTTTTGGTAGATGCTTCGCCAGGTGTCGTTCGGGCCGTTTACACTCGACGTCGACACACGCCAATTGCTGCGCGATCGCGACCGAGTGCCCGTGCACCTGTCGCCGAAGGCGTACGACCTGCTCTGCGTGCTGGTTGAAGCCCGCCCGAAAGCCATCGCCAAGGCCGACCTGCACGAACGTTTATGGACATCGACGTTCGTGTCCGACGCGACGCTGGCCAGTGTCGTTGGCGAGCTGCGTGACGCCCTTGGCGAGCGTGGTCGCCAGGCGCGGTTCATTCGAACCGTTCACGCCTTCGGATATGCCTTCTCGGCAGACGCGCGCGAGACACAGGAATCAGCCATCCCGACTATTGCGCACTGGATCGTGTGCAACGGACGGGAGACGGCGCTTGGTGAAGGCGTTCACGTGATCGGGCGCGATGCCGAAGTCGCCATTCCGCTCTCGTCACCGACTGTGTCACGCCGGCACGCGAGAATCGTTATTGCCGGCGGGGTCGCAACGCTCGAAGATGCCGGAAGTAAGAATGGGACCATCGTGCGAGGCCACGTGGTGACGTCGCCGCTGCAATTGGCGGACGGCGATCAGATCAAGATCGGCGCATTCCAACTCACGTTTCGTACCGCCGGCAGCGGCGCTCCGACCGCGACGGAACAGCGATGAATCTGAACGCGGGCGCTCGCCTCGGGCCGTATGAAATCGTCGCGCCGATCGGCACCGGCGGGATGGGCGAGGTCTATCGCGCGCACGACGAGCGGCTCCACCGCAGCGTCGCAATCAAGGTCCTTCCGGCGCACAGCCGCGGCGACAGCGCCGCGCGCGGACGTTTCGAGCGCGAGGCCCGCGCGATCGCGTCGCTCAGCCATCCGAACATCTGCGCAGTCTTCGATGTGGGACATCAGGCCGGCCACGATTACCTAGTCATGGAGCTCCTCGAAGGAGAGACGCTGCATCAGCGATTGATTCGAGGCTCGTTCGCGATATCGACACTCGTCGACATCGCCGTGGACGTCGCCGATGCCCTCGATGCGGCTCACACACGCGGCCTGATTCATCGCGATCTCAAGCCGGCGAATATTTTCGTGACGCCGCGCGGCCGACCGAAGGTTCTGGATTTCGGTCTCGCGAAAGCGGTCGCCGTCATCGGCGGGACGACGCTCGAGGAACGCGGGTTGACGAGCCCAGGCGCCATGGCGGGCACGGTGGTCTACATGTCGCCCGAGCAGCTGCGCGGCGAGCCGCTGGACGCGCGAACGGATCTCTTTTCGTTCGGCCTCGTGCTCTACGAGATGGCCACGGGCCAGCGCGCGTTTACGGGCAGCACGAGCGCGGTCGTGTCGGCGGCGATCCTCGGACAGGATCCTCTTGCGCCGCGCGTGCTCCGGGCCGACCTGCCGGCGCGACTCGAAGAAACCATCCTCAAGCTGCTCGAGAAGGATCGCGGCGTCCGCTGCCAGAGCGCTGCCGAACTCCGAGCCGATCTCCTGCGTGTCCGGCGGCAGCTGCAATCGGAGAGCGCTCGGGCGTCCGCGGACGTCGGATCGGACGGCGTTCCAGCTGCCCCGCTGACGTCCGATTCGCCGATCGTGGCCAAAGCAACCGCGGCTGCTTCCTCGTCGGACGCGCAATTGATCAGCGGCCTGATCGGCCGTCATCGGAAGGGACTGAGGTTCGGCGCACTGGCGCTCGCCGGCGTCCTGTGCGCGACGGGTTATGCACTCTGGCGTGTCGCCGTCGCGCCTCCCATCGCGAGCCAGACGGCGGCACCTTCGAACGTCACGATCCGGCCGTTGACGTTCACCGGGAACGCCACGCTCGGCGCGATCTCTCCGGATGGCAAGTTCGTCGCGTACGTCCGCTCTGATGAGCAGAGCCTCTGGGTGCGCCAGACATTGACGGGAAACGATGTTCGGATCGTCCCGAACGAAGCTGGAACGGATTTCTTGTTCCTCGCCGTGACGCCGGACAGCAGCTATGTCGACTTCGTTGTCCGGAAGGTCTCGGCCGATTTCTCCAGGGACCTATGGCGTGTGCCGTTGCTCGGTGGCACCCCACGCAAGATGGCGACGCACGTGTTCTCAGGCGTCGGCTGGTCACCGGATGGTCGACACATGGCGTTCGTGCACCGCGACGGTACGTCGAATGGTACGGAATCGCGTGTGATGATCGCCGACCCAGATGGCTCGAACGAACGGGTTCTTGCGAAAAGGCATCCCGTGAAGTATTTCGACGACAGTCTAGCCTGGTCGCCGGACGGCTCCGCGATCGGAGTGATCGGCTCGACTGAGGGACGCCGTGATGCGGTCGATACGAGCGAGATTGTCGTGCTCGACGTGGCGACCGGCGCGGAGCGCGAGACCATCGCAGAGACTGTCGACCTGGCGGGATTGGCCTGGCTGGACAGCACGCATCTACTCACGATGCGGGACACTGCGACGACGGCAAACCCCCAGCCGATGATCGTCGATCTTCGAGACCGACGGTCCACGCCTTTGACGCGGGATCTTGCCACGTATAGTGGCGTGTCGTTGACCGCCGATCGGCTGACAGCCGTCTCGACCCGAACAGACACCCGCGCTGGAGTGTGGCTGGGTGGAGCGTCGGGAGTGCAGATGGCGCCGGTGGTTCCAGAGAGTTCGGCCGCTCCAGTGCAGTTGTCGATCAGTAACACTGGAGTGATCGCGTATTTGGCCCCCTCTCTCGAAGCTGCCGCCTCGATCTGGACCGTCCGAGCCGGGGAGTTGCCGCACATTGTCGTAGGCAGCGGATGGCCGTCCTGGCCGGTCATCGCTCCTCAGGGCGACCTGCTCGTGTTCGCAAGCGATGAGCCCGGTGGCATCTATCGCGTATCGTTGGACGGCACCAATCCCACGAAGCTGACCGACACGAGAGGCGGTCCGATCGCGCTGACGCCAGACGGACTGTCGGCTCTCTTTGGCGCTGAGTATCACCTGTGGTCCATACCAGTCGCCGGCGGACGGGCCCGCGAGATCTCTTCCCGATCCGTGATGTCACGTCCCGTCATCTCGCCCGACGGTCGGCGTGTCGCTTTTTTCTCGGGCACGATAGGTCGTCGCTATTCGATCATCTGCGATCTCCCGGACTGCACGAACGTGCGCGAACAGCCATTCTTATTTGCGCCCGCCGCCTGGACGCCAGACGGCCGGGGATTCGCCTATCGCAATCCCCAACAGCCGGCCAACATCTGGGCGCAACCGATCGACGGCGGACCGGCCCGGCCCCTCACACATTTCACCGACGGTAGACTCACCGGCTTCGCCTGGTCGCCGGACGGCACGCGGCTCGTGGTTTCGCGCGCGACGATCCTGTCGGACCTTGTCCTGATCAAGGGATTCAAGTAACACCGGCGGATCGGCGCGCCGAGGGCCACGTGACTGGTTCAACCGTGCAGCGTTGCCGGTGTTCAGTTTTGTACAGGCGCCCGATGAATGATCGGCTATTGTCGCGCGGGTCCTAGGCACCGGTCTGCCCCGGGGGAACTGCTGGTCGGATCGACCGCCTGGGAAGGATCTCGCCATGCGATTCGCGGTCGGCGCCTTCACACTCCTGTGGGCGACACTCGCGTTTGAAGCCTCAGCCCAAACCGGCCAGGGGCGGTTGACGGGTACCGTCACCGACGGCCAGCACGCTGTGCTGCCCGGGGTGACGGTGAGTGCCTCGTCGCCGGCGCTCATCGGCCGGCACACGGTGATCACGCAGTCGGATGGACGCTATCTGTTTCCGGCGCTGCCGTCGGGCGTGTACTCGCTGACATTCACGCTGGCGCAATTTCAAGTCCTCGTCCGCGCCGGCATCGGGCTCTCCCTCGCCACGACGATCACCGTCGACTCGCAACTCTCGCTCGCAGACTTGCACGAGGGTGTCGTGGTCACTGCCGCAACACCGGTGGTGGACGTTGCAACGACCAAAGTCGGCCTGAATTTGAAAGGCGATCCGCTCGTGGGCGTGCCGAACTCCACCGACATCTGGGGCGTGCTGTCCGAATCACCGGGCATCCGGATGCAGGGGTTTGACGTCGGCGGCAGTCACAAGAGCGCGCAGTCCGGGTACGAAGTGTTCGGCATCCAGGATCAGTCCCGGATCATCTCCGAGGGTGTCGACCATACGGAAGGCGTCGGCGGGACCGGCTTCTACGAGGACTATTTCGCGAACGAAGAGGTGTCGATCAGCGCGCTCGGGAGCGATGTCGAGATGAACGGTGGCGGCGCGGCCATCGTGACTACGATCAAGAGCGGCGGCAATACGTTCAAAGGACTGTATCAGGGGACCTATGAATCCGGTCGGTGGGTTGCCGACAACAACACGCCGGCATTGAGTGCACGAGGGTTCACCGGGAATCCGAACCTGCTCTTCTGGGAAGGACACGCCGATCTCGGCGGACCGATTCTGAAGGATCGCGTGTGGTTCTTCTACGCCTTCAACCACTTCACGATCGACAAGGTTGTCTCCGGCGTGCCGCGCGATCTGGGTACCGATCTCGGCATCTTCGACAACCACTCGGCGAAAGGGACGTGGCGCCCATCGTCGAACGACACCGTGATTGGGTACTTCCAGCAGGGACGCAAGCAGAAGCCGCGGCTCGGCATTTCCGTGCTGCACGCACCTGAATCAGTGTCCGAGCAGGACAGTTACTCGCGCATGTACAAGGGCGAATGGCAGCGAGTGCTTTCGAATCGCGCGTTCCTGGATGTTACTGCTGGCCGGTACACCCTGGACGCGCCGTTTGCGACGACTACTGATCCGACGGTCAGGCCGCCGACCTTCGCCCTCGACACCGGCTACCGGACTGGAGCGCCGTGGGATCTCGGAACGTCCACGCGCAGCAAGCCGCAGGTGAAGGCGCAGATTACCTACTACAGGCCTGAGCCGGCCGGAAGCCACGACTTCAAGTTCGGCTACGAGAGTCTCGATGACTGGTTTCGCGACGGAGCGAACGGGAGCACCGGACCGATTCAATACCGGACGATCGACAGCATGCCGGTCCAGGTTCAATTCCTCGACGTTGGCGCGCCGGGTGACTACGGGATCACCTGGGGGCCGTCGCCGAACATCGATCGGCATCACAGTGCATACGCCCAGGACCGCTGGTCACCTGCAAGCCGGCTCAGTGTCACGGCCGGCGTCCGCGTCGATTCTCAAAAGGTCGCCTACGGGTCGAGCACGCGCCGGCCGGTCATCACGGACGGCATCTTTCCCGCCACGACCACTGTCTCTGGCGGCGACCTCGTTCGGACGACGAACGCCGCGGCACGTCTGGGTCTGGCCTACGACCTTACCGGTAAGCGGCGGACGGTGCTGAAAGCTTTTTATGGTCGGTATTACAGCAACCTCGCCGACTCCTTCAGCGGAGCGAATCCGGGAGGCGACAGCGGCGCCGGCTATAACTTCAACGACCTGAATCACAACGGCCGCTACGACGGGCCGCAAGAACTCGGCGCGCTGCGATTCAAGGGGGGCGGTGCGAGCGCGTCGGTGAATCCCAACTTGCGCACACCGTTCGTCGAGGAATTCAGTGGTTCCATCGAGCATCAGTTCTGGGGCGAATCGTCAATACGTGTCACGCTGGTCCGCAAGAACAGTCGCGATTACGCACCGTACTATTATTCGGCGTACATCCCAGCCTGGGTTGGTCAGCTCACCGTTCCCGCGCAAGTGGCCGTCACAGGACCGTCAGGTCAGGCGGAAACCTACAACGTCTTCGACATCCCTGCGTCGCTGACGGGGCAGTCGGACGCGCTCTATGACAATATCCCGAACAGCGATTTTCACTACACGACAGCTGAGGTCGCCTTCAGCAGCCACGCCGGGCAGCGCTTCTTCATCCAGGTCAGCGGCGATTATCAGTGGCGCGACGAACTGCGCTCGGCTGACGCCTTACTCTCCCCGCTCAGCGCCGATCCGATCGGGGTCGGCTTTTTCCTCAACCCGAACCCTTCGGTGCCGAATCGCCAGCGCACGACTACGTATCAGTTGCAGGCGCTCGGGAGGTACGTATTCCCGCATGACATGGGTGCCGCGGTGAATCTGCGGTATCAAAGCGGCTTTCCATATTCGCGAATCATCCCTGACGGCTTGCTGCCCAACCTGTCGCCGGCCGCGTTCTTTGTCGAAGACCTGGACCAGCATCGATCCGACAATGTCGCGTTGCTCAACGTCCGCGTCGACAAAGCGTTCGCCGTCGCGAGGACGAAGCTGACGGTGATGGTCGACATCGACAATGTCCTCAACTCGAGTCCGGTCACAAATTTCAACCTGCTCAACGACGACTTCGGGCATGTGATCGCGGTACTCAATCCCAGAGTGATGCAGGTCGGATTGCGGCTGACGTTCTGACATCTTGGGTCGAGCCGTACGGGCGCCGCTTTCGTTGCCACGCTCGGGCGTCAGGTCCATTCAGATTCCACCACCGCATCGGGCTGGCGGCCGAGCGCGTTCGAACGCTCGTGCACAAGCGATCGGCGTCGACCGCTATGATCCGAGGGTACGTAGAATCGATACGAATTTATGCCGATTACCGGGAGTCGCCTGGGGCCGTACGAAATTGTCGGCCCCATCGGCGCAGGAGGAATGGGCGAGGTCTATCGCGCCCGCGATCCTCGGCTCGGTCGCGACATCGCTCTGAAGGTGCTGCCCTCCGAGTTCGCGAGCGACGGTGAGCGGCTTCGTCGGTTTGAGCAGGAAGCCCGCACGGCGGCGGCGCTGAACCACCGAACATCGTCACCATTTACTCCGTCGAGGAGGCGAATGGATGCCGTTTCCTCACGATGGAACTGGTAGACGGCCGCTCCCTCAGCGGGCTGATCGTGAAACCTGCCAACATCATGATCGCGTCAGACGGGCGTCTCAAAATCCTCGATTCGGTTTCGAGTGACCTGAACGCTCTGCGACGAGAGCGCGCCGTTTGCCGGGACACCGCTCCGCTGGACCCCCGGTGGAGCGGCGTGCGTTTTCTCGCTGATCCCCTCTCACACATCATCGCCGACGCCGCATCTCGTCCAGATACGTCAACCCGACACCGCTGTCGACGAGGCTGCGCTGCACGAACTGTTTCCACAGGTCCTCTTCGCGCTCCTGCGCGTGCCGCTCGTCAAGGCCTTCGGTGTGCGCCATCTCATGCCAGATAATGGCGGCCAGCATCAGCACGAAAGGCCCCCCGGAGTACTCGGCGGCGAGCAGCGTTTCGCTCTGCCGGCGCAGGTAGACGATGCGGCTTCCGGCCAGGACGAACCCGTCCAGATCGCGCAGCTGTCTTTCGTGCGCCGGCAGCTCCGTTCCGGCAGCTACAACGACAATCTGCGCCGGCCGGCGCGGCAGAGCTGCCAGCGCCGCGCTCAGCGTTCGGGCATCGACGTCGCCGCTGACCACTGTGCCGGCAATGATCCGTGAGGGTATTTCCGACCGTTGGGGCCGTTCCCGGTCCTGCGCATTCGCGGCCTCGCTCGTCGGACCGACCAGCATCCCCATCAGCGCGAGGCAATTCCCGATCGGCAACAGCCGCTTTGGAACCACGTGGCCACCTTCCGGTCACCACAGTGGAGAAGGGCGGCTGCTACCTCAATCGCCGCTGCCACACGCGTCGTACACCAATTGATCGACGCCGGGTCACGCGATACTGGGAGGCCTATAATGAGGCGGGTCGGCAGGGCCCACCATGCCGACACGCCTTCAGACACCCACGGCGTTCCGCTTCGGACCATTCGAGCTCGATCCCAATTCAGGAGATCTGCGCAGCGAAAGCCACACCCACCGCCTGGCCGACCAGCCGCTGGCCCTCCTGAACGCTCTGCTCGAACGGCCCGGCGAGATGGTCAGTCGCGACGAGTTGCGGCACAGGCTCTGGCCCGGCGGGACGTTCGTCGACTTCGAGCATGGGTTGAATTCGGCGGTCAGCCGATTGCGGGAAGCGCTGAACGATTCAGCGAACGAGCCGAGATTCGTCGAGACGATCCCA
>Ga0134121_10004945_pt1 | contig 10863 bp, 8 predicted proteins | sample KB301_FD_96463 | JGI IMG/M metagenome (GOLD analysis project Ga0134121, IMG submission 96463) | Terrestrial soil microbial communities without Nitrogen fertilizer from Kellogg Biological Station, Michigan, USA - KB3-0-1 | ecosystem: Environmental > Terrestrial > Soil > Unclassified ...
CCAAGACAGACGTGGTCTTGGCCAGGCTGGTAACCGAAAATGGGACGCTGGGTGCCAGTGACGAAACCACACACCTCAGCAAGAATGCATCGGCTATTCCCCTAGCCACCACCTTCGCTTAATCCTCGGCCCATACGACAACCCAAACTGCCGCAATGCCGCATCACGCACCAACTGCACTGCTTCCTCCGCTGAATCGGTCAACACGATGCGTTCGACGTCGATCTTGTCGATGGTCTTCGCCTCGACGAGCCGGCCGCGCAGGAAATCGACCAGCGGCCGCCAATACTCTTGGCCCACCAACACGAGTGGAAAGTCCTGGATTTTGTGGGTCTGGATAAGCGTCGCCGTTTCAAAGATCTCGTCCAAAGTGCCGAAACCGCCGGGCATGGCGATGAAGGCGTAGGAGTATTTCACGAGCATGAGCTTGCGGATGTAGAAGTGCCGGAAAGTCACCCAGCGGTCGAGGTAGGGGTTTGGTTTTTGTTCCTCGGGCAACTCGATGTTGCACCCGACGGAGTAGCCGCCGGCTTCTTTGGCGCCCCGGTTGGCGGCCTCCATGATGCCGGGGCCGCCGCCGGTCATCACCGTGAAGCCGGCGCGAGCCAGGCGCTGGCCGATGTCGCGTGCCTGGCCGTAATGCTGATGCTCTTGCGTGAAGCGGGCCGAGCCGAACACCGTGACGCACGGGCCAAGGAAATGGAGCTTGCGGAAACCGCGGATGATCTCGAAGAAAATGCCGAATGCCCGTCCCAACTCGAAACCGCGTTTCTGCGGGCCCTGGAGGAATTGCTTGATTTCCGGAACCGGAGGCGCTTTGCCCCAGTCGGTCGATGACGGGGCTGGGCCTGTTTGAGGTTGGGCGACGGGCGCGTCGGTGTTCCGCAGTTGGTTCATGCGAGGCCTCTGAATAGTAAGGTGGGTGGCGTCATCCGAGTCCACCGATGGCGTTGGTGGGTTCCGAAGACTCCACTCACCCTACTAGGCTCATTTGGGCAGTGACCGCACCTTGATATTGCGGAACGACACGGTCCCGTGATCGCCCTGCAGAGCGATAAAGCCCTTGCCGGATTTGGCGAAGTCGTTTTCTTTTTTGAACTTGCTTTTGGCCACGCGGTCTTTCCAGTCTTCGCTGTGGAAGACGAAATCGTAGTATTTCATGCCATTCATCGTGACGCTGGATTTCCCGGGCGGTGCGGCAATGACCACGCGAATGGTGTTCCATTCGCCGACGGGCTTGGTGGCATCGAAGGGCTTTTTGGTCTTGGGGTCGATCTCCGGTTTGTAGAGTTGGTAAAGCCAGCCGCAGCGCTGGGCGTCCGCTCCTTTGACATTGTCCAAAAGCTGGATTTCCGGGCCAGTGGCCCAGGCGGTCTTGCCGGCGTTGGTGACATGGAACATGATGCCGCTGTTGCCGGCTTCGGAGATTTTGAAATCGAGGCTTAGGTCAAACCAGTCATACTGGTCCTTGGTAACGATGTCGCCGGCGTTCTTGGGGTTCACACAAACCAGCTCTCCGTCCTTGACCTGCCAGCCGGGCCGCACGCCGTCTTTTTTGAAATTGCTCCAGCCGTCCAGGGTTTTGCCGTCAAACAACAGCTTCCAGCCGGCCTTCTTTTCCTCCTCGGTGAGTTGATTGAGAGGCTGTCCGGCGGTTGGCTTTTTGTCCGGCGGCTGTTGGGCGGCAGTCGCCAACGGCGCTAGCCGGGCGCAAACAAAGACCGCGAGGAGTGTTGCCATTGTCAAGACGCCTGGCACATGCTTCATGGAGAGCTTCACGGTAAACACCTCGTGCAATAAGTAAATCGCGGGGTTGCGGAACGGGGCTTATCTTATCGGCAAAGACTGGCGCTTGCGAATGGTTTTGCCAAGCAAAAGGGCGGCAAGTGTTTCGCCTGTTCGTCAGGTGAAACCGCTTGCCGCCCTTGCTCCTCCTGCAACCTTACAGATCTGCTACCTATGAGTAGGGTGGGTGGAGTCTTCGGAACCCACCACGTCGCTTGGTGGGTTCCGAAGACTCCACCCACCCTACACCTTACAGCTTACGAGCCGGCTACCAGTGCCATGCCAGAGGACTGTCCTCCAACACATGGAGCAGACCCGCCGCATGAGTATCCTGGCTGGCGTGCAATTGTTGAGCCAGATGGGCGCTCAGACTGCCCAGCCCGGCGTCCTCGGCCAAACCACTGCCGCCGCCCGCGAAAGCCATGGTAGTCAACCTGCTGGCCTGCAAGGTTGTCACCGGGGTCGCGGTAGCGCCAGACACAGGCGCCGTTTCTGCGTATGACACCGGCAGGGCAACAAGTTGTGCGATGCCGATGGTTGAAAGATAAGGATAATAGTTGTTGACGGTGAGCTGGTAGCCGCCCGTGGAGATGTCGCCGTAAGAGCCGACAACAATCCGGTAGCTTTGCCCCGCGGTCGTTGAGAAGATCAGCCGGCTGTTGGGGTAGCCGCCGCCGTCATCGTTGAAGGCCAGCAGGTTTTGGCCGTTGGAGTTGAAGATCATCACCACCGGATCCAGCGTGCTGCCTGCGATTTGTTTGACGTCGATCTGGACTGTCTTCGCCGTGACGGTGTTCAGCGCATACACGTCAAAGTCGCCCGAACGTTGGATGTAGGCGGTCAGATTGAAGCCCGTGTTGGCTGTCCACATGCCGCCGTCCGCGTAGCTGGCATCGACCGCGGTGGCGTCGGCCACATTGGCCAGATCGCCTGCCGTCGATCGCGCTCCCAGCACCGTTTGCAAATAGGTGTAGGAGTTTTGCGTAGTGATGTTTACGGGGAAAGAAAATGTGCCGAAAATGTACGGAACGTCGATGTGCCATTCTGGCTGCATCGTGGTGTCCGACGAAGTCGACGTTCCGCTGTTGTTGATGGTCGTGATGTTGAAGGTCTTGTTGACAAAGCGCGTGTTGGTGGCGTCGTAGCTCATGACCTCCTGGTCGGGACTTGTCAGCACATGGGCCAGGCCAAAGGTGTGGCCGGCCTCGTGCGCGATCGCCCGGGCAATCGTCGTGTTGTTCCAGCTCAAAAGCGACGACCCGTAAACCGGATCGACATAAGCCACGTCGTAGGAATTGCTATTGGGCCGATGGCTGATCCCGTTGGTCGGCCCGGGAAAATCACAGTTGGCATAAGGCGTGACTGCGTAGGTGCCGTTGTTGACGCCGGTGCCGTTGCTAGTCTTGTCGCCGATGAAAATCGTCGAATTGCCGTTGCTGGAGGTGTCGAGTGAGCCGTTGCCGTAGATGCGCTCCACTTGCACATCGAAGGGAGCGAAGATCTCCGAGACGCGAAACAGGATTTCGTGAATGTCGCTGGTACGATTGCCGGTCGTGCTCTGGAAGGAGCTGACACCCTGGGCCGTGTTGCCGTCGAAATTCAAATACAAAATGGTCGCGCCCGCATGGCGCGGAAACAGCGAAGCAACACCGGTCATGTCGGTGATGGACGGAGTCAGCCGGTCTTCCAACTGCTCCAGGTTTAAGCGCGTTTGACGGCCGAGGCGCGTACCGGTTGCGCGCCTGCCGAAAATCGAACGAGATGAATTGGTCATGGTCATATATCCTCAAGTGCCAATTTGGCACGGTCTTGGGCGACGTTAATGTCCAGGCGACCGTCGCCTGGACCGGGATGGGCATCCGATACATTTCGCGTGCCACCGAAGCGAGCATCCGGCCCATCGTTAGCGCAAATTGCTGGAAAAAATCAGGTTGGATCGAGTGTGTCGGTGTCGGCAGTCAATCGATCGGAGGTCAGTGCCGTCGATTTTTGTCGTCAGTGGGATGACAATTGACATCAACCAGAGACGGCATCATCTGTTGTGCCAAAATTTTGGCACATGCCTCTTGACAACGCTCCGCCTGGGTGTTAAAAAATTGGCACGTCTGCCAAGCCCGCTGAAGGAGTGTGTTTTGAAGGGGCCAAGGCCATGAGCCGTGCTGCCGATCCGCTTAGCCGTCGTGAACGGCAAATCATGGAAATCATCTACCGCCGCGGCCGGGCCACGGCGGTGGAGGTCCACGCTGAGTTGCCAGATGCTCCCAGCAAAACCGCCGTCCGAACGTTGCTGCGCATCCTGGAGGAAAAAGGCCACCTCAATCATGAGCAAGAAGGGTTGGCCTTTGTCTTTGCGCCCCGGCAGCCCCGCAACCAGGCTGCCAGCTCCGCTTTTCGCCGCGTGTTGGATACCTTTTTCGAGGGGTCGCTGGAAAAAGCCGTCGCCGCCCATCTTGGCGATGCCACCGGCGAATTGTCTGCCGAGGAACTCCAGCGCCTTGCCGATCTCATCCGCCAAGCCCGCAAGAAAGGAAAGTAACCATGTCCGCAACCTCACTGGCCGTCTCGGCGCTGCCGCTTTTGGTCGACGCCGTCTTGAAGGGAACCATCGTGCTGCTGTTGGCCTTTGTGCTGGCAACAGTAATGCGCCGTGCTTCCGCGGGCGCCCGCCACATGCTGTGGGCCGCAACGATGGTGGGACTGTTGATTGTGCCCCTGGTTTCCTTGACTCTGCCGACCTGGCAATCGCCCGTGCCTATGGTTGGACTTGCATCAACGCGGCCCGCCGGCGCGGCGGATTGGGATGACGAACATTTCTTGCTGGTCTTTGAAACGCCCGGCAAGCCCACTCCCATTCAAGCAGCTGGGGATAATCCCCCGCCACAAGCCGACCCCATGCTTGTGGCCAGCCGCGCCTCCGCGCCCCCAAGCGCATTGCCCGCGGATCACATTCCAGCCAAGGCGTTAGAACATGCCGGCGTGACTTTGCCCGCGACCTGGATCGTAGGTGTATGGCTGGTGGGTGCATTGCTGTCGGTAGCCTGGCTTCTTGGCGGGTGGTTGAGCCTCATTCGTTTGGCCTGGTCGTGCCAGCGAATTCGCGAGGGTGAGCTTTATGGCATGGTCAATCAGGTGGCGAATGGATTGGGCATCCGCAGACCGATACGTTTGCTGTTGAGCACGCGGCGTGCGATACCCATGACCTGGGGCCTCTGCCGACCCACAGTGCTGTTGCCGGAAACCGCCCAGGGCTGGGCCACAGATCGCTTGCGCCAGGTGCTTGTCCATGAACTGGGGCACGTCCAGCGCTGGGATTGCCTGGTGCAAATGCTGGGACATCTGGCACGCGGGCTATACTGGTTCCACCCGCTCGCTTGGCTGGCTGTGAGGCAACTCCGCCTGGAACAAGAGCAGGCCTGTGATGATGTGGTGCTGGCCAGCGGCGCCAACGCCCCGGATTACGCCGAACATCTGTTGGCGGTGACAGCCGGGGTGCCAGCGGGATTCTGGAACGCACCGGTCGCCCTTGGCATGACCCGCACGGCGAAACTTCATCGGCGCCTGATGAGCCTGCTGGACAGCAGCCGCAATCATCAACCGGTCCGCCGCCGAGCGCTTTTCCTCACAGGGACCGCCGCTTTGGCGCTGGCACTGGCGCTGGGCACGGCAGCGTTTACCTCGACCGCGGCCAGGGCCGAAACGGCCCCCGACTATGCCCAGCAGCCGCCGGCCAAGGATGCCGATTTGGCCAAAAAGCTAGGCGAAATCCAGGAAAAACTTGCGAAGCATTACGTCACTCCTGTCGATGACAAGGCGTTGGCCACCTTTGCTCTCAAAGGCCTTCTCCAGGGCCTTAACGATCCCTACACCGGCTACCTTTCCGCCGATGAACTGGCCAAATTCGATAGCCAGACGCAGGGAGCTGTCACCGGCATCGGCGTCCAGCTCAAGATGGTGGACGATCGCATCACTGTCTTGACGCCTCTTGAAGGTTCGCCGGCACTCAAGGCGGGGTTGCGTCCGGGCGACCAAATCGAAGCCATCGACGGCAAATCCACGCGAGGCATCAGTTTGAACGACGCCGTCCAACGCATCCTTGGCAAGGCCGGGACGGCCCTGAAACTCAAGGTCGTCCACGCCGACGGTGTGGTCCAGGACATCGAAGTCACCCGCGCCGAAATTCGCTTCAGCACTGTCAACGGTTTCCAGCGTGGCGCCGACGGCAAATGGCAATACCTTCTCGATCCCGAGCACAAAATCGGCTACCTGCACGTGTCGCAGTTCGGCAGCCGCACGGCCGCCGAGGTTCGCGAAACTGTCGAGTCGCTGCAAAAAGACGGCCTCAAGGGTCTGATTCTCGATCTGCGTTCGTGCCCCGGCGGACTTCTGGATCAAGCCATCGAGGTTTGCAAACTGTTTTTGCCCAAAGGCAAGATCCTCACGACGCGTGGCCAAGGCAACGTAGAAAAGACCTGGGAGGCCGACGGCAAAGCCACGCTTGGCGATTTCCCGCTCCTTGTGCTGGTCAACGATCAAACCGCTTCCGCCGCCGAAATCGTCGCCGGCGCTCTTGGCGACCATGGCCGGGCCATTCTGCTTGGCACGCGCACCTTCGGCAAAGGCTCTGTGCAAATGATCGTCAAGCTCGACCAGGGCGGAGCGCTCAAGCTGACGACCGCCAACCACTACCTCCCCAGCGGCCGCAATATCCAAAAACGGCCCGGTGAAAAAAGTTGGGGCGTCGATCCCACAGACGGTTATTACCTACCCCTCACAACCGCGCAAATGGATGCCCTGAACAAGGACACCCAAAAACGTGCCCAGGTCGGCCTGGCCAAGGACGAGCAGCCCAAAATCACGGCCCGACTGACGGCCAAGATCATCGAAGATAAACACGCTGATCCACAGTTGGCCGCAGGTCTGCGAACGATGGTGGCCCGTATCACTGGAGGCGAATTCATCAAGGTCGGCAAGGACAAAGCTGTTTTGCTGGATCACGTCCTGCGACTTGAAGAACTTCGCCAACGACGCGAGCAAATGCTACAAAACGTGCAACAACTCGAACGGGAAATCGCCGACATGCAGCGCGTTGTCGGCAAGGACAAATGACGCCGGGACGCAACGGCAAAAGGAGTCGCTCATGCGGCAAAATGTGGCCCGGCTGGAGGAGATCCCCAACGTCGGCCCCGCAACCGCCGGCGACCTGCGCCAACTCGGCATTGCAACGCCGGCGGATTTGCCCGGCCGCGACCCATATGAAATGTACCAAAACCTGTGCCGCATCACCGGCCAGCGCCACGATCCCTGCGTGATCGACGTGTTCATCGCCGCGGTTCGCTACATGGAGGGCGAGCCGAAAAAGCCATGGTGGAAATACACGGCTCAGCGCAAAAAGGAACTGGCGTTGCGACAAACAAGGACGGGATTCCCTGTGCATTGAGGAAGCGGCCCGTGTTTTTCACAACGTCCAGCCCTTCCGGTATTCGCGGCGCAGATACTGCTCCGCTTGCGGCACTTTGTTGGTGAGCCGGCCTGCCGCACCATCCCATTCTAGCCGTGCTTGAGCGCGATAAGCCACATTACCCAGTAACACCGTTTCGGCCAAAGCCCCGCTGTACGCGAAATTGCAAGTCGTTGGGCCGCCCTTGCGGATTGCTTGCAGCCACTCGCGATGGTGGCCGACCGACGCGGCAATGGTCGGCTTCGGCGGTTGGAACCCCTTGAAACGATCCTCCGGCAACATGCGATAATTGTTGTAACCCGCAACCAGGCTGCCTTTCTCCCCTTCAAACAGAACGCCACTCGTGTATCCCCGAATGGTCACTTTACCATTTAGATCGGGGCCAGGAACGCCGTGATACCACGTGAGATGCACCGCAGGCATTTTGCCGCGAGCCGCGTAGTGGTAGTCCACCTGCATGATGTCCGGCATGTTGTTGTCACCCTTGTAAGTGACGCGGCCCTGAGCGGCAATAGACGTGGGCCGGCGCAGCTCCAAGGCCCAGTGCGGCAGGTCCATGTAGTGGCACGCCATGTCCGCAAGCACGCCGCCGCCGAAGTCGAACCACCACCGCCAGTCAAAATGCAAATGCGAGGCGTGATAGTGGCGGTAAGGCGCCGGCCCAAGCCAGAGGTCGTAGTTCAACCCCTGCGGCGGTTTGGTTTCTTGCCGTGCCAATTGCCCGGCACGGGGCCGGCCATTGTGCCACACTTGCACCCGGCGAATGGGACCCAGCGTGTTGGCCTGGATGATCTCGACCACCCGACGATAATTGTTGTCGGCATGAATCTGCGTGCCCATCTGAGTGACCAGCTTGTGTTTGGTCGCCAGGTCAATCAGCGTTCTGCATTCGTAAACCGAATGCGTAAGCGGTTTTTCGCAATAGACATGCTTGCCCGCCCGCATGGCTGCGGCGGCGATGCAGGCATGGGTATGGTCCGGCGTGCTGACTAGCACCGCCTCCACGTTTTTCATATCTATGACGCGGCGATAATCCTCGTGAAACACTGCCTTGGGAAACTCCTTGCGAGCGGGACCAGTCCGATTTTGATCGACGTCGCAAAGAGCGACAATATTGGCGTCGGTGCGGACGCCCCGCAAATTCTCAGCGCCGCGGCCCGCGACGCCGATGACTGCCAGACGCACGCGCTCCGCGGTAGGCTGGGCCGCCCCAGCGAGCGGAACTTCCAAGCCACCGGCGAGCGCCGCTGCGCCCAGCGCGCCCGTTGTCAAAAAGTCACGACGATTGATGTTGGACATGATGGCCAGGCTCCCAAGGATCGGCTGAGACGGTGACCCAATTATCGCCCATACACCGCCGTTGACAAGACAATACTGTCTTGAGAGTGGCATCCCGCCCCTGCAGCGTGTAAGATGCCTCGTGGTTGGGGCAACGCCGCTCCTTCAACTCTCCCCTATTTCACCGCGTGTTCCCATGACTGACACGATCCTCCACTCCCGCTGGTTCTCAATCCTGCTCGTGTTTTCGGCTTGGCTGGCCGTCGATTCCACGCCGAGGGCTTCGGCTCAAGAGCCGCCCAAGGGCTTCACCGCCTTGTTTAACGGCAAGGATTTGACCGGCTGGCACGGCATGCCCGATTACGACCCCTACAAACTGGCTGCCATGTCCGCGGCGGATCGCGGTAAGTTGATCGATAAGTGGACAGCCGATGCCAAGAAGCACTGGAAAGCGGAAAACGGCGAACTTGTCAACGACGGCAAAGGCGCTTTTTTGACGACCGACAAAGATTACGGCGACATCGAAATGCTTGTCGAATACAAGACGGTTCCCAAGGCCGACAGTGGCATTTATCTCCGTGCCACGCCGCAAATTCAAATCTGGGATTACACCAAGGAAGGCGGCAAATGGAACCTCGGCGCCGACAAGGGCAGCGGCGGCTTGTGGAACAATGCAGCCGGCAGCCCCGGCCGCGATCCGCTCGTCTTGGCCGACAAGCCCTTCGGCGAGTGGAACAGCTTCCGCATCATCATGGTAGGCGAAAAAGTCACCGTCTGGCTCAACGGCAAACTGGTCGTCGATCACGCCCGCCTGCAAAACTACTATTCCAAGAAGCTGCCGCTCAACAAGCAAGGAGTCATTCAGCTCCAAACGCACGGCGGCGAAATCCGCTGGCGCAACGTCTTCATTCGCGAGCTTTCCTCCACGGAATCCAACGAAATGCTGCGCAAACAGGGCAACACCGGTTTCGTGGATGTCTTCAACGGCAAAGATTTCACCGGCTGGGCTGGCCCCATCGATCAATACGAGATCAAGGACGGCGCCATCGTTTGCCGGCCGAACAAAGGCGGCACCATCTTCACCAAGGAAGAGTACGCCGATTTCGTGGCCCGCGTCGAATTCAAGCTGCCCCCCGGCGGCAACAACGGCCTCGCCATCCGCTACCCCGGCAAAGGCGACACCGCCTACGCCGGCATGTGCGAAATCCAGGTCCTGGACGACACCGCCGCCAAGTACGCCATGCTCGACGCCCGCCAATACAACGGCTCAGCCTACGGCATGACCGCCGCCCAGCGCGGCTACCTGCGCCCTGTAGGCGAATGGAATTTCGAGGAAGTGACTGTCAAAGGTTCGACCATCAAGGTGGAGTTAAACGGCACCTTGATCCTCGATACGGACCTGAGCAAAGTGACGCAGTACATGGACAACAAGGCGCATCCGGGCAAGGACCGCACCACCGGCAACTTCGGCTTCGCGGGGCATAATGATCCCGTCGCGTTTCGCAATGTGCAGATCAAGAAGCTCGGGAGTGGGAAGAATTAGGGCGAGGTCGCCGCAGTCGAAATAGTGCCAAGGCCAAGACCGCCAAGACCGCCAAGGCCGCCAACCTCACACGAGCCAGTCGTTGGCGTTCTTGGGAAAAACTGCGGATTTTCCTCTTTGTCGTTGCAAGCCAAGCGTATAATGCCGGCTCTGCGGCAACGCATCCTTGTTTTCGCGAAGAGGCGCAAGGGGATCAAGGGGATCAACAATTCCACGACAAGGTTGTCGGGTGGCACGCCCTGAAAGCACGCGCAACCAGCGCTAACGGCGCGCCATCGAAGGGCGTGCCGAAGCGCACGCGACAGAAAGCTCATTATTAGGCAGCACTACCATTCGACACCCTTCCGACATTCAACTCAAAACAGTTGCCGTAAGCGCCGCCGCCTGTTAGTATCCGCTCAATGCGACTCGTGGACCACAGGCGGCGCAACCGCGGCCGCCAGCAAGACGCGCTCACTCACGCCTGAACAAGGCGGGTGAGCGCAGCGTGAAGGGTCAATGTTGATGCGCGTTTGGCGATTTTCCCGTGTGGTAATTGCGCCGGGAGTTTCGGCACGCCCTTCGATTACGAGCTGTTAGCGCAGGTTGCGCGTGCTTTCAGGGCGTGCCACCCAAAACTGCATGTGCCACCCCGCCGGGGCAAGTTTATCGGCTCGCCTGGCGAGGCGGTGTTGGATGGGCTGATTGAGTCGCCGGTTAAACGGGCGGAAGGGAAGGGTTGAATTTGGGTGGAAGGGCTAGATGGCAGTAAGAGGACCATTTGTCATGAAAAAAGATGCGTTGCTTTTTGTTTCCATCG
>Ga0134121_10004946_pt1 | contig 10862 bp, 19 predicted proteins | sample KB301_FD_96463 | JGI IMG/M metagenome (GOLD analysis project Ga0134121, IMG submission 96463) | Terrestrial soil microbial communities without Nitrogen fertilizer from Kellogg Biological Station, Michigan, USA - KB3-0-1 | ecosystem: Environmental > Terrestrial > Soil > Unclassified ...
AAACTTAGATTTATTAGTCATTGTGTTTCTGATTTACAGCTTTAGTTTTCAATTCAATTTCTCGTTTAACTAATTTAATCATTCTGTCTATTTCTTCATCCATCATATTATCTGCAATTGATTCATAGTTTCTAATACAAGATAATACACCTAACATCTCAAATAATTCATTTAGTGTTAGCACGTTTCTCTCCAGTATTAGGAATAAACCAAATACATCCATACATTGTAGTAGTGGGCCTATAGTCGGTTAAATCGAATAAACCTCCTCGAATGTATGTTGGCATGTTTTCATCAATCACATAGTATTGATGCTTAGTCTTCTGAAGATTCAGATTATGCTTCTCACAATATTCGAGTAGTGTCATTTCTTTTCTCTACTTATTATACCAATTAACTTGTGTTGCTTCAATTGGAATTGTTCTATTAGCTAGCACATCAGAAGGACTAATATATTCTCCTAGTGCTTCTGTTTCAGTGCAAAGTTCACCATACCCATCATAGTCAATAAAGAAACCATCAATACATGCTTGTCTAAATTCTTCTAATGGCATTAGCTGACCATAGTCTGGAATTGGTTCCTTCATTATAAGTGTCTCATCAAAATAGGTTTAAATTGATTCCAGAATTTAATTTCATCATCTGGTGTCATTCCCTCGTGCTTACGCACATATTCTTTAAAGGCTCCTTCGACTAATCCAGCTACTATTAACTTAAGTTTAGGCATATCTACTTGAACTGATTTAACTGGCACATTCAGTTTAGCATACACACCTTGCTTACGTTTAGTCTTCATGAGTTCCCTTTCACTAATAAATATATCAGTCATTTCTTTTCTAGCCATTCTTTTGGAATTGGATGTTTATTGAAATACTCTAGAGTAAAATCACATCCTCTATCCCATCCTTTTCTATATGAGAAATAAGATGTGACTAAAACTATTGCAATCCAAATTAAATTAGTCATGATTATCAACATCATCAATCTCCGGTAAATCTTCCATGAGCCTTACGGCTTCAGAAAATCCTTCAATAGACCAGCATGAAGTAGATTCCGGCACACCAAACCATGCGTCATTTAGTAGTCTATCAATTACTTGCCAGTTACCTGATTCTAATGCCTCATTAAATCTAACGATTGGTGATGGCAAATCCTTTTGTGTATCTTGAATTACTTTCCTAACTTGAGCACATGCCATTTCAGCATTTGGTGCTGTAATAAAATCTACACCTCGTCGTCTGCCGGGCTGTCGATTAGATGGATGATAATTAGTAAGTAATGAGACTAACTTTTCTTTATCACGTTTAGCTTGATTGAGCCACTGTTCAATAGTCATGATTAGTTCTCCACTTTGACGATTTGATATTTACGCGGCATTAATTTACTCCGCTTTACTATTTGCTTATATTCTTCAATTCTTTCTTCTGCTTCTTCTATTGATTTATGAATATCATCATATAGTTCCCATTTCATTTGACCATTATCCAACATGCATACTACGGCGAATCCCTTAATAGTTTCCATTATGCCACCTCTAATTCAGTAGGCTGTTTACGAGCCTTAGCTTTACTAGTAATATTAGTTTTCTTTCCACCCTTATTCTTAGCTTTGTGACGCGCGATGATACGATTTGCTAATTCTCTTGCAAATTCACCTTCATTCCAAACCGGCATCTCACCCTTATTCATGACTTTATGATATCTACCACGCTTATCTGTTACCATAAAGTCCAAATCTTCATCAATAGAGCCTTCAGCTTCTGGCACTGTGATGTTGATTTTCTTAGCAGTCTGGCCAATACGTCTAAATCTTCCCGGTGCAGCTTGGTCTTCATTCTGTGGATTCCACTGTCTCTCATGAAATACACAGTCTGCGCATGTCTGTAAGTTAAGTCCTTCACCACATGCGAGCGTAGACGCTAGCATAATGACGCGTGGTGTATTATTGAATTCGTCCTGAATTTGTGTCCCGATTTCTTTACCAGTATGCCTTGATGTGTATTCGAGGACTTTCACTCCTTCTTCTTTCAATAAGACCGCTAATTCATACCACTCAGGATTAGTTTCCTTATCGGTATTAGTGAGCGCACGATACATCAGAGTCATCACATCTTTATGATGAGTGAACACAACTAATTTACGCTCAGTATCTTCTACGTATTCCTCAATGAATGTAAGTGTCGCCGGTATTTTCGCGAGGCCCACGATATGACGCATACGCGCCATCTGAGCTAAAATCTCAATACCACTTACTTTGTCTTCCTCGCCACCGATAACGAACTGATTATACCAATCAACAAATTCCGACTCTTCATCATCGTATGTAGTTTGTGCTAACTCATCGAGTTGCACTGGCAACTTCATACGATTAATGATTGGGAATTCTTCCATCACTTCTTCGTATTCTCTACGAATGATGAGTGATTCAGTATAGGTCTTGAATCGTGGAATGTTTTTGATTCCACCCATTTTACGTTTGTTACCAACGTAATAGTATTCTACCCATGTATCCAGATAGTTCTGATATGAGTAGAACTTGATTGGGTCTAGTAAATTAAGTGCGGGGAAATACTCAGAACCGCGATTTTTCCACGGTGTTCCGCTTAGTTCGATTACTTTAACCGTTTGGTCTTTAAGTATCTTACGGACTTCCTGAGTCCGACTGCTATCAGGGTTCTTAATCTGCTGAACTTCATCGAGAATAACTAGATTGAATCCTACTTTAGCTAACTTATCAGCTGGCATACGCCTTAGTAGGTCGTATGGGATGATATATAGCTTAAGATTCGGCATGATGTAATCACGTGACGTTGAGATAATCTGAGCGATAAACTCAGGCCCAAGCCACGTAATAGCCGCTTTGAACCACTGGAATTTAATAGCGGACTTCGTTACGACTAACGTCTTCTTGTAGGTTTTAGAATGAAAACGTAGCAAAGCTAGGGCCTGAATTGTTTTGCCAAGGCCCATATCATCGAATATGCCTACACCTTTTTGTGTAGCTAATCCGACTTCAGCGAAGCGTGCGCCTACAACTTGGAAATTATATAGGCGATATTCGCCACAATTAAGACAGGTATTCTTATCCCAATTGTGAATGCATGATGCAACTTCCGGCTTCCAGAAATTACTTACCATCGATTCGAAAGGCGTAGCTTTCGGCACGATACGCTTGATGATGTGGAAGCATTCGAGTGTAATCAGTTTAACTTGATTACCTTCTTTATCCACAGTATCAATAGCGAATTTCTCTTTCGCCGGCTTTCCGCAATCTGGGCACTTCTCCTGTAGACGAGTTATGGTGTATTTAGGACGTTTGGTTACAATAGTTTCTTCTTCGATAGTGACTTCTACATTAGCACCTGACCGAATAGCATCAATTGCGAAGTCAGGTAGATTTAATGTAGAACAGGCTGATAAATCCTTACAGCCAATCTCTTTAGCTTTATCACGCCATACGTCATTATGTCCCTGTCCACTACCGACAATGGCATGAGCTACTTCATGCAGAATCGTATCAATTACTTCGGCTTCCGGATGAATGTCGATATGATGCGCATTCAGGATAATAGCTTTATCCTTACTAGAGCACATACCGAGAAATGGTGAATTAGGGTCCGTCGTAACTCTGACAGACCAATTCTTTAGGCCATGCTTATCAAGCATTTCCTTTGTATAACGCCCGGCTTGGCTTCTATTCATGGCCCTTATTCCTTAGTCAGGTCGAATAGTTGTTTAGTAGAAACTTTCACAAGAATCTCAGCCTCACCATCACATGCTAAGCACGGCACTCCCGTAGTGATAGTTCGCAGACGATACCACGCTATGTCCGAAGATGTCATCTTACAGAGTAGCTTACATTCGTGGCACTTAGTGTATACAGTCACTTGATTCTCCATTTTTAAGTAGTGTGAACTAATCCTCTAAAATGCCTACTCAGTGAATAGGCATGTTGCAGGATTAACCAATGTGGTCAATAATTGGTTTTTCTACGCATTCAATTAACATGTAAACTTTTTCCGGTTCAAATTGAGAACCTAACCAATATTCAGTTACGATTTGCCATTTGTCAGCACATGCAATACTTTGATAATTTGTCCAATCACCAATTATCTTATGATTTACTCTTCCTGTTGGATTATTATTTACAATTAATCTGTGATTACCACGTCCGTCATATTCATGAGTAAATTGAATCATAACACTCTCCTAATAGTTATTCAGCAGTAGCTTGTTTAGCGGCATCAAGTGATGCTTGAATCTGTTTTACAGCAACATCGATTGTGATACCTTTGGATACCACAAGCATCTGAATCATAAACTCACTAACACCCAACTGCTTGGCAGCGGCTTTCAATGCATCCTTATCCAATACTTTAGCTGCGCTGCGCGTCTTAATAGACTTAGGCTTGTCAGTGATTAGCTTGACAGGCTTAGGTGTGTAGTTAATGTCTTGAATCTTAAGACGTTCACGTTCTTCAGCTCTAAGTGTATTAGCCATAGTGTTAAGATACACTTGAATGGCTTTCTGTTGATTGCCTACTTCAGCAACCTTTTGATTCAAATCAAATACTACAGTCTTATAATGCTCGAAGCGTCGCTTTAATTCTTCGGCCAATGCGTATGGCTTATTAGTGATGCTATCATCATTCATGATAGCAGCCTTTAAATCATTAATCGCGACAGTTTCAGCATTAAAGATATCAGTGCGAACCTGAATACCATCATCTACCATTCGAGCTTCGCGCAATACTTCATTTACTTTAATTACTTCTAAACCTCGCGCTTGCTCTGCAGCGAGTCTTTCATTAGCGGTAGCTTCGCTTAATGCAGTGAGTGACTTCTCTTTATTATAGCAGTCAGGGCACATCATCATAGTCTTGAATTTAACTAAATGGTCAGTATTCGGGCATACTTCGCATGTGCCATGTGTATTAGCGTTATGATGACACACGGCACACTTATGTTCCATGCCCAATATTGGAGTGAATACGTGATTAGCCATTACTACTTCACTCCCTTACTCAGATTTAATTTGTCGAGGTGTCGATTACACTTGCCTAAGCGAAGTGTAATGTCTGTCAGGTGAGAATTAACTAGAATGCGAGGCCAAACACGAACGCGCTTAACTTTACGGCAGGTAGTGCAGAAGAATCTTTTCATGATATCTGTCCTTTCGGAATTCAGATGTTTAAATTATTCAGGATTATGCAGAAAACGCTGCCATTCCTTATTTAAAGCATTTGCTACTTGACGTGCATCGTCATAATGCTTGAAATAAAGAGTTACTGCTTTTTCTGACATATTCCATTTTTTAGCTTCACTATCATAGATGTAGAATGCGTCACAGTTATCTCTCTCAGGATAAAAGCGAGGCATCAGTGAGACTTCATTTTCAATTTTCCTAATGGATTCTATCTTTCCATAAGGAAAGCGTTTGAAAAATTGTCCACGCGCGTCCTGCTCCGATGTAGCCATTACTGATGCGAATAGTCCTTGTTCCTCAGAATTAATTACTTGCATTCCATCAATGTCATACCAGTTCATTTCAAAACTCCATTCTGAAAATAGTTAATAGTGAAAGTGTCTCGTTTTCGAGCACGGCACACGTTCCGGGGCGGATAGGTGCAACTTCCATACCACCTTCGAGGATACTATTAGTAGAGTGTCAAAAATTTGACACACTAGGGATTGTGGTCCGGCCTGACATTTTTTGTCAGTTTGACGAAAATTGTCAACAAAAAATTGTCACTTGACACTTTTTGACCTGTCAAATTTCTGTCAGTCTCGAAATTAATTTAATTTTTATCAATGTTAACATAACGATTAATTAATCGTTTAGATTTTATTTCAGGATGTGTAGTTCGCTCGAATCCAAGCCACGTTCCAGTGCTAGCATTTGATTGGTGGTATGGAATACCGGTAAGGCTCAAGAGCGAGGCATCAAATGCCTGATTCATAATTTCTTTAGTTAAGGCTCTGGATGGAATAGATACCATTTGGCCCGGTATCCATAGTAATTTCTCTACGTCTATCACTTCCGCGATTGAGCTACTTAACAGTAGCTTCAATAGTTGGCGTCTTGTCATAATTCAGTCCTCTCAGTCATCATATAGTTAGCTATGAGCCATCTAGCTAAGGGAATATATTTTCCCCATCCAATTGGTGCATTATCATTATCAAATTCACTTATTCTAAACGCTAATTTCCAAACAGAATTAGCTTCAATTTCTGTTTTGATGTAAGTTGGATCATTCATGGCTTAATCCTCAGATTGGGCGAATGGATCTATTAGGATTCTATCTTTGATTGTCTGCCCTGATTGTCCTGATATAGAGGATTGAACAGGTGAAATAGAATTCGATTCGTTTTCTGATTCATTAAGTTCAGTAGGGGAATCGATGATTACCTCATCTTCTACTTTCTTCTTGGATTTAATAGCCGAAGGCTCAGTCTCAGGTTCAGTTAATGGTTTACTCAAATCAATCTTAGTATATGCAGTGATATTCTCATTAGTTGTTAATCGTTCAATTTCTTTAGTGACTGCATCGATGTTAATACCTTGATTCTTAAATCTACAGCGTTGGCAAATGGGCCATTCCTCAGTTAATGATTGTTCGTCCATAGAGAATACATCTGAGCATTGTGTGCACAGTGAAGCACGGTGTAGTATAATTTGTTTCTCCTGCGACATATGCACGCGAAATGAGCACAATGGATCTTTACACCTCCACACTTTCACGAATTTATCGTGAAGCGCGTAGAGCATATGTATGTGCTTAACTTTTACTCTTCCCATATAGACTCCTTATATTCTGATTAATTTAACTAGCGAAATTACTTTCATTAATGTCCACTAAATCGGACACCCCAGTGTATCCCTCTCGTGCAGTCTAACACACCTAGACCCAAGTGTCAAGCCCAACAGTGGGACACGGCGAAAAAAGTTTAATAGTTATATAGATAGAAAAAAAAAAAAAAATAAAAAGAATATATAATATTATCCCTTCCTCATGCCGCAACTCCAGTATACCCCCCTTTCCTTGCACGAGAGAGTGAGAGGGGTGTCCTACTTATGGGACATAATAGAATAGTTCTCGATAGTATTAAATTTAATAGAGGGTAATAAGGACCCTAAGCAATCAGTATTCGGCGCAGCCGAGCTGTTGCTAGGTTAAAAGTAGGTATTAAATTATTTTTGGAAGTAAATAAGGCCCTAAGCAATCGAGGGTTCGCGGAAGCGAAAATTAGGGCCTCCCATTTCAGAGAGGCCCGTTATTGTTACGCCTTGAAACGTGACAGGCGACGCTCAGTGGAACGAATTTCCACGATAGTGGATTCAGGCTGCATTGCGATATGCTGCAATGCCGTAGTGCGGGAAATTTCGCGCCGAATTTCGTCGTGCGTCAGATGTGAGAGGACTTCGGCTTTGATAGTAACGTGCGTCTTACGGTAAATCACGACGTCGTTAATCTCGACAGGTTCCGGCATGACGGCGACTTTACGCATTGTGAATACTCCGTAGTAGTGGGTTAACGATGGCGGTTTTTACAGATACCGCCAAACTGTGTGAATGTTACACCGACTGCGAAGCGGCCAACAGAGCGTCGACCTGTTTACGAGCCGTCTCTTCCGGAATACCCAGACGGATGTAATCGCGAATCATCCGTTCCTTAATATCCTCAGGAGCAACTTCCGACGGACGATACGGCAGGAGTGCAGCCTGATACGCATTGCTGCGTGCATTCTGCTTCACCTTGTCATTAACAAGGTCTTTCAGAGAGAACTTTTTCTCTGACATTACCGTGGTAGCTTCGGCATCATTCTCGACTTCCTGATACTCGAAAGCCTTTTCGATTTTTTCACCGGCCTGTGGATGCCCCTCAGGCACTGCGAACGAGAACTTACCGACTAGAGTCTTCATACACACCTCACTTGAACCGGGCATCATTGCCCACCAACGAGAACAGTCTAGCACACTCTGACGAAATTTGCAATACCCTTTCCTCTTCCCCTTTCCTTTTTCTTGAACCCACCCGACATGTCTCTATATTGCATCGCGGGTGCCAAGTCTTAACTCTCGAAAGTCAACGAGTTACAGGGATTTCACTTCCGGAAGTGTAAATAAATGTCACTCGGGGTGACACTTTGTGTCGGCTCGAGCCGTAAATTGTCATGTACCATACCCGTACATGTCTCATAATGAGCCTCATACTTGGCACGATTATTGCGGAGAATCTAAACACGTATTGGAGGACAAAATATATTGGGGAATAGAAATAAATAAAGGGTCCCATATTTGAGTCTCATATTAATAATATTATATATAAAAAGAAAACTTGACTTTCAGTCCTTCTTATGCTACGATACGGCAGGGCCGGTGTGGACTGAACTTCCAATAATATTAGTATATTACATATTTTTAAGGATGCAATTATGAATCTACATTAGCCTCTATTGGATTAAATTGGAGGGTTTGACATGGTAGAAATCGATCCTAAAACAGGAGCACCGATGGCTTCGCCATCTACTACTGGACCTGCTACGCAGCAGAATACTAATCAACAGACTACTAATGATTTCGTTAGCCCACCTCAGAAAACTAATCCAGAAACGATTGCTACTGGTAAGGGACCTCTCGACGAAAGTCGCCCTGTAGACGATAGAAATCCAGTAGTTACAAAACTTTCAGATAATAGACCGAATACTGCCCCATTCAATAATCCTGATATGAATGCGACAAAATCAACAGATTTTGTAGCCGATGCTGAAACTAAACCATTCAGTCAGGTAGAAGAGGAACATCCACATAGCAACTTGAATACACCTAACACGACGATGTCAGGTGGCCCATTCAATCCAGCTACATTCGATAAACCTAATAGTCAAAGACTACCAGTCAAAGACTACGTTCGTAATCCATTACAGGCTACTGGGGACCCTGCTGTGCCTGTTGCACTTCAGGATAAGCCACTTAATGAAGTCGAAGTGCGTCAGAAGATTGCTGAAATCTTGAAGAATAATGGAATGGATTCGTCTTCGCAGAATCGTGCATTCGCTGAAATCATTTCAGTATTGAATGCATGGGAGCCTGCTGATTCAGATGTAATTAGAACTCGTGATACTGTTAAGAAAGAATACGAACAGCAGAAACAGGAAGTTCGTGACTCTTTAATGAACGAATCTCAAAAGAAGCGTGATGAAATCTCTGAAGCTGATGCCCAGACTAGGGCTAATCTTCAGAAGTCTGAACAATCAGCTCAGACTGTCAAGGCCTAACTATAGGGTAACAGGGGAATCAATATGGCGATGGGTATTGTATCTGATTCGGACTTCGAGAAAGAGCTTGAGAAACTTAACTCAGACTCAATACCCTCACCCTCTATTCAAAAACTACCAAAAGATACTAATGGGCGAGGTAATGGAAACTTTGAAGTACCAGAAGGATTAAGAAAAATTATTGGAGAAGAAGCAAATATTAATGGGAGGGCTAGCGCCCTTCAAATAGCTAGTGATTTTGGCATCTCTGCTTCAAGTGTAAGTGCGTATACACGCGGAGCGACTTCTACAGCTTCAATTGATAATCCACATGCTGAAATAGTTAATCACATAAATACAGCGAAGTTACGTGTCTCTAAAAAGGCGCGAAAGCGACTTATGATGGCATTAAATGAAATTACTCAAGAAAGAATAGAAGGAGCGAAGCTACATGAAATCTCAGGTGTAGCTCGTGATATGGCTCATATTATGAAAGATATGGAGCCTTCGGCTGAGAAGAATGGTAATATGAATATGAATAATAGTGGACCTACTTTCGTCTTCTACAAACCAGAAAGTAAGTCCGAAGAGGACTTTCAGACGATTCATGTTCGTGAGTAGTTTTATGAAGAAAACATTTACGCTATTCGCTTTAGTCTGCCTATTTAGTGTAAATGCATATGGACAGAAATTAGCCTCATATGGCCTCCTAAATTCATCACTAAGCACTTCCAGTGCCGGCGTAGTAACTGGAACTCCATTCGCATTACCATCAGGTTATGCGAATATGATTACGTGGACTGTTGTAGCAGATGGTTCTGGATTAAGTGTTAACTTAGAAGGCTCTAATGACAACGTAAGCTGGTTTACTATGGATAGCCAGACTACAGCGACAGGTGGTCTGAAGAATTTTGGATTTACATCAGTTAAATTCACTCGCTGCTCCCAAGTTTCACGCACAGGTGGCACAACCACTACATGTACTTTTGTAGTTAGTAGAGGATATATTACGTCAGGTAGTGTAGGCAATCTTACTCGTATTTTAGTGGGTAATGGGACTGCAGCTGCACCATCTTATTCATTTACTACTGAACCTACTACTGGATTCATGAAGCCTGGTGCTGGTGCAGTAGATATGATATCTGCTGGAACACAAGTTGTTCGTTTTTCTAGTAGTGGTATAGCACTATTAACTAATGCTGCTGGCTCTCTTACACTTGGTTCATCGGCTGATACTGTATTAGCTCGAACTGCAGCTGGTAAAATATCTCTAACTGGAACCACTCCAATGTTTCAGTTGGGTGGGACGACTTCGTCGTTTCCTGCTATTAAACAATCTGGAGCATTAATTCAATTTAGATTAGCAGATGATAGTGGATTCGCTCAATTAACTGCTTCAACTGTAAATTTAAGTGCATCATTATCTGGTACTAGTCCATTAATATTTGTAGCAGCACCAACAATCAGTTCGGGATTTGGAACATCACCTTCTGTAGCATCTAATAACGGAACAGCAGCATTTACAATTAACGTAGGAACTGGTGGGACTGCTAATACTGGTGTAATTGGACTACCTACAGCTACTAACGGATGGAATTGTTACGC
>Ga0134121_10004948_pt1 | contig 10862 bp, 6 predicted proteins | sample KB301_FD_96463 | JGI IMG/M metagenome (GOLD analysis project Ga0134121, IMG submission 96463) | Terrestrial soil microbial communities without Nitrogen fertilizer from Kellogg Biological Station, Michigan, USA - KB3-0-1 | ecosystem: Environmental > Terrestrial > Soil > Unclassified ...
TGCGTTCGCCCATGCACTGTCGTCGCTCTATACGCAGCTCGGCTATCTCGCGAAGAATCTCGAGACGCACCTGCTCGGCAATCACCTGCTCGCGAATCGCGCGGCGCTCGCGCGCGGCACGCTCCTCTTCGCAGAAGAGCCGGTGCTGTGGCGCGTCGAGGCGCATGGGAGGTATCAGCGCGAGCTCGCGGGCCAGGTTGGCCCCGAGGGACTCCACGAAGAGCGCACGCCCATGTACCATGCGCTCGCGCTTCGCTCCGCGCTCGAAGAAGCCTTGCTGCTGCGCGCGAGCGGCCAGCGCCCCGGTGGCGGAGAGATGGAGCGCATTGATCGCATGTTGCGCGCCGACCTGCTGCTTCGGCGCGCTGATGGCAGCGTGCGCCTGCTCAACGACACGGCCGCGACGGAAACGCCAACCCGCGAGTATCTCGAGCGGCTTGGTACCCGGCTCCTCGGACAGATCGCCCACGTTACCGTCGGCACGTTCGTGATGCGCGACGCCGGGTATGCCGGCTACCGGGGCCACGACGCGGCGTGCGTGGTCGATGCGGGTATGGCGTCGCCTCCCTGGCAGCCCGGGCACGCGCACTGCGGCGCGCTGTCGTACGAGCTCGATGTCGGCAGCAGTCCGCTCGTGGTGGACAGCGGAGTGCACGGCTACGACGGCGATCCGTTTCGCGAGTATGTGCGCAGCACACGTGCGCACAACACCGTCGTCATCGGCGGACACGAGCAGGGGGAGCCGTGGGCCACGTTTCGCATGGCGCGCCGGTGGACCGTGCACGAAGCCCACGAGATTGCCGCGGGCACGGGCGCGTTTGCGTATCGCGCCGTCATGTCACCGTACTGGTCAGCGGCGGTGCGGCATACGCGCGATGTCAAGCTGGGCGAGCGCACATTCTCGGTGAACGATCTCGTTACCGGCGCGGAGGGATTGCCGGCGGAGTCGTTCGTCCATCTGCATCCGTCGTGTACGGCAGGCGTGAGCGAAAACACGGCAACCATTCTTCGCGAGGGCCGTGAAGTTGCGCGCATCGAGTTCAGCGGCACTGATCGTGTGAGCGTCGTGCGCGGTGCTGACGCACCGAAGCAGGGCTGGTACTGCGAAACGTTCGGCAAAGCAGAGGCGGCTCCCGCCGTCATTGCGAGGGTGAACCGGCTCGGGCCGTCTCAGGCGTTCGGCTACACGATTCGCTGGTCATGAGCTCAGCACTGCATATCGCGGTGTTCGTGCAGGATTTTCCGCCCGAAGTTGGCGCAGGCCCAGCGCGTATCACAGAAATGGCCGGCGCCTGGATCTCGGAGGGCGCGCGCGTCTCCGTGGTGACGGGCATTCCGTCACGCCGGCTCGCCGGCCAGCGCGACGGCACCGTGCCCGCGCAGTACCGGCATCGCCTGTTCGTGCGGGAACAGCTGGACAAGATCGACGTGTACCGGTCATGGCTCTATGCGTCGCCGCGCCGCATGTTCATGCGTACAGCGCTCAACAACGCGACGTTCGCCGTCACGAGTGCGTGGCACGCGTCGCGCGCGCGGCTCGAGCCCGACATCGTGATTGCCAGCGGTCCGCCATACCTCGGGCTTCTCACCGCGGCTCGCTGGGCCACCTCGCGCCGCATTCCGCTCGTTGTCGAGCTGCGCGACCTCTGGCCCGACTACCTCGCCGACATGAAGGTGCTCCCCGGCCCACTCGAGCGCGCGCTGTTTGCCAGCGAGCGGTGGCTGCTGGCGCGCGCGGCCGCGGTGAGCGTCGTGACCGAGTCCTTCAAGCGACGCGTGATCGGGAAGGGCGTTCCCGATGAGAAGATCGGCGTGTATCCGAACGGCGTGGATCTGGGCTTTTACCGCGCCGCGCCACCGCGCTCCGCGAGCGACACCCTCGAGCTGGGCTACCTCGGCACGTTCGGCGCCGGACAGGGGCTCACCGCTGTTGTCGGTGCGGCGCGCGAAGCCCTCGGCGCCGGCACACGCCTCAAGCTGCGGCTGGTGGGCGACGGATCGAACCGCCCCGCCGTGGAGCGCGACGCAGCGGGCGAACCAGCGATAGTCATCGGGAACCCCATTCCGCGTGCGGAAACGCCGGCGTTCTACGCGTCGTGCGACGCGGTGCTCGTACCCCACGCCGCGCTTCCCACGCTCGCGGATACGGTCCCGTCAAAGATTTTCGAGATCATGGCGTGCGAGCGGCCCGTGATCGCGGCACTTGCCGGGGAGGGCGCCTCAATCGTGCGCGAGAGCGGCGCGGGCCTTGTCGCGAAGCCCGGCGACGCCGCGAGTATCGCCGCCGCCATTCGCGAATTCGCGTCACTTCCGGCGGAGCGGAGGGCTGAAATGGGACGCGCCGGCCGCAGGTTTGTCGAAACCCGCTACGACCGGCGCAGCATTGCCCTTCGCTTCCTCGACCGGCTGGCCGAGGTCGCGTCGAACGGAACGGCTACTTCGACACAGCGATAACGGCTGCCGCAGCGGTCGCGATACTTGCGAACGTTGCGAGGATGGCGGTCCACGGCGTGCCGGCCGCCTTCGGCGGCTTGATGTCCTTCGGCGGCACGACGATGATCGAGCCCGCGCGCGGCTTCGGATTCAGTTTGTACGCTTCGATCGCGCTGTTGGGTTGCTGCACGAACGAATGCGTGAGATCCGCATTCGCAGTGACACCGCCCGCGGCGTTCACGTAGTCGAGAATCGATGCCCCGTCGTGGAACGGAACAGAGATCGGCGCATTCACCATGCCGCGCACGGTCACGATGGCGCGGTACGGCGGCACGATGAGCTGGTCCCCTGGATACAGCCGGAAATTGTCGATCCTGTTCGGATCCTCGAGCACTTTCTTGAGATCGACGGCGATTCGTTCATCGCTCTCCGGCGCGAGCTGAAGCGCTTTGGTCAGTGCCTGCTGAACCGCCGCCGCGCCGCCGTCGGCAATCGCCGTTGCGGCACTCGCCTGCCCTGAGGCGGGCAGTGGCGCCTGCGCGCGCTCCATGGCAATTCCGTAGGCACGGTCGTCGTTGACCTTTTGCAGTACCTGCTGGCGGTTCAGTACTTCGGCGGGCGTAATGAGCCGCCGATACACGAACGCTTCGGCATACGCGCGATCGGTGAGACCACCCGCGCGCTTGATCACGTCGGAAATGCGCTCGTCGCGGCGTTCGATCGTGTACGCGCCGGGGAATTTCACTTCGCCGGAGACTGACACCGACGACAGCAGTTCCCAGTCCGTCTGCCGCAGCACGTTGATCTGGTCGTAGGGCAGGAGTTGCACTTCGGGCGCACCATTCGCCCGTGTCGCGTCACCCGGAGGACCGAGATACTTGCCGTCCGCACCGCGCTCGAAGAGATACGTCGAGTCGATCGGCACCTTGAAGATCTGCGCGCGTGAGCCGGTGCTGCGACTGGCGGGCATGCGCGAAATCTCGACTTCCTTCAGGTAGGCCGATTCCTGCAGCCCCTTCGCGGCGAGAATCGCCTGGCGAAGGGTAAGGCCGACTGCGTAGGGCACCTGCGTTGGATTGTTCACGGCCCCACCCACGGTCACGTACCGCTGCGGGCGGAATTCGGAGACGGAATAGATCTGAACGACGTCGCCGTCCTGCAGATCGACGTCCGGATCGGAGCGGCCAAGCGTATCGAGCAGGCGCGGACGATAGATGGTCTGGGTTCCGTCGGGCAGCTGCCGGCGGATGTCGACCTCATCCATGTACGTGTCGGCCTTCAGCCCGCCGGCCGATTTGATCAGGTCAGAGAGCTTCATCCCGCGGCGGTATCCATATTGACCGCCCGACCACACGTTGCCGGTGACAGCGACTCTGTCGCGCTCCGGACCTGTGATCGGGAAGACCATGATGCGGTCACCTGTTACGAGATCGCGGCGCGGCGCCGCTCCACGCGCGAGCTCAGGACCGGTCACATCAAACACCGTCCGGTCGTGCCCGCCCGCAGCACGTTGCGTGGGTGGAAGAATGCGGCTGATCTGGATGCGGTTGGCCGCCGCGAGCGGCGTATAGCCGCCGGCGTTGGCAACGGCCTCGGCAAGCGTTTCAGTGGGCGCCATCTCGTAGGCGCCGGGCCGAAGCACTTCACCCGTTACAGCCACCGTGCGCGATACGGGCGCGACGAACACGCGATCACCGTTCTGCAAGCGCGCGTCCTTCGACGCGTCGCCGCGCAGAAGGTAGTCGTATGCGTCGAACGTGTACGCCGTGTCGCGGCCACGAATGACCTTGATGTTGCGCATTGTGCCCATGATGGTCGGGCCGCCGGCGGCATAGAGCGCCGTGAGAATCGTGCCGGCCGCGGACACCTGGTAGCTGCCGGGCGCGACGACGTCACCAAGCACGAAGATCTGATTCGTGCGCAGGCGCGTGACGGTCACGTAGACCTTTGTCGGAGACGCCGTTCCCGTTCCCGCTCCGGCGTACGAACCGCGCAGCCGGGTGACGATCGCCTGCGTGGCCTGGTCGAGCGTCAGATTCGCGACGAAGACCTGGCCAACCACTGGAATGACAATGAACCCGTCGCGGGTGACTTCGAGCGCATATGACTGCTCGACCTGTCCCGTGAGCACGATCGCGATGACGTCGAGCGCACCGACTCTGTATGTCGGATCAACGGGACCCGACAGATTCGGCTGGAATTGGTTCGTGAGATTCCTGAAGACCGACAGGCCGTAAACCGGCAAGCCGTCCCGTGTGAGCGGCGCTGACAGGATCGTCGCCGAGCGCTGGTTGGTTGCCGCCGCGTCGAGCGCCATCTGGTCGGCCTCGGCCAGCACGCCTACTGCCGCGAGCACGTCCGAGCTCGGGGTGATGTTGTCGACCGACGTCCCCGCCGTCATGAACGGATCGAGGAGCGTGGCGGACATCCCGCGCGACGTCAGACGCTGGCGGATCTGATCCGGCGTCAGACCGCTCGACAGGATTTGCTGCCGGATGCCGGAGGCATCCTGGCCGCTTGGTGAAGGGGGTTTTTGCGGGGGTTTGGCTTGGGCGGCGAGGGAGGCAGCCGCGAAGAAGAACGGGACGGCAAACAGCAGTCGGCGCAGGGTCGCGCGCCGGAGGACAACACTTGTCATGGCTCACCTGAAGAGTTGGCCAAATCTATCGCCCGGGAAAGGTCTTCCCATTCGGACGATGCTGGAACGATCCGGCAACGTGACGGCGCGGCCGCAGGTGTGACGCCGAGCTGGCTGTGGGGCGTGAGAGCAGTCACGGCGTCCGGTTGACACAAAAGCGTGTCGGCCATCACCGCTTCGGGTCACCGCGCTGAAACGCCGGGAACGTCACCTTCCTTAGCGTGTCCGTGTAGTACCGGCGCTGTATCGCTCCCGCTCGACCAGTCGTCAATAGGCGTTCAGACCTCCCATTCGAACGTGATTCCGCAACTCGTAGCAGGGCTCGTCGCAGGGCTCGTGGGGTTCGCAGCAGCGTACGGCTTGATGCCGGGCGTCATGGCGCTCGCCCGCCGGTTTCGCGTGATCGACCAGCCCGACAAGAATCGTCGTCTCCATCTGGTTCCGGTTCCCAGGCTCGGTGGCGTAGCGATTTTCGCGGGCACGGTGATCGGCGCCGCTGCCGCGCTCGGCTGCTTGACGCTCCTGGGCGGCCGTGCGCTTGGAACGAACGTGGCCGCGAGCCTTGGCTTGCTCCCCGGCATGTTCGCCGGATGCCTGATCGTGTTCCTCACGGGCGTCATCGACGATATGCGCGGCGTACGCCCCATGACGAAGATCGTGGCCCAGACCATCGCGGTCGGCCTGGCTGTGCGCTACGGCTTCCGCATTGACCACATCACACTGACCGGGACCACCTCGGTCTCGCTTGGCGTCTTTTCCATTCCGATCACGGTGCTCTGGGTGGTCGGTATGACCAACGCGTTCAACCTTATCGACGGTATCGACGGCCTCGCCGGCACCTTCGCGCTCATCGGGCTGACCACGGCGCTCGGCGTGAATGTGTACCTGCACGGGACCTCCGCGATCGTGTCGTCCGCGATCATCGGCTCGGTGTTCGCCTTCCTGCGCTACAACGTCTCGCCCGCCAAGATCTTCCTCGGCGATTCGGGCTCGATGCTGCTCGGCTACTTCCTGAGCATCCGCCTCGTCACCGCTGCAACAACGCCGGACCACGGTCTCTACGGCCTCGTTCCGCTGTTCGCGCTCGCGTTCCCGCTCGCGGACACGTTCATCGCCATGGCGCGCCGCTGGCTGCGCGGCGAGCCGCTCTCACGCGCTGACGGCCGCCACGTGCACCACCAGATGCTTCAGCTGGGCCTGTCCGCGCGCCGGACCGTGGAGCTCCTTGGTCTCTTCTTCCTCGGCGTCGCGGCGATGGGCATCTCCATCTCGTTTGCGCCTCCCCAGGTCACGTTCGCGCTGATCGCCGTCGCCGGCATCATGATGTTCGTGACGGCGTTTTACGGTCTCCGCTGGCTCGGCTATCACGAGTTCGTCGAATTCGGTGCGTCGGTCACGAGCCTCCTGCTCAGCGCGCGTGGCCACGTTCGCGGACGCATCCGTGCGCACGAGATCGCCGCAAAGTTCAACCGCGCGCGGAACCTCGACGAGATCAACACGATGCTCGAGGACGGCGCCAACGATCTTGGTCTTGCCGAAGTGACCGTTCTGCCGGGCGCGACGAACTTCCATGGCCCCGCCGCTCGCCAGATCTCTCCGCCGTCGGAACGCCTCTTCCGCGTGGATTACCCCATCGCGTACGAAGAAGACGGCCGCATGCGCGAAGTCGTGCTGCGCGTGTGGTGCGAGCGTCCCTCGCAGCACCGCTACACGGGTGCCGAGCGCATCGCGACGCGGCTGGCCGCGTCGCTCGAAGCCTGGCTCGCGCAGAACCCGCGCGCGATTCCGGCCGACGACGACAAGCGCATCGCGCGTGTCGGTCGCGTGTCCGGCGCGGTGAGCGGTTCGGTGAGCGGCGAAATGCTGCGCGATCTGGCCTGAGCCACCCGCAGCTACAGCGCCGCCACTTCGCCGGCGACGTATTCGCCGATTGCGAGTGACGCCGTCGCCGCGGGGCTTGGCGCGTTGATCACGTGCACGGCGCCGGGTCCCCGCTCGATCACGAAATCCTGAATCAGCGTGCCATCGCGCGCGATCGCCTGCGCGCGCACGCCGCTCCCGCCGGGGCCGAGATCGGCGAGCTCGAGACTGGGGACCAGCCGTTGCAGTGTCGCCAGGAACGCGCGCTTGCTGAACGAACGCCAGACTTCGTGCATGGCCACTGACGGATAACGCTTCAGGAACTGCCAGAGCTCCCGGCTGAGCAACGCATCGGACATGTCGCGAACGCTCACGTCGCGCCAGCGGTAGCCTTCGCGGCGGAGCGCGATCACGGCGTTGGGCCCGCACTCGAGCCCCCCGCCGATCATGCGCGTGAAGTGCACGCCGAGAAACGGAAACGCGGGGTCCGGCACGGGATAGACCAGGTTGCGCACGATGTTCGCGCGCTCCGGCCGCACCGTGTAGTACTCGCCCCGAAACGGCACGATGCGCGCGGGGTGTTGGACACCCGCCAGCGCGGCGATACGATCGCTGTGGAGTCCCGCGCACGTGACGAGCACGTTCGCCGTGAAATCGCCCGCTCCGGTCCCTGCGCGCCACGCATTGCCGTCGCGCCGAAGCTCGTGGACGGGAGCCGACGTCGTGATCGTCCCGCCCAGCGCCTCGATGTCGGCCACGAGTGCCCGCGCCACGGCGGGGTAATCGGCGATGCCTTCTTCGGGCACGTGCAGCGCTTCGACGCAGCGGATGTTGGGCTCGATCTCGTGCGCTTCGGCTGCCGAGATACGGCGTACGCCTGTGAGGCCGTTCGCGATCCCGCGGCGCTCGAGCTCGGCGAGGCGCGGCAGCTCGACGGCGTCGACCGCCACGACCACTTTGCCGCACACTTCGTGCGGCACGCCGCGCTCGCGACAATACGCCGTCATCGCGCGGATGCCGGCGACGGCGAGCTTCGCCTTGAGTGAGCCCGGCGTGTAGTAGAGGCCCGCGTGCAGGACGCCGCTGTTGTGGCTGCTCTGATGCGCCGCGACGGTGGGCTCTTTTTCGAGCACACGCACGTTGTCTGCGACGCGTCGTTTGAGCAGCTGGTACGCGGTCGCGAGGCCAACGAGCCCGCCGCCCACGACCATCGCGCTCCGGCTCATTTCGAACGGAGCGCCGCGACCACGCGTTCACCCGCCTTGCCGTCCCAGCCTTCGGGTCGCCGCGGCTCACCGCGTCCATTCACCGGCGCGCCGGCGAGTGCGCCGGCGAGGGCTTCGGGCTCGGGCACGAGCTGGTTCGTTCCTTCGGAGATCGTGATGGGTCGTTCGGTGTTCGCGCGGATCGTGAAGCACGGCACGCCAAGCGCCGTCGTCTCCTCCTGCACGCCCCCTGAATCCGTGATCACCGCGTGCGCGCCGTCGATCAGGTCCAGCATTTCGAAATAGCTCACGGGCGCGAGCACGCGGGTGCGCTCCGCCACGATGCCGGCCCCGTCGAGACGTGCGCGCGTGCGGGGATGCGCGGGAAAGATCACGGGTCGCGTTGTCGCGATCTGGTCGAGCGCGCGCATGATCGCGCGGAGTCGCGCTGGATCATCCACGTTCGACGGCCGGTGGAGCGTGACGATCACGGCGTCCTGCGCGCGGAGCGTATGCCGGAACTTCGTCGCGCGGGCCGCGGCGAGCGAATGAAAGAGACTGTCGACCATGACGTTGCCGACGAACGCGATCTCGTCCTCGGGCTCGCCTTCACTCCGAAGTTGCGCATCCGCGTCGCGTGACGGCGTAAGCAGCAGATTCGCGAGGCGGTCCGTGACGATGCGATTGATCTCCTCCGGCATCGTACGGTCGAAGCTCCGAAGTCCCGCTTCGACGTGGGCGACGCGCACACCGAGCTTCACCGCGACCAGCGCCGCCGCGACCGTGGAATTCACGTCGCCATACACGACCACCCAGTCGGGCGTCTCTCGGCTCACGACGGGTTCGAAACGTTCCATGATGCGCGCCGTCTGCGCCGCGTGCGTGTCGGAACCGACTTCCAGATTGACGTCTGGTTCGCCGAGTCCCAGATCGCGAAGAAAGCCGCCGGACAGCGCATCGTCGTAATGCTGCCCCGTGTGCACCACCAACTGCGTCAGCCCCGCCGCTTTCGCCGCACGATGGACTGGCGCGAGCTTCGGAAAGTTGGGGCGCGCCCCGACGACGTGGAGGAGTTTCATTGCCCGGCAAAATCTAGCCAGCGCCGTCGGTCTCTGCGCCGCTGCGTCGTTGTAGTTTTCGCGACCGATGAAGTCACCCAGCTTTCGCGCCATCACCGCGAGTCCGCTGAACGGAGCGTCGACGAACGATGTCCTGGTCCGCTCGTACGCGACGCCCGTGGCGGATTTCTTTGTGCGGAATCATGGCAATCCGCCGGTTGCAGACGAGTGGACGCTCAAGGTGACCGGGATGGTCGAGCGTCCGCTCGAGATCGCGCTTCCGGACCTGATTGCGCGCAACGCGTATCCCGTGACGCGAGTCCCGGCTGTGCTTCAGTGCGCGGGAAACCGTCGCACGGCGCTGCAGGCGGTCAAACCGATTGCCGGTGAGCTGCCGTGGGACAACGCCGCGATCGGATGTGCAGCGTGGGGCGGCGTGCGACTCGCTGATCTGCTCCAGCAAGCGGGCGTAACCGCCGGCGCCGCGCACGTGTGGTTGCTCGGAGGGGAAACGCTGGAGGGAAAACACGCCGGCACGCCGTACGGCGCTTCGATTCCGCTCGACAAGGCTCTCCACCGGTCGACGCTTGTTGCCACGACGATGAACGGTGATCCGCTCCCGCCGGACCATGGCGCGCCCGTACGCGCGGTCGTTCCGGGATACGTCGGCGCGCGCAGCGTGAAGTGGCTTCGTGAAATTCGCGTGCAGTCGGAAGAAACTCCGAATTATTTCCAGCGCGCATACTCGGTGAGCGGCCGCGTGCTCTACGAATACCCGGTGAGCAGCGCCTTTGGACTTCCGCTCGACGGCGCCACGATCGCCTCGGGCGGCACGCGCGTCCGCGGATGGGCGCTCGGCCAGGGCGGGGTTCCGGTGGAGCACATCGAGATTTCCACGGACGACGGGCGCACGTGGAGCGCGGCGCGGTTCACGACGCCCGCCGTCGAGTTTGCGTGGCGGCTCTGGGAGGCCGAGGTTGTGCTCCCGCCCGGCACGCACCGGCTCGCCTGCCGCGCGGTTGACGCCGCTGGAAACACCCAGCCCGAGACGGCGGAGTCGACGTGGAACGAGAAGGGCTACGTCAACAATTGCTGGGACCGCGTCACGGTGCACGCCCGGTAGCCGCCCTCGGTACGGCTATATTTCGCGACCATGCTTGATATCAAAGTTCCGCCGCTTGGCGATTCGATTACCGAAGCCACGGTTGCTCGCTGGACCAAGAATGAAGGCGATCACGTTGAGGCCGGCGAGACGCTCGTCGAGCTCGAGACGGACAAGATCAACGTCGAGATTCCCGCACAGAAAGCCGGTACGCTCGTCAAACGACTCAAGGCCGAAGGCGACGTCGTACACGTCGACGAACTGCTCGGCCAGATGAACGAGGGCGCCGCGGGCGCCGCACCAGCTGCGTCCGCTCCCGCGGCAGCCGCTCCCGCCCCCGCCCCCGCGAAACCGGCGCCGGCACCCGCGGCACCAGCGTCACCCGCGGCGCAGCCACAACGCGTTGCTCCCTCAGCGCAGCGCATGGCTGACGAACAGGGCCTGTCGCTCGCGGGCGTGCAAGGCACAGGCCGCGGCGGCGTTGTTTCGAAGCCGGATGTGATCGAACAGAGCGTTGAGCGCAAAGCGCCAAACGCCGCTGTTCCCTCCAGCCCTCCAGCCCTCCA
>Ga0134121_10004955_pt1 | contig 10854 bp, 9 predicted proteins | sample KB301_FD_96463 | JGI IMG/M metagenome (GOLD analysis project Ga0134121, IMG submission 96463) | Terrestrial soil microbial communities without Nitrogen fertilizer from Kellogg Biological Station, Michigan, USA - KB3-0-1 | ecosystem: Environmental > Terrestrial > Soil > Unclassified ...
AAATTATTGCTTACTGGTGCGGAGAAATAAAAAATCCCGGCGACTAACGGGAGCAGGGATTATTCTGACTTCAGGTGAGACCGCAGATCAACGAAGTTAATCTGTTTTCTAATCAAATTATTGCTTACTGGTTCGGACAAATAAAAAATCCCGGCGACCAACGGGAGCAGGGATTATTCTGACTTCAGGCGACAACGCAGATCAACACGATGCCACAATTAAATTTCCTATTATATTAGAACCCTACGGTTTAAACGGTAGGGTAAATTAATTTTCCATTTTGCCCCGCCTCATCCTTCAACTATTGTGTTATAAAATTCTACCTTCGATCTATAAAATTAAACATGAAATAACAGTCCTCCTTTTGAATCGAACGGGTTATTTTTGTTCCTTTCATCCGGATAAATCAAAAACGAATGAAATTATTTGTAAGAAACATCGAAGGTTCCATCAACGAAGTAGCGCTCGAAAGCCTGTTTGCCATGCATGGCAAGGTGATCAACACAAAAATTGTATACGATAAAATTACCTGGGAGTCGAAGGGATACGGTTTTATCGAGATGAGCAAAAAGGAAGAAGGCGAGAAAGCCATTGCTGCCTTGAACGGCTTTGTGATCAAAGGCAAGCCGCTGCAGGTGCAGGAAGCAGACGAGAGCAAGCGAAAATTCTGAGAACCGGAACCGTTAATTGTTAACCGTTATCTGTTTTCGGAAAACAATAAAAGTCATCATCTATGAAAATTCCGGTGCTGGATCAGGTCCAGGTATGGTTCGATGATTTGCTCTGGCTGGTGTACCCTGAACTCTGCGTCGCATGCGAAAAACCTTTGAACACAGGAGAAAAATGTCTCTGCACAAGCTGTCGTTTCCGCCTGCCTAAAACAAATTTTCACCTGGATGCCGGGAACCCCGTCGTCAAACATTTCTGGGGACGGGTAAGGATTGAAGCAGCGGCATCTTATTTCCTTTTTACCAAAGGCGAAAAGGTACAGCACCTCATTCACCTGTTGAAATACAAAAAGAGAAAAGACATCGGCGTTTTTATCGGCGACATTTACGGATACGATCTGAAGAAATCTGAGACATTTGCTTCCGTAGACGTCATCATACCCGTACCGTTGCATCCTGATAAGCTGCGCAGGCGCGGATACAACCAGAGCGAATGTTTTGCAGAAGGGCTGAGCCATTCGTTGAAAGTTTCCTTTGACACAACTACACTTAAAAGGAACACTGCAACAGAAACACAGACCCGAAAACACCGTTATGAGCGTTTCGAAAATGTGGACAAAGTTTTCTCCGTAACGGATCCCGGACAGGTGAAAGGCAAACATGTGCTGCTCGTGGATGACGTGATCACTACAGGATCCACGCTGGTGGCTTGTGCTGAAGCATTGCTCGAACAGCCGGGTACAAGGGTGAGTATTGCCACAATTGCTTATGCATGAAAGAAGTATAATGTAATACGACGGGCTGAGTCAACTAACGCTCATACATGCACTTTTCTTTGTACTCAGTACTTAATTCTAACGGCTTTTCCCCGGCTTTTTTCCATCTTTACAAAAAATTCTCTGATGAGCGAGGGCATTCTCATTCCTGGAACTGTTACGGGCAAGAAAGAAAAATACGATTTGCTGATCCCGCAAATTACTGCGCTGGTAGAAGGAGAAACTGATTTGGTCGCCAACCTGGCCAATATTGTGGCTGCATTGAAATACGGAATGGATTTTTTCTGGGTCGGGGTTTACCTGGTAAAGAATGATCAGTTGGTGCTCGGTCCTTTCCAGGGACCGGTTGCCTGCACACGCATCGGCTTCGGGAAAGGAGTTTGCGGCGCAAGCTGGCAGCGTGAAGAAATTATCATTGTCGAAAACGTAGATGAGTTTCCCGGTCACATTGCCTGCAGCAGTTTATCCAAATCAGAAATCGTTCTGCCTTTTTTCAAAAATAAAAAAGTTGCCGGCGTGCTGGACGTTGACAGCGACAAACTCGCTTCCTTTGATGCAACCGATTCACAATTCCTGGCGCAGGTTACTTCGCTAATTGAAAAATTGATTTGATGAGCATGAGGCATTCGATTTTCCTTTATGCATTAATGCTCCTGGCATCCTCATGCGCCATCCAGGTTCCTCCAACAGGTGGTGATAAGGATACCAAGCCGCCCGCCGTTAAAAAATCTTCCCCGGAAAATTTCTCTACCAACTTCAAGGGCCATGACATCTCTATTTCGTTTGACGAATACATTGCCCTGAAGGAGTTGAATGCGCAATTTGTGGTCTCACCGCCCCTTAGCCACCTGCCCGACGCAAAAGTGAAAAAGAAAACACTCAGCATTCACATCGAAGACACGTTGATGAATAATACGACTTACACAATGAACTTCGGGAATGCGATCACCGATCTCCGCGAAGGCAATGCCATGGAAGATTTTCAATATGTTTTTTCCACCGGAGCAATCATTGATTCGCTCACGATCAAAGGAAAGGTGGAAAATGCTTTGGATAAAAAAACTGAAAAGGGAATTTACGTAATGCTTTACCGTGGCACTGATGATTCCCTTCCTTTGAAAAAGTTGCCGGATTATTTCGCCAAGACCACAGAGGAAGGAACATTTGAAGTGAAAAATGTCTCTCCCGGAAAATACAGGATCTTCGCCTTGAAGGATAACAACAGCAATTACCTCTTCGACAATGCAGACGAAGACATTGCCTTTTTGAAAGACCCTGTGGAGGCGGGAAAGACAGCAGACTCGCTGAATCTGTTTAAAGAAAGTAAAAAACAACAATTGCTGAAAGCGTCCTGCGACGAGCCCGGACACGTTATTATTGCTTATGCGCGGCCGCTGGAGAAGGAGAAAATTATTTTCCAGTCCGATACTGCGTCCCTGAAAATGTATTCCATGATATACTCTGAAAAGAGGGACACGATTATTTTCTGGTACAGGAACATTCAAAGCGATTCGCTGAATTTTATTTTGCGGCGTGATGCTGCAAGCGATACGATCTCTGTCAGGCTGAAAATATTCAACGAGAAAGTACGGGCCCGTTATAATTTTTCTCTCGCAACACAGTATACTTCTAAAATTGAGAATCCCCTTGACCTCAACAAACCGCTGGAACTTATTTTCAATCACCCCATCGACAGCTTTGACCTTTCAAAGATCTCGGTGAAAGAAGACTCCATCCCCCTCACAAACTTAAAGCCTGTCTTTGCCGATTCCCTTAAAAGAAACCTGATCCTTGACTTTCCGAGGAAAGAAAAAACCAATTACTCAGTTGATATTCCGTCGCGAACGCTGAAAGATATTTTCGGTATGAGAAACGATACGATGAAATTTTTGTTCCAGACAAAATCCATTACAGACTACGGAACGATGGCAGTGAAAATGTCAGTTGCTTCAGGAAAAAATTGGATTGTGCAACTGATCGACGACAAAGAAAACATATACCGGCAATCATACCTCCACGCTGACACCACGCTCAACTACGATTACCTGGACCCGAGAAGTTACCGTTTAAAAGTAATTGAAGATTTAAACAACAACAATCAATGGGACCCGGGAGATTACCTGGAGCACAGGCAGCCCGAGCGTGTTTTATATTATAGAGAGAGTTTAACGGTGCGCGCGAACTGGGACGTAGAAGTTAAGTGGGATATTGATTGATTTCATTATCCCGTCGAATAACGAATTGATACGAATATTCGAATTGCGAATTTCTCACTCGATTATAAATTTTCCGGTGCCTATGAGTTCGTAGTTGTTAGATCGTAGTTCGTAGAAATACAGGCCCTCGCACAGTTCACCGCGATGTAACGAATATGAACTAAGATTTGAAATTCCTTCTGAACGGACAAGCGTACCCATCGTGCTGTAAATATTCAATTGCAAATTGCCTGCTGCATCCCGATAGCTATCGGGATGCCAACTTGTGGTTAAGGTTGCTGAGGTGTGAAAGGGATTTGGAGAAATCGTTATTGCTTGATTTTCGCCTTCTGTTTTTGAAGTTCCCACAGAGATGCACCTAGTTTTAATGCTTCCTCCTCTTGCTGATCTTATCGCTCTTGTACTGCTTGTCATCTGACCGGTGTACGCTATGAATGGCGGAATATATGATTGCGTTACAAAATTAGTAACGTTAAACGCATAAGTAGCTTCTTCGCAGCCGCTATTTCCATTTGCATCTGTCTTGACAAGGAAAGACCGATAATCCATAACTGTATCCAGTGTCCCGCAAATAATATAACCACCATCTGCAGTTTGTTCAGCATAGCCGCCATCGGTTCCATATGAAGGACCATAATTAGGGCCATATACTTTCTCAAATATGATTCCTCCAACGGAATCTATTTTTAATAGAAGCATCTTCCACCCCAGAGAATCTTGTTCTGTCCCAGCAATTAAATAACCGCCATCGTTTGTACTCTTAACTGAATTCGCATATGAACTTCCGTCATAATTCCAATAGTTTACGCTCCAGATTGGCAGTCCCATTGAATCGGTTTTTGTTATTACTATGCTCGCATCGCCTCCAATTAAAATAAATCCTCCATCAGCGGTTCGATCAAATGAGATTCCGTAAGCAGGCGGTACACCATTTCCTCCATAATGCCGGCTCCATAAAAGGTTTCCCAATAAATCTGTTTTAATTAGGCAACGAGCCGATGGGTTAAACTGAAGATCAGTAACGCCATAGATTACATATCCTCCCTGAACTTCAATAACGTCGATTCCACCGTCATGGTTTGGGGCTACAAAACTCTGACACCATTCAACATTTCCAGTACTGTCTGTCTTCATCAGAATAATATCAAAGTCCTGGCTAAAACCAAGATTGCCCGTCCCTGTTATTATGTAACCACCATCAGCAGTTTGTTTGGCTGTGGAAGGATAGAATGTATTTAGGAATGCTGACTGTAAACATCTGTATGATTGACTCCAAACTTCGCTTCCTAAAGAATCAATTTTCATAATGCAGGCTACATGGGCATTTACGGTACTATCAAATGTTTCCCACGTAACAACAAATCCGTGATCATTTGTTTCATTGCAGCCATACCAAAGAGTTCCAGTACTTTCTCTTTCAAACACAGCAGTCCATAAAGTATCCCCGACTGAATTTATTTTTACCAGATATATATCTGAAACATATCCTAATCCAAATCCCGCCGAATAACCATAAAGTATGTAGCCCCCATCACTTGTTTGGTGGGTCAAAAAATATTCCTCCATTCCTGTGCCGTAAGTTTTTTGAAACATAACTTGTCCCTCAACAACAAAACATTTTAAGAAAAAAAGAAAGAGCAGATATTTTTTCATTCCGGCATTTGAACCCCAAACATATCAATCTTTTTCATGACAATACTTCCCTTTCCGCCAATAACACATTCGCATAGGTAAAACCCCTAATTTTGTATCAATAAAAATTCAAACCCATGAAAAAGATTTTATTTTTCCAACGAAGCTTGCGCCGCCGCTGTAGCTTCAGCGCATGCGGCAGCGTAGTTGGACTATCCGTTCTTCTTCTTTCAATCACAGCATACGCACAACATGAAGCAGATAAATGGTTTTTCGGTCAGCATGCCGGACTGGATTTTTTTAACGGCGCCCCGGTCGCACTCTATGGAGGAGCCATCGCTACCAACGAAGGCTGTGCAACGATCTCCGACGTGAACGGCAACCTCCTTTTTTATACGGACGGAGTCACCGTATGGGACCGCAGCCACCAGGTAATGCCGAATGGCACGGGCCTCATGGGCGGCATCAGCTCCACGCAATCTTCCATCTGCATTCCATTACCCGGAAGCACGACTATTTATTATTTGTTCACTGTAGATGAAATCGGCGGACCGAACGGTTTCCGCTATTCCATTGTGGACATGAGTCTGAACGGCGGAAACGGTGACATCGATACCACGGCAAAAAATATTTTCGTGCTGGCGAACGTCACAGAAAAATTAACAGCCATGAAACAGGCCACCGGCGACTACCGCGTGGCAGTGCATGAGTGGGGCACTAACGCATTTTTTGTTTACCAGCTGACCTCCGGGGGATTGCAGCCCGCGCCTGTGATCAGTAACACCGGAATTGTGCACAGCGATTCCATCATCCAGGATACTTACGGCGACATGAAGTTTTCTCCCTGCGGAGATAAGATTGCCGTTGCCATCGGTTACCAGGACACAGTGGAGATTTTTGATTTCGATGAAACGACGGGCCTGGTCACCAACCCCATTACGATTCCTGTGGGCTATCATGTTTACGGACTTGAGTATTCCCGCAACGGAGACCTCTTGTATGTGAGCACCTACGATCCGCTGGGTACGCTTGTGCAATATGATTTAACCTCGGGCAATGCAGCCACGATCATTGCTTCTAAAGTAATTCTTAGTTCAACGCCTGACATCTATGGAATTCAGATTGCCAATGACGGTCGTATTTACGTCTGCAAATCATTCAGTCAATTCCTGGGCATCATCAACAGTCCGAACATACAAGGTGTCGGCTGCAACTATGTGGACAACGGCATTGACCTCGACCCGCAGTTTATGGGCGTAACTGCTGCGCTTGGTTTGCCCGCATTTATCCAGTCTGCCTTCCGATTGGAAATAGAATGCACGCCATCCGGAATTGATATGCCGGCCCCGGAAAATCAACTGGTGATTTCTCCAGACCCTGTTTCAGATCTTTTTGAAATTTCATTGCCTGAAAGTGCTGGGCCTGTCTCGCTTACAATTTACGATGCGCTCGGAAAAAAGATTTTTGAAACTGCTCAAGCACCAGGTGGAAATATGAAGCTGAGTGCAAAAGAAATCGGGTTGAGCCAAGGAATATTTTTCGTGCGGCTCAGCGGGAAAAAAATTCTCACGAAGAAATTTATTTGCGTGAGGTAATTTTCCACGAACGTTTTGCGTGAAATCCTTTAGCAGCCGTTGCCCGCAAAGGCGCAAAGAGAAAGGCTTTTCGTTTTAGTTGATAATAAACTTTCCTGTGCCGATTAGTTCGGAGGAATTGGTTCGAAGTTCGTAGAAATAGAGGCCATCAGCTAATGACCCACGGCTCAATGTATATGAGTCGCTATTTGAAATCTCTTCCTGTCGCACCATCACTCCTAGAGTGTTATATATTTTCAATTTGGCTGTGCGCACTTTGAGTTTTAAATGTAAGGTTGAAGAAGCGTGGAAAGGATTGGGGAAGAGAAAAACATTTTTATCAGAAATATGATTTTCTTTAAAGCCTGCGATCACTCCGTATTTTACAGTTAAAAATTGCCCCACACTCAAATCGGAATAATCCCCGCTGACATAAATATTATTTAATGAATCCAAGCCGGCAGAAACAGCATGATGCCTGCTCCATTGAGGAATGATCGGATAAGTTGCAAGCCATTGCGTATTTCCAATCCCATCATATTTTATTGTAGTAAACATTTGAAAATTAGGATTGGTGTCCTGCGCTTGGCCAAAAACATACGCATTTCCATAGTGATCTGTTAAAACTGAAAAAGCATCGTCCCATCCACCGCCTCCATTATAAGTTCGAACCCATTCCAGGATTCCATTTTTATTAAACTTAACTGTTGCAAAGTCATCGGATATTCCGTTTCCGTAAAATTGGCTGCCAGTGAGAAAAACATTTCCCGAATCATCCAATGCCAATGATCTTCCAAAATCATAAGCAGTATATGGAAGAGTGTCTTGTGCATCATATCTGGCTACCCATTGTTCGGTTCCGGCAGTGTCGTATTTAATGCAGATGTAATTACTTGTTCCGGGAGCCCAATCTGATCCACCAACGTAAATGAATCCATCTTGAGAAATTGCAATACAATTCGGAGTTGAGAAGACGCCTCCATAAACTCTTTTCTGCCACAATTGATTTCCGTTGACATCATATTTTACGGCCACAATGGAACCATTGGTTGTATCCAGGCTTTGTCCTGTCACATAAACATTATGCAAAGAGTCCACAACAAGTGCGTAAGCTAAATCACCCGGGTTGTTGCTGAAATCATATCTCGCAACCCATTGCTCCGCACCGGATGAATCATATTTAATAGTCGCAAAATCATAATACGTATTTATTCCTCCCGACCTGCCTGTAACATACACATTCAGAGAATCGTCAACCGTCACATCCGTAGGGACATCAGTAAAATCTGCAGGTCCATTATAAAGTTTTTGCCATTTAGTATTTCCGTTAGAGTCGAACTTAACAGTCATAAAATCCGCTGAGAATGAAAAGCCTGAAACGGCACAAATGATATACACATTTCCTTCTTTGTCAACTTCTATTTTTCCAAAATAGTTAGAAAAAAGGCTGTCATATTTTATCCATTGCTGTACCCCGCTTGCATCGTATTTAATAATGATACCAGTATCATTACCGAGGGTGTCAAAATCAATCCCATACACATATACATTTCCTGCTTTATCAGTAACCATATCATCTACGTAGTACTGAACTCCGGGCACTGAGCCATAGGTAACAGCCCATTCACATGCAACCTGGGATTGGGATAACTGGCTGATCAAGAAAAAAAAGAAGGCAAAAACATATTTTTTCATTAAGCAAAGAAAAATTTCTATGTTCAAACCTACTCAACTTTTTAATACCACCAACCAGCATTACGGCAAATGAGTCAATTTATAGGTCGAGGAATTTGACAATTTCGCCAAAAACAAAACCGCCTCTCTCATTTCTGAAAAAGGCGTCTACAAAGATTTAAGATGTAATATTTAATATTTCCAAATCGCACTCAAGTGCCTGGCTGTCCCAATAACCAATGACTTAATGACCAATGACGGCTGCTTAAACCAGTAGGCGGTAGGCAATATACAGTAGGCAAGGGATCTTTGTTCAATCAATGGATCCTACTCAATGACCAATGACTTAGTGACTAATGACGGCTGTTTCTGCTGCTTTATCCATTCAGCGCTTCCGCTCCAGCTACAATTTCAAGGATCTCTCCTGTAATCGCTGCCTGCCTGCGCTTGTTGTATTCGAGACGCAATGCTTTTAAAATTTCTCCTGCATTGTCTGTGGCTTTGTTCATCGCCGTCATGCGCGCACCGTGTTCTGATGCATGCGAGTCGAGAATGGCTTTGTACAACTGGATCTTGATCGCTTTTGGAATGAGGTCTAAAACAAGATCTTCTTTATTCGGTTCGAAAATATAATCCGCTTTCATACCGGACCGTGCGTGAGCAGTTCCCCCTTTGGGGGTCAGGGAGCCTTGGGGGCTTTGAGGAGCTAGCGGCAGCACCTGTTCTGTAATAACGTACTGCACGGCAGCATTCTTAAACTGGTTGTACACCACTTCCACTTTATCGTAATTGCCGTTTGCGAATTCCTTCATGATCTTTTCCGCAATGGCAGAAACATTGTCGAAGTTCAGCTTCAGATAAATTTCATTGTGGTTGCCGGAATATACATTCGGGTACTTGCTGAAAAAATCGGTTGCCTTTTTCCCGATGGCCAGCACTTTTACATTTCCTTCTTTGGCTTGCGTCGCATATTCCTCACGGATCATTTTATTTACCGCACGGTTGATGTTGGCATTGAATCCTCCGCACAGTCCGCGGTTGGAGTTCACGGCAATGATTAATACTTTATTCACCGGCCGCTGAGCTGCATAAATTCCGCCGGTGCTGCTGTCCAGCGTCTCCGAAATATTTTCCATGATCTCACGCAGCTTGGCCGCATACGGCCGCATCTGCACAATCGCATCCTGCGCACGCCTCAACTTGGCTGCACTCACCATCTTCATCGCCTTTGTAATCTGCTGTGTGCTGATTACGGAAGCGATTCGGATACGGACTTCTTTTAGATTTGCCATTTTTTCAATTCACAATGCACGATGCACAATTCACAATTAAATCCAGCATCGTCAGGTTTTATCTTTTTCCTCTTGAAGTATTAATAATCGTAGTCAATATTCTGATTATTGCCTTCAGGTTGTCCTTTAATTTAGATTCAACTTTGAATATTTTTCTTTCAATAACCTCGAACCAAAATTCTGTTTCTTCTGCTTCCTTCAATGCGATTGCCATCTTATTTATGAAATCCGCATTACTCACTGCCCTTTGCGCCTCTCTCACATTAGCACCGATTGAAGTTCCGCTGCCGCAAATTTGCCCAGCTATCCTGTAAAACTTCAACTCTGTCAACTTTGAGTAAACATCGATCACATCACATGCAAACTCAAATGTTTTGATAAGAATGATATTTTCTTCTTCTCTTTTCATTGATAACTAAAATCATGCTTGAGATTATGCATTCTGAATACTGCATCCTGCATTTATTTTAGTTACTGCAATTTCCAATCAAAAAGAAAAATTGTCAATTATTTTTTTATGTATTTTATATTCTAATTTTCAACCGGCTGTTCAATCGTGCATTGTGAATTGTGAATCGTGCATTTTCTCTTCTGCATCGTGCACTAACTCTTATACTTCGGTGTCAATCCCGCCGCAACCTTCTCCAACACCGAAGTAATCGTATCATCCAGCGTTCCTTTTCTCAGCGCATCGAGCGTCGGACGGTACTGGGCATCCAGCAATGCCACAAATTCATTTTCAAATTCGCTAATCCGCTTTACAGGAACATCACGGAGTAATCCTTTTGTTCCGAGGTAAATAATGGCAATTTGCTTTTCTACCGGAATCGGGGAATACTGTCCCTGCTTAAGGATCTCCACGTTGCGTGCGCCTTTTTCAAGCGTCGCCTTGGTAGAAGCATCTAAATCAGATCCGAACTTTGAAAACGCTTCCAGCTCGCGGTACTGCGCCTGGTCAAGTTTCAATGTTCCTGCGATCTTCTTCATGGACTTGATCTGAGCATTACCGCCTACACGTGATA
>Ga0134121_10004956_pt1 | contig 10853 bp, 11 predicted proteins | sample KB301_FD_96463 | JGI IMG/M metagenome (GOLD analysis project Ga0134121, IMG submission 96463) | Terrestrial soil microbial communities without Nitrogen fertilizer from Kellogg Biological Station, Michigan, USA - KB3-0-1 | ecosystem: Environmental > Terrestrial > Soil > Unclassified ...
CGGGTCCAATTCACCGCTCAGACGCAGAGGCGCAGAGGTTGCGCAGAGGACAGCCAATTAGACACACACAGCGGTCCGATTGCTCCCCAGTTCAAACTTGAGCGCCGCTATGCAATATTCCCACCTGTCCGGCTAGCCCCTCTAAGTCGAAACATCCATGGCGTTTCCTTCAACGAACCGCCCGCATCAAGCCGAAAACCGGACTTCTCCAGCTGGCGCCGCCGCGTTTGGCGAAAGAGTTAGCAAGCTCTCTTGAATTGACACTAAAATCATGCACACGCTACTATCCGTCCTTCTGATTCCGACCTCTTGCATTCTGGGTTTTAGGACTTCTTGTATTTTTATGGGTTTCGCTACCACTGCAATTCATGCCGGTCAGGAGCCTGACTCGGCCACCGGCGCCGTCACCATTCCGATTTATCAAACGTCGACCTATGCTCAGGACGGCTTGGGCCGGAACAAAGGCTTTGAGTACGCCCGGACCGCGAACCCGACACGCCTGGCGCTGGAACGCAACCTGGCGGCTTTGGAAGGCGCTCAGTTCGGCTACGCGTTCGCATCGGGCATGGCGGCGATTGATGCGACGATGCGGCTGGTAAAGGCCGGCGACCACGTGATAGTTTCCGACAACACCTACGGCGGCACCAACCGCCTGTTCAAGCGGGTGCTGGCCAACTATGGCATCGAGTTCGAGTTCGTGGACACCTCCGAGGTGACCAACGTCGAAGCCGCAATCAAAGAAAATACTCGGATGGTTTTTGTCGAGACTCCTACGAACCCGGTAATGATTGTTACCGATCTCAAAGCAGTTTCAGAAGTGGCTCATGCTGCCGGCGCGCGAGTGGTTTGCGACAACACTTTCATGTCACCCTATCTTCAGAGACCGTTGGATTTTGGCGTGGATATCGTCGTACATTCGACGACCAAGTTTCTCAACGGGCACTCTGATGGTATCGGCGGCGCCGTCGTGCTCAATAATGAGGACGACGCCAGTTGGATTGCCTTTATTCAGAACAGTGCCGGGGCAATTCTTTCACCGTTTGATTCGTGGCTCGTGCTGCGGGGCACTAAGACGCTCGCGCTGCGCATGGAACAGCACGATAAGTCCGGGCGGGCAGTGGCGGCCTTTTTGGAAGATCATCCGAAGGTACAAAAGATTTATTATCCGGGCTCGCCTTCGCATAAACAGCACGAACTGGCGAAGCGTCAACAGAAGGGATTCGGCAGCATGGTCTCGTTCGATGTTGGCTCTCTGGAAAATGCGCGCCTGGTGCTCGAGTCAACCAAGCTCTGCACGCTGGCCGAAAGTCTCGGCGGCGTCGAAACTCTGGTCTGCCATCCAGCCACGATGACGCACGCTTCGGTCGCTCCCGAGGTGCGCGAGCGCCTGGGAATTACGGATGGCCTGGTACGAATTTCAGTTGGTATTGAAGACACCGACGACATCATTGCTGACCTGGATCAGGCGTTGGCGGCGGTTAAGAAGTGACAAGTGACGAGCGACAATATAAAATCCTGACGTACCCATAGTCTTATCGGAGTCGACACTTACGATCCCCAATTATGCTGGTTGAGTTACATGCAAGGTCTGACGTTGGCCGCGTCCGCCGCGGAAACGAGGACAATTTTCTCCTCCTCGATCTCAGCACGCCGCGAACCTGGAGTGGCTCGGATGGCCCCGTGGGTCCTTCTGAAATGAGTAAATTCCCACTGGGCGAAGAAGGCCTGGTGCTCGTGGTCTCTGACGGCATGGGCGGCGCCCTGGCCGGCGACGTGGCCAGTCGAATGGCGATCGAAGCTGTGCATGATGTTTTGATGGGCAAGAGCGTCGACGGAGCCGGCTGTGAACCCGGCGCCCCGTTGGTAGATTGCCTGAAAGAAGCCACCATGCAGGCGAACCGGAATATCCATTACAAGAGCCTGGAAGACAGCCGTTGCAGCGGCATGGGCGCGACCCTTACCGGCGCTGCAATCAAGGGCGACAAGCTTGATTTGGTGCAGGTCGGGGACAGCCGCGCCTATGTGATGCGCGGCGATCAAATCCGCCTGGCCACAAAAGACCAATCCCTCGTACAGCAACTCGTGGACGTGGGTCAGATTAGCGAAGAAGAGGCTGAGACCCACATGTTTCGCAATGTGATTCTTCAGGCCCTCGGTGCTCAGACTGAATTAGCGCCCGCTACGGCGCGCATTCAGATCCGGCAGGGCGACATGTTGCTTCTCTGCAGTGACGGGCTTTCCGGGAAGCTGCGCAATGAAGATATCCGCCAGATTATCGCCGAGAGCGACGGCGACCTCGCCGCGGCCTGTGACGCTTTGGTGGATCAGGCGAACTATCGTGGTGGTGAGGACAATATCACCGTAGTGCTGGCCAAATTCACCGGCGAAGAGTTGCGCGAAGCCAATGCGGATCGAATTACCGTCGAGCTACCACCACTTGAAGAAGACAAAACGCTCGACGAGACTGAGGCCGATACGTCGCATCATTGATACGCGAAGCGACCCCTTCCAAAACGGATAACTGCTCGCTTGATTCTCTCCAATTGACGATTCTTGTTCCCTTTCAGAAAAACGATCTACGAATTCACGCGAAACTGCACCAACTAAAATCCTCGCTTCGTGTATTTCGTGGATCGTTCTTAACTCAAGGAACGCTCAAGATAAGAAACTAACGGCGAGTGCAAGTCGAAGGTGAGCCCGCATTCCATCTCACTCTGTCGACTCGGGTAAATCTTTTCCGCGCCAATCCCGCCCCGGCTCCACTCGTCTAACATAGATCGAAGCTCCCTGTACGCGATCGACTGTGACGCGGTCGCCTGCTTCCAGTGGCTCCTCGCCATCCACGGGATAAGCAGTCCAGGTTGACCCAAAGACCTTGACCGCGCCTTCATGGAGTGCGCCCCGGCTGGAAGAAACCACGGTCCCAATTTTTCCGGGCAATCCCTCGACTCCTGATTTGAGATCGCCGCCAGTCGTCTCGCGGGAAAAGTATTGAAGGAAGATCGTGCGCGACGCAGCCGTCAGGGCAATCGAGACAATTGCGAAAATAAGAAACTGCGCAGTCATGCTGTGGACCCCAACTAAGGCGGCAAAGGCTGCTGCCAGGGCGCCGATTCCGAACCACAGCAGAACAAAACCGGTCGTAAAGATTTCGGCCACGATCAGCACCGCGCCGAGAATGGTCCAGACGATCCAGAGGTAGTTTTCCATCTTCTCGCTCGGAGCACGGACATCCTGTCCGCCAGCGCCCTTGGCGCGCTCAAGCCCTCCCTCACGGTCGGGCTACTGCCCCGCACTCAACCCTTCAGCATATTCCTTAGCACGAATCCGATATTCGCCGGCCGCTCGGCCAGACGCCGCATGAAATAAGGATACCAGTGTTTGCCATAGGGAACATACACTCGCATTCGATAGCCGTCGCGAGCCAGTTGATCCTGCAAATCGCGACGGATGCCATACAGCATTTGAAACTCGAAGGCCTCTTTGCCAATGCCTTCACGTCGGGTAAATTCGATCGTGGCTTCAATCATCCTCGGATCGTGAGTCGCAATTCCGTGATAGACCCCGCTGGCCAGAAGTAACTGCATCACCCGCACGTAGTTATCATCGACATCCTTCTTGGCAGGATACGCAACCTCCGGCGGTTCGTTATACGCGCCTTTGCACAGCCGTATGCGCGCCGGAATCTTCAGCAACTCGCGAGCGTCATCCGCGGTGCGAAACAGATACGATTGGAGGACGATGCCGACGTCGTTCAGCCCGAACTCGCCCCGCAGACGTTTGAAGAGATCAATAGTCGCTTGCGTGACATTCGATCCTTCCATATCGACGCGCACGAAGTTGCCACGGCCGGCGGCGTCTGCGACGATGCGGCGGGCATTCCGATAAGCGAGTTCCGGATCGATGACCAGACCAAACTGGCTCAGCTTGATCGAGACATTGGAGTCAATGCCCGTTTCGTCGATGCGCGCGAGGACATCGAGGTACTCGCGAACTTCACTTTCGGTCTCAGCGGTGCTGCCGACGGATTCGTTCAGATGATCGAAGGACGCGGTACAGCCGTGCGCGTTTAGATCGCGGATTGCGGCCACCGCTTCATCGATATTTTCCCCGGCGATAAAACGAGTTGTGAGCTTTTTGAAAAGGCCGAACCTGGCGGCAAAATCTTTCAACCATTCCTGTCGGGACAGGTAAATCAGCGCGCTTCGCGTTACCATTTGTTCGGTGATGATTGCTCGCTATGCTATTCTGGCGTCGCCATCTAACCCCTGGAAATGTTGAAGTTCTAAAGGTCAGATCTCGATGCGCTGGAAACTGCTCGTCATAGCCTCTCTTGCCGCGGCATTCGTTGGTTTCGGACTTTGGTCCACCGTGGTTATCGGCGCCTTCGGTAATGCCCGGACCCTTGCACGCAATGATTGGCTGCTACTTTCAACGATGGTTTTGCCCCTGGCGGTAGCTGTTTATTCTGGTATCTTCGTTTATCGTCACACGGCGCGGCGACGAAAAACTCAGGCAACGATTACCGTGGTTCTCGCCCTGGCGCTTAGCCTGGTCGCCTATCTGATGGCCTGGGCTATCCTTCCCAACAGACTTTATATTCCGCGCACCCATGAAGTACGCCACGCTCGCTAGAGTAATCGAGGTTTTCGTGTGATTTAGTGGATCGCCTGCCCTAACAAAGACTCGATTCACGAAATCACCAAACCCGCACACAAACGGCTTCGGTAAAGCTACGTCAGCGGAACTTCACTCGCTGTAATTTCCTCCCTCGGTCCCAGCCCAATCTCTTTCTGCACCGGCTTCAAAGCATCAATTACGAATCGAATGTGCTGATCCAGTTCGACGCCCAGTTCAGCCACACCCTGATGTATGTCCTCGCGATTGACTGACCGGGCGAAGTGCTTGTCTTTCAATTTCTTCTTTACCGAAGAAACTTCCATGTCATCAAGGCTACGCGAGGGTCGTACCAGCGCACAGGCCACCAGAAAACCGCACAACTCATCCGTAGCAAACAGAGCTTTCGCCATGTCCGTATCGCGCGGTACTCCGGTGTAGGTCGCATGACCCAGGATGGCCCGGATTATCCGATCAGGATAGCCACGGCCACACAGAATGTTCGAACCGGTGAAAGGATGCTGGTCTGCGGCCGGAAACATTTCGTAGTCAAAGTCGTGCAAAAGGCCCACCAAACCCCATTCATTCTCGTCAGCATCCGGGTCACCGTAGCGCTTGGCGCAGGCGCGCATCGCGGTTTCAACTGCCAATGCGTGTTTACGCAGGCTATCGCCTTTGGTGTACTCGCACAGTAATTCCCACGCTTCGTTCCGATCAGGCATAGTCGACAAACTGAGCTCAAGTTTTGGATTGCGTGAGAAAAACTATCATGGGGACCCGAGGCTGGACAAGTCAGCTTTGGAATGCGCTGGCGGCGACAGCGCTTTTTATTCTCGATGATCCAAAGCGGTTCGCTTGCCGCCGCACTCCAAATCTATCCGCCGCTCTTGGCGCGGTAACCCGGCCGCGCGCGAACCGCAATGTCCTTGCGCAAAGTCTTCACTGAAATCTTGCGGTAGGCTCCATCGTGATCTCGATTGGTGGGATAATAGCCCAACAGATATTGCGTCCGCAGCTCATCAGCGATAGCCGCAAAAGCCTGCGGCAAAGCCCCTACGTTGTCGGCGCGATAAACTTGTCCGCCTGAACGATCGGCGACCTCTTTCAAATAGCTGTCCGCCATGAGATACAGATTATCCATCATTCCACTAATTGTATCGTTTCTGCGGCGATCACTGGTCGTCGTGCCCGGGTCGGGGATCGTGCGGTTAGTCGGTCGTGGCCCTGAGTCGGGAAATGGATCAGTCGGTGAGCCTTGAGGGCCTGGATTTCTGCCGCGACCGAGAAGGACTGACGGCGGCGGGATCGGCAGCGACGATCTCTTTTGCGGGGGCACGGGAAACGGCTCGTCACTGGGGAAGGTCCGTGGCGTTGTGCCCGCAGGGGGTTGACGAATCACGCTGCTGGTAGGAAGGTCAGCTCCATTTTGCTCTTCCGCCTGCTTCCTCGCGAGCTGCTCAGTGAAGGCCCGCGTGTCGAAGCGGATCGGATAAATAATTACGCCCGACTCGTCAAGATCGCGCATCGTGCTATCAAAGGTCGAACTCTCACTATGCCAATCCACACCATCGGTAAAGAGGACGATGGCCTTTCGCTGCTGAATTGGCCGCAGCGCATCCAGTGCGGTCTGCACCGCGTCGTACACTCTGGTTCCCTTCCCTGAGGCTGTCTTCTCTATCGCTTGGCGCAGGATATTCTGATCGCCCGTAAACTCGTTCCAGTCCCGCACTTCACTGTCGAAGGAGATGATCTTTACCCGGTCGCGCGGGCCCAACTGACTGAGAAAAGAAATTGCCGAACGTCGAATCTGCGCCAGCGAATCAACCGTGCTGTCGCTCGTGTCGAGCATGAGTACGACATAGAACGGAGCGTTTACGGTGGCCAAAAAGGCGATTTCCTGCGAAACACCATCCTCGGAGATTTTGAATTCTTCCTTTCTCAGATCCGAAATATATTTGCCGGTCCGCGAGCTGGCTATCACCGGAACCGTCACGAGATTCGTATCGATCTTAAGCGTCTCGACATCGTCCTGCGCCGACGCACTGACACCTGGGTTGGGCCGCGATGAGGCAGGATTCTGCGGGCGCTCAGTAACGGTCGGGGATTGTGCAGAGACAATTCCAATCAATGAAACCAAAATCACAGAGGCGATTGTCCAGGACAGGATTTTCATGACGGCTCCGATAGAGTGCTGAGGCTATTGACGGTCGATTGAATCGGCCCGGTCCCGGGGAGAACAGAGACATTCTAAGCTCATAGTTAGAGGATGCCAACTTGCAGTAGGTTGTCAATTAGTAACGGAGTCAGTACCGGGAGCGGTAGCGACTGGTTTCACTTTTAGCGAACTGACCGTCGCGTGGGTTGAGACCCGGTTGCTACCGCTCCCGGTACTGACTACATCATCGTAATCCTGTAGAGTTGGTCGCGATGGATTTTCTTCATAACTCGCTGCAACTAATCGAGCACTACATGCTCGCGTATGGATACTGGGCCGTCTTCTTCGGCGTGATGCTGGAGAACGCCGGCGTGCCCGTGCCAGGCGAAACCATCCTGCTTATCGCCGGCTACTTTGCTTCGACGGGCAAGTTTCATCTCGGCCTCGTGATGCTTATCGCGGCGACTGGCGCCGTCATCGGCGACAATATCGGTTTCGCAATCGGTCACCATTATGGCCGCGCCGTTCTGCTGCGCATCGGCCGATTCTTTTTTCTGACGCCGAAACGGTTTGCCCACATGGAGAATTATTTTGAACGTCACGGCAATAAAACGATTCTGGTCGCGCGTTTCATCACCGGACTGCGGGTGTTCGCTGCGCTCCTGGCCGGCGCCTCCAAAATGCCCTGGCGAGTCTTCATCGTTTTCAACCTAGCCGGCGCCATCCTGTGGTCGGTTGTCATTACGACGCTTGGTTATCTGTTCGGGCAAAGTCTCCCGCTGCTTGTTAAGTGGGTTGGACGCAGCGGAACAGTTTTGCTGATTGCGGTAGTAGTAATAGGTATTGTCGTTTGGCGGGTGCGAAAACACCGAAAGAGCAAATAATCAGGTTGATCTTATCGTTCAAATTCCGTGTCAAACAATCGTTCCCTTAATGGCCGCACGGTCTTGTTCGCATCTTCAGCCCCGCATGAAGTGGCCGCTCAGCTCGAGGCCGCTGGGGCGCGCGTCGTTTCCTGGCCCCAACTCGATATCCGCGACCCGGAAACTTATACCACCCTCGACGAGGCCATTGAGAATCTATTTGGCTACGATTGGCTGATCTTCCGAAACCTAAATTCTATTACCTTCTTTCTGAGCCGTCTTCAGAAACTGCGACATGACATCAGCGAACTCGATTCCCTGCGGGTGTGCGCCGTCGGCCAAGATGCCCTGCAGCAACTTGAAGAGTCGCGCGTGCACGTGGACGTAATTCCTGACCGTTCTTCAACCCCGGCGGTACTCGAAGCAATCGAAACCTACGCTGGCGGGCGCCCCGCAATTAGTGGCCTTAACTTTCTGGTTCCAACCGCCGGCCCTTCCTGTACGTCTCTGCAGGCAGTTTTGGAAGACGCCGGCGCTCGAGCGGATTTCGTTACGGCCTACCGCACCTGCGCGACGGATGATTTATCTCGGATCAGCGCACTGCTGACGGGAGGCGCATTCGATTGCGTTGTTTTCACAAATGCATCAGAGGTGAATGAGCTGGCTCAGCTCTTCGATGCGAACGGTCTTGGCGAATTACTAAGGGAGGTCGCTGTGGCCTGTGTCGATCAGGAAACAGCACAGTATGCGGAGAAATGGGGCCTGGCAGTTGATATTATTCCGACCGCGGTCGAAGCGTCTGGTCTGGCGCGGGCGATCTCTTTCTATTTCAGCACTGATTGAACGATATCGCCGGCTGGACCAGATAATTGATTTAGGCCCAGTGCGCGTGTAAGGTGAGTTCATGATTGGCCGCATCGTAACATCGTTGCTTCTCGTGATCAGCGCAAGCGCTTCCGCTGGATCTCCTATGCAATCCGTTGCCGAGAAATCATGCCGGCAACACCCTCAGCTAATCGGAAAATGTTTTGTAGTACGCGGGAGCTTGTCCGTCTATAACGGAGCACCAGCCGTTCGCCTGAGGCGGACCGGGACTGGTCGGGTGCTTGGTGTTTCCGAGCAACGATTCAATCTGTCCGGATATCGCAATCTGCCTGCGGACCTGGCTAGGCGACTAAACGGCCAGAATGAAATCATCGGTGACTTTCTTGTTTGCCCTTTCACTAGGCCAAAGCCTCGCGAAATGCAGTTAGTATGTATTGAATCAGCCAAGAACACCGCGGTCCAGAATAGAAGACAGTAGCAGTGGGTCAGTTTGAGAATGTAACCGTTGCGGCAACACGTCCAGTTTGTCCGGTCATCTTCAGACGACTTTCCCGAAGGGTTAATAGCCCAGCGCTAAAAGCGCTGGGACTTGCCGGTGAAAAAAACTCAGCACGCTTCAGCGTGCTTTTGAATCAAGGGGTCGAAGACGGCGACAACCGAAACCTCAAGAGCTGGTTTATTGTGAGCTTCGCGTTTGCGAAGGCGTCTCGGAAAGGGCGTGTTCAATAGCTTCCCGTAAACGGTCGCGCCCCTGCCCGGGCGAGTAGCCCCGCCAGTGGTTGAGAATGCGACCGTCCCCCGCGATGACGAGGGTCTGCGGGATTGCCGTCCGGCCGTTCATGAGCGCGCTCGCCGTCTCGCGGTCGGCCCAGCCCATGCGGAAGCCGAAATTCACCTCCCGCACAAATTGCTTTACCCGATTGGAAGACGTGTTCGGATCTTCAGCAGTCAAAGCAATGAATTCCACCGCACGACCGATATACTCTTTGCGCACCTTCTCATAGTCCGGCACTTCCCTTCGGCAAGGACCGCACCACGATGCCCATAAGTTGATTACGAGGACCTTGCCGGCAAAGTCAGAGAGGCTAAAGCTGCCTTTGTCCAACGACTTGAGCTGGCGTGTGCGGACGGTCTCCGGCAGGGCCAGCAACTCCGCCGGCGCGACGGCCGTGCGCTCGGGTTGAATAGGAGGCTCTGAAAGGGTCGGCGCTGGTGGCAGCGGTGGCGGCGTGATGCCTCTGCGGCCCGACTGCGGGGCTGCATTCGAAGCAAATGCGGTTGCGACCAGAATGAATGCAAAGATTTTTCTCATGGGAAGCTTTCAAATCAGGTAACAGTAATTGGGGTCATCCGTGGGGCTACGGCACGTTTTATATAACTCTAATGGCACGCCTCTGGCAAGACGAATCCGTACGCGGGCTAGATCGGGTACGCTGCGGAATCTGGTCATGAGCGGCGCATCTTTCACGTGATTCAGGGGCGAGACGCCCGTGCCACTCTCTCAAACTCAGCCAGAGCCCAAGTTAACAACTTCCGCTACATCTCCTTATGCTAAACTGAAATCGATGAAAGGCCGCGTCCTCATTATTGATAGCGATCGCGAAGATTCTGAAGCCTTACGCAACGAATTGCGCGGGGCCGGATACGAAGTCCTGAGCGAAGCTTCGGCGTCGTCCGGACTCGAGGCCGCCGAGAATTTCGCTCCGATCGCTATTGTTACCGATCCGTTTGGGAATGGAGCCGACCCGTTTGTGCTGTTGAAGGAACTGCGCACGCGACAGCCACACACGCCGATTATTCTCATTGCGCGTAATCGATCGATCGAAACCGCAATGCGCGCGATTCAGGAGGAAGGCGCGTATCACTATTTTGAGAAGCCCGTCGACCCCGGGAAATTTCTGGTCGTCCTCGAGCGTGCTGTTGAATTGGCCGAGACACGGCGCGAAAACGAAATCCTGCGACGCCAGTTGCGTGATCGTGGAGCTTTTGGCGAACTGGTTGGTAACTCAGAGTCGATGCAGAAGGTCTATCTCCTGATTGAGCAGGTGGCGTCGTCTTCGGCATCCGTTCTGATCACCGGCGAGTCAGGAACCGGCAAAGAGTTAGTCGCGCGCTCAATTCACAATCTAAGTCCGCGCCGGAACGCGCCCTTTCTCGCTATTAACTGCGCGGCAATCCCCGACACCCTGATGGAGTCAGAGCTGTTCGGGCATGAAAAAGGCGCCTTCACCGGAGCAGCTTCGCGGCGCCATGGCTGCTTTGAGCTGACCAACACCGGAACGCTCCTGCTCGACGAGATCGGTGAAATGCCGGCATTGCTGCAGGCGAAACTTCTTCGTGTAATTGAGGAGCGTGTCGTCCATCGCCTCGGCAGCCGCAAGGATATTCCCGTC
>Ga0134121_10004957_pt1 | contig 10853 bp, 7 predicted proteins | sample KB301_FD_96463 | JGI IMG/M metagenome (GOLD analysis project Ga0134121, IMG submission 96463) | Terrestrial soil microbial communities without Nitrogen fertilizer from Kellogg Biological Station, Michigan, USA - KB3-0-1 | ecosystem: Environmental > Terrestrial > Soil > Unclassified ...
AGAGAGGCGCGGCAAGCAGACGCTGAAGCGCAGCGGAATCGGCGCGACTGCCGGCGCGATCATCGGGGGCATCGCGGGCGGCGGTAAAGGCGCGGCGATTGGACTAATTCTGGGCGGCGCGGGTGGCGCAGGCTCGCTGGCGATCAACGGCCATAAGGAACTGAAGATCGAATCCGGCACCGAGATGCTGGTGCATGTGACGCGCTGAATCTTTCTTTAGCCCTCTCCCGCTGGGAGAAGGTTGGTGAGGGATTAGTGGCAACAAACACGTCTGCCACGAGCTTCGACTCAATTGCCACTAGCTTCAGCTAGTGGATCGCGAGTAGACAGACATCTGGCTTTAGCCGAAATTCTGAAGGTCAGAGAATTCGGCTAAAGCCGATATTTATTTTAATTAAAGATCCACTAGCTAAAGCTAGTGGCAATTTCCGTTGAGTTCTGGCTACACGCCCTGCCCTCTCCCAGCGGGAGAGGGAGCAACCTCTTAATCTCAGGGCGGCTTCGGCCGCCTTTCTTTTTGCTTGAGGGATGGAAGCAAACTAGACTTGCCCGCGTCTAAGTCATGATGATCGAACACACGGCCGCGCCTCGCGAGCAATCACGAGGCAACGATTCAAAGGAGTCTGTTGACTGGCAAGTCATCGCGGCGTGTCAATTGGGCGATCGAGACGCAATGCACACTCTGTTCGAAACCTACAAGGATCGCGTCTATTCGATCGCGATGTATTCGCTCGGCGGGACTGAAACGATGGCTGCTGACATAACTCAGCAGGTGTTCGTCAAGTTAATGACGCGCATCAATCAGTTCCGCGGTCAGTCAGAATTCACCACCTGGCTCTATCGTCTGGTCGTGAACACTTGTCTGGACGAACAGAGGAAGACGCGAAGGTTCGTTCCCTTGGCCGATGTATCGATTCCGGCGATCTCCAGTCAGTCACCACGCGCTGAGTACATACGCAAAGAGTTGTCCCTGCGCGTGCAGGCCGCCGTCTCGCAACTGAAGCCGAAACTTCGCTGGCCGATATTGCTCAGGTACGTCGAGGATTTATCTTATGAGGAAATCGCGAATGTCCTCGGTTGTTCGAAAGGAACCGTGGCCTCGCGCTTGAATCGCGGTCACAAGGCGCTAGCCCGCAAGTTGCATCATTTGCGAGACCAGGTTTGAAGTCGGTCCGCAGAGAAAGCTTGAAGAGATGTTTAGCAAGCACGTAACAAAATTTAGTTCGGCTTATTGTCACGACCAATTGCCGCCGCTGGTTAATAAGAAGGTCGCGGCACATCTGCTCGCGTGCCCATCGTGTCATGCGGATTTTGACGAGGTAAAGCTCGGCGTCAAGTTTGCGAGGCAGCTTCAGCTCGTATCGGCCCCTGACGTGATCTGGCCTGAGATCGCGGCGCAACTTCAGCAAGGCGCGCGTCGCACGAACCTCACTTCATTCGCGAAACCACTGGCAATTGCGGCATCGTTGCTGTTGCTTGTCGGTGGCGCACTCTGGCTGCTCAGGAACACTCGCGAGCCCGCGCTTATTTCGTGGCACGTTGCCAGATTGAATGGCACGCCGCGAATTGGATCAGTTGGCTTCAACGGTGAAGCCAAACTCGGAGTTGGACAGTGGCTGGAAACGGACGCGACGTCGCGTGCGCAAGTTGATGTCGCGGCGATTGGACATGTCGAAGTTGAACCGAACTCGCGCGTGCGCCTGATTGAATCAAAGCCGACGGAACATCGTCTCGAACTTCAACGTGGGCGCTTGAGTGCGCGCATCTCAGCTCCGCCGAAGCTTTTCTTCGTAAATACGCCGTCAGGTGTGGCGGAAGATTTGGGGTGCGCTTACACGCTTGAAGTTGATGATGACGGCAATAGCGTGCTCCACGTAACTGCCGGCTGGGTCTCGCTGCAACTGACGGATCGCGAGTCAAAGGTTCCTGCGGGCGCGGCCTGTGCAACTCGAAGAGGTATCAGCGTGGGCACGCCTTATTTTGAAGATGCGACATCTTCTTTCCGGGCTGCGTTAACGAGATTTGATTTCGATGGTACGGAATCGAAAAAGCCGGCCATTAGTGTCGTGCTCCGGGAAGCACGTCCCCGTGACGAGATAACGCTGTGGTACTTGCTGTCGCGTGTTAATGAAAGCGAACGTGGACGCGTTTATGATTGCATGGCGAGACTCTTGCCGCCGCCAGCGGGTGTTACTCGCGAAGGCGTGATCAAGCTCGATCAAAATATGTTGGAGCAATGGCGCCAGTTGATCGAAGGCAGCCACGTACCTTCCTTCGGAGAGTCCGTTCGCGACGTACTTGGTCGCGCGCGCAGCGGGGTTGCGCGACGAATCAGATAACCCGAGAACTCAAACTTGCATGCGCAGACTGATGAAGATTCTGAAAGGGTTCGCAATTGTTCTGGTCGTGATCCTGATCGGCATTCAGTTCGTTCGTCCGGCGCTCACGAACCCGCCCGTTGATGAATCACAAACCATCAACGCCCAGCTGCAAATGACTCCGGAGGTCGCTACGATTCTCGATCGCTCATGCCGCGACTGCCACACAAACAAGACAGTTTGGCCCTGGTACACAAAGCTCGCGCCGGTGTCGTGGTGGCTCGCCGATCACGTGAACGAAGGAAGACACGACATGAACTTGTCCGAATGGGGCAAGCTGCCGAAAGACCGCCAGGATCGCAAGCTGCGCCAGATTTGCGACGAGGTCCAGGATGGGATGATGCCGCTCTCGTCGTATCTGCCGATGCACCCGGCCGCGAAACTATCCGAACAGGATAAGAAGACGCTGTGCGATTGGACCGACAAAGAACGCGAGCGATTGGGACAAGCGAAGTGAAGATATTTGAGACTCTTTCCGGACCTCTCTCCCCTCCGGGTGACAAATTCCGTCACCGCCGCGAACTTTGCGCTTGAGTTATCTCGGAATCTCCTGCTATATTCCTAAACGAGCGCGCCATTCAGCGTGGTGCGTGCTTCCCCCAAACGCCTTCTCGCCCAACACGAGGGACGACAGCAAATGCTCGACAAACAAAACGGTAATGGCTTGCCTCATACATTGGAAGCCACGGGGACCGCTACTGCAACAGCACCAGCAACCTCTTTGTTGGTGATCGAAGACGACGACAACATCTCAACCGCGATTGAAGAGTACTTCTCTCGATCCGGTTACACTGTGACGACGGCCGCTGACGGCGTCGCAGGCGTCGAAGCCGCAGTCAGAGCGCGGCCGGACGTGGTGGTGCTGGATTTGATGTTGCCGAAAATGGATGGACTAGCCGTTTGCAAGGAGTTGCGATTAAAGAATCCGCAGATGCCGATCGTGATGCTCACCGCCAAAGATGATGTAGTCGACAAAGTGCTCGGTCTCGAGATGGGCGCCGACGATTACATCACCAAACCGTTCAGCCTTCGCGAAGTCGAAGCCCGCATTAAGTCGGTGCTGCGACGGGCGCGGGCCACCGCGGCGGCCGGCGACGGCCTGGACGAAACACCGATCGTTCGCGGCAATCTGCGGGTCGATCCCGTTCGGCGGGAAGTGACGATCGCCGATCGTCATGTCGATCTCACGCCCAAGGAATTCGACCTGCTGCGACTGTTCGCGGCAAATCCAGGTCGAGTATTCCCGCGGAAATACTTGCTCGAAAAAATCTGGGACTACTCTTACGAAGGGTACGATCGAACCATTGATTCTCACATCAATCGTCTGCGTGCCAAGATCGAAGAGAACCCGGAGAAACCGCAACTGGTGCTTACCGTCTGGGGCATCGGTTATAAATTCACAGACGCTGAATAGACCGATCCCGTCGCCTCGACCTCCAGGGGCACTGCTCTCAACTCAAAAACGATCACTGCCCTTCACGCCGTGAATCGCTTCCAACGAATGGTGAAAGTCATGCCAAATAGCGACTCAATTCTTCGCCGGCTTCGCACGCCCCGCGTTCGTGCTTTTTCCGCCAGCGCACTTTTGCTGGTGTGCGCATCCGTCAATGCCCAGGCCGCAATGCTGCAATCAGAGGCGGACGATTCATCCTCGTTCTGGACCTTTGGAATCCCGGCGTTGCTAATCGCGCTGCTGGTCGGATTGTTGTTCTATAAGGTCAGGAAGTCGCGCAACGAGGCGAACCTGCATCTTCCGCCGCCCGTTCAAACTGGGGAACTCTATGAGCGGCGACAATCGCCGGCCCCTGCCCGACCTTCCGAGTTGCCCGGGGGAAAAGATCGTCGTGCCCCAAGCGATAACCCGCCCGCAGCGGAAAAAGCCGCGCAGGCTGAACAATCCGCTTTCGGCGCATATCGAATTGATCAGGAAGTATCAAAGCTAGTCTTTGGCAAGCCGCATCGTACCGATGTCTTGTCATCGCGCACTCCTGAGGACCGCCGCGCCATTGAGGCTTCATTAATGAAGGCACTCGAGGCCCCGGAATCTGATGAAGATGCGCGCGAACGGATCCGCCAGGCCCTCGAAGAATACGGATTTGTCGCTCGCCAAAGCGCAATCATGTTGATGGGTCGCGACGCGTGGGAGCGTTCTTCCGCCGCACGCGTACTCGGCCAGATCGGCGCCAAGTCATCACTGCCGTTCTTCATCGAAGCCCTGCATGACACCGACTCAGTAGTTCGCAATCAGGCGGTGACCAGCCTTGGCTCATTGAAGGCTCCCGCCGCCATCGGAGCCTTGCTCGACATTGCTCGCCGCCATCCCGATATTCCTCCATCACTGTTGAGCGAAACATTGAGCGCGTGCTCGGTTGACAGTCTAAGTTTTCTCGATACTCCGTCAGCCGAGGCGAGCTCGCACTCTGCTAATAACGGGTCGAGCGACATGGGAGATTTGGATCGGCTGGGCACATATCAAGAGCTGCCGTCGAACACTGAAGGCAGCGGCCTTGACGAATTGCTGGCGGAACTTGAGAACTCGGAAGAGAGCGCGCGAGCAGTCGCGGCTCAACAACTTTCGTTACATCTCGTCAGAGAATCGGTCGATGCTCTAACAAAGGTCGTCATTAACGACTCTGAACCAGCCGTCCGGGCGGCAGCGGTGGCCAGTCTCGGCTCGATCGATCACGAATCAGTGTTCGCGCCGGTGCTGATAGCGCTGGCCGACGAATCGCGAATTGTTCGCGCTGCGGCCGCCCGAACCTTGACCAGTCTGCATTTCGATCGCGCTGACGCGTACGTTCGCGTTACCGAAAGCGCCGAGCCCGAAATGCTCCACCGGGTGGCGAAGGCGTGCGTGGAGACCGGCATCGCCGCGCAGGCAGTTGACCGCCTGATCAGTGAAGATCGCCGACAGTCTTATGAAGCGTTCTCGCTCTTCTCGTTACTCGCGCACGCGCGCGAGATCGAACCGATCCTCGATGTCATTCGCAAGCACAAGGACGAGGAAGTGCGCTTGTGCGCAGTCCGCGTGTTGAATCTCGAACCTGATGCGTCACTGGCCCCACAACTGCGCGACATCGTAGGCAGCAATGGCGTGCCCGAAAATGTCCGTACGGCGGTCCTCGAACTTCTCTACAAAATTGATCAACCCGAAGTTCAAGGCGAGTTTGATCCGAGTGACATCCAGCCAGTCACGTTGCATAATTCTCCCTAGCGTTCGTACGCTTCTTCGTTGTCGTTGCCCCAATGATGAGCAAGATGAACCAAAAGCCCCGGTCTTTCGCTAACTCCATCTCAGTTCTGCGATTCGCCTCTGTGTTGCTGTTGAGCGCCACCATCGTGTTGGCGCAAAGCCGCATCATTAAGCCGTCACAGCCGAACACAAACGCGAGTTCAGGAAAGCGTTCGCACGTCGCGACCATGCGTTCGAGCGACTCGACCGAAGGTTCGCGCGTAGCGATTACCTCGGACCAGTCATTGAACGATTACGAGGCCTACCGGCGCGGCGATCGCTTCTATGTGAAGATTCCCGCGGCTGATGTTCCGCGCGCGGAAGCTGTGCGCGGGCGCGGCTTTGTCGATGTGAAGGCGCAGAAGAGCGGCGACAGCACCATTCTCTCGTTTCGTTTGCAACCCGGCGTAACCGCCCATGTCGAGCAGCGCGCGAACAAACTGGACGTCGTAGTTTCAGTTCCCGGTGGCGGTACGCCCACCGTTGCATCCAATCGCACCCGCGAGACAATTCCCAACGTCACCAGCGGAATGCGTGGCGCTGACACCAGCAGACGCATCAGCCCGTCAACCAACTCGAACAAACCGGCAAGGAATTCTTCGAACAGCAACACGGCGCCGAAACAGTCCGCAACGCTGGCGAATTCAAACAAAGCTCCGCTCAATTCTGCTGCGGCAAACAAATCGAGTTCATCCGCCAAACCAAGTCCGACCCCGATCGCCACCCCGACGGCCAAGCCGTCGCCAAGCGCGCAACCCTCAGCCACGGCAAAGCCGTCCGCGACGCCAATCAAGTCTCTGACTGCGGCTTCGTCGCCGACCGCAACACCGGCAAATATCGGCGCACAGACTCAAGGTGACTGGTGGTCGCGGCTCAAAGAGCGCGCTCACTATTGGATTCTGCTGGCGCAGTTGAATCCGATTCCGGTTGGGCTTGGCGCTGGATTGCTGCTGCTGATTATTGGTCTGTTGCTGTTCCAACGCCGTCGCGCACGCGGAACGCGCCGTGCTCGACCGGCGAGGTCAAAGCGATCCACTGTTTCGGTGATTGAGTCGACCACGACATCCTCTGTCTCATCGGCGGCAGCGACGACGGCCGCTAAAGAGGCCGCAGTAAAACCAGTGGTCGCCGCGGAGAAAGTTGTAGAAGCTCCTGCCGCGGTTCCTGCTGTGATTCCGGTGCCAGTCGTGGCGCCGGCAGCCGCCGCAGCGGACGACACCCGCAGAGAGCGCGTATCGCGAGCATCTGAAGAGGCAAAGAAGTTATTCAGCGGCGAATCTTATGACGAAAGCGTAGTCGGCTCTGAAGATCGCGACATGCGCCGGCTGGTCGGGGCAGAGTTGGCCTCGGCCCTGGTTGGTCGCAACCCGGAACGTCGTGAGCGCGCGCGTGAAGCATTCATGAAGCATGGCTACTTTGACGATGCGACTCGCGACCTGCGCACCGCCGAATCTGAAAACGAACGGGCTGCCGCCGCCCGACGCCTGAGCTTCGTTCAGGATCGTGAAGCCACCCCGCACTTAGTCGGTGCACTTGGTGATTCATCACCCGATGTTCGCCGCGCGGCCGTTGAAGCGTTGATGGATTTGCGTGATCCGGCGGCCATCGCTCCACTTAACTCGCTCTTGCAAAATGAAACCGATCGAAAAGTGCCGCGCAACTTGATCAGCCAGGCTATCGAAGCTTGCGCTACGACTGCCGCTGAGCCCACCGCGCCGGCCGTTTCGGAACCGACGTCCCCAGTCCCCGATTTTGTTCCCTCAGTCCCCCAACCTGCTCCGCCATCATTTGAAACTGAACGCGAGGTCATCGAACTATGACAGCCCACGAATTACTAACCGAACTCCGCACCAAAGGCGTTGAGATCAAAGCGTCCAGTGAAGATCGCCTGGTGATTGATGCTCCAAAGGGCACGATCACGGAAGAACTGCGCGCCGCCCTATCCGGCAATAAGGCCGACTTGTTGACGCTCCTGAAAGCCGAGCAAATGGAAGAGGTGGCGGAGACTGCCGTTCCGCAACCTGAAGTGCAGAATGTTCAGGTTTCGCAGCGACCCAGCATCTTTGCCACCGAATCGCGCGCGACCACGGCCCCTTCGGTTCCGCCCACCGTGTCTCAACCGCCGGCGAGCGCGCCACCCGTTTCTGCCGCCAGCGAAGAAATCGCGCGACTCGAAGCTGAACTAACGCGACTGCAAACGGAAGAGACGGCCCGTCGATCGGAAGTCGAAGCCGAACGACTGGCGGCCGAGAATGCTCTGCGCGTCGAGCAGGAGCGCTGGCGCAAGGTCGAAGAGGAACTCGCGCGCAATCGCGCTGCACAAGAGCGGCAACGTATCGAAGCTGAAGCTCACGAACGCGCTGACGAAGAAAAGCGTCGCCAGATTGCGGATCAGGAGATTGCCCGCGCTGAGGCGGAAGTCGCTCGGATGCGGGCCATGGAAGACGCGCGCCGCCGCGAAGCCGACGAGCTGATTGGTGCAGCCCAGCAGGCGCATGAGTCAAAGCTGGCGTCTCTGCGACTAGCCGAAGAGGAACAGTCACGCCGGCGATCAGAGGAAGAGCGTCACTATCTGGAAACCGAAGCCCGCAAGCGCGCGCAGGAAGAAGAGTTGCGCCGCCGGGCCGAAGCAGGATTCCGCGCCGTCGAAGAAGAGATGGAACGCGTGGAGGCTCGTGAACAGGCACGCTTGAAGGCCGAGGAAGAAGCCCAGCGTTTGGCTGAAGAGGCTGAGCGCCGTCGCGCTGAAGAGGACACCCGACGCAAAGCTGAAGAGCACGCACGCCGCCGCGCTGAAGAAGAGGCTCGCCTGCGGGCTGAGATCGAAACGCAACTCCGGGCTGAAGCCGCTGAACGGCGCAAGGCTGAAGAGAAAGCGCGACGTCTGGCAGAAGAAGAGGCGCAACGACGCGCGGAAGAGGAAGCGCACCGCCTGGCCGCCGAACATGCCCGCCGCATGGCCGAGGCCGAAGCGCAACGTCGCGCGGAAGAGGAAGCTCGGCGTCAGGCTGAACAAGCTTCCCGCTTACAGGCGGAGGAAGACGAGCGTCGCCGGGCCGAGGAGCAAGTGCGAATGGATGCGGAACGAGCTCAACGTGAACGCGTTGAAGCAGAGACGCGCGAACGCGCCGAACTCGAAGCTCGCATCCGCGCCGAAGTTGAAGCCAAAATTCGCGCTGAAGAGGCTGAGCAAAGAGATTTTCAGGACGCCGCGAGACTTCAGGCAGAGCACGAACGCATCCTGGCCGAGGAAGCAGCGAAGGAAGCCTCGACGTCGCAATACGTTTTTGAAATTGAGCGTGGTTCGGCCGAGGAGTTCTTTGAATCACCTCCGAAGCCTCAGGATCAGTTTAACGCTGGATACGACGACGGAGCAGAGTTCCAACCCGTCAGCGTCCCCGATGAGAGTCTCGCGAGTGAAGAGATTCCGCCGGCCGCGGTTGAGGCTCTTTCAAGCAAGAGACCTTCGGAACGAGCCGCGGCCTTAGCCGAACTTCCAAGTGTCGGCGGCGAGGATGCTTTCCGGCGCATTTGTTCAGGCTTTGACGATGATGCTCTTGAAGTCAGGAGTGCCGCCGCTCGCGCCCTGTTCAATCTGCAGGAAGATCGGGCCGCTGCTTTCACACGCGCTTTGCGCGAAGCATTACCGGATCGTCGTCGTAGAATTGGAGCGGCGATCGGCGCGTCAGGCCTTGCGAACGAAGCGATCCGCAACCTGACGGGTGAGAGTCGCGACAAAACCTACGACGCCTTTTCACTTCTCTTCCTGATGTCGAAAGCAGGCGAAGTGCAGCCCCTGATGCGCGCGATTGAAGAGCATCCAAGTACCGAAGCTCGGCTCGCGGTGGTGAAACTTCTCGCATTAAGTGGCCAACCGGAAGTGCTGCCGGCATTTCGTCGCATGGCGGTGCGAGGTTCCTTACCTGCCGATGTGCGATCTGCCGTGATGGAAGCGATTTATCATATTACCAGCCAGTCTCCAACTGACGCCGCTTCGTCGGTGTAAGCAGTTCGAATCTCGTTGGATAGAGAAAGCGCAGGGCTTCGGCTCTGCGCTTTTTGTTTTTCGAGTTCTCTGGAGCGCCCGCATCTTGCAGGCTGTGCGCGGGCATACTTGCCTGCGGTTGTTCTATTCAAGCGTCACGATTTACTATTCACTCTTATGCCTTTCGTCCTCAAATGTGACTACGTTCCCTGTGGCGACCAGCCGCAGGCAATTGAAGCTCTCTCGCGTGGCGTGCGCGATGGAGCGCAGGATCAGGTGCTGCTCGGAATCACCGGGAGCGGCAAGACTTTTACCGTGGCCAGCGTAATTCAAGAGACGCAGCGACCCACGCTCGTCATTGCGCATAACAAGACGCTGGCGGCTCAGCTCTATCAGGAATTTCGCTCGCTGTTTCCCGAAAACTCGGTCGAATATTTCGTTTCGTATTACGACTACTATCAGCCCGAAGCATACGTGCCCGCGTCCGACACCTACATCGAGAAAGATGCGATCGTTAACGAAGACATTGACCGTCTGCGAATGTCGGCGACGCGCGCGCTGTTCGAACGGCGCGATGTGATTGTCGTCGCCAGCGTCTCGTGCATTTACGGTCTCGGCGACCCGGACGCGTACTACGGGATGCTCGTTTTTCTCGAACCAGGAATGAAGATTGCGCGCGATAATCTGCTGCAACGTCTGGTCGAATTGCAGTATGAGCGCAACGACATTGATTTCAAGCGCGGCAGCTTTCGCGTCCGCGGCGACGTGGTTGAGGTCTATCCCAGTTATCAGGACGAAGCCTATCGCGTCGAGCTCTGGGGTGATGAGATCGATTCGATCTCGACCATCGATCCACTGCTCGGCGAAGTCAAACAGAAACATACCTCGCGCGTTCCGCTCTATCCTAAGTCGCACTACGTTATGCCGCGCACAACTCTGAAACGTGCGATCAAATCGATCAAGCAGGAACTCGAATGGTGGGAACCCAAGCTGATTGAAGAAGGCAAACTGCTCGAAGCGCAGCGTCTGCATCAACGGACAATGTTCGACATGGAGATGATGAAAGAGATGGGTTTCTGCCGGGGCATCGAGAATTATTCGCGCCACTTAACGGGGAAGAAACCGGGCGAGCCGCCGCCGACGCTGCTCGACTATTTGCCGCGTGACACTCTGGTCGTCATCGATGAATCTCACCAGACAATTCCCCAGGTGCGCGGGATGTTCTTTGGCGATCAGTCGCGCAAGAAGACGCTCGTCG
>Ga0134121_10004958_pt1 | contig 10853 bp, 11 predicted proteins | sample KB301_FD_96463 | JGI IMG/M metagenome (GOLD analysis project Ga0134121, IMG submission 96463) | Terrestrial soil microbial communities without Nitrogen fertilizer from Kellogg Biological Station, Michigan, USA - KB3-0-1 | ecosystem: Environmental > Terrestrial > Soil > Unclassified ...
CTGGAGTCAGCTGGATTGCGGCACGTTGAGGATTGCCTCAAACTGCAGGACGCCAACTAGCTTGCCCACCTCGTTGACTTGCGTCTCATGGTTTCGACGTTGATTGCCCGGGAGCTTTCCAATGGCCAAAGCTGAAGCAACTGTTGAAGATCTGGTCTCCATGGTTGAACGAGGCGAACTCCGTCTGCCGGAGATGCAAAGGCAGTACGTCTGGCAGGCGCCCCGCGTCCGCGACTTGATGGACTCGCTCTACCGGGGCTACCCGTCAGGGGCAATTCTTATCTGGGAGACCGATGAGGCAGTTCCGCTTCGCGACTTTGCCGTACAGCAGCAGCAGAATCCCTACGGCACGACAAAGCTCCTCCTAGACGGTCAGCAACGGCTCACCTCTCTTTCGGCCGTTCTGCGAGCCGAACCGATCAAAGTCCGCGGCCGAAAACGGCCGATGGAGTTGCTCTTCAACCTGGAACATCCCGACCAATTGACCCTGATCACCGAAGCGGCCGACGAAAACGACACCGACGAAGAGCTCGACACGGACAGCGACCCCGATGCCGAGGATGCTTCCGACGACGAAACCCCGGATGCGTCGGAGGACGAGCTACTCCGACGATTTAACCAGATGACCTTTCTGGTCTCGACCAAGAAGGTAGAGGTGCTGCCCACTTGGGTGAAAGTAAGCGACGTGTTTCGCACGTCGGACAATGGCCCCTTCCTGAGGAAAGCCGGCGTCACGAGCTTTGACGATCCGCGTTGCGAGAAGTACAGCCAGCGGCTGAACAAGCTGCGGGGCATTCGCAAATACGTTTACCGCATGGACATATTGGAGCGTAGCCTCTCGTACGAGGAGGTCACAGAAATCTTCGTCCGGGTGAATTCACTGGGGGCCAAGCTTCGTAGCTCCGACCTGGCCATGGCCCAGATCACTGCCAAGTGGCGGGAATCGCTGAAAATCTTCGAAGCTTTTCAGGGCGAGTGCGGAGACCTGGGCTTCGATGTCGATCTGGGCATCCACGTCAAGAACCTGGTGTCGTTCACGACAGGACAGTCACGGTTCCACACCGTTGGCAAGTTGCGGGTCGACCAACTTCAGACCGGCTGGGGCAAAGCCAAGGAGGGAATGCAATTCGCGACCAACTTCCTCAAAAGCAACGTCGGCATCGAAAGTCCGGCGTTGCTGTCCTCAGAGTTCATGCTGATCACCCTCGGGTATCTGGGCCACCAGAAGAATTATCACCTGAGTGCCGCCGAGGAGGTGGACCTGCGTTACTGGGTGCTCGCCGCGAACACCAAGGGACGATATTCGCGGGGCTCCTCGGAGACGATTTTGGACCAGGACCTGTCCCGCATCCGACAGGATGGGAACGTGGCCGGCCTTATCGAAACCATCAAGTTGCAGTTCGGCCGGCTCGACATCGTGCCGGGAGAGTTGGAAAGCCGAAACGCCCGCAGTGCGTTCTTCAAGACGATGTTCCTGGCGTTCCGTAAGGACGGAGCAAAGGACTGGACGTCGAACCTGGCGATTTCTCTGTCGCACTCGGGGAAGCAGCACCGGCTTCAGTTCCACCACATTTTCCCGAAGGCAATTGTGCGTGACCTGCACCGGCCCCACCTGGTCAACGACATCGCCAACCTGGCATTCATCGGCGGCAAAACAAATCGACGTATCAGCAGCAAGCCGCCGCACGAGTACCTGCCCGCCATCATTGAGAAGCAAGGAGCACAAGCACTGAAAGCCCAGTGCATCCCGAACGACCCGAAGCTTTGGCAGATTGACCACTACCTGGAGTTTTTGGCTGAGCGGCGGAAGCTCATCGCTGCCCGACTCAACGAATACTTGGAAAACGGACGAATTCCCGTCAGCGCGGCCAAGGGAACAGAGAAATGATCACCGGCATCAGCATTGAGAACTTCAAGGGCATCCGCGAGCGGGTGGAGATCCAACTCCGCCCGCTCACGCTGCTGTTCGGCGCCAACAGCGCCGGGAAGAGTTCGATCTTGCATGCGCTACATTATGCTCGCGAGATCTTCGAGCGGCGCAATCTTGACGCTGACCAGACGATTGCCGGTGGAAAGTGCCTGGACCTAGGTGGGTTCAAACGGCTGGTTCATCGCATCAATGACAATCTTACAGCCATTGCTGACTCCCCGATTCGTCTGCGGATTGACGTGGCCATGACAAATAATAGCCTGAAGTCATTTTACCCGGAGATTGATCGCCTTATCGCGAGGACGATTGCCGACATCGAGCGCTATCGTGACGATATCCAATCGACATTTGAAGACATCCGATGTCTTTCCGATTATCAGTTTGGCACATTGTTCAAAGATATCGCAACCGCATCTGTCGAGCTAGAAATCGCCTGGAGCAGCACCCATAGTTGCCCATATGTTGCGAGGAACACGATTTACTTTGACAACGAACCATTCATACAATTGGATGCCAATCCACAATTGCGCGGCGTCGCGGCAAAATTCTCCGTTAGCAAACAAGATGTACAGAATCCTGAACTTGTCATTGAAGTCTCAACGCTCAACCACAAGTGCCTGAAACGCGTGAGTGATCTTTCAAGAGAACGTGGCGAATTGCCATTTGAGGAGCAGTCACTCATTGAATTCTTACTCAACCAATGCGGCCAGTTGCTGTCGTTCCTCCCAAATCAAATTGACCTCGACGAACTGGCGGACGCATTGCCTCCGCTCGACGGGGATCTGAACTTCACACCGTCAATGATCTCGCCGACGGGTGAGTCAGAACATGACACGCGCCATGCGTTCCAAATCAATTTGGCGATGGAGCTGGTCAGAGCATTGAGCCAATACATCATCGGGCCATGCCAACTCGTGCGTGATCACCTCAAGCACTTCCGATACCTAGGGCCCATCCGCGAGACTATTCCACGAAACTATGCGCCTCCGCGTTTTCCAGATCCAGCCCGCTGGGCCTCTGGTCTGGGTGCATGGGACGCACTGGATGCCGGCAGCGATGAATTGATCGAAGCTGTTGGGAGTTGGCTAGGCGATGAGGACAAACTCAACTCCGGTTGCAGCATAAAGCGAAGAACATCGGTTGCCTTTGATTTCCGTCATCCCCTTGTTCGGAAAATGATCTCTGGCACAGCATTTGACGATATCGAGCACGATTGGTCCTTGAACTTGTCTGAAACGCAGCCGGTATCGCGTATTGTCGTCGCCGGCGACTCTGGAATCGACTTGCACCCTCACGAAGTAGGTATCGGTATCTCTCAAGTCGTGCCGGTGATCGTAACCGCTTTGGACGGTACAGATCGATTCATCGCGATTGAGCAGCCGGAATTGCACATTCACCCGCGGCTTCAAGCTGAGATTGCCGACTTGTTTTTACAAGCGTCCCAAAGACTAGGACATTACTTCCTCATTGAGACTCATAGCGAACACTTCCTCCTGCGATTGCAGCGACGCATCCGCGAAACATCGAAAGGGACGCCAGCCGAAGGCCGATCCTTGATGAGCGAAGACGTGGTTGTGTATCACGTCAGCAGCGACGGAAATGGCACTCGCGTACGACGGATTGACGTAGATGCCAAAGGTGAATTTATCCAACCTTGGCCCGACGACTTTTTCGAGATCGATTTCTTCGAGAGGTTCAGCTAATGCTCACAGAGCTTCTGCTGACCCCCCATGCCCTATCCGACTCAGATGGTCGAGATGGCAGCGACGTTGTACGCGAGTTGAAGAACTGCTTCTTCCCTTTCGCTGCGACGCCGACGGCCCTCGTCTGCAAGCTTGGCGACGGGGAATGGACGCGGGAAGCAGGTAGAAAGATTGCGCTACTTACCAATCCAAACCATCGACAGCTAGCGATGTCGCTCTTGATACAGCTTGTGGACCATTTGTCGGTGGTCCGTCCGGCGGTGCGTCGCAATAGTGAGGATGAGGCAGGCTGGATCGATGCTGCCGGACGGTCGTCAATGCAAGTACCACTGGGACGAATAATTGTCTCCAGTCAATCGACACCGCCCAGCTCGAATGGATCGACCCTTAAAGAGGTTATGGGTCCCGCATTCTGGGAAACCCGTTGCAACCCTCGTTTGGTCGGAAGGGATATCGCGACTCAAGAAGAAGTATTGAGGGCGGTATGCACGCATTCGGACTGGTTGTTGTTGCGGCTACCGCAGATTCGTGGAGGAAGTGACGATGAAATCGTGACAGTAAAGCAGATTCTCCGGCTGTCAAATCGATTGCCTGCTGGGTTTCGGAAGTCCGCAATCGATCTGCAAATCTGTTCAATTCGAAATATCCCTGAGCAAAACCTAGTTGGAGGCGTAAAAGCGGAACTTGATGCATTCATCAGGCAGGGAGCGAAGGTAACGCTGACGATTTGGCCGGAGAAGCACTTCGTCAATCGTGAAATCATTGGTGGCGCCCACGCGAATACCTCCACGGGGAAGGTCGTCCCGAAGCCGCTTTGGTGGATCACAATGACACACGTTGCAGTTGGAAGTCAAAACGCAACACAGGCCGGAGAAGCCGGTAATTCGTGGTGCCTGTTCTCCCGCCAAAAAGCACACGAGCGGCATGAGCAGATCAAGGCAGACACAGCGGGAAAGTTGGTGACTCTCAAATGAGCGAGGTTTCTCACACGCCAAGTTGTACTCTAGCGCACATCACGGTCGCCGAGACTGCTCCACGTGACCAGCTGTTCGCTTGGCATATTTGAACAATCTTGGGTCGGCAAGTAGCGGCACGCACTTTGGAAACCGGTTCAACGTCATCAACCAGATCACATCGAGAACGTCGCAGGAAATGCCGATCGCTTCCTCCGCCCATTCTTTGTCGAACAAGTCTCGGATGGCCAATGCAGATTCGTCGATCATCCTGTAGCGAAGGTGTTTGGTGGGATGCACATGCTGATTCAGGTGTCGCCAGATTCGCTTATAATGATCGCGTTCACTGCTGGGGAGCACCGCGTTCAGGATCGGGACGATCATTGAATTGAAATGCAAACCCGCCCCCCGAGCCCCAAGCCATTGCACTTTGTCGTCAACGGTCGCTCCAGGAATGTCGGTATCTCCAGCCACGCTTGGCTGATAAATGTCCGCAAAGTAAGCTTGGAACATCAATTCCCAATCATACCGAAGTGTGCGGATTATTAGCGGATAGTTGCCCCAGTGCAAGAGGCGATAGAGCCAGAGCAGTTCCTTTCCGAGGCTTATAAAGTCCGCGGCAACGAGGCTGGTCAGAGGCAAATCCTGGGAATACGCCTTTGAGAAGCATTCCCCTATTTCTAGCCAATCATTGTAAAGTTCGACAAAGCAATGAGCACGCTCGCCAAACTCCTCCACTGTTTCTATCGAAATCTCGCGAAGGCCGATCCAGAGCAAGTTTTCGTTGGTGTCAGCCATGCTCACCTCACAACAACAGGAATTGTCTCGGCATAAGTGCCGTTGTGTCCAGTCTATCGATCTGCTAATCAACGGCTCAACAATCCCACAGCGCAACCACTGGCCTAAACGTCAGTTGTGCATTCTCCCACTTGGATCGTCATGATTGGCACGCCGGCTGCTTTAATGCGGTCAACGAAATTCAACACCTAATTGGGAGAGAAAGCCATGCAGTCCGCGATCACCAACAACATCCGCAAGTCTGAAGTCATTGCCAGCTTGGACCTGAACCTAGTCATCAATGACCGCAATGTGCTTGCGTACCTCAGCCAGTTCGAGGACGAGGAGATTCAATGTGAGAAGGCTGTGGAGGCTCTCAAGGTTGGCGTGATCGCGATTCAATCAGCCAGTCCAACGCTTGACACGCAAGTCGTTCAGGCAAAGTTCGCCGAGGTCGAGTCCCGGATGAAGGAACAAATGGCTGAGTGCCAAAAGAAGGTGGCCGACGATCTCGTCCGCTACTTCGCCGAGAAAGACGGTGTCGTGCCGCGATCTATTGACGGTATCTTTGGTGAGAAGGGTGCCGTCACGCGAACTCTTCACACCTTCTTCGATCCAACGGATGGCAGGCTGTCTCGCCTTATGCAGGCACAGATCGGGCCGCAGAGTTCTTTCGGCAAAGCCCTCGATCCACAGAACAAGCAAGGAGTCATTGCCCTAATCGAGACCCGCGTTCATGAACTCGTGGAGGCAAAACTGGATGAGGTGCTTCAGGAGTTCTCGCTCGACGAAGATGGCTCAGCCATGTGCCGTCTCAAGGGCATGTTGTCCGACTTCTTCGGGCAACTCAATCAATCGTTGGGAATCAAGGCCGCGACCGCGGAAGAAGCGGAACGCGGTCACGTGAAAGGGATTGTCTTCGAAGAAGACCTCTACGCCGTGTTCGCAGAGGTTGGAAACCAGTTGGGTGACGATACCGATTTGGTGCGTGGCACGGTTGGTGTAGTCAGCCGCTGCAAGAAAGGTGATTTCCTGGCTATCCTCGGCGAGACCTCGGGCGCCCCGGGCCAGAGAATCGTGGTCGAGGTCAAAGACCAATCCTTGCGTTTGAAGGACGCGATTGACGAAATGCAGGATGCCAAGCAAAACCGCGATGCCACATGTGGGATCTTCGTGTATACGCGAGGAATGGAGCCAGCCGAAGTTGGTGATTTTCGACGGATCGGCGAGGACTTCTACGTGACTGTGGACAAAGCAGATCTGGCTTCCGGCAAGCCCTTGCTGTTTCTGGATTCGGCCTACAAAATTGCGCGGGCGTTGGCCGTGGCGGCCGCGCGCAAGGAAGAAGCCGGGGAGTTTGATCGCCAGAAGATCCAAGACCAGCTGGATGCACTGGCTGCCTGGTCGGCGCGCATCGCCGATATGGCGACCAAGGCTCGTACCGTTCAATCAAGCGGCAAACTGATTGAACAATGCGCCAACGACCTCAAGGCAGATCTCGATTCGCGAGTGGCGGTTGTTCTAAATGAGCTAAAGGTGGTACGGCCAACGGCGTGAAAGAGGCGGGACGATGCGACATCCTTGACGAAAACCTTTTTGCTTGCAGGTTGCCTTGCGTGGGACAGCATCATGGAGGTCACAGCAAAGCGTGCAAAAGGGCGGCCGGCTTTTCGGAAACCGGACCGCCCTTGGCCTCTGCCTCTAGCTAGATCAAAACGGAATCTCATCACTGTCAGGTGGCGCCTCATCCGCGGACTCCGTGCCGTTTTGGCCGGCTTCTTTGGAATTCCGATGGATCCACTGCCGTGCCATCCGGGCAATCTCAGCGACGGTCAGGAGATCGTCTGCTCCATAGGAGCTTGAGTTTTTCCATTCGTCGCCGTCCTTGTAGGACCGGGAAATGGTCGTGGAGTACCATGTTCCTTTCTCGTTTGAATTCGCCCACAGGGTGCAGCGGATCCTGCCCAAACGAATTTGGTGTGCGGGTTTTTGCTTCGCCTTTGGAGAAGCATTGGCCGCGCCGTTCTTGGAAGCCATGTGACTACTCACTTTCTTGAAATGGAACAAGGGAAAACGTCTACGTTGCCAGCGCGTAATGCGGACTGGCTGCGTCTTTAACCTCCAACAAGGAGTTAAGACGCATCGTCTGGACTGCAAAGGCTTGGGGCTGCTTGAGCGCCCTTTGCCCCAGGGCCGTGGTGAAAGCGTTGAATAGGCTCCACACGGTCCGGTCCGAAAACTCGTCGAAGGACGGCTGTCGCCATTCCTTGAGAACGTGCGCGAGGTCAAGAATGGAGATGATCCCCTTCTCGTACGCTCGAAGGATCAAGGCATCGGCCAGGTCGGACTTGAGGTCGGTGTTGACCATCGCCCGGATTCTGGCTTGCTCCATCTCCTTGAACTGCGTCAGTGACATGACTGCCTGAGCAATGCCCTCGGCAAATCGAGCCTCGCCGCGAAGTGTGTGCTTTCGTTTGACCATCAGCTCGGAGCGAAATGCCAAGTTGTCGCAGCAAAACACCCTTGAGCCGGCCACAAAGCCAAGTGGAAAGGACTTGTCCACGCTGTTTCGGACGCCGACCGCAAGACTCACGCCGGTTGCAAGGGGTGTGGCCAGATCCAAGGTTCCAAAGAACCTAGACCCGTCACGCATCACCCCCAGCCGTTCATTGCGAATCTCGTAGCCGGCATCATGGAGCGTGGATTTGACTGTTCCCAGGACACTTGCGTGTGAAACTGGAAACCACTTCCCCTCTGGCGGGGGAGTTCTGAACCGTCCAAGTTCGTCGGCCGTGACTGGCACGGCCCCACAGTGAAGAACAAGATCTGATTGCGCCATGCGCGAACCCTCCAAAAATGAGGGAAGCGCGGGGCACGAAAACCTTTCGTGCATCGCCCGCCTCCCAAGGTAGTTGGGAAGCGGTGAAGAATCGTCTACTCCAAGCGCAAGTTGTCAAAAGATCGTGCGAAATGCAATTTTCGCTCAAAGAATAACACTGTTTTGAAACGGTAGTCAAAGAGTGGCGAATGATTATGGGGCCGACTTGCTCTGTACTGGACGCGACCGTGTGCCAAAGGATAATGAGTGACAGGGGGTGATGCTGGTCAAGAAGGGTTCAGCGCAGAGGGTGGTCCACTAAGGAGGCTCACTTTGCCCGCAAAAAAGCTCCTAAAACGCGCGCTGGTCATCGAGGACATTCTTGACACCGCCCTGTCCTCATGTTCGCCGTTGCTGGGTAATTGACCTGCTGCTTGGCAAGGAACAGCTTACTGGCATCTATGTCGTGTCCAGCGACAGCATGGACATGAGGGTGCAAGAGGCCGCAGCGTCCTTCAAGGAGTTTGTGGAGCGACATTGCCTCGCCAACCAATTCGTCAAGATCGTGGGTAAATGCAATGGTGGAGCGCCCCTGGAGACAAGCCGAAAGTCGAGCACAAACGGAAGCGCAGAACCCGTGCAATAAAGTCTGCGTTCAAGTAAGGCTTCAATACCCATCAGCCGGAAACCAGCCGTGGGCAATGTTTCCCGCTCGACCGAGGTTGTTGTTCTACGAGGTGTGGTCCAATGGCACAAAAGTCGTTAATCTGCAATCACTTGAGAACACCATGCGAATGATATCGGGCCCGGGAGGATCAACCACTACTGTACCAAGCCCGCCGAATGGGCCGCAACCGCCTTCCCCTGGAAGCTGCGGTACTTGACGGCCCCGTTTCGTGGAGACCCCATGACTAGAAATGAATGGACAAAATGCGATGATCCGTCGCCGATGTTGGAGTTCTTGCGCACCAGCGGCAATGACCGAAAGCTATTACTGTTTGCTATTGCCTGCTGCCGTCGCATTTGGCCGCACATTGACAGACCTAGTGCTAGACAGCTAGTTGAGCTTTGTGAACAGTATTGCGATGGGCTTGTTGGGCGGCCAGACTTGGAAGCGACGGGATGGCAAGTCGGGGAATTGTTGGAGCATTCAGGATGCCGTTTCCTGGCAAACAAGGAAGCATGGCTCAACCCGGCGAACGGCGACGACTCACTTATAGGATTTATAGGATTATTGGATACGTTGGTGAGCCTTGGTTTGACCGGAGATATTACGGCCGGTGATATGGCTATTGCCGCGGTTTGGTCTTTGGTGTTCTTCCCACTGTGTACGGCTGAAGCGGCAAGGACGGTCAAAGGGGTTGCTAACCTTGGTTCCTGGCAGGGAGACTTTTCCTTCTGGGATGCGCTTATCCGATCAGAAAAGGAATTTCAATGCCGCTTGATACGCGATCTTCTCGGGAATCCCTTTCGCAAGGTGAGAGTTAAGAAATCTTGGTTTGTTCCCGAAGTAGTCACATTGGCGCAGAGCATTTACGAGAAGCGGACTTTTGAGGACATCTCAAAGCTGGGTGATGCCCTCGATGCGGCCGGATGTGACAACGCTGAGATTCTCGCCCATTGCCGCGCTGGCAGTCAGCACGTTCGCGGATGTTGGGTCGTGGATCTGCTGCTTGGCAAGGAACAGTTTACGGGAGATGAGAAATGAGCGAGATTGCTGGCATTCGAAAGTGGAAGGCCTTGTATCGTTCCTTGGACGCGCGTGAGCAGCCACATCTGAAACCGTTGCCCAAGCCAACCGATGCAATGCTGGATGAGTTTGAGAGTAGGAGCGGCTTTACTCTGCCGCTCAGCTATCGGGCATTCATCAAGGTCTTCGGCCCAGGAGAACTGGCTTGGGAATACCGCATGTTTGCACCCGGGTATCCCCATCAATCCGAAATGATTGACCTGGAAAAATTCAACGCAGACTTTAGAAAGCCTTTTGCTGACACGGAGCACCCAAGGATTACCAAGCGGCTGCTTGAGCAATACAAGGATGGCCAGCGACTTTTCAGGGCGGTGGTCTTTTGCCGGACTGGCACCGGGGATTTGATTTGCTGGGACCCAGCGGATGTGCGCGACGGACGACAACGAGAATACGGCATCTATCAGTTGGCACGCAAAGATTTCGTCGAGCCACTGGCGGTTACGTTCCCAGAGTTCATTGAGGATGTTTGTCTCAGCGAGGCAAACTTGCACCCGCGGCACTGGGATGATAAGGAGTTTGGGACGCGCCGGGCATTTTTCCCGGAATACGATACTACTGATTTGGACGGCCAATAAGGACAATCAAGCTTTCGCTTCAGCGAGGCCGGCCTGGCAGCTTGCCATGAAACACTCTAAAGCAGCGAAACGGATAGAGTCGGCGCGTTGACTTTGCTAATTATAGTCAACTGCGGAGGTGTAGCGATGTGCGGTTGGTATGAGATCGACCCGGGCACCGGCTCGCTCGTCCGCTGGGTGGAAAAAGGTGAAACGCCTTCTCCAGACAAGCATTACCTGGTGGACGTGTGTGGCCCCCAATTTCTGTACCACGTGTTATGAGAGTATGGCCTGAGGAATCAATGCCGGGGGTTCCCCCGGCGCGACCTGTTCGGCCATCCACATATTGGCGAACGCCGCGGGAGTCC
>Ga0134121_10004959_pt1 | contig 10851 bp, 9 predicted proteins | sample KB301_FD_96463 | JGI IMG/M metagenome (GOLD analysis project Ga0134121, IMG submission 96463) | Terrestrial soil microbial communities without Nitrogen fertilizer from Kellogg Biological Station, Michigan, USA - KB3-0-1 | ecosystem: Environmental > Terrestrial > Soil > Unclassified ...
GCGGTCGAGCGTCGAGTCGAGGAACGCGCCGAACGGCGTGCCCTTGCCCGACATGCGCGAGTAGCGCCCGTCGAGCGTGTCCATCACCGAGCCGAGGATGAACGCGACGCCGGCGAGGAAGAAGAGGCGCTGGGTGATCAGCACGGCCGCGACGACGTTGCCGGCGAGGCCCGTCATCGAGATCGCGTTCGGCGTCAGACGCGACTCGATCAGCCGGTTGCGCATCGTCGCCGACAGCTCGGCCACGGCGCTCACGCGGTCGCCTCGGCCTCGGCGCGACGGAACGACCAGGCGTGCGGCCGGGCGCGCGCGAGCAGCTGCTGGGAGACGAGCGCCGAGATCCCGGCCGTGAGCGCCCCGAGGAAGGCGTCTATGAAGTAGTGGTTGCCCGTCGCCACGACGACGAACGTGACGAGGAACGGATACAGGAACCACATGACCTTCAGCACCCGCGGCTTGACGAGCCGCGCGAGCGGCCAGCCGACCATCAGCGCGAAGCAGACGTGCATCGACGGGACCGCGGCGTAGAGGTTCAGCAGCGCGCTGACGCCGGCGTTCTCGACGTGGACGCCGGTGAACGTGGCGACGGAGTCGCTGAAACCCCACTCCGGCATCAGCCGCGGCGGCGCGGTCGGGTAGAGCGTGTAGCCGACGAGCGCGAGCCCCATCGCCGTCATGAACATGTTGCGCACGAAGTAGAACGCCGTGTTGCGCAGCAGGTAGATGTAGACGAGCGCGCTGATCGTCACGACGAAGTGCGAGTTGAGGTACATCCAGTCGGCGATGTGGATGATCGGCGTGCGACTGGAGGCCCATGCCTGCACGCTCGGCTCGGCGAACACGTGCAGGCTGTGCTCGAGGTTGATGATCTTCGTCGCGTTCCACGCCGCCGTGGCGGCCTTCGTGTCGACCGCTCCGCGCACGAGCTGATACGCGTAGTAGGCGGAGGCGAAGAGCACGAGCTGGCGTGCCGCGTCGACCCAACCGTGCGGCAACACTCGCTGCTCGATGTTGCGAAGGCCGCGGAGCATGAGGGAACTCTGGATCCTATCCGCTGCGTAGGGCGATTTCACCTCCCGTTCCGTGCGCAGCGCGGTCCGCGCGCTCCGATCCGCGCAGGCGAGAAGCGCGTCACGAGGCGGATCGTGCCGGGGCGCCGTGCGCGGACGTTCGTCCACGAGCCTTCGCGCTCGACGCATGCGTCGCCCTGTGCGACCGCCCAGTACGGCGTCCAATGCACGCGGATGAGCGTGCCATATCCGCCGACCCGCGGGACCTCGAGCGTGAGCGTGTCGGTGCCGAGCGCGGTCACGCGCGCGGGCGGCTCGGCGAACGGGACGGGATCGCGCACCGCGTAGATGCGCCAGTCGCGATCGTGCCATGCCTCGCGCAGGTAGGGCAGCCCGCGCTCGATCAGCCGCGCCTCGGGGATCGCCGAGTAGTCGAGCCGCGTGTCGGGCAGCGCGACCCAGCGCACCGCGTTGCGCTGCAGCCAGCCGTGGTAGCTCGCCGGCGTGAGCACGCCGTCGTAGAAGACCGCGTTGACCTTGCGGTCGAGCTGGCGCTCCCAGCCGCGCGCGAGCGCGGCGTGCGGCGCGACCCAGCGCGCCTCCCAGTGCAGGCGCGTGAAGGGAATCTCGACGCGCCCGGCGGCCGGTGCCCCTGCGCGCTCGAGGTAGGCGACGAGCGGCGCGTAGTAGGCGGCATGCACCGACGGGTCGCCGCTCGCGGTGTGGACGTCGTCGATCGCCGCGCTCCACTGCCACCACAGCAGGAACGGCGCCACGAGCGCAAGCGCGAGCATCCGCCGGCGCCACAGCACGAGCGCGGCGACCGGCCCGGCGCAGAGCGCCCCGAGCCGCACGACGTTGCCGCCGACGGGCGTCGCGAGCACGAACGCCACCGTGGCGCCGAGCGCGTAGAGCGCGACGCCGACCCGCAGCGCGCGCTCGCTGCGCGGCAGCAGCGCGAGCGCGAGCGCGGCGAACGCGAGCACCGGCCAGAAGGCGGAGGTCGCGAACGGCTCGCTGCCGCCCTCCGGGAAGGCCACCGCCAGCGCGGCAACGGGCGCGAGCGCCGCCCCGGCGAGCGCGATGCCCATGCGGCGGCGGGTCCCGAGCGCATGCGCCACACCCGCGAGCGCGAGGAAGATCGCCGCGACCGGACTGGCGAGGGGCGTCACGACCGCGAGCGCAAGCGCGAGCGCACGCCGGCCGCGCTGCAGCGCCAGCAGCGCGCCGAGCGCCGGCACGATCCCGAGCGCGAACGTGATCCGACCGCTCAGCAGGCTCGTCACCGTGCCGGCGGCGAACCACAGCGAGCCGACCCACGCGCGCTGTCCGAAGCGCGCGAACGCGAGCCGCTCGAACAGCAGCGCCGCGGCCACCGCGGCGAGCGCGCCGAGCAGCCGCGGCCCGAGCCATGCCCCCAGCGGCGGCGCGAGCACGCTGTACCCGGGCAGATGGTGGCCGCCGTACCAGCGCAGGTCCCAGATCGCGAAGCCCGCGTGCGCGAACAGCCACGAGCGGTACTCGGCCGCCGCGAGGTCGAGGCTCGGCGGCTGCCACAGCAGGTAGGCGAGCGCGAGCACCGCGGCGAGCGCCGGGGGCGCGATGCGCCGCGGGTCTGCGCGCAGGCGGGCCATCGGCCCGCGGAGGCTAGTGGAGCGGCCCCCGGCTCAGTGCGGCGAGGCGAAGTCGACGGTGTAGAGCGCCGTCTGCTCGCTGCCCCGCCTGCTCGTCGCGCGACCGATGCCGATGCGGCTGAAGTGGCCGTCGAGCAGCACGTGGCGATGCTCCGGCGAGTTCAGCCACGCGCGCACCATCCCGGCCGCCTCGTGGGCCGGGTTGCCGCGCGCGAGCCAGCCGAGCACCTCGCCGAGGTCGTTCGCGCTGTGCGAGGCGCGCGCGACGCGCCCGCTCCAGGCGCCGTGCGCGAAGTAGCCGTGACGCGCCATGTCGCGGGAGTGCGCGGCTGCGCCGCGGCTCATGCTGCCGTCCTCGCGCACGCTCGCCAGGTGGTGGCGTCCGCGCACTCTGTTGAGCTCGCGCAGCATCGCCGCGCCGAAGCCCTCATGCCCCTCGGCGCCGGCGACGGGGGCCGAGACGCCCGGCAGGAGGCCCGCGAGCAGGGCGAGCGTTACGAGGAGGCGGCGGCTCATGCGACGCGTCGATGGTTGCGCGCGAGTCGGACGGCGCGGCAGGACGTTGCGGTCAGCTGTCGAGCAGGAACGTGGCAAGGCGGTCGATCACATCGGGGCGGTCGAGCCAGGGCCAGTGCCCCGCGTCTTCGACGTGCTCCACCCGTGCTCCCGGAAGCCTTGCGGCGTAGGCATCCGCGAATCGCGGCGGGATGAACGGGTCGAGCGCGCCCCAAACTACCAATGCCGGAGCGGGGATTTGTGAAAGTTCTCTCCCTTTTGCCGCCAGCAGCTCCTCGGGCGCGCTGCGATACAGCCGCAGGATCGCCCGCTGGGTGCCCTGGTCGAAGTGGCGCATCGCCGCTGCGGCGAAGCCGTCCGGGACTGGGCCCGCGAAGGCGGGACGCAGCGCCCGCTCGAGCGTCCAGCGTGTCGTCAGGCCCATCGTCAGCTCGCCGAGCAGCGGCGTGCGCCAGGCCCGCGCCACCCGGTGCCAGCGGTAGCCCGCGAGCAGCGGAACGGCGTTGCAGATCACGAGCCGCTCGATCCGCTCGGGGTGGCGCTGGGCGAACCCGAGCGCCGCCGCGCCCCAGTCGTGCACGACGAGCTTGACGCGCTCCGTGCCGACGAGCGCCAGGAAGCGCTCGACGAAGTCGGCGATCCCGTCGATCGAGTAGTCGAGGTGGCCGCCCTTGCCGGAGCGGCCGAAGCCCGGCAGGTCCGGCGCGAGGCCGCCGGTGCGCTCCAGGAACGGGACCCAGTCGTCGCTGCTCGTCGGCACGCCGTGGACGTACAGCGTGGGGGTGCCGAGCGCCGGCGCCGAGCGCCAGAAGACAGGTTGCCCGTCGATCTCGGCGGTGTGCTCGTCGACGGACACGCGGGCGGAAGATAACGTGCCGCCGCGTGTCCACACCCGCCACGATCCCTCCAGCCGCGTGGCAGCCCCCGGCGCCGCGGCGCGTGCGCGCGATCCGCGACCGCTTGCGCGAGGTCTACGGCGTCCCGATCATGGCGCCGCACGAGCAGCCGCTCGACGAGCTCGTCCTGACCGTCCTCTCCCAGAGCACCAACGACCGCAACCGCGACGTCGCCTACGAGCGCCTGCGCGAGCGCTTTCCGTCGTGGGAGGCGGTGATGGCGGCGCCCGTCGAGGAGGTCGAGGAGGCGATCCGGCCCGGCGGCATCTCGAAGGTCAAGTCGGCCCGCATCCAGGCGATCCTGCGGGCGATCGACGAACACGAGCGCGGGCTAGACCTGAGTTGGCTGCGCGAGACGCCCGTGCCGGAGGGCCAGGCCTACCTCTGCTCGCTGCCCGGCGTCGGGCGCAAGACGGCGGCCTGCGTGCTGCTGTTCGCCTACGGCCTGCACGACGTGCCCGTCGACACGCACGTCTCGCGGGTCGGCATGCGCCTGCGGCTGCTGCGTCCCGGCGCGCCGTTCGAGGAGCTCCACGACGCGATGCTGGCGCTCACCGCGCCCGGGGAGGAGCTGGAGCTGCACGTGAACCTGCTGCGCCACGGCCGCCGCACGTGCCATGCGCGCACGCCGGACTGCGCCGGCTGCGCGCTGCGGCGCATGTGCCCGAGCCGCCAGGCGTAGAGCGATTCGCGATCGCGCCGTGGAAGCGGCGCAAGATCTTCTATACTCGCGCTTAGATTTTTTCCCCTGAGAACTCGCAGGCTTAAGGAGCGGACGAACACATGGGCAAGACGATCGGCATCGATCTCGGCACGACGAACTCGTGCATGGCCGTCCTCGAGGGCGGTGAGCCGACGGTCATCGAGAACGCCGAGGGTGGGCGGACGACGCCGTCGGTCGTCGCGTTCACGCAGGGCGGCGAGCGGCTCGTCGGCACCGTCGCCAAGCGGCAGGCCGTCACCAACCCGACGAACACGGTCTTCTCCGTCAAGCGCTTCATGGGCCGCAAGGAGGCCGAGGTGCGCGAGGAGGAGTCGATCGTGCCGTACAAGGTCGTGGCCGGCTCAGGCGGCGACGCGCGCATCGAGGCGGGCGGCAAGCAGTACAGCCCGCCGGAGGTCAGCGCGATGATCCTCGGCAAGCTGAAGGCCGACGCCGAGGCCTATCTCGGCGACACGGTCGACAGCGCGGTCATCACCGTCCCGGCGTACTTCAACGACGACCAGCGTCAGGCGACGAAGGACGCCGGCAAGATCGCCGGCCTCGACGTCAAGCGCATCATCAACGAGCCGACGGCCGCGTCGCTCGCGTACGGGCTCGACAAGGAGTCCGACCAGACGATCCTCGTCTTCGACCTCGGCGGCGGCACGTTCGACGTCTCGGTGCTCGAGATCGGCGACGGCGTCTTCGAGGTCAAGTCGACCGCCGGCGACAACCACCTCGGCGGCGACAACTTCGACAAGGCGATCGTCGACTGGCTCGTCGCCGATTTCAAGAAGTCGCAGGGCATCGACCTCAGCGCGGACCCGATGGCGCTCCAGCGCCTCTACGAGGCCGCGGAGAAGGCGAAGATCGAGCTCTCCACCACGCAGGAGACGCAGATCAACCTGCCCTTCATCACCGCCGACCAGAGCGGGCCCAAGCACCTCGACACGCGTCTCAGCCGCGCCAAGCTCACCGAGCTGACGGCCGACCTGATCGAGCGCACCGTCGCACCGGTCCGCCAGGCGCTCGACGACGCGAAGGACAAGGGCGCGAAGTCGATCGACCACGTCGTGATGGTCGGCGGCATGACGCGCATGCCCGCCGTGCAGGACAAGGTCAAGGAGCTGACCGGCAAGGACCCGCACCGCGGCGTGAACCCGGACGAGGTCGTCGCCGTTGGCGCTGCGATCCAGGCCGGCGTGCTCGCCGGCGACGTCAAGGACGTGCTGCTGCTCGACGTCACCCCGCTCACGCTCGGGATCGAGACGAAGGGCGGCGTGATGACGAAGCTGATCGAGCGCAACACGACGATCCCGACGCGCAAGTCGGAGGTCTTCTCGACCGCCGACGACAACCAGCCGTCGGTGGAGATCCACGTGCTGCAGGGCGAGCGCGAGATGGCGCAGTACAACAAGTCGCTCGGCAAGTTCCAGCTCACCGGCATCCCGCCGGCGCCCCGCGGCGTGCCGCAGATCGAGGTCGCGTTCGACATCGACGCGAACGGCATCCTGTCCGTCTCGGCGAAGGACCTCGGCACCCAGAAGGAGCAGAAGATCGAGATCAAGGCCGGCTCCGGGCTGTCCGAGGACGAGATCAAGCAGATGGTCGGCGACGCCGAGGCGCATGCCGAGGAGGACCGCAAGGCACGCGAGCTGGCGGAGGCGCGCAACAACGCCGAGAACGCCGCCTACCAGGCGGAGCGCCAGCTCAAGGAGCTCGGCGAGGGCGTCGACGCCTCCTCCAAGGAGGAGATCGAGGCGGCGATCAAGGTCGTCCGCGAGAGCCTCGAGTCCGACGATCCCGCCGACATCACCGCCAAGACCGAGGCGCTGCAGACGGCGTTCCACAAGGTCTCCGAGGCGATGTACCAGCAGGCGCAGGAGGCGCAGGCCGCCTCGGCCGACGGCGCCGGCGCGAACGGCACGGCCGACGACGCCTCCGCGGAGGAGGACGTCGTCGACGCCGAGGTCGTGGACGAGGGCAAGTGACGATGACCACCGAGCACGAGCCGCAGGCGCCGGTCGAGGAGACCGGCGCCGCCCCTGCCGCCGAGCAGGCGGGCGACGAGCAGAGCGAGGCGCAGGCTGCGCTCGAGGTCGAGCACGACCTCGGCGAGCTGCTCGCGCGCGCCGGCAAGGCCGACGAGTACCTCGCGCTCGCCCAGCGCACCCAGGCCGACTTCGAGAACTTCCGCAAGCGGATGGCGCGCGACGTCACCGCCGCGGAGACGCGCGGGATCGGCCGGCTCGCGCGCGAGCTGCTGCCGGCGCTCGACAACCTCGGGCGCGCGCTCGCGGCGGCGGAGGCCGGCGGCGAGCATGGGACCCCCGAGCATCACCTGACGTCCGGCATCAAGCTCGTCCACGACGAGCTGCTCGCCGCGCTGAACCGCGTCGGGATAGAGCCGTTCTCGCCCCAGGGCGAGCCGTTCGACCCCCAGCAGCACGAGGCGATGGCGCAGCAGCCGGTCGAGGGCGCCGAGCCCGGGACCGTCGTCGAGGTCTACCAGCAGGGCTTCCGCCAGGACGGCAACGTCCTGCGTCCCGCCCGCGTCGTCGTGGCGGCATAAGGACTCGCCATGGCCGCCACGAAGCCCGATCTCTACAAGGTGCTCGGCGTCGGGAAGAACGCCTCCGACACCGAGATCAAGAAGGCCTACCGCAAGCTCGCACGCCAATACCACCCCGATCGCAACGCGGGCGACGCGAAGGCCGAGGAGCGCTTCAAGGAGATATCGGCGGCCTACGACGTGCTCTCCGACCCGGAGAAGAAGAAGGCCTACGACCAGGGCACCGGCCCGTTCGCGGCCGGCGGCTTCGATCCCAGCGCGTTCGGCGGCGGCAGCTTCAGCGACATCCTCTCCAACCTCTTCGGGGGCGGTGGCGGCGCAGGCGGCCAAACCGGCGCCGGTCGCGGCGGTGCGCGGACGCGCACCCAGCGCGGCCGCGACCTCGAGACGGAGGTCTCGCTGACGTTCAACGAGGCGGTCGAAGGCTCGCAGGTCTCGCTCGCGATCCCGACCTCGACGCCGTGCGAGACGTGCCACGGCAGCGGCGCCAAGCCCGGCACGCAGCCGAAGGTCTGCCCCGTCTGCCAAGGGCGCGGCGTCGAGTCCCAGGGCCAGGGCTTCTTCTCGATCACGCAGCCGTGCTCGCGCTGCGGCGGCACCGGGGCGATCATCGAGACGCCCTGCCCGACCTGCGGCGGCAGCGGCGCGCGGCGCACGATCAAGCGCCTGAAGGTCAACGTCCCGGCCGGCGTGCGCGAGGGCAGCCGCGTGCGGATCGCCGGCAAGGGCGAGCCCGGCGTGGGCGGCGGCCCGCCCGGGGATCTCTTCGTCGTGACGCGCGTGACCCCGTCGCCGGTCTTCAAGCAGGTCGGCGATCACGTCGAGGTCGAGATCCCGCTGACCGTGCCGGAGGCGCTGCTCGGCGCGACCGTCGAGGTGCCGACGCTGCACGGCTCCAAGCGGCTGCGCGTCGCGCCCGGCACGAAGCACGGCACGGTCCAGCGCCTGCGCGGCGAGGGCGCGCCGAAGCTCGGCGGCAAGGGCCGCGGCGACATCCACTACCGCTTCACGATCGAGATCCCGGCGCAGCTCACGCCGGAGCAGCGCCAGGCCGCCGACCAGCTCGCCCAGGTGATGAACGGCAACCCGCGCGAGCGGCTGTTCACGAACGGGCGGACGGAGGCGACGGCATGAGCACCCGGCGCGTTCGCATCGAGCTGACCGACGACCGCGGCGTCTTCATGATCTCCGTCGCCGCCGAGCTCGCCGACATGCATCCGCAGACGCTGCGCATGTACGAGCAGCGCGGCCTGATCGCGCCGAAGCGCTCGCCGAAGGGCACGCGCCTCTACTCGCAGGCCGACGTCGAGCGGCTGCGCCGCATCCAGGAGCTGACCGCCGAGCAGGGCATGAACCTCGCCGGCGTCGAGCGCATCTTCGAGCTCGAGGACAAGCTCAAGGCAGTGACCGCGAAGGTCGCCCGGCTCGAAGGCCGCGCGCGGGAGCTGCAGGCGGAGGTCGCGCGGCTGGAGGAGCTGCGCCGCTCGCTGCGCGCCGAGATCGTCCCCTACGTGCGCGGCGGCGCGATCGTCCGAATCGAGCGCTCCGGAGGCAGCTGATGCAACTCGACCGCTTCACGATCAAGTCCCAGGAGGCGATCCAGGCCGCGGTGCGGCTGGCCGAGGAGCGCCGCAACCCGCAGGCGACGCCCGAGCATCTGCTGGCGGTCCTGCTCGAGCAGCAGGACGGGATCGTCGCGCCGGTGCTGCGCAAGGTCGGCGCCGATCCGGGTGCGGTGCGCGCGGCGCTCGCTCCCGCGCTCGACGCGCTGCCGACGATGTCGGGCCCGAGCGGCGGCAGCGGCCCCGCCGAGGAGCTGATCCAGGTGCTGCGCGCCGCCGAGCACGAGATGCGCCAGCTCGGCGACGAGTACGTCTCGACCGAGCATCTGCTGCTGTCGCTCTCAGGCCACAACTCGAAGGCCGGGGAAGTCCTGCGCGGCGGCGGCGCGAGCCACGCGACGCTGCTGCAGGCGATCGCCGAGGTGCGCGGGCCCCACCGCGTCACCGACATGAACCCCGAGGACAAGTTCCAGGCGCTCGAGAAGTACGGCCGCGACCTGACCGAGGCCGCGCGCGACGGCAAGCTCGATCCGGTCATCGGCCGCGACGACGAGATCCGGCGCGTGATCCAGGTGCTCTCGCGCCGTACGAAGAACAACCCCGTGCTGATCGGCGAGCCGGGCGTCGGCAAGACCGCGATCGCCGAGGGGCTCGCGCAGCGCATCGTCTCCGGCGACGTGCCCGAGGGCCTGCGCGACCGCCGCGTCGTCGCGCTCGACGTCGGCGCGCTGATCGCCGGCGCGAAGTACCGCGGCGAGTTCGAGGACCGGCTCAAGGCCGTCTTGAAGGAGATCGCCGACGCCGACGGCACGATCGTCCTCTTCATCGACGAGCTGCACACGATCGTCGGCGCGGGCGCCGGCGAGGGCGCCGTCGACGCGGCGAACCTGCTCAAGCCGATGCTCGCGCGCGGCGAGCTGCGCGCGGTCGGCGCGACGACGCTCGACGAGTACCGCAAGCACATCGAGAAGGACGCGGCCCTGGAGCGCCGCTTCCAGCCCGTCTTCGTCGGCGAGCCGTCCGTCGAGGACACGATCGCGATCCTGCGCGGGCTCAAGGAGCGCTACGAGGTCCACCACGGCGTCGACATCCAGGACTCGGCGATCATCGCCGCTGCGACGCTCTCGCACCGCTACATCGCCGACCGCTTCCTGCCCGACAAGGCGATCGACCTGATCGACGAGGCGGCCTCGAAGCTGCGCATCGAGATCGACTCCAAGCCGACCGAGATCGACGAGATCGACCGGCGCATCATGCAGCTCGAGATCGAGCGCGAGGCGCTCGCGAAGGAGTCCGACGAGGCCTCCGTCGCGCGGCGCGAGGCGATCGAGCGCGAGATCGCCGACCTGCAGGAGCGCTCGGCCGGGATGAAGGCCCAGTGGCAGCGCGAGAAGGACGCGATCGCGTCGGTGACGGTCGTGCGCGAGCGCCTGGAGCAGGCGCGCGTGGAGGCCGAGCGCGCCGAGCGCGAGGCCGACCTCCAGCGCGCCGCCGAGCTGCGCTACGGCGAGATCCCGGCGCTCGAGAAGCAGCTCGCGGAGGCGGAGGCGTCGAGCACCGCCGGCGAGGGCGGGGTGCAGTTCCTGAAGGAGCGGGTCGACGCCGAGGACGTCGCCGAGGTGATCGCGAAGTGGACCGGCATCCCCGTCTCGCGGCTGCTGGAGGGCGAGGTCGAGAAGCTCGTGCAGATGGAGGGGCGCCTGCACCGGCGCGTCGTCGGCCAGGACGAGGCGGTCGAGGCGGTCGCCAACGCGCTGCGGCGCTCGCGCGCCGGCCTGCAGGATCCCGATCGGCCGATCGGCACGTTCCTGTTCCTCGGCCCGACCGGTGTCGGCAAGACCGAGCTGGCGCGCGCGCTCGCCGAGTTCATGTTCGACTCGCAGGACGCGATGATCCGCATCGACATGTCGGAGTACATGGAGAAGCACTCCGTCTCGCGGCTCGTCGGCGCGCCGCCC